>Ga0180218_1001196_pt1 | contig 16554 bp, 17 predicted proteins | sample eDN3rd37CKraftBY_FD_151334 | JGI IMG/M metagenome (GOLD analysis project Ga0180218, IMG submission 151334) | Enriched backyard soil microbial communities from Emeryville, California, USA - eDNA 3rd pass 37_C Kraft BY (version 2) (version 2) | ecosystem: Environmental > Terrestrial > Soil >...
GGATCGTCAGCGGATTGAGCGTGTCGGCGGTCATGTCGAGCCATTCGCCGCCGAAGGCGCGCAATTCGCCGACCAGCGCGCCGCCTTCGCCGGCGATGATGGCACGGGCTCCGGATTGCAGCAGCATCAGCGCGATGTCGACCGCCGCGTGGCCGGCCGGCTCGTCGCGCAGGCCGGGCACCATCTGCAGCACGGTCGCGCCGGCGAGCGAGCGACGGTGCGGCGGCGTCGCAGTCGCCGTGGTCACCGCCATCGGTGTCCTCTCGCACGCCCCCGAATGCGCCCTCTTGCGTCAGAGGGTCCATTCCGGCGAAACAGTTCCGGCACTGGTCCTGGTCTTGCCGCCATCGAGCGTTTCCTATGAGCCCGTCATTATCCGATTCTCCGCCCGAAACAGTCACCGTCGGCAGCGGTGCACAGGCGCGCATGATCGCCGTGCGCCAGCGGCAGGGCGGCGCGCCCGGCCTGTTCTGGCTCGGCGGATTCAAATCCGACATGAAGGGCACCAAGGCCGAGGCGCTCGACCAATGGGGCGCGGCCAAGGGCCGGATGGTGACGCGGTTCGACTATTCGGGCCACGGCGAGTCGGGCGGGGCATTCACCGAGGGCACCATCGGCCGCTGGCTCGAGGAAAGTCTCGCGGTCTACCGGCGCTTCGCCGAGGGGCCGCAGATCGTGGTCGGCTCCTCGATGGGCGGCTGGATGGCGCTGCTGCTCGCGCGCGAGCTGAAGAAGCACAAGGACGCCGCCCCGATGGCCGGCATGGTGCTGATCGCGCCGGCGCCTGACTTCACCGAGGAGCTGATGTGGAAGCAGTTCTCGCCGGAGATCAGGCGCGAGATCGAGGAGAAGGGATCCTGGGCGCGGCCGTCGGAATACTCCGAGGAGCCCTACATCATCACCCGCGCGCTGATCGAGGACGGCCGCAACCATCTCGTGCTCGGCGGCCTGATCGAGACCGGCTGCCCGGTGCGCATCCTGCAGGGCGCGCAGGATGAAGACGTGCCGTGGGGCCACGCCGCGGAATTGCTGACGCGCTTCGCCACCGACGATGTCGTCTTCACGCTGGTCAAGGACGGCGACCATCGCCTGTCGCGACCGGAGGACATCGAGCGGCTGATCGCGGTGGTGGAGGAGTTGTCGGGATAGGATCCCAAATAAGGCGCTTCTCGTCATCCTGAGGTGCGACCCGGCGAAGCCGGGGCGCCTCGAAGGATGACAGGCTCGGGCCGTTCATCCTTCGAGGCTCGCCATAGCGCGTCGAAGACGCGCGTAAACGCGCTTATGGCTCGCACCTCAGGATGACGGTGACAGGTCGTTTCAAGGCGAGCCGAGCGCCGCCGACCATTCGTCATTCACGGACGAGTCGTCGTCCTCTCGCTTCAGCGCGGCGAACTCGTTTTCCGGCATCAGCCGCGACAGCGCCCACACCGCCGCGCCGCGCACCAGCGGCGAGCCGTCATCGAGCAGCCGCCGCGCGTCCGGCGCGAGCGTTGCATCGCCCGAGTTGCCGATCGCGATCAGGACGTTGCGCAGGAAGCGGTCGCGGCCGGTGCGCTTGATGCTGGTCTTGGCGAACAGCGCGCGGAACCGCGCGTCGTCGAGCCGCGCCAGTTCGGCAAGCTCCGGCGCGCGCAGCGCCTCGCGCGCGGCGAGCTTCGCCTCGCGGCCGGCCCGCGCGAACTTGTTCCACGGGCACACCGCGAGACAGTCCTCGCAGCCGAAAATGTGGTTGCCGATGGCGGCGCGGAACTCGCGCGGGATCGGCCCTTTGTGCTCGATGGTGAGATAGGAAATGCAGCGCCGCGCATCGAGCCGGTATGGCGCGGGAAACGCGCGCGTCGGGCAGATGTCGAGACAGGCCCGGCAGGTGCCGCAGCTGTCCGGCGATTTTGCATCGGCCGGCAGGTCGAGCGTGGTGAAGATCGCGCCGAGGAACAGCCAGGACCCGAACTCGCGGGAGACGAGATTGGTGTGCTTGCCCTGCCAGCCGAGACCCGCGGCTTCGGCCAGCGGCTTCTCCATCACCGCCGCGGTGTCGACGAACACCTTCACGTCGCCGCCGGCCTTTTCGATCAGCCAGCGCGCGAGCTGCTTGAGTTTCGACTTGATCAGTTCGTGATAGTCGTCGCCCTGCGCATAGGTGGCGATGGCGCCGCGCGAGCGTTGCGCCAGAATCTCGAGCGGATTGCGGTCGGGCCCGTAATTCAGCCCGAGCATGATGACGGAGCGCACCTCCGGCCACAGCGCCCGTGGCGCGCCGCGCCGTTCGGCGGTGGCTTCGAGCCAGCCCATGTCGCCATGCGCGCCGTCGGCGATGAACCGCGCGAGGCGCTCGGGCGCTTGCGGGATGGCGTCGGCCCGCGCGATGCCGACCGTCGAGAAGCCGAGGCCGCGCGCGGTCTCGATCAGTTGCGTCTTGATGAGCGCGGGATCGGTCAGAAGTCGAGATTGGCGTAGTGGTCCGCCGCCGGCACGCCGGCCACTGCTTCGGCGAGAATCGGACGGAACGACGGGCGCGACTTCACCCGCGCGTACCACGCCTTCGCTGCCTCGTCTTCGGTCCACGGCACATCGCCCAGATAATCCGCCGCCGAGACATGCGCGGCCGCGGCAAGATCGGCATAGGTCAGTTCGTCGCCGGCGAGCCAGTCGCGCGTGCGCACCAGCCAGCCGATATAAGCGAGATGATAGCGGATATTGTGACGCGCGGCGCGAATGGCGTCGGTGTCGGGCGGGCCGCCGCCCTGCTCGCGCGTCATGTGACGCTTGAACACCCGCTCGGTGACGAGGAAGTTGCTCACCTCGGCGTGGAATTTGTCGTTGAACCAGCTCGCCAGCCGGCGCACCTCGGCGCGGTGGCCGGGATCGGCGGGGTAGAGCGGCTCGCGGCCGCCGCGCGTCTCGTGCAGATATTCGGCGATCACCGCCGCGCCGCAGATCGGCGGCTCGCCCTCGTCGATCAGCACCGGCACGCTGCCGGCCGGGTTGATCTGGAGGAATTCCTGCCGGCGCTCCCAGGGGCGCTCCTCGATCAGACGCGCCTCCAGCCGGTATTCGCCGAGCGCGAGACGGACAAAACGCGACAGCGGACAAAGCGGCTGGTGGAACAGGGTCAGCATGCGGTTCCGAGGGAGAGCCGGCCCGGAGGGGCCTCAAGGAGAATCATCTGACGCACTATAAAAAGCCGCAGGCGCCTCGCAAACTGTTGGCATATCCGCCTTTTTCGTTGCCCGCCGCCGCGGGTTGCGCCACAAGCCGCGTCACGTCCGTCGCCCGCCACAATCCCTCCTGGAGCAAGCCATGGATTTCGTCGCGATCAAGGCAGCCATCGCCGGCGTCATCGCTTCGCATCTCGACCTTTTCAAGGCCGGCGTGCTGGGGATCGTGGAGGGCCTCACCGAATTCCTGCCCGTGTCGTCGACCGGCCATCTGCTGCTGATGGAGCATTTCTTCAGCTGGGGCGACGACGACTTCGGCAAGTCTTTCGCCATTTTGATTCAACTCGGCGCCATCCTCGCGCTGCTCACGATCTATTTCGGCCGGCTGCTCGCGCTCGCCCGCTACATGTTCACCGACTGGGCGGCGGCGCGCTTCGTCATCGGCGTGCTGCTCGCCTTCCTGCCGGCGGCGGCGATCGGCGCGCTGGCGCACGACTTCATCAAGGAGCGGCTGTTCGACGTGCGGATCGTCTGCATCACGCTGGTGCTCGGCGGGTTCGTGCTGATCTGGGTCGACCGCAAGAACCTGCAGCCGCGCCATCACGACGCCACGGACTTTCCGCTGTGGATGTATCTCGGCATCGGCTTCATCCAGTGCATCTCGATGATCCCCGGCGTGTCGCGCTCCGGCGCGACCATCATCGGCGCCATGCTGTTCGGCGCCGACCGCCGCTCGGCGGCCGAGTTCTCGTTCTGGCTCGCGATGCCGACCATGATCGGCGCCTTCGCCTATGAGATGTACAAGAGCGGCGCGCATTTCAGCGACGGCAGCCTGACGCTGATCGCGGTCGGCTTCGTCACCTCGTTCGTCTGCGGCTGGATCGTGGTGAAGACGTTCCTGCACTATGTGCAGCGGCACAGCTTCGCGTTGTTCGCGTGGTGGCGCATCATCATCGGCAGCGCCGGGCTGTTCGCGATCTATTTCGGCTGAGCGCCGCTGTCGCGCCCCGAACGACCGGCGGCGGATCAGGCGGTGCGGCCGTAAAACTGGCCGGTCTTGCGGAAGCGCCAGAGATAGGTCGGCACGATCGACTCGATCGACTCCGGCGCGATGCCAAAGGCCTTCAGCGTGCGGCCGTCGCGGATCGCTTCGTCCGACACGACATTGTCGGTGCGCAGCAGCTCGACCTGGTCCGGCGTCAGCAGCGGCTTCGGCAGGAACTGCAGCAGGCTCGCCTCGAGCTTGGCGATGGCGAAGGGCAGCGGCATCAGCATGCGCTTGCGGCCGGTCGTCGTCAGTACAAATTCCATCAGCTGCCGGAAGCTGTAAACGCTCGGACCGCCGAGCTCGTAGGTCGCGCCGGCCTGCGCCTTGCCGTCGACCGCGTCGGCGATGGCCTGCGCGACGTCGCCGGCGAACACCGGCTGGAATTTGGTGTGGCCGCCGCCGATCAGCGGCAGCGCCGGCAGCATCCGCGCCAGCGACGCGAAGCGGTTGAAGAAGTCGTCCTCCGGCCCGAACACGATGGACGGACGCATGATGACGGCGCCGGGCAGCGCGGCGAGCACGCGCCGCTCCGCCTCGGCCTTGGTGCGGGCATATTGGGCGGTGCCGTTGGCGTCGGCGCCGATCGCGGAAATCTGCACCATGCGGGCGCCGTGGCTTGCCGCCGCCTGGGCGACCCGTTCCGAGCCGTTGACGTGAACGTCGTCGAACCGCTGGCGACCGCGCTCGAACAGCAGGCCGACCAGGTTGACGACGGCCTGCGCGCCGCGCGCGGCGGCCTCGACCGACTCGGCGTAGCGCAGATTGGCCTGCACCGCGTGGATCTGGCCGACCCGGCCGAGCGGCTGCAGGAAGCCGGCGAGATCGGGCCGGCGCACCGCGACGCGGATGCGGTAGCCGCGCTGCGCCAGCGCCCGGACCACGTGCCGGCCGAGGAAGCCGGAGCCGCCGTAGACGGTGACGAGGCTTTCGGATGGGATTTTCATGAGACCGCTCTCGGGAATTCCGGCGCAGGTGCCCCTGGTTGTGCCCTGGCGCCGGGCAATACCGTATCGTCCGGGCACTGTATAGAGCGTTTTCGGGCGCGTGGGACGCTGCGCCGGGATCATTTGACAAGCGGGAAGGGCATCCGTACCTAGTCCCGCGCGAGTCCAAGACTATGTCCGAGACCTTGCCCAGGTGGCGGAATTGGTAGACGCACTAGTTTCAGGTACTAGCGGGTAACACCGTGGAGGTTCGAGTCCTCTCCTGGGCACCAGCGCTCCGAATCCGGATGTCCGACACCCGATGACCATCCGCCTGCATCGCGGCGATCTGCCAAACCTCTCCGCCTACAAGGGGGCCGTGGCGATCGACACCGAGACCATGGGTCTCGACCCCAACCGCGACCGGCTCTGCGTGGTGCAGCTCTCTCCCGGCGACGGCTCGGCCGACGTCGTCCAGATCGCCGCCGGCCAGACCGGCGCGTCGAACCTCAAGCGGCTGCTCGCCGACAAATCGGTCCTGAAGATTTTCCATTACGCCCGCTTCGATCTCGGCGTGCTCGCCAAGACCTTCGGCGTCATGCCGGAGCCGGTCTACTGCACCAAGATCGCCTCGCGGCTCGCCCGTACCTATACCGACCGGCACGGGCTGAAGGATCTCACCCGCGAGGTGCTCGGCGTCGACCTGTCGAAGCAGCAGCAGTCCTCGGACTGGGGCGCCGAGACGCTGACCGACGCGCAGCTCGCCTATGCCGCGTCCGACGTCCTGCATCTCCACGCGCTGAAGGAGAAGCTCGACGTCATGCTGGCGCGCGAGGGCCGCGCCGGTCTCGCCGCCGCCTGCTTCGGCTTCCTGCCCCACCGGGTCAGTCTCGATCTCGCCGGCTGGGCGGCGGAGGACATTTTTTCGCACTCCGTAACGCGTGCGTGAGCGCCGCCGGCCGGCCATATTCAGGCCGCACCCTGTCTCCAGCGTAGCTTTGTCGCCATTAATGATCTTGATCGGAGCCGGCCACGGCATGACGCCTCTTACCGCCGCCCAACCGGACGCCGCGACCGCGCGGGCCTATTGGACGATCGGCCGCAACGATCGCGAGCGCCTGTTTCGCGCCGCGCGGCGGCATAGCCGCCATGTGCGTCTGCTGCGGATCGCCGTTCCGCTCTGTGTCGCCGTGGTGATCGCCGTCTACATGCTCTGGAAGATGCTCAACCCGATCGGCATGCTGACGGCCAATCTGCCGGTCGGCGCCAACGACCTCGTCGTGTCGGGCTCGAAGATCACGATGGAGCAGCCGCGGCTCAAGGGCTTCACCAAGGATGCGCGCAGCTACGAGCTGACCGCCTCGCAGGCATCGCAGGACATCACCAAGCCCGATATCGTCGAGATGCGTGACGTGCGTGCCAGGTTCCAGATGCCGGACAACGGCAGCGCCCATGTGACGGCGCTGGACGGCGTGTTCGACTCCAAGAACGAAGTGCTGAAGCTCGGCAGGAACGTCGTGCTCGACGCCAGCAGCTACAAGGTCTGGCTCAACGACGCGGTGGTCGACGTGCGCACCGGCGACATCGTCAGCGAGAAGCCGGTCGAGGTGAAGATGCTGCAGGGCACGCTCAACGCCAAGCGGCTCGAGGTGAAAGAATCCGGCGAGTTGCTGCGGTTCGACGGCGGCGTCAGCATGCAGTTGAAGCTCGACAATGGCAGCGGCTTCGGCCGGCCGCAATCGGCGGCGCCCGCCGCGCAGAGTCGGCCGGCGAGGGAGCGGTGACTATGTTGCGCGTGGCGTTCCTGGTCGCGGGTCTTGCCGTTGCGCTGGCGGCCGCGGACCGCGTCTCCGCCGTCGCGCAGCCGCGGACCGCGTCCTCCGGTCCGCCCAATGCGATGCAGGGCTTTTCGACCAACAAGGACAAGCCGATCCACATCGAGGCGCAGCGGCTCGAAGTGCGCGACAAGGACAAGGTCGCGACCTTCTCCGGCGACGTGCAGGTCGTGCAGGGCGACACCGAGCTGCGCTGCAAGACGCTGGTGGTGTTCTACGAGCCGGACAAGAACGCGCCCGGCGCGCCGGCGGCGACTGCTCCGGCTGCGACGGGTGGCGCCTCCGGCGAGCAGAAGATCAAGCGGCTCGAGGCGCGCGGCGGCGTGGTCGTCACCCAGAACGACCAGATCGCCACCGGCGACAACGCGCTGTTCGAGATGGCGTCCAACACCGTCACGCTCAACGGCAATGTCGTCGTCACGCAGGGGCAGAACGTGCTGCGCGGCGAGCGGCTGGTGGTCGATCTCAACACCGGCGTGTCGAAGGTCTTTTCCGGCAAGGGCGGCGACGGCCGGGTGCAGGGCCTGTTCCTGCCCGGCAACAATGGCGGCTCGGTGATGCCGCAGATCAATCCGCTGCAGCGTCAAAAGCAGCCGGAGCCGCGCAAGCCCGCCGCTCCGCAGCAGCGCGCGCCGGGCCAGCCGCTGCAGCTCCATTGACAGCGCGCCGGCCCCGCGGTCCACAGACAGGCCGGCCGCCGGGTCGGGAATCAGCTAAAGCGTTTTCGAGCGAAGTGGGTATCGGTTCGCGTCAAGAAAACGCGACCAAACAAAAGCTGGAGCCCAGCTTTGATTCCATCAAAGCCGGGCTCTAGAGTCCGCTGCCGCGCGCGGCGGCAAGGGGATCAACCGGCGTCGCGGAGCCAGGCGTGAAGATCGTTTCGCTGTTTCGACGGGCCATCACCGTCCAGCCCGACCAGCGGCGTCCGGCTGCCGATCCGCGCGCGCGTCCGACCTCGCTCAACGCGCCGGCGCCGCCGGTCCATCCGCAGGACGCGCAGGCGATCGCCCGCGAGCGTGCGGCGCGGCAGCGGCAGGACGCCCAGCCGAGCGCGCGCCACGGCTATCTCGCCGCGCACGCGGTCGAGAAGAGCTTCGCCAAGCGCAAGGTGGTGAAGGGCGTCACGCTCTATGTCCGCCGCGGCGAGGCGGTCGGCCTGCTCGGGCCGAACGGCGCCGGCAAGACGACCGTGTTCTACATGATTACCGGGCTGATCGCCGCCGACCGCGGCCGCATCGAGCTCGACGGCTACGATGTCACGCCGCTGCCGATGTATCAGCGCGCCCGCATCGGCATCGGCTATCTGCCGCAGGAAGCCTCGATCTTCCGCGGCCTCAATGTCGAGGACAATATCCGCGCGGTGCTCGAGGTGGTCGAGCCGGACAAGCGCCGCCGCGAGGCCGACCTCAACGCGCTGCTGGAGGAGTTCAACATCGGCCGGCTGCGCAAGACGCCCTCGATCGCGCTGTCGGGCGGCGAGCGCCGCCGCGTCGAGATCGCCCGCGCGCTCGCCTCGCGGCCGAGCTACATGCTGCTCGACGAGCCGTTCGCCGGCATCGACCCGATCGCGGTCGGCGACATTCAGGCGCTGGTCAAGCAGCTCACCACCCGCGGCATCGGCGTCTTGATCACCGACCACAATGTCCGCGAGACGCTCGGCCTCACCGACCGCTCCTACATCATCTATTCGGGCGAGGTGCTGATGGAGGGGCGGGCCGAGGACATCGTCAACAACCCGGACGTCCGCCGGCTCTATCTGGGCGAGGAATTCCGGCTGTAAAGCGCGCGCTATATTGCAGTGCGAAGGGCGATAGCCCCAGCCACCCGGTGCTGATATAAGCAAGAATCGGACCAATTCCGCGCCGGGATTTCATGGCTCTGTCGCAACGTCTCGAATTCCGCCAGTCGCAAGGGCTGGTGATGACGCCGCAGCTGATGCAGGCCATCAAGCTGCTGCAGCTTTCGAGCCTCGACCTTGCCGCCTATGTGGAAGCCGAGCTGGAGCGCAATCCGCTGCTGGAGCGGGCGAGCGACGAGGATGGCCCCGCGCCGGCGGAACCCGAAACATCGGGCGACGGCGAGGGGGCCGGCGACGGCGAGGGTGGGGAAAGCGGCGAGGAAGGCTCGGCCACCGACTGGGTCGGCGAAAATTTCGAGACCAGCCGCGCCTCGATGGAGCAGGGTCTCGGCACCGAGCTGGAGAACGTCTTCCCCGACGACAACCCGGAGCGCGCCGCCGCCGCGCTCGACGCGGCGCCGTCCTATGCCGAATGGACCGGCGCGGGGTCCGGCGGCGACGGCGACTACAATCTCGAAGCTTTCGTGTCGAGCGAGACGACGCTCGCCGACCATCTCGCCGAGCAGATGCATCTCGCGATCGCCGATCCGGTCGAGCGCATCATCGGCCAGTACCTGATCGACATGGTCGACGACGCCGGCTATCTCGCCGGGGATCTTGCCTCTGTCGCCGAGAAGCTCGGCGCGCCGCCCGCCACCGTCGAGCGCGTGCTCGGCGTGCTGCAGACGTTCGACCCGGTCGGCGTCTGTGCCCGCAACCTTGCCGAATGTCTGGCGATCCAGCTCAAGGAGCGCGACCGCTACGATCCGGCGATGGCGGCACTGATCGACCATCTCGATCTGCTGGCCAGGCGCGACATCGCCAGCCTGCGCAAGCTGTGCGGCGTCGGCGACGACGACATCGCCGACATGATCGCGGAGATCCGCCATCTCAATCCGAAACCGGGCCTTGCCTTCGGCTCCGCCACCGTGCAGCCGATCGTGCCGGACGTTTTCGTGCGCGCGGCGCCGGACGGCGGCTGGCAGGTCGAGCTCAACTCCGACACGCTGCCGAAAGTGCTGGTCAATCAGCGTTACTATGCGCAGGTATCGAAGACGACGCGCGGCGACAAGGACAAGACCTATCTCGCCGATTGCCTGCAGACCGCGACCTGGCTGGTGCGCGCGCTCGACCAGCGGGCCAAGACGATCCTGAAGGTGTCGAGCGAAATCGTGCGCCAGCAGGATGCGTTCTTCGCCAGCGGAGTGCAGCATCTGCGACCGCTCAATCTGAAGATCGTCGCCGATGCCATCGGCATGCACGAATCGACGGTGTCGCGCGTCACCGCCAACAAATACATGGCCACCACGCGCGGCATCTTCGAACTGAAATATTTCTTCACATCGGCGATTGCATCGGCCGACGGCGGGGAGGCGCATTCGGCCGAGGCGGTGCGGCATCGCATTCGCCAGTTGATCGACGCCGAGACCGCGGAGGAGGTGTTGTCCGACGACACCATCGTCGACCGGCTGCGCGATTCGGGCGTCGACATCGCGCGGCGCACCGTCGCGAAATATCGCGAGGCGATGCATATCCCCTCGTCGGTGCAGCGCCGCCGCGACAAGAAAGCCGGCATCGCTGCGACATAAAGCGCGGCGACACATTGCGTCGGTTCGCCGGCTGCTGCGGCATAAGCTCGCGCGCCTGATGGACCAACGCAATGTGTCGCTGCACAGGCGCGCGTTCGCCCATGCAACAATGCGCGTGCGAGACGCATTGACCTTTTACAAAGGAAGTTTAGGCTTACATATGTTCACAGGGCAGGGCCGCACCATCAGAGGAGCGAGCGTATGTCATTTCGAATCTCCGGAAAAAATATCGATCTCGGCGACGCCTTGCGCGGGCGCATCAGCGAGCGAATCGATGGCGCGGTGGGAAAATATTTCGATCGCGGTTATTCGGGCCACATGACCGTCGGCAAGGACGGTGCGGGATTTGTGACCGAATGCGCCCTGCATCTCGATTCGGGCGCGGTGCTGAAATCGGAGGCAACGGCCGGGGACGCTTATATGGCCGCCGATCTGGCCGCGGAAAGGATCGAAAAGCAGCTCCGCCGCGACAATCGCCGCCGCAAGGATCATCGACGACTCGTCTAGAACATTCACAGGACAGGAGAATTTCACCTGTAGGGAACCATTGACGGGGCATCGCCGCCTCCCTATGGTCCGCCGCCTTCAGGCCGCTTTGTGATGCGGCGCTGAAATGACATTCCCCTTACCATCATCAACCCGGACCCGATCATGCCGCTCACGGACATTGTCGCGCAAAACGCGATCATTCCTGCGCTCAAGGTCAACAACAAGAAGCAGGCGATCCAGGAGCTGGCGGCGCGCGCAGCGCAGCTCACCGGGCAGGATGAGAAGCAGATCTTCGAAGTGTTGCTTCAGCGCGAGAAGCTCGGCTCGACCGGGGTCGGCAACGGCGTCGCCATTCCGCATGGCAAGCTGCCGAAACTCGCGCGCCTGTTCGGCCTGTTCGCACGGCTCGAACGGCCGATCAATTTCGAGGCGCTCGACGGCCAGCCGGTCGACCTGATCTTCCTGCTGCTCGCGCCCGAAGGCGCCGGCGCCGATCACCTCAAGGCGCTGGCGCGCATCGCGCGGCTGCTGCGCGACCCCGAGACGACGCGCAAGCTGCGCGATCTCGACGACGCCGAAGCGCTTTACACGATCCTCACGCTGTCGTCGGCCAGTGCGGCGTAAGCGAACAGACTCCGCTCATTCCCGCGAAAGCGGGAATCCAGAGTTCCAGCAAACAGATTATCGATTTTTCGCTGGACCCCCGCTTTCGCGGGGGTGAGCGAGTTTGTTGCGTGGACGTGAGCGGCGCAGCCGCTAGAGCCTTTCCGGCTTTGATGGAATCAAAGCCGGGGCTCTCGATTCTTGTTTTGTCGCGTTTTCTTCACGCGAACCGGTTTCCACTTCGCTTGAAAACGCTCTAGTGCACGCTGACGGTCTGGAGCTCCTGGCTCCAGGCGTTGGCGACCGCGGCTTCGCGGCTGTCGGTCAGCATGATCGGCGTGCCGTTGGCGGCATGCAGCGCGAACAGTGTCAGGCCCGGCGCCAGCGCGGGCGCCTGCGGAAACAGCTTGCGGACCTCCTCCGAGCTGATCGGCTTGACGTAAGCGAGCTCGCCCTCGCCGAGATGCGCCAGCGCATCCTGGGTGATCTGCGGCATCGCGTTCGCTTCAATCTTCTCGTTCATCGTGTCGTTCGTCATCTTCGTATCGATCATGGCTCTCGACTCCTTTCATACAGAGTGACTGTCGAGTCCTGTTTCTCGCCTTCCCGTCAGTCCTGCTCGTTGATCGAGATGGTTTTCACCACCCGCTCCGGCTCCGGCCGGGCGAGGTCGATCATCAAGAGGCCGTTCTTCAAATCCGCGCCCAGCACCTCCATGCCGTCGGCCAGCACGAAGGTGCGCTGGAACTGGCGCGCGGCGATGCCGCGATGAAGGAATTGGCGAGACTTGTCGTCCTGTTGCCGCCCGCGGATCACCAGCTGGCTTTCCTCGACGGTGACGTCGAGCTGGTCCCGGGTGAAGCCTGCAACCGCGAGCGTGATGCGAAGCCGCTCCGGATTGTTGCCGTCGCGGGGCAGGCGCTCGATATTGTAGGGCGGGTAGCCGTCCGAACCCTTGGCGACCCGATCGAGCACGCGCTCGATCTCGTCGAATCCCAGAAGGAACGGACTGGACAGGGACGGAATACGTGACATGGCTCTCAAAGTCCTGCGTTAGCGACTTTGACGGGGCCCGGATGTGGCACCCCGCGATTTCCGCGGACCTCGTGCCCGCGGGAACCTCTTCAAATATGGGGGACCCCGGTTAAAGCTTCAAGAACACCGTTTCTGCGGTGGTTGCTCTTTTTGCGGTGTTTTTTGCCTATATTGCCCGGGTTCCAAGCTGGGGGTGGCCATGTCCAAGCCTGTTTCGATGCCTGCCCTCACGGTGCGGGCGATCCGCGCCACGCCGGTCGAGGTGCCGATGACCTATGTGCTCGGCACCAGCGCCGGGGCGGTCCGCGAGGCGCCCCTGCTGCTGATCGATCTGGAGACCGAGGAAGGCGTCACCGGCTGCACCTATCTGTTCTGCTACCTGCCGGCCTCGGCGCCGGGCATTGTCAGCATCCTGCGCGAGATCGAGCTGCAGACGAAGGGCGAGCGCGTCGCGCCGCTCGACCTGTGGGCGAAGCTGTCCCGCCGTTTCACCCTGATCGGCGTGCAGGGCATCGTGCGCATGGCGATGGCGGGCTTCGACACCGCGGCTTGGGACGCGCTCGCGATCGCCGCCGGCGTGCCGCTCGCGACCCTGCTCGGCGCCAGACCGCGGCCGATCCCGGCCTATAACAGTTGCGGCCTCGGCCTGATGGCCGACAAGGGGGCGCTCGCCGAGGAAGCCGGCAGGCTGCTCGCCGGCGGCTTCCGCGCGGTCAAGCTGCGGCTTGGCTATCCGACGCTTGCCGAGGACATCGCGGCGACCCGCGCGGTGCGCAAGCGGATCGGCGACGATGCGAAGCTGATGGTCGACTACAACCAGGCGCTGAGCCTCAACGAGGCGCTGGAGCGCGGTCGCGCGCTCGACGCCGAGGGCATCACCTGGCTCGAGGAACCGATCCGCCACGACGACTACGCCGGCGCAGCGACGCTCGCGCGCGAGCTGAAAGTGCCGGTGCAGATCGGCGAGAACTTCTCGGAGCCCGCCGGGATGGCAACCGCGCTCGCCCACAACGCCGCGGACTATGTGATGCCGGATCTCGAACGCATCGGCGGCGTCACCGGCTGGCAGCGCGCCGCCGCGCTCGCCGCGGTTAACCGTATCGAGATGTCATCGCATCTATTTCCGGAGATCAGCGCGCATCTGCTCGCGGCGACCCCGACCTGCCACTACCTCGAATATGTCGACTGGGCGAATGCGCTGGTCGAGGAGCCGCTCGCGATCGTCGACGGCCACGCGGTGGTACCGGACCGGCCCGGCAACGGCCTTGTGTGGAACAAGGACGCCGTAGCGCGCCTGCGCATGCAGTGACCCCGATGCAGCGATCGCGGAGGCCATGATTAACGCACGCGTCGTCGTAAACGGCGCGCCAAGACCATCGTTAAATTAAGCATTTGTGTTTGCTTTGTTTGGTCAAAAACATCTTAACGGACGGCAATTCCGCTGTTGCCGCAGCTAGTATCCCGCGCGTCAAGCCGAAGCATATCGGCTGCAACGCACGGGAGAGTGTCGAGTGGCGGCGCGCGATATCGAGCGGTTCAATCTCGATTATACGTTTGACGAAGTTCTGTTCCGCTGGGCGAAGCGGGGCTGCTTTGCTTTTGCCGGCGCCGCACTTGCGCTGGGTGCGCTCGACATTGTCGGCGTGCACTCGGTCAGCACCGCCGGCAGCTTCTGGCGCAACACGAAAGCTCAGGTCACCTCGCTCGGCGCGCAGATCCACAGCGGCGATCTGACGCTGATCGGCGACGGCGATGCCGTAACGGCGCGCGTCGAGACCGTGCGCACCGCTGCGCGCTCTTCGTCCAATCCGCTCGATCGCATCGCCGCCGAGCGCGGCCGTGACGCGATGGAGGTGGCGCTCGGGCCGTCGCTGCCCGGCTTCAGGCAGGACCTGATGGCGGCGGAGCGGACCGTCACGGTGCCGGACCGCGCGCTCGCCCAGGCGGAGATCAGGACCGATCCCGCGCCGGCAACGAGCGCGGCGACGAAAACCAACACCGTGACCGCCGCGGCCCTCGCGCCGACATCCGCGCCCGCGTTGTCGGGCGCGCCCGTCGCGCCGGCGCTGACGCCGGTCGCGCTGACGCCGTCGTCGCAACCGCCGGCGCCGCAGCTCGCCTCGCTGTCGCCGGAAGCGGCCTCCGCCAATGCCAGGGCGGTCGATACCGTCGCCGCCCCGAATTTCCAGCTCGCCTCGATCGAGCCCGGCGCGGGCATGCCGCTGACCAATGCGGCGCTGTCGCCGTCCATTCCGCTCGGCAAGGTGCCGTTGCCGTCGCCGTCGCCGCCGATCCCGCCGCCGTCGCCAGCCTATCGTCTCAAGCTCGACGACAAGGCCTACGCCAAGGCGCAGCGTTGTCTCGCCAACGCGATCTATTTCGAATCGCGCAGCGAGCCGATCCGCGGCCAGATGGCGGTGGCGCAGGTGGTGATGAACCGCGTGTTCTCGGACTTCTATCCGAACGATGTCTGCGGCGTGGTCTATCAGAACTCGCACCGCCGGCTCGCCTGCCAGTTCACCTTCGCCTGCGACGGCAAGAGCAAGGCGATCCACGACCGGCATTCGTGGGCGGTGGCCAATCGCATCGCGCGGCAGACGCTCGACGGGCAGATCTATCTGCCGGAGGTCGGCAAATCGACGCACTATCACGCCGCCTATGTGCGGCCGATCTGGGCGCGCGAGATGCGCAAGCTCGCGCGGTTCGGCCTGCACTCGTTCTACCGGCCCTATGCCTGGGGCAACGGCGCCGACCTGCCGACCTGGGGCAAGGCGATGGCGCAGGTGAAAAAGCCGGTCTCGCACTGATCGCCGGCACCGCTGCTAAAGCTGCTAAAACAAAAAACCGCCCGGTCAGGGCGGTCTTTTATTTCCGGATTTTGGTGGAGCCAGGCGGGATCGAACCGCCGACCTCCTGCATGCCATGCAGGCGCTCTCCCAGCTGAGCTATGGCCCCAATTCCGAGCCGGCTTGTGCCGGCGAAACTATCAGCTTTCTTCTTCCTTTTCGATGCCGTCGCCGATGATGTCGGTCACATCGGTGTCGCCATCCTCTTCTTCCTCGATAAAGGTCGAGTCGTCCATGCCGTCGTCGTCGTCTTCGACCTCGACATCATCGTCGGTATCGGCCTCGTCGCCCTTGGCGGCGGCCGGCTTCTTGCCCTGGGCTTCCGCGTCGGCGTCCTCGAGCGAAACGAGTTCGACCTCGGGCGTCTCCTTCTCGACCGGCTCGGGCACGGCGGCCGCAGCGGCGGCGGCGCGTGCCGCCTCGGCCCGCGGGCGCGCGACCGGAACAACGAACACCGTCTCGCACTTCGGACAGACGATCGGGTTCTTGTTGAGGTCGTAAAACTTCGCGCCGCAGCCGGCGCAAAGACGCTTGGTACCAAAGTCGGGTTTCGCCACTGACCGGATTCCTCGGACGCTTTTGAAAAATCGGTGCTTCACTTGGCTAGTTGGAGCGGCCCTGTCAATAGCGGTGGCAGGGCAATTTCGCGGCCCGGCGGGCCGGAATGACGCCGCGCAGATGACGCCGCATAGGACCGCATGGTAGGAGGGCGCAAAATCGCCTCGGGAACCCGCCTTTGGACAGTGTTAACCCCATGCCCGATCCTTCGCCCTTGACGGCGCGCCGCGCCGGCCCCCTGCAGGGCCGCCTGCGCGTGCCGGGCGACAAGTCGATTTCGCACCGCGCCCTGATCCTCGGCGCGCTCACGGTCGGCGAGACGGCCATTACCGGGCTGCTCGAGGGCGAGGACGTTCACCGCACCGCGGACGCCATGCGGGCGCTCGGGGCGGAGGTGGAGCGGACCGCCGAGGGCGTCTGGAAGGTCCGGGGCGTCGGCGTCGGCGGCTTCGTCAGTCCGAAGGCGACGCTCGACCTCGGCAATTCCGGCACCGGCTGCCGGCTGATCCTCGGCGCGGTGGCGGGCAATCCGGTGACCGTGACCGTCGACGGCGACGCCTCGCTGCGCAAGCGGCCGATGCGCCGCGTGCTCGACCCGCTCGAGCGCATGGGCGCCAAGGTCGTGGCGAT
>Ga0180218_1001197_pt1 | contig 16544 bp, 18 predicted proteins | sample eDN3rd37CKraftBY_FD_151334 | JGI IMG/M metagenome (GOLD analysis project Ga0180218, IMG submission 151334) | Enriched backyard soil microbial communities from Emeryville, California, USA - eDNA 3rd pass 37_C Kraft BY (version 2) (version 2) | ecosystem: Environmental > Terrestrial > Soil >...
TGACGGATTCCTTTCCGATTGGCACCATGCGAACGCGGGAAAGCTTGGCCGGTTCCCTGATTACCCATTAGAGCACCTCGAACGCGAAAGGTGTGAGCAAGCCGGTCTTTCGTCCTTGCCGTTCCTGCCCTCAAATGCATCTGTCATGCCAGATGAAAGCGAAGGTTGGGAGGACAGGATGGCGGAGCGTTCCAAGGTTGCGATCGTGACCGGGGCGGGAACAGGAGTGGGCAAGGCGATCAGCGCCGCTCTCCTGAAGGCCGGCTACAGCGTCGTCATGACGGGGCGGCGGCGGGATGCCCTGGAAGCCGCCGAGCGGGAGATCGGGGGAGGATCCGGCCGGACGCTTCTCGTGCCGACCGATGTGACGGACCCGGCCTCCGTCGCAGCCCTGTTCGCCGCGACGAAACAGGCTTTCGGGAGGCTCGACCTTCTCGTCAACAATGCCGGAATGGGGGCGCCCGCGGTTCCCCTCGAGGACATCCCCTTCGAGCAATGGCAGAAGGTGGTCGACACCAATCTGACCGGGACCTTCCTGTGTACGCAGGAAGCGTTCAGGATCATGAAGGATCAGAACCCGAGGGGCGGGCGGATCATCAACAACGGTTCGGTCTCCGCCTATGCCCCGCGCCCTCTGTCGGCACCTTATACGGCGACGAAGCATGCCGTGCTGGGACTCACGAAGTCGACCTCCCTCGACGGCCGCGCTTACGACATCGCCTGCGGGCAGATCGACATCGGCAACGCCGCCACCGACATGACCGCCAGAATGACGGAGGGCGTCCTGCAGCCCAACGGGACCCTGGCTCCCGAGCCCAGGATCGATCCCAAGCACGTGGCGGACGCGGTGGTCTACATGGCCGGTCTGCCGCTCGATGCGAATGTGCTCACCATGACCGTGATGGCGACCAAGATGCCGTTCGTCGGACGAGGATGAGACACATTGCCGTGAAAGGGACGTCGCCACCTGGGAAGTAAGCTGGACCGCCCCATGTCACTGGAATGGCAATCCTGGATCAGCCGCGATGGTCGGCTTCCATTCAGCTTGGTCCGAGCAGGATGCGAGCCTCTGCAGGGCATCGTCTGAACGGGCGTGCCGGTTGCCTTTCCATGGAGTGTAGTGTCCCGATGACGGCGGCGGAATGAGCGCGATTCTCGTCAAGATCTTTGCCACGGCCCTGACCTTGAGCCAGGTCCTCGTCGATCCGGAGACGGTCAAGACGAGTTTCGATCCTGCGCGGGACCGCGAGCAGGTCTCGCAGATCCTGAAGGACGGCTGCACCCATATGCGGCGCGCCTTCGATATCGAGGACATCAATCTCGACGATCTCATCACGACGGCCATGGACGATCCGCAGGCCATCACGGGCGAGCTGAAGGTGCTGCAGGGGTTGAGCTTCAACGACCTGCAGGCGAGCTACCGCCAGTTCTGCAAGGACGAGAAGGTCGAGCCGCCGCCGGTCGATCTGGGCGAGGTGATCTCGTACTACAATGCGGCTGTGGCCGGTCTTCCCGATGCCGGAAAGCTGAAGGGCCTGAAGCTTCCGGGCGTGAGCGTGATCCTGGACGGCAGCGGCAAGCGCTTCGCCGAGGTGTATGAGCCCGACCACCGGCGCATCTGGGTTCCCTTGGCGGACATTCCGATGAGCGTGCAGCAGGCCTTCGTTTCGGCCGAGGACAAGCGCTTCTACCAGCACAAGGGCGTGGACGAACGCGGGGTGATCCGCGCCTTCATGGGGAACCTGACGAATCCCGGCCGCCCCGCGGGCGGTTCCACGATCACCCAGCAGGTGGCGAAGAACCTTCTCGTCGGCGACGACGTCACCTATGACCGCAAGATGCGGGAAATGATCGTCGCTTCACGGATCGAGCGCGTTCTCAGCAAGGCGGAAATTCTCGAGATCTATCTCAACTCCATCTATCTCGGCCGCTCCTCCTGGGGGATCGAGATGGCGGCCCGGAGCTATTTCGGGAAGAACGCCAAGGCGCTGTCCGTTGCCGAAGGGGCGCTGCTCGCAGGACTGGCGAAGGGGCCGAACTACTACAATCCCGATACGAAGCCGGATCGTGCCCAGGAACGCATGGCCTATGTCCTGAGCCGCATGCAGGATGATGGCTTCCTGAAGCCCGATCAGGTGCATCAGGCCGTCGCGTCCCTGCCGTCACGGGTGCCGTTCGAGCGGACCAGGCGCACGACGGGCTTCTACTTCGTCGATCATGTGGCCCGGGATGCCCGGACGCTGGCCGATGTCGAGAGCCTGAGCGCAGGCGGCTATACGGTGCGATCCACCATCAACCCTGCTCTGCAGGCAGCCACCGAGGCAGCCTTGCAGGAAGGGCTCGCCCGCTACGAGCTGAGCATCGGGCGGCAGCGCTACCAGGGTGCCGAGGCCAATCTCGCGGGGGCCGTCAAAGCCCTCGAAGCCACGAAGGATGGTTCTCCGGCCTGGAAGCGGGCCTTGGAGGCTGTGCGGCTGCCTCTCTATGACGTCCATTGGCCGGCGGCTGTCATCATCGAGAAGGGGAAGGATCGGAAGACCGGCGCCAATGTCCTGCGGGTCGGCCTCGCGGATGGACGCGTGTTGCCGTTGAACGCCTGGGAGGCGGCGCGACGGGATCTCAAGCTGTATGACGTCGTGCGTGTCCAGGTGATCGAGCAGAAGGGCAAGGGTGCGGTGCGCGCCGATCTGCGGGTGCCTCCTGCCGTGCAGGGCGGCGCGGTCGTGCTGGAGAACAGGACCGGCCGCATCCTCGCCATGACGGGCGGGTTCTCCTATCCGTTGAGCCAGCTCAATCGGGCCACCCAGGCGCAGCGGCAGCCGGGCTCCGCTTTCAAGCCGTTGACCTATCTCGCGGCCCTGTCGAAGGGCTTGCAGCCCAACACGCTGATCTGGGATGCGCCGGTCACACTGCCTCCCGTGAGCAACGGGGCGAATTCAGGTGCCGGCGATTCCTGGAGTCCCAAGAACTTCGACGGCGGTCGGTCGGGAATCATGACCCTGCGCCGGGCGCTGGAAAACTCCAAGAACCTCGTGACGGCGCGCCTGCTCGACGGCGGCATCGAAGCCACGCCGGAGCGGAGCCTGAAGCGGGTCTGCGAGCTCGCCCTCGAAGCGCAGCTCTATCTGGAATGCACGCCGTATTATCCGTTCGTTCTCGGTGCTCAGCCGGTCCGGATCCTCGATCTGGCCGCCTTCTACGCGGCCGTTGCCAACGAGGGCGCGATGCCGGTGCCGCATGCCATCGAGAGCGTGGAGGAGAATGGGCGCATCGTCTACAGCCGCAAGGCCAATTCGCTGGTTCGGCTCGGTTCCGCCGATGCGGTGGCCTTCTACCAGTTGAAGACCATGCTGCAGGGCGTGCTGGAACGTGGGACCGCCCGCGCGCTGAAGGCGCTTGCGCCCTATGCCGGGGGCAAGACGGGAACGTCGGACAACGAGAACGATGCGTGGTTCGTCGGATTCACTAACGACGTCACCATTGCTGTATGGGTCGGGCATGACAATGCCGATGGGAAGCGCCGGACGCTCGGCCGGGGTCAGACCGGCGGCAAGGTTGCGGCCCCCATCTTTCAATCCATCCTTCGGGCTGCGTGGGAGCACGGCATACCGAAAGCACCCCTCAACCCACCTTCGCCACAGACGGCAAAGCAGATGATCGCTCTGCCGATCGATCTCAACACCGGCGACAGGGTGACGGACGGACAGGGCAGGGGCTTCAAGGAGAGTTTCCGTCTCAGCTGGTTCGGGCGCTTGAACGAGACGCAGTACCGTCTCGTGCCGCAATCGGAAGTATATGCCTTCCGCAACCCCGATCCGTGGAGCGACGGCGAGGAGAGGAGCGGACCGGACTATTACGAGGATGGTCCTTACGCGCAGGGGCCGGGCTGGCTGGAGAGCCTGCGCCGCAACGCTCCACCCGCACGCCGTCAGGCCGAGCCCGAGCAGGGCTTTCGCTGGTGGTGGGAAGACGATGCTCCGCGGCGACCCCAACGGGTGGACCCGGATTATTTCTGGCGCAACGGACAGGTTTACTGATGATATCCAAGAAGCCCTTCGGACGGACGCTCGCCGTCCTGGCCGCCCTTTTTGTCTCCACGGGCGCGCTGGAAGCGCAGGAGTTCAAGATCGACGAGGTTGCGTCCGTGATGGCGGTGGCGCCGGCCAAGCTGAAGCCCGGAATCATCCTGTTCAGCGACCATCGGGACGACAAGCTCGCTGATGCGGGAACGGGCCTGATCCGGTTCGAGGATTGGGCGCGCGAAAGGCCCCTGCAGAAGCGGCTCTTGAGCCCCCACCCGGATTATGTCGAGCCGACCATCACGGTCTCGGTTCACGGCATCCCGAAGGCCTATACCGAAAAGCTCCACATGTATGTGGTCGAGGCGCGCTTCCTGATCAACAAGGCGCCCAGCTCCATCGATCTCGGGCGCTACACCCGGCTCGATGTGCTCGAACGGATCGATCCCGCCATCAAGCACCGCCGCATCACGGCGGATCAGGCCGCCCCGCAGGTGGATCCGGAGAGCGCCTATCAGCGTCATCCGAACCGGCGCTGGTGCGAACCCGAGGGAAGTCTGTGCATCGAGTCGCGTTATCCGCTGGAAGGCAAGCTGCCGGTCGGCATCAGGCTCGCCAACAAGCTGGAGGAGGGGGGTAAGAAAATCTCGGAATCCATGGATTTCCAGACGGAGATCCGCACGCTTGCCCCTGAGGAGATCGAACGGGCCGGCTACGCCAGGCTTACAGGGCTCGACGCTCCCGTGACCGGTGTGCTGGAGCAGACGATCTTCCACGTGAACCAGGTCATGCAGTTCGGAAAGCTCGTGGCCGTGCTCCAGCCCTATCCTGCCGATGCGGGCAAGACGGTCGCGACCGTGTTCATGACGCTCGCGGTCGAGACCGATGTCCTTGAACGCAAGAAGGAGTTCGAGAGTGTTCCCGTGCTCAGGAATCTCATTCCGGCCCAGGTGCTGATGGGCAAGAGCTCTTTCAACTCCGGCACCTCCATCAGCGCCGGTCTACCCGACTATGTCCGCAACCGCATCCGCGCCATTGCCGGGCAGTTCGAGAAATGATTTCAGCGCAGCTCTTACGAAAAAGCCCCGTTCCAAGTTAGGCCGAACGGGGCTGCTGAGTGTGCGGAGGCGACAAGGGGTTGCGGGGAATGGTGCCTCCGTACCAAACCAAGCGTTCAGCTTGATCAATGTTCCTTGGAAAATGCCATTCTCGAACCTTGGCAGGCATCAAATTTCCTTGATTGCGCCATCTTCGAAGCTCTCACTCACTTTCTGGATTACTGATATCGGGTGTGGTCGAACGCCGCACCTGGGTAACTATCCCGCTTCGCGATTGTTGGGGCCGGGCAGTCAGCGTTTCTTCCTCCCGAACTTGCCTTCCCTGGCCCGGCCAGGGAAGGCTTTTTTTGTTGGAGCTCCGGAAGCCTGATCGATCGGCTGTCCTCTCGCTCTTCCGTTCATCGGTCCCCCCTGTTATCTCCCGAACCCATTGCTGGATTTCCCAGGTCGTCCACCGGCAGGGTGGGACGGTCGCTGCAGAAGAGGTTTATTCCCATGGCCAAGGCCATCCATTCGATGATCCGGGTGCTCGACGAGCAGCGCTCCCTCGCATTCTATGAGAAGGCATTCGGTCTCACGGTGGCGGAGAGACTGGCCTTCGAGGGGTTCACGCTGGTTTATCTCAGCAATGGGGACAGCGAGTTCGAGCTGGAGCTGACGATCAACCACGACAGGACCGAGCCCTACGCGCTTGGCGACGGCTACGGGCATCTGGCCTTCTCCGTGGATGATCTCGCGGCGGAGCACGCCCGTTTCGAGTCGCTAGGCCTGAATCCGACGTCGCTCAAGGAGCTGACGCTCGAAGGCAAGCCTCCCGCGCGGTTCTTCTTCGTGCAGGACCCGGACGGGTACAAGATCGAAGTGCTCCAGCGCGGCGGGCGCTACAAGTAACCCGAACCATCGAGCCTGTTGGAGAGATCGCGCTTGGCCATCCGTCCGATCGTCCGCTTTCCCGATCCCCGCTTGCGCCGGAAGGCGGAGCCCGTAGGCTCCATCGACGAGGATGTGCGGGTGCTCGCCCGGGATCTGACGGAAACCATGCACGCGGCTCCCGGCATCGGCATCACGGCGCCGCATGTCGGCATCCTCCGGCGGCTGGTGGTCATCCAGTTGGAAACCGACCGTGAGCCCCACATCTATGTCGATCCGGATATCGTCTGGTCCTCCCCCGATACGATCCGTCATGTGGAGGGAAGCGTCTCCATGCCGGGCGTGACCGACGAACTGGAACGTCATGCCCGGGTGCGGGTGCGCTACAGCGGGCTCGACGGCACGGAATACGAGGAGGAGGCGGAAGGCCTGATGGCCGTCTGCCTCCAGCATGAAATCGATCAGCTCGACGGCATCTTCTGGATCGATCGTCTGTCGAAGCTGAAGCGGGACCGCCTGATCAAGCGGTTCGAAAAGCTCCATCGCATCAGGGCCTGATGGTGGAGGGGCTCTGAATGTTGGAGTTTGCAAGCCGTGTTCGAAATCTACCGTATTGAAACCGTCGCCTCGGAAGAGGCAGGCGGAGGTGTCATCCGCCGGATCATGGTGCGCACCGACTCGCTCGACAAGGCAAAGGAGCGGGCGCTGAAAGTCTTCTCGCTTGCCCGCCGTCCGCAATCCCGCGACCCCGAGGTCGAGGCCGTGCGCGTCGTCAACGGAGCCGGCCATGAGGTGTTTTCGATCAGCACCAGGGATTAGGCTCCTCATCGATCTCTGTCATTCTCCTGGGAGGATGTCTGATCCGAGGCCGGTGATGACATCAGGGCTGGGGATAAGCCAAACACCATTTGACAGCGCGCGCATTCACCGGTACTTGCGCGCCTCCATCGCAAGAAACGCCCGACCGGGCGGCGATGCGAGGAAATGCGCGGGCGTAGCTCAGTCGGTTAGAGTGCCGGCCTGTCACGCCGGAGGTCGCGGGTTCGAGCCCCGTCGCCCGCGCCACTCTCCTCAGGCTGCGATGGCGGCACCCGATCATTAAAAATTCGGCACGGCTTCAGGATGGGTATTGCTGTCGGTGGAGCACCCTTCTCGAACAATTGTTCGTGCCGCCGGTGTGCGGGTGTAAAAGGCGTTCCGGAGGGGACATCCCGAGGCGGATCGTATATGGTTGAGCGATGAGCAACGATGTTTCCGCACTCCGCGAACAATTGTCGGACCAATGGCAGAAGGTCGCCATCGATCTGATCCGGAAGGGCATTCCGGCCGATCTCGTGTTCGAGTCCCTCCTGACGGTCGGGCTGGCCGGTCAGGTCGAACTTCAGGGCAAGCATATGATGGCCGGCAAGCTCGTGGCCATCGCCGAGCAATTGTCCGAACAGGTCAGGCAGGAAAAGGCCGCCCTGGAGGAAGCGTCCGGCGCGACGAAGAACTAGCTGCCCGTCACTCACCATTCGACTTACGGCTAAAGCCCCGTCAAAATTGCGTGTCGGGCGATTTCCGGGTGCAACATCTGGAGTTATTGTCGCGTTAGCTCGCCGAAGCTCCTCGAAGCGGCTTCGGCCGCCTCTCCGCCCACCAGACGAAACGGGGTCGTGCCCTCATGCAGCCGGCGCTAGACAGCAACACCCTGGACCGCTTGATCGCCCTCGGACGCAAGCAAGGCCACCTCACGAACCGGGATCTCGAGGACAATCTGCCGATCGCTTCCATGAGCGCGGAGGACATCGCCCTCATCGTCGTCCAGATTGAGGAGACTGGCGTTCCGGTCGAGCTGGACGACAGCCTCGTTCCCCCGAACGCGAAGCCGAGCCCTGCTCCTGCCAGAAGCGCCGAAATCATTCCCTTCCCGGATCGCACCGCAGCTGCCCGGATGAAACAGCGCAAGGCCCCGCTTCAGAAGGCCTCCGCATCTGCTCCCAAGGCCGCCGAACCCGCAGGACGGAAGAATCGGGCCGCCCATTGGGCCGTCGCGGTAGCAGGTCTCATCGTGCTGGCCCTGCTGGTCGGCATCGTCAGCCTGCTGGGCGTCTGACGAAAAGCGAAAAATTCAGAGTTCGGCCCTGGCATCCTCCAGGACCGGAAGCGGCTTGACGGCCGGGCCGCTGAAACGCGTCACGCTGAGTTCATTCCGGGCGGTCGATGTGAAGCCGAGATCGAGAAACGCCGTCTTGGGCTCGAAGAGAGATTGGGCCGCGGCCTTCGCGTCATACCCGAGGATAGGCTGCAATTCGGGAACGCTCTTCGGAGCGGGCGCCGGGACGAGGGCTGCCAGGAGATCCGATGCTTGGCCCGGCATGCTGGCGGCTGCGACCTGGATCTCCACCGGGCGCTTCGGCGGAAGAGGAATGGCCGCAACTGCAACCTCCTTGATGCTCTCAGGATCGGCCGAAGCCACCATCGTCGAAGGACGGGAGGGTGGGGTTTCCGCCTGCGGCGGTGCGGCGTTCTTGCGGCCGAAAAGATTGGCGAACAGGTTGCCGATGGACGGGCCGGCGCCGGCAGAGGCCTGCGTGGCGAGAGCGGCGTTGCGGGGCAGGATCTCGGCCTTGGCCAGCTCATAACCGGGAAGCGGCTTGCCGTTCGAGGGAAGGTGAACGGTCTTCCCATCGGGGAAGAGCTGCGCGAGCTGCTGCTGCGTCATGCGGGGCCAAGCGCGCACGTTCCCCGTGTCCACATGGACGAAAGCAGAGGACGAATAATAACCCACGCCGCCGTATTGCAGCTTCATCGCGATGGCGCGCAGCCGGGCCGTGTCCACGTCGGGCAGGCGGATATCCATGGCCTTGCCGAGCATATGCTGGCTGTGCTCGGCAACCCCGCTCGACCGGCGGCGCAAGGCGCCATTGGTTTCCGGCGACCGGTAGGCGGAAATGATGTTGATGGGCTGCGATGAGCCCGATTGTCGATAGACTTCCCAGAGGATGTCGAACAGGCGCGGATCCATCTGCGCCGGCTTCTCGACACGCCAGTCCCGCAGGAACCAGTTGAGCTGCTGCAGGGCGCCGGAATCGTACTGTCCGTCGCGCCGGAAGGTGACGGTCAAGCTCTCTCGGGTATGGGTGTGATAGAAGCTGAGCGTACGGGTATCACCGAAGGCGGCGGCGTCTTCAACGCGGGCCGTCGCCATCAGGAGAAAGGAAGCCGCGCTCAGGAAACCGAATGCGAGATACGAAGCATTCTTCCTGCCGCGCATGTACGTGCGTGCGGATGCAGAGATCGTCCTGCATACGCCCACCGACCGTCCGGATCGGGCGAAAATTCGCGCCATGGTTGTTGGTTCCCGCGTCCCTTGAGCGACGTTTGGCCGTTAACCATGGCAAAAATAGGCGCAAACCGTACCTTTTTGCTTAATGAGTCCGCACAGCGGTCTGATTGCGCTTCGATCGGTTCGACGGCGAGGACAGGACAACCACCTTCGTTCCGGTCGGCGTGTGATTGTAGAGATCAATCACATCCTGGTTGATCATGCGGATGCAGCCGGATGAAACATTGGTACCGATGGTCCAGGGCTCGAAGGTGCCGTGAATGCGATAAAGCGTGTCCTTGTTGCCCTGCCAGAGATAAAGCGCGCGGGCTCCAAGAGGATTGCCGGGGCCGCCGGGCATGCCGGGGCCTCCGGGCAATTCGCCCATCTGCTCCATGAGCTCCGGTTGCCGCCCGAACATCTCCTTCGGCGGATACCAATCGGGCCATTCCTGCTTGTCCCGGATCGTCGCGGTTCCGGACCAGCTGAACCCCGACCGGCCGACGCCGACTCCGTAGCGCACGGCCATCCCGTCGCGCATGACGAGGTAGAGATAGCGCGATCGGGGATCGATCACGATGGTTCCGGGCGCCTCCGCCGTGTCATATTCCACGACGCGCCGCAGGAAGGCGGGATTGATCCTGGACAATGGGACACCAGGAACCGGGAAGATATCGTCGTCGATAGGCCCGTACATACGCTCGTAGGCGGACGCCTCCCGCATGGATTGGGCAAGGCTGCCTTTGATCGGCAGGGCGGTGCCGGCGGCAGCAGCTGAGGCTCCGAGCAGGAAGGTTCGGCGGCTGAGGTCCATTGTGCTCTCCCGGCATTCTTAACTCGACAATAAGAAGACGCAGGACCCTGCGTGTCGGTTTCATGGTAGCTGCTATGCTTCGAAGACAACGGGAAGCCTGGCCGTTCCTATGGGAGCGAGTGCAGGGCAGGGGCAGCTTGTGATGATGATCGAAAACCTCTCCTGGTCGTGGCTCGCCGGCATCGGACTGCTCGGCATCCTGTTCGTTCTGGTTCTCTTCTGGACCCGCAAGCCGCGCTATCGGCGCCACTCGATCATGACGGACAACGAGCGGGAGTTCTATCAGCGCCTTCTTGCGGCATGTCCCGATTGCCAGATCTGGCCCCAGGTCCCGATCCTGGCGCTCGTGCGGCCCGATGCGAAGGAAGGCAGCCGCGCCTTCTGGATGGCGTTCAAGAGAATCTCGAACACGCGCGTCGATTGGGTGGTGGTCCGGGATCTGGAGGTGATCGCCATCGTCGAACTCGACGACCGCTCCCATGATGCCCGGAAGGATGCGCAGCGCGACAAGGTCCTGAAGTCGTGTGGCTATCGCGTCATCCGGTTCAGCTCCAGCCGCAGGCCCGATCCGCGACAGATCCACGAGGCCGTCTTCCACTCTCAGTAAGAAGATCAGGCGGGCAAGATCTTTCTGTCCTCGGCGCGAAAGCTCTCGAACACTTCTGTCCGAAGGGCATCTGGCTCCGACAGGTAACGGGCCGAGTGGTGGAAGGGCGTGACGTACCGGACTTCGGCCTCACGAGCGATGGATCCGGCCTCCCACGCCGTCAGGTGCAGGGAGGCGACGGCAAGGGATCGGTCGCGCTCCAGGAAGACGGCTTCGATAAAGAACTGGTCCGCCTGGTGGGCGAGCTGGACAATCTTGGCGCGGTTCTCCGGATGGGGAGCGGCATCCGTCACATAGGCAACCGCCTGACCGGGGGCGATCCGAAGGGCTCGCTCCTTCAGTTCGCCAAGACGTATGGTTTTGCCTCCCGGAACTGCAACGGGGTGGTCGTCGGCGAGGCCGAGGCGAACCGCCCGCTTGGCCTCGTTGAGCCATGGGCCGGGCGGCAGGCCCATGTCATCCAGCATGCCCCGCCACACATTCACCTGAAGAACTTCCTTGAGGGCGAAGGCGAGGGATGGGATTCCGTGATCCAGGGCCACCGCCTCGATCCTGAACTCGTCCTCCATCCAGGCGACGCCCCGCGGAAATTCGGGCGGTGCGATCTCGCGTCGTGCAAAGGCTTCGCGCGCATGGAACTCCGCAGCCCGCGTCAGGGCGCTGCCGTCGTAATCCATCGCCCTCAGGCAGAAATCGACCGAGTTCTCATCCAGGAGGTTCCAGGTGAAGCCTCGGATCCTGTGTTCGATCTGCGCGGCAAAGCCCGGTGGGCCGATGAGAGTCAATGGGAGGAGGCGGTGAAGGCAGAGCCGGAACAGCCGGTCGAACCCTGCCATGTGGTCCACATGGGTGTGCGAGACGAAAACATGGCTTACCCGCAGCAATTCGCGGGAGGAGAGCGCCGACACGTCGCCCAGGTCGAAGAGAATGGCCCGGCGGCCATACCGGAAATCGAGATAAAGGCCAGGATCGCTGAAAGGGTCGTTCACGAGACGGGGTTGAACAAGCCAACTCATTCTGGGCCAACGGTTCCGGTTTCGACCGGTTCCTGTGTGGAGAGGGCGGACCCTGGAACGGGCCCGCCCTCGTCTTCAGCCTAACAACGGTAGAGCCGGCTCAGGATGAGGCCGCTCAGGATTCTTCTTCGACCTCATCGGGATCGGTCACGTCGACCAGGAACATGATGTAGGGACCTTCTTCCCCATCGTCATCGTCCTCATCGTCGTCGAAATCGGCGCTCTCGAACTCGTTCTTTTCCTCTTCCGTCGCAGCCCGGACTGTGAGGGTCGCGAACCCGTCCCACAAGGGAGCTCCTTCGCTCTCCAGAACCTTGAGATCGTCCTTGAAATCCTCGCTCATGAGGAGTTCGCGGGCTTCGTCCTCATCGGCATTTGTGATGGCAACAGGTTTGTCGCTGATGGTGAGCGTGAACATGATTCTTCCTTTCCATTCGCCCGCAAGGGATACTCGTAAACGCGCGACCCTGCACGTTCGTGGCAGAGGTTCTGCACATGAAGCGATAGGAAAAAGGCCGGACGTTGGCCCGACCCTGGAAGTGGCGCTTGCCCCTACTCGACGCCCCTGTTCTTAAGCCATTCCCGCATCTCGGCGATTTCCCGCTCCTGTTCCCGGATCACGTCCGTGGCCCACTTGCGGACCTGCGCGTCCTTGCCGTGCTGGAGTGCCACCTTGGCCATATCGATGGCGCCCTGGTGATGAGGGATCATGCCGCGCACGAAGTCCACGTCCGGGTCGCCGCTGAAGGCAATATCCATGTTCCTGTGCATCGTCTCGTTGGCTTGGCGATAACCCTGCGTGGCGGGCGTATCCGTGCTCCGGGTCGTCTGGGTCGGGGTGGAGTGGCCTGAATGACCGCCATGAATGCCCTGCGCCTGTGCGAGGACGGGAAGGGCGGACAAGGCAAGAGTCAGGGCAAGAGATTGGATCTTCATCGTTGTTTCTCTCGAAAATTTCACAGACGCGTGGGCGTTCGGCCTCAAGCTTCGTGCTGCGACAGGAGGCGAGCCGGAAAACCAGCCATGTCCAAGGTCGACAGGAGCAGCGCCTCGCCCTGGTGGGAGGTGACGGTGACAACACGGCTTTCCAAATCGCCTTCAACTCGGGCTTGCGGGTCGATCTTGTGAAGCGCCTGCCTGACGCTTCTCAGGCAACCGCCGCAATTCATGTCGGGAACGTGAAAACGATACATAGGCATGATCCTCTCTTCAGGTTCCTGATGGGTCTAGGCCTTGCCACGATGGGAAGGTCAAGCGAGATCGGCCAGGTTATTCAGGCTATGTTGCTGTCCCTATAACGGATGTGATTGCAACGGCTTATCTTCTTCGAGTAGCTCTGTTATCGCGGATAACGATACAACACGATTCAGGAGTGGCCGAATGTGGCCGGTACGAAGCGCATGAAGGTTGTAACCCATAGCGGCACGTTTCATGCCGACGATGTCTTCGCCTTCTCCATTCTGCGAGAGGCGCTGGGGCCTTTCGAGTTTGCGCGAACCCGCGATTCCTCCCTCATCGAGACGGCCGATCTGGTCTTCGATGTCGGGGGCACTTACGACGTCGCGCGCGGGCGCTATGACCACCACATGCGGGATCTGCCCCGCCGGACCGATGGCACACCCTACAGCTCTGTCGGCCTGATCTGGCGCGATTTCGGCCGAAACGCCCTGCCGAGCTTCATTCCAGGGATCGACGAGGACCTTCTCGACGCGGTGTGGCAGGATATCGATGCCACCTTCATCCTTGCCATCGACCAAGCCGACAACGGCGTGGCCTCGATCAGCCAGGGCCATCTTTCGCTTCTGATCGAGGCCTTCAATCCCACCTGGGCGAGCGACCAGTCCTATGACGACGCTTTCGTCGAGGCGGCTGATTTCGCAAGGGGCATCCTGATCCGGGCATGCCGGCAGGCTCACGCGGAGGCCCAGGCGCAGTCCCTGGTTCTGGCCGCCGCCAGGAAGGCGCACGATCCCCGCGTCATCGTTCTCAGTCACAAACTGCCCTGGGAGAAGGCGGTCTTCGAAGGCGGTCTGCGCGACCTGCTGTTCATCATCTACCCGAACGAGGATGCCACGGCCTGGTACTGCCGCACGGTTCCGCCTGAACCCAATTCCTTCGGCCAGAGATTATCCCTGCCGGAAGCATGGCGCGGTTTGCAGGAAGAGGAATTTTCCCGCGTGGCCGGGATCGACGATGGTGTCTTTTGTCATCCAAGCGGGTTCATCTGTGGGGCACGCTCGCAGGAATCCGCAGTCCGACTGGCCGAGAAGGCGATTGCCGACGGTCGATGATCCGGGCCTCATCCGCTAGGGACGAGCCATGAAGCAGGTGCCGATCGTTTCTCATCCCGCCTACGAAGCCGCCATGCCCGACGGCCATCGTTTTCCCATGCGGAAATATGGACGGCTCGCCGAAATCATCGTGGAAAAAGGGCTGGCACCCGGCGGTTTCGCCAAGCCCGAGGAAGCTCCGGCTGATCTGATCGCGCTCGCTCACGAGCGCGCTTACGTCGATCAGGTCATCGCGTGCTCCGTTCCTCGCGAGATCGAGCGGCGGATCGGCCTTCCCATCAGCGAGAGCATGGTCCGTCGCGCGAGGGCATCGGCCGGCGGGACATTGCTCGCGTCCCGGCTGGCCCTTCAGCACGGATTGTCGGGCAGCACGGCCGGCGGCAGCCACCACGGCCAGCGGGAGACGGGGGCTGGTTTCTGCGTCTTCAACGATGTCGCCATCGCGGCGAAGGCGCTTCATGCCGAGGGTGCGATCCGGCACGCGCTCATCGTCGATCTGGACGTGCATCAGGGAGACGGCACCGCCGATTGCCTGCGCGATGAGCCGGCTCTCTTCACGTTCTCCATGCATGCGGAGAAGAACTATCCGGTCCGCAAGATCCCGAGCGACCTCGATATCGGGCTGCCCGACGCCTTGGAGGACGACGCCTATCTCGAGGCCCTCCAGGCCCATCTGCCGCGCCTTCTCGATGCCATCGAGCCGGATCTCGTCTTCTTCAATGCGGGCGTCGATCCGCATCGGGACGACAAGCTCGGGCGGCTCAGCCTCTCGGACGAAGGGCTGCGCCGGCGCGACGATTACGTCATCGAGCAGGCGCGCACTCGTCAGATCCCCCTCGTCGCCGTCATCGGCGGCGGCTATTCGACCGACATCGAAGCGCTCGCCCGGCGACATGCCATCGTGTTCGAGGCGATGGCCGCCTGGAGCGAGAGGGAATAGCTCGTCAGCGCGTCAACGAGAGAGCAAGCTGCCCGGCCAAGGCGGCATTGTTCTTCACGAGGGCGATATTGGTCGCAAGGCTTCGCCCGGCCGTCTTCTCGAACAGGTACGACAGCAGGAAGGGTGTCACGGCTTTTCCGACGACGCCGCGGGCCTTCGCCTCGGCTACGGCCGCGTCGATGAAGCTCTTCATTTCATGCGTGGGGATCTCGTCCACGCTCGGCACCGGATTGGCGACCAGAACGCCGCCGTCGAGGCCCAGGGCCTCCTTCGTGCGGATCAGATTGGCCATCGCGTCCGGGCTGTCGAGGCGCAGGGGGACGGGCAGCTCGCTCGTCCGGCTCCAGAAGGCCGGGAAGCGGTCCGTCCGGTAGCCGACCACGGGCACGCCGCGGGTTTCGAGATATTCGAGGGTGCGGGGCAGATCGAGGATGGCCTTGGCGCCGGCGCAGATCACCGTCACGGGCGTGCGGGCGAGCTCGTCGAGATCGGCCGAGATGTCCATCGTGTCCTCGACGCCCTTGTGGACGCCGCCGATGCCGCCGGTGGCGAAGACGCGAATGCCGGCCAGATGGGCGCAGATCATGGTGGCGGCCACGGTCGTCGCCCCATGGCGACCGGACGCGACCGCATAGGGCAGGTCGGCGCGACTCAGCTTCATCACGTCCTTGGCCGTGCCCAGCCACTCGAGCTCCGCGTCCGAGAGGCCGATCTTGATGCGTCCTTCGATGATTGCGATCGTGGCCGGAACCGCGCCGTTCTCACGCACCACAGCCTCCACCTCGCGCGCCGTCGCGACGTTCTGCGGATGGGGCATGCCATGGGTGATGATGGTGGATTCGAGAGCGACGACCGCCCCGCCTGCGGCGAGTGTTGCCTGTACCTCGGGAGCGATGTCGAGGAAACGGCCGGCGATGTCGTGTTTCATGGGTGCTCCCGTTCTAAAGTTGGGCTTTGTCTAAGCGACAAGGTCGCTTCCAACAAGGCAAGGGACAGGTCCGGCCTGACGCTGACATGGCTCTCCACGGTCAGGGCGGCCGCAACCGTGCCGAGCCGGGCCGCATCGACCAGGGAACTATCCCGCAGCAAGGCCACGAGGGTTGCGGCGATCAGGGCATCTCCCGCGCCGGTCGCATCGACGATCTCGGCCTTGATCGCGTCAACCGTCACGATCCCGGAAGGATCCGCCGCGATGAGCCCTCTGCTTCCGAGCGTCAGGATGACCTGTTCCGCTCCAAGGGCGAGCAGGGCCTGTGCGGCCGCTTCCGGCGGTATCTCCGGGCGGTCGAGATAGGCGCGGGCTTCGTCGAGATTGAGGAAGAACACGCCGATGCCGCTCAGGTCCTGCGGCAGGCGCCCGACCTTCGGGGTCGACACCGCGTCCACGGCGAGCATCTGGGCGTGTCGCCGGGCGAGTTCGATGAGGTCGTTCAGGGTCTCGGAAGGCAGATTGCAATCGGCGAAGATCCAGGACGATCCGAAACCGGACTGGATTCGGCGCAGCAGCGCAGGGCTGATGCCGTCCAGGATCGCCATGTCCGCAAGCCCGATGGCGAGTTCCCCATCGGGCTGGAGCACGGCCACGTACTCGGCCGTCGCATGCCTGTCGGACAGGGCGACCG
>Ga0180218_1001198_pt1 | contig 16533 bp, 19 predicted proteins | sample eDN3rd37CKraftBY_FD_151334 | JGI IMG/M metagenome (GOLD analysis project Ga0180218, IMG submission 151334) | Enriched backyard soil microbial communities from Emeryville, California, USA - eDNA 3rd pass 37_C Kraft BY (version 2) (version 2) | ecosystem: Environmental > Terrestrial > Soil >...
TAGCCAGCGCGGCCAAACGGCTGTTCCGCGGTAGCTCAGTGGTAGAGCAATCGACTGTTAATCGATCGGTCGCAGGTTCGAATCCTGCCCGCGGAGCCAAAATTTTTATTTTTCAATCCCTTATAAAAAAGTGGGACACCTGATTTTCCCATTCTGTTCTTATGTTTTTTCCGCGAAGTATCCCACCAAATTGAAGTCGTTGATCGCCGTCATCAAGACGCAGCGGCCGTCATCTTGCGATGCGATCTTGGCGCGATGCGCGATCATGATCGCTTCGTCGAAATCGTAATCGAGGCCATCAACGATGTGCGGTCGGCGAAAGGGCATTCGCGTCCGATCCAGCGAGACCTCTGCTACACGTTTGGCAAGGTGCATTTGATGAGGTTCGAAGTATACGGTTTCGAGATAAATCCACCGCAGCGGCCGATGGTCGGCGAAATACTTCAGGGCGTGCGCCGACGTGAAAGCTCGTAAAGCCGAAAAGACTGGTGAGCCGAGGGCCTACAACTCCTGTCCACTGAGATTGCTTGATCGGCCTGATTAATGGGCGACGCTCGTGTACAACATCCCGATCTCAGCAGAGAGCGCGAAAGACAGAATAACGACAGCTAACAGGATGTGGCCGGGAAATCCCGACACATCGGATTCAGGATGGCCGTCCGGTTCAGCTTGGCCGCTCGAATCGTCATCGTGAATGATGACAAATTGCATGAAGGCCTCCTTCGCGTTCAGCAGGCAACGGTGATGGTAGCCACAGCCAGGAAACAACGGTTGACCGGCGAAAAGAGTTAGCGCGGTGTCCGCAACCGCCGAGCTTGTATTCAAGATCGCGGGGCGTTGGGGTTTTGGCTTGATGCTGCCTTACCGCTTTTTTTTCGCCAGTTTCTTCGCATATGCGATGAGGGCTTTCCGATCATTCGGAGAGCGAATTTTCTGAAACGCTTGAATTAGCTGAACTCCTTCACGCGCTTCTCTTTCAACAGACTTTTCTTCTTTATTGGGTTTATTGGGTTGCACGATCGGCTTGCGTTTCAGATGCACAACGATTGCCATCCCATCCCCCGGGTAAATGTACGAGATTTGATTTTTTGGATTTAAATTTCGTCAAAAGTTATGGCGCAAAGATATTCTGCTCCGATAATAATTCAAGAGTTCCGTAGTGCAGAACTTACAGCGGTTCCATTTTTTGCAAATTTTGAGCTAGGCTTGCGCTGGTGCGATTCTAACATGGGGGTTGTCATGGCTTCACTCAACGAAATTAAAGACTTGCGTCAAAAAGCTATGGAATTTGCTAAGCGCGCTGAAAAAGCTGGATGCCACACCCTTAAATACCTATTCGATATGGCCGCAAGTGAAGCCGACATCCAGATCATCAAAATCCACTACCGTGAGCGTAAGCAAAATCGGGGAGTGACGAAGCTCAGGCGCATCAGCTGATCCGCGACGCTTAGCCTTAAATCCCAATCTCTCGTGTCCCTGATGGCGCTCGAATGGCGTAAGGCGGCGCGCAAGTTTCCGATCCTGGACGCCCTTACATTTCGGGGCCCCGGCGGGTTTCCTCCGCGACAAGAACGCGCCCGTCTCTTGCCCACTTCTCCCGGATTTTTTTGTGCTGTTGGATGCCGTCTGCGCGGCTCAAGGCGCCCGGTTTTGCTGCAAGCAAGAGGCGATGCGCGAAAGCGTCCCGCGTTTCCCGCTTCTTTCGCCGGGAACACCGGACCGCGCCCAATTCGTTCCTGTGATTTAGTCTAACTTTTCTGCAAGAGCGTTGGAACGCTTGAGCGGCCTGGCTATTTTCTTGGATGGATCGCCGCCAATTTCTCACTCAGGAAGCGGAAAAGCTGAAGCTGCTTGCTGAGGTGTGCACGGACGATAGCGTCACTGCCGGCATAAGATTGGTTGCGAGCGACCTTCTGCGTGAAAGCAGACGAGTTCCTACTTCCGCCGGCGCTGGAGTATTTCAGCCAGCGCCATCCTGGCAATTTCCTTCGGGTTCGTCTCCCCCGAATTCGCGAGCTCGCAAACCTTCGCCGCAATCGCCTGGTTGGAAATATCGCTTAATCCGCGCTCTTTTGCGGTATGGCAAGCGAGGTTGAACGCCTCGCTCATAGCTCGCGCAACTTCGGGCGTTATGCTTGCTTCGAGATATTTTCGAATGGGCACGGTTGTCCCTCGGTTGATGCGCTTTGCCGGTTGGAAGCGGGTCGAGGGTTGAGACCCGATGGTGCTCTGAATGCGCTAATGAATTGAACTTGCACTATACGCAGGCGCGAGTCCACCCACGCAAAATTCCCCTCACCGCGCCCCGGCCGCGAGCAAAATCTTTTCCATTTCCCTGAACCCGCGGCGGCGGGCATGGGTAAGCGGGCTCACGCCGTCGCCGTCTACGAGATTCACATTCGCGCCGGCATCGACGAGCAACTTGACGATCCCGACATGGCGCGTGCCGCCGTCACCGAGAATGATGGCCTCGAGCAGCGCCGTCCAGTTCAGCCGGTTGACGTGATCGACATCGACGCCCGCCTCGATCAGCGTGCGAACCGTCTCGACATGACCGCGCTCGCAGGCCGGGATCAGTGCCGTGCCGCCGTAGCGGTTGGTGCTCTTGAGATCGGCACCATGCGCAAGCGTCATGCGCAGGATTTCGAGATGCCCGCGCGCACCGGCATAGAGATACGGACTATCGTGGATGACATCCTTGGCGTTGACGTCGGCGCCTGCTTCGATCAACGCGCGCGCCGCCTCGATGCGATTGGCGTGCGTGGCGGCAAGAAGAGCGGTGCGGCCGCCCTCGTCGCGTGCATCGATCACGGTGCCAGCGGCGATCAGCTTGCGGATCGCGGCAACATCTCCTTGTGCCGCTGCCTTATGCAACTCGCTTCCGGGCATTTCGCCTCGCGCTCCTGCCGGCCAAAACCAGACTATCAAAAACGCGACAATTGCGCCGGTGAAGCGCCGGCGCGTTCTGCCAACGAAAATCCCATGAGCCGCTGCCATTTCGAGACTCCGGTTATGCAACGATAAAGTTCGGCGCCAACTGGTTTTACCCGCCGTGCTCGTGATATTATGACAGCCTCCATGCGCTCTTTATTCTTCGCGTTTCTCGCCGTGCTGGCCATCACGACTGTCGACGCGCGCGCGGCGAGTTTCGACTGCCGCAAGGCGCATTCGCCCGATGAAATTGCCGTCTGCGAAAACCATGAGCTCTCCGAGCTCGACGCCGTGATGGGCGCCTATTGGTACATCTACCGGCAACTGCCGTTCCTGATGGGCATGAGCGGCGTGCGCCGCGACGAGGCCGGTGAATTCCTGCAAAAGCGCGCCGCCTGCGGCCCTCGCGTGCAATGCCTGCGCGACCTCTATCGCGCGCGCATCGTGACGCTTCGCGAGCAGATCACCTCCGCGCTCGACGACATCAAACGCCGCGACAACCAGTAGGCCACGCCGGCGGCTGCCTCGCCTGAGGCGGGCCGTCATTGATCGTGCGCAAATCGCAACTCTAAAAGATGTATTGACTATACATCTTTTAGAGCCGAAGCTTTTGCATGCTCGCGAAACCAGTCGGCGAGCGTCATTCGGGCGGCAGCTCGCCTCCGCCCGCTCAAGGAAGCCAGTCAAGGAAGCAAGCTATGTCCGATCCAGCGACAGTCCCCCCGGAAATCGATGTCCGCAGCCTCATCCCGATGCAGCGGCACGCCAAGATTTTCGAACTGGTGGGCAAACTGAAACCGGGCGGCTCGTTCGTGCTCATCAACGATCACGACCCGAAGCCGCTCTACTACCAGCTCGAAGCCGAGCACCCCAAGCAGTTCTCCTGGACCTACATCGAATCCGGCCCGGTCGCGTGGCGCGTCCGGATCGGCAAACTGCCGCAGTAAGCGGCCGAACGGCGACGGGCGGCGCGTTTCGGCAGCGCGCCGCCGGCCGCACGCAATGAGGCGAATATGCCGGGCGCTACGCTCTCCCGCTGGACACCCTCCTATTTCGCAGCAGCCGTGCTGTTTCTGCTCGCGGCGGAAGTGCTGATGACGCTCGGCATCGGCTATCCGGCGGCAGCATTGCAAGCGCCGGAGACACTGATCGTCGTTCACTTCATCACCATCGGCTGGCTGAGCCTCTTGATGTGCGGCGCGCTGTTTCAGTTCGTGCCGGTGCTCGTCGCAAAGCCGATCTACAGCAACCGGCTGCCGCTGCCCGCGCTTCTCTTGATCCTCGCCGGGCTTGCGCCGCTGACCGGAAGTTTCCTGCAGCTCGGCGGCTATCATTCGAGCGAACCGCATTGCTTCATCGTCGCGAGCGTTCTGCTCGGCAGCGGCTTTTCGCTTGTCTTATGGAATCTCGGCCGCACGCTGTGGGATGCGCGGCCTCTCACGCTGCCCGCTCGTTTCGTCACCGTTGGGCTGTTCTGTGTCGCGGCGACGGTGACTTTCGGCATCGTCTTTCTGCTCGCCTTCGGCGGCTTCGTGACTGTGCCTTTTCTGCTCGACCTCAAGGCGCAGGGCGTGCCGCTTCACGTTATCGCCGGGCTCGGCGGCTGGCTCACCTTCACCGCGATGGGCGTCAGCCACCGGCTGCTCGCGATGTTCATGCTCTCGCCCGAACTCGACGGCCCGGCGACGCGCTGGACGTTTTATCTCGGCACGCTTTCGCTCGCGCTCGTCATCGCCGCAGGTACAGCCGCAATCGGCATCGGCTACGGGCTCGATTTCGCGCTCGCCGCCGCTTGCGTCACCGGGCTTGCGTGTCTCGCGCTTTATGGCCGCGACGTGCTGCAACTTTACCGCAAGCGCGTGCGGCGGGTGATCGAGCTCAACAGCCGCATGGCGAGCATCGCGCTGATCAATCTCGCGGCAGCGATCTTGCTGGCGATTGCCTGCGCCATCCTCGGCATACTGGAGCGCCATATCGGCGCGCTCGTCTTCCTCTTCACATTCGGCTGGCTGACGGGCCTTGGCCTCGCCAAGCTCTACAAGATCGCCGCTTTCGTTACCTGGCTCGAGTGCTACGGGCCGGTGCTCGGCAAAACGCCGACGCCGCGCGTGCAGGATCTCGTCGTCGAGCCGCGCGCCATCAAATGGTTCTGGTTCTACTTCGCCGCCGTCGCCATCGGGACGCTTTGCCTCCTCGCCGAAGCGTCCCTCCCCTTCCGTGTGGCGGCGGCGGCGATGACCGTTGCGACCGCAGGCATCGCGTTCGAACTGCTGCGGACGCGGCGGCTCGTCAATGTCAGCGATGCGCTGCGCCTCCCGGCAGGCGCACGCAGACCGCGGCTGTTCTTCACCTTCGTTCCCGGTTGAAAGGAAACCGTCATGACCGATTTCGTCGAACTCGATGTCCGGCCGACGCTGCGCGCGGGCGGCGAGCCGTTCGGGCAAATCATGGAAACGATAAACAGCCTCAAGCCCGATCAAGGCTTGCGGCTGTTCGCGACCTTCAAACCCGCGCCCTTGTTTCATGTGCTCGGCGCACAGGGCTTCACGCACCAGGAGAAGGAACTCGGCGGCGGCGAATGGCAGGTCGATTTCATCCGCTCCGGCCCGGCGACGCATGCAAGCCCGCCGGTGAATGACGGCAAAGGCGGCGAGTGGCCGGACCCCATTCAGGAGATGGACAATCGCGAACTCGATCCGCCCGAGCCGATGGTGCGTATTCTCGCCGCGACCGAAAAGATGGCGAACGGCGAAGTGCTCGCCGCGCTGTTGTGCCGCGAGCCGATCTTTCTGTTTCCCGAGCTTGCCAAGCGCGGCCACGCCTGGCGCGGCGGTTTCGAGCCCGACGGCAAGACTTATCGCGTGCTGATCCGCGTGGGCGCCGCGAAAGGGAAAGCCAAAGGAGCTGGCGCATGAGCGCGGCTGCCGACACGGCCGTTGCGCGCGTCAGGGACGCGCTGCGGCTCGTGATCGACCCGGAGCTTGGCTACAACATCGTCGATCTCGGTCTGGTTTACGATATCGAGGTGCCGAACGGCCGCGATGCGCACATCACCATGACGACGACCACGCGCGGCTGTCCGGCGACCGACTATCTCCAGACCGGCGCGCGCGATGCCGCCTTCACCGTCGAAGGCGTCGGTTCGGCGCAGGTGACCTTGACCTATGATCCGCCATGGACACCGAAGATGATGTCCCCCGAAGCCAAGGCGCATTTCCGGATCCGCGATGACTGAAACCTTCTCCAAATCCGCGGATCAGAATGGGCCTTCGCACCGCGTCATCACCGGGCCCCTCAACGACATTCTGCTCGAAAGCCTCGCGGCGCTTGCTGCCGCAGGCGATGCCGAGACGGCCTGCCGCCTCGCCGGGCGCGCATGCGCCATTTATCGGCACAAGGACATTCCGGCCTGGAATCGATTCAACGGGCTCCTGCACCGGCTGGCCCGAAAGGCGCCCGGCGCGTCCGGCCCGAAAAGCCGCGCCAGCCAATAAGACGCCGCACTCTTGCGTCCGGCCCGGATTTCACTTTGATGTTATCCGGAACGCGCCTTTTCAGGCGTTATGCCACGCCTGTTTTCTGACCGTTGCGGTTATATCTACGCTTCCTTCACCCTGCCATGGCCATAATCCGCCAGGGGCATCGTCCAGGGAAACTGCAGTATGCGTAAGCGTCTGTTGTGTGGACTGAAGATCGCCTCCGGCGCGGCATTGAGTGCGGCGGCGTTGCTCGCGCTCAGCGAGGGTGCCAACGCCCAATTCTACGACCGCTTCGATCGGTTCGACCAGCGCTATCAGCGCTACGAGCGTTACGACCGCTACCGCCGTTACGATCCTCGCTACGACGAGCCTTTCGACCGCCAGCGGAATATGCGGCGCTATCCGGCCGACGGCGCCTCGCCGCCGCGCGAGACGCGCCGCGCGAAGAAGCAACGCGAAGCCGAACCGAAACATGCCGCCGTCACCAAGCCTGCGAAGGGCCCCTATCAGGTCATCGTCTCCATCGCTTCGCAGCGGATTTATCTTTACGGCGCGGAAGGGCTGATCGCCCAATCGAAAGTCTCGACCGGCATGCGCGGCCACTCGACGCCTTCGGGCGTGTTCAGCGTTCTCGAGAAAAGCCGGTATCATCGCTCGAACATCTATAGCGGCGCGCCGATGCCGATGATGCAGCGCCTCACATGGTCGGGCATCGCGCTGCATGAAGGCGTGCTGCCCGGCTATCCCGCTTCGCATGGCTGCATCCGCATGAACCGCGAATTCGCGACGCTCTTGTGGAACACGACGCAAAAAGGCGCGCGCGTCATCGTCGGCAAAGGCGAAATCGATCCGCCCGCGCCGGTCACGAACGCCAAACTGTTCTCGCCGATCGTAAGGCCTGCCGAGACGGTTGCGGCTGCCACTTCGATCGCCAAAAGCATGGCGGCGGAAGAGACGAAGGCGCTCGCCGCGAATACGGACGGCCAGCGCGCCGAGACACAGCGTGCCGAAGCGCAGCCGGTCGAAACGCCCGCTGAAGCTGTCACCGACGTTCGGTTCAGCGCGCCCGCCGCCTACAAGGCCCCGGCGCTGCCGGCACGCAAGGGAACGATCGCGGCTTTCATCAGCCGCAAGACCGGCAAGCTGCATGTGCGTTACGCGATGGCGCCGCTATTCGAGATGCCGGTCGAGATCAAGGACAAGGATCGCCTGATCGGCACGCATGTCTTCACGGCGATCGAGCCGGGCGAAGAAGGCAAGGAGATGAGCTGGCAAGCGGTTTCGATCCCGACGCATCCCGAAGCGATGATCGAGCGCCGCCGCTCGACGCGCAACAAGATCGCCGATCTCGCCGAGAAGCCCGCGCTGCCCGATAGCGGCCCGCAGACCGCGGCGGACGCGCTCGCGCGCATCGAAATTCCGAAAGAGGCCTACCAGCGCATCGGTGAGTTGCTGACGCCCGGCGCGTCGCTGACGATTTCCGATTACGGCATCAGCGATGAAACCGGCGAAGGCACCGATTTCGTCGTGCTGACGCGCTGATCGCCGATCTATTTGGTGCCGAAGCGCCAGGTCGCACCGGCGCCGTAATAGGTGTTGCTGGCCGACGAGTATTCGAGCTTGCCTTCCGCGGAGACGCCCGGCAGCCGGTTGTCGTAGTTCGAGATACCGGCATAGCCCTTGAGCGAGAAATCTTCCGCCGGCTTGTAAACGATCTTCGCCTCGCCGCTCGCAAGATAAGGCGACGTCTCGCCGCCGCCGGCAGGCGCGGAAAACGAAACGCTGCGTGAGGCGCGGCCATAACTGCCGCCAAGGCCGAGCGAAATTTCCTCGCTGACATCAACCTTGCCGTCGAGACCCACCTTGGCGCCGGTATCGCGCCAGCCGATCGCCGCATCGGAGAAGCTCTGCTGCGACTGACTGTTGAAGACCGTGATCGAAGGCGTGAGAGTCAACGTATCGAACTTGTAGTCGCTTGCGGCTTTCGCGCTCATTTCGGTTGCGTCATAACCGGCGACGCCGCCGCAGGTCACGCAACCGGCGAGCGGAATTCCATTATAGACCATCGAGCCGGCGCCGCCCGAAAGCGGAAGACTCGCGGTCGTCTGCGAAAGACCGAATTCGGCGCGCACGTTCGAACCGAACTTCGGCGAGAATGTCCCCGGCGGCATGATGTAGCCGATCGCGCCGCGCGTCGTCGCGCTGCTTGCCGTCGGCAGCGGCATTTCCGGCGTGGCCGCTTGCGATTTATTTTGCTCTTCGGGTGCATTCGGATCGGCCGGCTTCTGCATGGCGTTCCACGCGCCGCCCTGGCCCCACATGTAAAAACCGCCAAGCGATTTCACGACTGCGCCGGACGGCGCGTTGACCGGAAGGTCGGAGGGTTTTGCGGCCATGTCCGACGGAACGGTCTCGATCGATTCCTGCGCCCAGGCGCCCGCATTCGAAGCAAGGAATATGGCAACGGTCGCGAGAAGTTTGGGTTTCATCGTCGCTTGAATCACTGGGTATCGGGTAGGTGCACTTTCTGACAAAAAGTTTGGGCAAAGTTTTGACGCCGGAACTTTACCTGTGTGGCAATGTTGATGTTTTCCAGCCCTTGTACTGCCTCGCTTTGCCCTGCCGCTCCCCTTCACCCCCGCCTCTCCCGCTAAGGCTTTTGTCGACAAATGGACAGATCGCCGCTTCTCGTCTGGTTCCGCGACGATCTCAGGGTCGCGGATCATCCGGCGTTCGCGGCCGCGGCCAAAACCGGCCGGCCCATCGTGGCGCTCTATCTGCTCGACGATGAAAGCAAAGGATTACGGCCGCTCGGTTCCGCCGCGCGCTGGTGGCTCGCGGGCTCGCTGCGAGCGCATTCGGCAAAGCTGCAATCCCTCGGTGTGCCGCTCATTCTGCGGCGCGGTGCGGCGGAACAGGCGGTTCCGGCGCTCGCGCGCGAAGCGCAGGTTAAACGCGTGCACTGGACGCGGCGCTACGGGCGCGCGGAACAAATCGATCGCGCCGTCGCCGGCGAGCTGCGAGCAAACGGCGTCGAAGTGCATGCTTATGGCGGATCGCTGCTCCATGAACCGGAAGACGTGCAGACGAAAGACGGCGGGACGTTCAAGGTCTTCACGCCGTTTATGAAAGCCGCGCGCTCGCTTGGTGAGCCGCAGGCGCCGTTAGTTGCACCGGACAAACTTTTGGGCGCGCATGACATCGGGAGCGAGCGGCTTGCGGCGTGGAACCTCGAACCGGCGGCGCCTGACTGGGCGGCGGAAATCCGTGACACCTGGATGCCGGGTGAAGATGCCGCGCAGGAACGGCTCTACGATTTTCTGGAAAGCGGCATGAAAGGCTATGCTGCGGGCCGCGACCGGCCGGATCAGGAACATGTCTCGCGGCTCTCGCCACACCTCCGCTTCGGCGAGATCAGTCCGCGGCAAATCTGGCATGCCGCTTACGCGGCGTTGGAACGCAACGGCACCCTCTCCCGCGACATCGAAAAATTCATTTCGGAAATCTACTGGCGCGAATTTTCGTATCATCTCCTGCATCGCTTTCCCGATCTTGCGACGAAAAACTTTCAACCGCGCTTCGACAAATTTCCCTGGCGTCAGGATGCGAAGGCGTTGCGCGCCTGGCGGCGCGGCAAGACCGGCTATCCGCTGGTCGATGCCGGGATGCGCCAGCTTTGGCGTACCGGCTGGATGCACAACCGCGTGCGCATGGTCTGTGCATCGTTTCTGGTGAAGCATCTTTTGATCGACTGGCGGGAAGGCGAGCGCTGGTTCTGGGACACGCTGGTGGACGCCGATCCTGCCAACAATCCAGCGAGCTGGCAGTGGGTCGCAGGTTCAGGCGCGGATGCCGCGCCCTATTTCCGGGTCTTCAACCCCGAGCTACAGCGCGAGAAATTCGATCCGCACGGCGATTACGTGCGGCGTTTTGTGCCTGAATTCACCGAGGCCACGGGCCGGTCGCCACTCGCGAACACGGACTATCCCCAACCGCTCGTCAAGCACGCGGATGCGCGGGCGCGGGCACTGGAAGCTTTTGGAAAAACAAGGGATTAGCCGATTGCTTCGCAGCGTTTCGTGATTTACGTTGCTCTACCGCATTCCAGCACGACGAAACTTTTGCAATGGATTTCCGTAAAGACACCATCGAAGCCATCGGCAACACGCCGCTCATTCAACTCTGGCGCGCGTCGCAAGAGACGGGCTGCAACATCCTCGGCAAGGCCGAGTTCATGAACCCCGGCCAGTCGGTCAAGGATCGCCCGGCCCGGCAAATCATCCTCGAAGCCGAAAAACGCGGCGATCTCCGGCCTGGCGGCCTCGTCGTCGAGGCGACCGCCGGCAACACCGGCATCGGCCTTGCGCTCGTCGCCAACTCGCGCGGCTACCGCACGCTGATCGTCATCCCCGAGACGCAGAGCCAGGAAAAGAAAGACATGCTCCGGCTTCTGGGAGCGGAGCTGGTTGAAGTTCCGGCGGTGCCCTATGCCAACAAGAACAACTATCAGCACGTCGGTCGCCGCATCGCCGAGAAGCTGAAGAAAACCGAGAAAAACGGCGTTTTGTTCGCCGACCAGTGGAACAACCTCGATAACCGCAAGGCGCATTACCTCACGACCGGCCCGGAGATCTGGAAACAGACCGACGGCAAGATCGACGCCTTCATTTGCGCCTGCGGCACCGGCGGCACGCTCGCCGGCACCACATTGTTCCTGCGCGAGCAGAAGAAGGACATCGTGATCGGCTGCGCCGACCCCGAAGGCGCCGGCATGTACAACTTCTTCAAGACCGGCAAGGCCGAAGCGACGCCCGGCAACTCGGTCTCCGAAGGCATCGGCCTCAACCGCTCGACCGACATGGTGAAAGACATCAAGGTTGACGAGCCTTACGTCATCCCCGACTCCGAAGCATTGCCCGTGGTGTTCGATCTCCTCGAGCACGAGGGCCTCTGCATGGGCGGCTCGACCGGCATCAATGTCGCGGGCGCGATCCGCCTCGCCAAGAAGCTCGGGCCCGGCCATACCATCGTGACGGTGCTGTGCGATTACGGCACGCGCTATCAATCCAAGCTCTTCAACCCGAAATTCCTGCGCGAGAAAAAACTTCCCGTCCCCGGCTGGATGGGCCGCAAGATGGAAGTTCCGAACGTGATGGAGTGAGTGATGTTCGCCGCCGAAGCCTCCGCCGAATTGCGCGCCAAGGTCGCGGAAAATCCGGGCGTCGTTTTCGAGGATTTCGCGCGCGACCATAACGTCGCGCCGGGCGCCGTGGTGCATGCGCTGCCCGAAGAGATGCGCCGCTTCGCACCGGGCGACAAGTTCATCGAAGCCATGACCGACATCGCCGACTGGGGCGACGTACAGGTCATCGTCCACACCGAGGACGGCATCATGGAAACCGGCGGCCCGGTGCCGAAGGGCTCGGTCGCGCGCGGCCATTACAATCTGATGGGCCGCAGCGGATTCCACGGCCATTTGAAATACGAGCGCTGCGGCTCGATCGCTTTCGTCGAGCGCCAGTTCATGAACCGCACCTCGAACCTCGTGATCTTCATCAATCGCGACGGCGGCATCATGTTCAAGGTGTTTGTCGGCCGCGACGAGAACGGCCAGTTGAAGCCAGATCAGGTCGCGAAGTTCAAAGCGCTCGGCGACCGCCTGTGCGGAAAGGCTGCATGAGCATAAACGGGAACAAGAGCCGCTGGCTGATCTCGACCGATCAGCTCGCCGACCGCCTGAAGGCCGGCGACATTACGGTGGTTGACGGCTCCTGGTATTTGCCCGCGCATAACCGCAAGGGCTTCGACGAATACCTCGCCGGCCATATCCCCGGCGCGGTATTTTTCGACATCGACGAAATCTCCGATCACTCGTCGAGTCTCCCGCACATGCTGCCGCCGGCGCACACCTTCGAGCTGCACATGACGCGGCTCGGCATCTCGAACGACACGGACGTCGCCGTCTATGACGGCATGGGCCTGTTCTCCGCGCCGCGCGTGTGGTGGACGATGCATGTATTCGGCAAGCACAATGTCTTCATCCTCGACGGCGGCCTGCCGAAGTGGAAGCAGGAAGGAAGGCCGATCGAACGGGGCATGCCGAAGGTCACGCCCAGCGAGTTCAAGGCGAAGTTCGACGCGAGCCTCGTCGCGGATTACGACCGGATCGCAAAGACGCTCGACGAGCATTCGGCGCAGGTGGTGGATTCGCGCCCGGCCGGGCGCTTCACCGGCGAGACGCCGGAGCCGCGCGAAGGCGTCGCCTCCGGCCACATGCCAGGCAGCCTGAATTTGCCCGCGGGCGATCTCGTGGAGAACGGCGCTCTCGCCTCGCCCGCAAGGATCGAAGCCGGGATCGCCAAGGCCGGCATCGACCTCTCGAAGCCGGTGATTACGAGCTGCGGCTCCGGCGTTTCGGCCGCAGTCTTGTGGTTCGCGCTCGACAGCATCGGCAAGCAGCCGGCGGCGCTCTATGACGGCTCGTGGAGCGACTGGGGCACGCGCGACGGCGCGCCAATCGAAACCGGCCCCGCCAAGCCCGCCAACAAATAATCACCGGAGAAAAGACGAATGGCCGCCCCGGAGGTGATCGGATTTTATCACGAGGCGACGGGCAGCATTGCTTATCTCGCCATCGACCCCGCGACGAAACATGCGGCGATCATCGATCCGGTGCTGGACTACGACGAGAAATCCGGCCGCGTCTGGTACGAGGCCGCCGACGCGATACTCGCCGCGATCAGGGAGCGCGGCTTGAAGATCGACTGGATCCTCGACACGCATCCGCACGCCGATCATTTCTCCGCGGCGCCCTACCTCAAGGAAAAACTCGGCGCGCCGATGGCGATCGGCGAGAAGATCACGATCGCGCAAGCCATCTGGACGGAAATCTACAATCTTCCGGCGAACACATTCAGCGGCAATGCCTGGGACCGGCTGTTCAAGGACGGCGACACGTTCAAGGTCGGCTCGCTCGATGGCCGCGTGATGTTTTCGCCCGGTCACACCGCCTGTTCGATCACCTATATCATCGGCGACGCCGTTTTCGTGCACGACACCATCTTCATGCCCGACTACGGCACGGCGCGCTGCGATTTTCCCGGCGGCAGCGCACGCGAGCTTTACCACTCCATTCAGGCGATCCTGGCGCTGCCGGACACGACGCGGATGTTCACCGGCCACGATTACCGGCCGAACGGCCGCGCGGCGGCGTGGGAATCCACCGTCGGCGAGCAGAAGCGGACCAATCCGCACCTCAAGGGCAATCCGGGCGAACAGGAGTTCGTGCAGACGCGCGAAGCGCGCGACAAGACGCTGCCGATGCCCAAGCTCATCCTGCACGCGTTGCAGGTGAATCTGCGCGGCGGCCGCCTGCCCGCGCCGGAAAGCAACGGGCGCAGCTACCTGAAAATTCCGGTCGGCGCGCTCTAGTTCAGTGCAAAATCTGGCTGAGGAACAGCTTGGTCCGCTCGTGCTGCGGGTTCGAGAAGAAAGCGTTGGGCTCGTTCATCTCGATGATCTGTCCCGCATCCATGAAGATGACGCGGTTCGCGACCTGACGGGCAAAGCCCATCTCGTGCGTGACGCACAGCATCGTCATGCCTTCGTTGGCGAGCTGCACCATGGTGTCGAGCACTTCCTTGACCATTTCCGGGTCGAGCGCCGAGGTCGGCTCGTCGAACAGCATCACCTTCGGCTTCATGCAAAGCGCGCGCGCAATCGCGACGCGCTGCTGCTGGCCGCCCGATAGCTGGCCGGGATATTTGCTTGCCTGTTCGGGGATTTTCACGCGCGTCAGATAATGCATCGCGAGTTCGTCCGCTTCTTTCTTCGGCATATGGCGGACATAAATCGGCGCGAGCGTGAGGTTCTCGAGGATCGTCAGGTGCGGAAAGAGATTAAAGTGCTGGAACACCATGCCGACCTCGCGGCGCACTTCGTCGATCTTCTTGAGGTCGTTCGTAAGCTCGACGCCATCGACGACGATGCGGCCCGACTGATGCTCCTCGAGGCGGTTGATGCAGCGGATCATGGTCGATTTGCCCGAGCCCGAGGGACCGCAAATGACGATGCGCTCGCCGCGCGCGACCTTGAGGTTGATGTCGCGCAGCACATGAAACTGGCCGTACCATTTGTTGACGGCCGTCATCTCGACGACAGCAGCTCCGGTTTCCGCCATTTCCCCTCTCCTTACCGTCTGCGCCCGGCGGAAGCGCGCCGCTCGACGAACATCGAGTAACGCGACATGCCAAAACAGAACACGAAATAAATGATGCCCGCGAAGGCAAAGCCCGTGAACAAGGTCGTCGGCGTCGCCCAGGCCGGATCCGAGAACGCCGCGCGGATTTGCCCGAGCAGATCGAACAGCGCGACGATCATCACAAGCGTCGTATCCTTGAAAAGGCCGATGAAGTTGTTGACGATACCGGGAATGACGAGCGTCAGCGCCTGCGGCATCACGATCTTGCTCATCGTCTGCCAGTAGCCGAGGCCGAGCGCGTTCGCCGCCTCCGTCTGGCCCTTGGGGATGGCCTGCAGGCCGCCGCGGATCACTTCGGCCATATAGGCCGCGGAGAACAGCGTGACGCCGATCAGCGCGCGCAGGAGCCCGTCAATGGTGAGCCCGCCCGGCAGGAACAGCGGCAGCATGTAGGTCGCGAAGAACAGCACGGTGATGAGCGGCACGCCGCGCCAGAACTCGATGAAGCAGACGCTGAAGATGCGTACCGCCGGCAAATGCGAGCGGCGTCCGAGCGCGAGCAGAATGCCGAGCGGCAGCGACGTCACGATGCCGGTGATCGACACGACGAGCGTGACCAGGAGGCCGCCCCATTGGCGGGTCTCGACCGGCGTCAGCCCGAAATCGATATCGAGTGCAAGCAGCACCAATCCGAGCGCGAGAAAAAGACCAAAAGTTGTGCGGCCGGCGAAGCCGCCATCGGCGCCGAGCAGCCTCGCTACGAAAAATACGAGGGCGCTGATCGCGATGGCCGACAATATGAAGTCGAGCCAGAAGCTGAGCGTGAGGCCGAATATCTGCGCGCCATGCAACACCGCCGCGAGCGGAATGATGCGGCCGATGACGAACTGGTTGAGCGTGAAGTTGCCACCGCCGAGCAACACCAGCGCGACGACCGGAAACACACCGAAAAACAAAATGGCATTCAATCGCTTGAGCGGCGCGCGCGGGATCAAAAGGCCTGCGAGCAGGATCGCGCCGAGCGCGAAGACGATATTGGGCCGCCAGCGCTCCATGATCGGATAGAAGCCGTAAACGAACTGGCCGAATTTCGCCTTGATGAACGGCCAGCAGGCGCCGCTATGGCCGAGGCATGCTTCGCGGCTGTCGCCGAGCCAGGCGGCGTCGGTGAAATAGAAGCGGATCAGCGGCGGCACGATGAGCGCAATCAGCACGATGCTGATCGCCGTCATCAGGATATTGAACCAGCCGGAGAACAGATTGCGCCGCATCCAGCCGAGGAGCCCGCCGACGGCGAGCGGCGGCGGCGCTCCCGGCAGGATTTCCTTGCGGACGAATGCGGTGTCGCTCGCTGAAACGCTCATGGCCGCCTACCTTTCCACCAGCGCCATGCGCCGGTTGTAAAGGTTCATCAGCCCCGAGGTGATGAGCGAAATGACGAGATAGACAGCCATCGTCATGGCGATGATCTCGATCGCCTGGCCGGTCTGGTTGAGCGTCGTGCCCGCGAACAGCGCGAAGAAGTCGGGATAGCCGATGGCAACGGCGAGCGACGAGTTCTTGATGAGGTTGAGGTATTGGCTGGTCAGCGGCGGGATGATGACGCGGAGCGCCTGCGGCACGACGACGAAGCGCAGCGTCGCCCCCGGCCGCAAGCCGAGCGAGCCCGCCGCCTCGCTCTGCCCGCGGTTCACCGACTGAATGCCGGCGCGGACGATCTCGGCGATGAAGCCGCCGGTATAGGTCGAGAGCGCGATGAGCAGCGCCACGAATTCGGGGATGACGCGGATGCCACCGGCGAAATTGAAGCCGCGCAGCACCGGCCATTCGAGCGAGACCGGAAAGCCGGTCGCGATGAAGGCGGCGAGCGGCAGGCCGAAGATCAGCGCGAGCGCCGTCTTGATCGTCGGGAATGGCTGGCCG
>Ga0180218_1001199_pt1 | contig 16530 bp, 15 predicted proteins | sample eDN3rd37CKraftBY_FD_151334 | JGI IMG/M metagenome (GOLD analysis project Ga0180218, IMG submission 151334) | Enriched backyard soil microbial communities from Emeryville, California, USA - eDNA 3rd pass 37_C Kraft BY (version 2) (version 2) | ecosystem: Environmental > Terrestrial > Soil >...
ACGATATTCAGCCGATCGAGCGCATCGCTGATCGTCGCCGTTTCGAGCGCGGCGGCACGCGCCACATTCTTGTCACTCCCCATTATCGGGCCTCCGCAACAGATGTTCATAATTGGCGCCGAGGACGTCCCCCGCGCGCTCCCCTGCCTCCAGCCGGCGGATCATTTCGGCTTCGCGGCGCGCGATACGGGTCACGGCCGTCAGCACGTCCTCCGCGCGGTCCTCGGGGATAAACACGACCGCGCTCGAATCGGCAACCGCGATCATCCCGGGATCGACCGTCACGCCGCCGACCGTAACGGGGACGTCGGTGGCGGCCTCGTGAACGCGCGCGCGCGCGGTGAAGGCGGTGAATGCCCGGCAGAAGATCGGGAAGCCGATTTCCCGCGCCTCGTCCACGTCGCGCACCGGGCCTTCGGCGATCACCCCGGCGATTCCCTTGATCTGCGCGCCGCGGCTGAGGATTCCGCCCCAGCATCCGGCGTCCCGGCCGGTCGCCTGCTCGACGACGATGATCTCGCCCTCGGCCGAGGCGTCGATCGCGCTCGCGCCGAGGTGGCGGACCGGCGCGCCCGGGGGGGCGTTGCCCGCCGCCAGCTTGACCGTGCGGCACTGCCCGGCGATCCGCCGGCCGGGCAGCGTTGCGGTCAGGCCGGTGACGCAGCCGGTCAGGCCGAGGCTGTCCAGCGCGTCGGACAGCGCGCAGGTGTCGAAGGCAGCGAGTCGTGCCGGCATGTCGCGCGAATCGTTCATGACCACGCCACGAACCCGTTGGCGGTGCCGGTGCCGGCCTCGGAGCGGTAGCACGGTTCGTACCCGACGACGCCGCCTTGCAGAGGCGTGTCGAACAGGACGCCCGCCGCCGCGATCCAGGTCTTGAGCTCCGACGTTCCCGCCTGGAAATATTTCTCCTCGATCGTGCAGAGTGTCTCCGCGTCGCGGCGGCCGAGGGCGTCGAGGAACATGGTATCGAACGCCTCGTCGATCGTGAAATGGCTCATGCCGCCCGAGCCGAAGACCGCGACCCGCTCGTTGCCCGGCCACGCCCGCAGCGCCCGGCCGACCGCGCGGCCGAATTCGAAGCAGCGCCGCGCCGTCGGCTGGTTGGGCGGGAAGAAGGTGTTGATGATGATCGGGACATGGGGGATGACCTGATCGCGCATGATCTGGCGGTAGATGAACCCCAGGCTGTGCGGCGCCCCGCTTGACCAGTGGTCGACCGGCTCGGGCAGGCGCTTCGAGACGGCGATGTCGAATCCTTCCGCGACCACGGATTCGGAGATGTGGGTGCCGAGCCCGGCAAACGCCGGATATTCGCGGCGCTCCGGCGGGCTGTGCCCCGGTTCGGCCTCGTGGATGCCCGGCGGCATCTGCGCTGCCTGTTCGGGCGTCGCGGGCTGATCCCAGATCCGATCGCCGGTATAGACCGTGATCGCCGGGGTCACGTCGTCGAGGAACAGTTCGCGCTGGTCGTTGCCCATGATGATCGCGATGTCCGGCCTAGCCTGCGCGAAGCGCTCCGCCATTGCCACGATTGCGGCCTGACAGCCGGCGTTCCGTTTCTGGCGCTCGTCGAGCGAGGACTGCGCGTCGAGCTTCTCGTCGGCACGCATTTCCACCAGTTCATCGAACGAGTAGATCCCGCCACGGAACGGGTGCCGGTTGCGGCGATCCGCGGTGACCCGCACCGTCCAGTTTTCCGGCGGGGTCGAGAGGGTTGGCCCGTGCGATGTCCACATCCCCAGTACGATCTCAGGCATGTCATTCTCCCACTCCGTCGCGGCGCGCCGGCTGGCGCCCCGCATCCGAGGACGGCTTCGGCCCCGAGGCGAAAAGCCGCCATTCTCCCCCGGCGATCCTGATGGCCCCGGCCTCCTGCCGAAGACGCTATGTCGCTATGATGGTATTGGCCAAACAACGTGTCATAAGCAACTTCTTTGTTGTCATGACAAAGGAGTGCAGCGGCTTCGGCCGCTCAGGTCGACGCCGGGTGAGACGGCGCTGGCGCTATCCGGCCTTGCTCAGATTGCCGCCGTGGGACCGCTCACGTTCCAGCAGGATCACCGCGCGTTCGCGCAAGCGGACGAGGACGCCGCTCAGCCTTTCGACCTCCTCGATGGGAAGATCGCCGACGAGAAACGTGTTGCGGGCGGCGGCGAGGTCGATCATGCGGCCGTAAAGCGCCGTGCCCTCCTCGGTCAGCGTGATCGCGACCGCGGGTCCGCCCGGCTTGCGCCGCCGGTCGAGCAGGCCGCGCTGGACCATCGTCGTGACCGCCCGGCTGAGCTGGCCCCGATCGAGACTCGACAGATCGGACAGCCCGTTGAGGCTCAGCGGCTGGTGCTCCCCGACCTGTGCCATGATGCGCCATTCGACGTCGGACAGGCCGAATTCGCGCCGATTGGCGAGCGCCCCGCTGCGGCGAAGCAGATCGAGCAGGCTGACGATGCGTATCGTCAGTAGCCGGCGCATGTCGTCGCGGCTGGACGGCGCCGGTTCGGGCCGGGTTTCGCGGTCAGTGCCCGGCGGCGCGGCCCGCAGCTTGGTGGCAGTCGTAGATCGTTTTGACAATATCAAGAAACTCGCTAGTCTGAGTGATCCTTGGGGGCGCGTGCTCCCAAGCGTGTCGCCGATCTAACCATAAAGCAAGGCGGGAGGATAGCATGCACGGATTCGGAGGCGGAACAGCCTTTGCGAGTGCCGCCCGGCTTCGATCCGGCCGAAGCGCCCGATAATCCATCCGGTTCGCCGTCACGCTATCCGATAAGACGAGAAGAGAGGAAGGCTCATGAAGAAGGCTCACATCCGGTTCGCCCTTGCGGCGTTCGCGCTTGGCCCGACGCTCGCCGTCGCGCAGGCCGCGGCGCCCGCCGATGCGTCCGCCACCGCCGCCGCGAAGCCGTGGTACAAGCAGCCGTTCGATCCGGCGCGCGTGGTCCCGTGCGATCGGGCCTGCCTCGTCGCCATCGCCGATCGTTTCCTGCACGCGATGGAGAAGCAGGATCCCGCGTCGCTGCCGCTCGCGCAAGAGGTGTGGGTGACGGAGAATACCGGCCGGATCGCGCTCGGCGAAGGCGTGCTCTGGCGGGCGTCGATCAAGCCGACCGGCTATCGGCTGACCGTGGCGGACCCGGTGAGCGGGCAGGTCGCGATGCAGCTCGTCTACATGATCGAGGGTCGGCCCGCGATGGTCGCAGTCCGGCTCCGGGTGGAGCGGAACATGATCACCGAGGTCGAGCAGTTGCTCGACCGCAACGTCGCGCCCGAGGCGATGGCGCTTCTGAAGGCGCCGCGCCCCGCCTTGCTGGCGGACGTGCCGGCCGCGCAGCGCAACACGCGGGACTATCTGGTCTATGCCGCCCACGCCTATTTTGACGCGCTGACCGGCGAGGATGGACGGATCGCGCCCTTCGCGCAGGATTGCGTTCGTTACGAGCAGGGGTACCAGACCGTGGCGAACAAGACGCCCGGCCGCGCATCGCCGAGCCCGGTGCTCCCCGACACTTCGACCGAAATTGGCCGGTTGTTCTCCAAGCTCAGCACTATGACCTGCGCCGAGCAGGTTGATACCGGTATTTTCGCCGGGATGAAGAAAATCTGGCCGCGCCGGCTGGTGGTCGACGAGCAGAAGGGCCTCGTCGCGGCCTTCCCGCTGTTCATCCACGACGGCACCAAGCGCCCGATCGCCGCCGACAAGCTGGCCGCCATGCGCGGCGGTCTGGGCATGGTCATCAACCTGGTGACGATGGAGACGTTCGGCATCCGCGACGGCCAGATTCACGAGGTCGAGGCGTTCCCGTTCGTCACGGTGCCCTACGGCCTCGGCGACGGCTGGACCCCCGCGACCGGCCGCTGATGCGCGGGCACCCCAACAGACAGGCGAAGCGATGGATAGTGTAGAAGGCAGAACGGCATTCATCACCGGCGGCGCGAGCGGCATCGGTCTCGGCATGGCGAAGGCATTCGCCGGCGCCGGCATGAACGTGATCGTCGCCGATCTGCGCCGCGATCATATCGACCAGGCCCGGGCGGAACTCGCCGCCGCCGGCCATGACGGGCGCGCCCGCTTCATCGAACTCGACGTGACCGATCGCGAGGCCTACGCCGCCGCCGCTGACGAGGCCGAGCGCATGTTCGGCACAATCCATCTGCTCTGCAACAACGCCGGCATCGGCATACTCGGCAGCATCGGCGACGCCCGGCCCATGGACTGGGATTGGGCGGTCGCGGTCAATCTCACGGCGGTGTTCACTGGGATAAAGCTGTTTCTGCCGAAGATACGCGGCCACGGCGGGGGCGGCCATATCGTCAATACGGCGTCGATGGCGGGCATTCTGAACTACAGTTCGGCCGGGCTCTACGTCGCCACCAAGTTCGCCGTCGTCGGCCTGTCCGAAGCGCTCCGCGCCGAACTCGCGGCCGAGGGGATCGGCGTCTCCGCTTTCTGCCCCGGCGGGGTCCGCAGTAATATCCGCGACTATCAGAAGGCGCGGCCGGCGCGCTTCGCTGGCGACACGGCGGGAACGGCGCCGCCTCCGCTCGGCCGGACGCTGAGCGAGGCGGATCGCGCGCGCCTGTCCGCGCTGACCGCTTCGCCCGAGGAAGCCGGCGAGATCGTCCTCAAAGGGGTCCGCGACAATGCGCTCTATATCTTCACCGCGCCGGAGTTCCGGCCGGGCGTTACCGAGCGGTTCGACGCGATTCTGCGCGCGCTGGGCCGCGACGATGAGCGCACGCAAACGGCCCTCGAACTGATACCCAATCTGATCGGCAGCCCGATTTATCGCGAGTCCTGAAACGCCCGCTCCGGCCCCGCATAATATTATTTGACATAAGCAATAACCTCTCCTAGCGTCTTGAGACAATCAAACGGCGGGTAGTGATGGCGGGAGGGGCCAGATAGATGCTGGACGTCTACACATGGGAGCCCAATGCAAATTCAGGTAAGCCGCTGTTGTGCCTGAAAGAAAAGCAGGTCTCTTTTAATTACCACTACATAGATATGGGAGTTCGGGAGCATTTTTCGCCGGAATATCTGGCGATAAACCCAGACGGTACTATACCGGCGGTAGTTCATGACGGATTCGTCATGACGGAATCGACTCCAATCATGGAGTATATTGACGACAGGTTCGACGGCCCACGCCTGCGCCCCGAGGATCCTTACTGGCGCTGGCGGATGCGGCAGGTCATGCGCTACATGGACAATATCGTCGCGCCTTCGCTGGCGATGCTCGCTTCTAACCGGCTGGCCGCCCCGCGTTTCCGGGGCGCCGATCCCGAAGAATTGAAGCGCGAACTGGACAAGATCCCGCTTCCCGAGCGCCGTGCTGCCTGGGAAAAGCTGATGTTCGACAAAACCGACGCCGTCGATCTCGAAGAATCGGCGCGGCGCGTGGCTCAGGCCATCGGTCGCTTCGAGGCGCTGCTCACGGAAACGCCGTGGCTCGCCGGGCACGATTACTCGCTTGCGGACATCAACGTGATGGCGACGTTTCATAGTTTGCCGGCCAGCGCGCCGGACCAGGTCAGCGAGGCGGCGACGCCGCGGCTTTGGGATTGGCTGCGGCGCTGCCACGCCCGGCCGGGGCTCCAGCAGGCGTTCGCGCTTGGCAAGGGCCTCATCGGTGCGCGCGTCGCGGAGACGCGGGCAACGCTCGGCGTCGCCGAGGGGGCGGCCGCATGATCGAGCTTTTCCATGGCGGCCCGGCCGGTCACTCGGCGTCGGTGCTGATCGCCCTTGCTGAAAAGGGCCTCGCCTTCGAGAGCCGGCCGCTCGATCTCGCGACCTTCGAGCAGCATGGCGAGGCATTTCTCGCGGTGAATGCCGCCGGTCAGGTTCCCGTACTCCGCGAGGAGCATCGCAGCCTTACCGAGAGCTTCTTCATCCTGTTGTATCTCGACGAGCGTTATCCCGATCCGCCGCTCGACGGAGTCGATGCCCGGGTCCGCTATCTCACGCAGAAGTGGGGCAAATATGTCGAAACCCATATCGCGCCCAACCTCGCGATCTATGCCTGGGCGAAGCGCGGGGCGGCGCCCGGAAAGGACGCCCTGGCCGGGTTTGCGCGCTTGCCGCTCGAACGGCGGGCATTGTGGCGGAGGGCGGCGGAGGGTTTTGCGGAGGCCGAGGTCGAAGCGGCGCGGGCGGCGCTGGTAAAGGCGATCGGCCGGATCGCCGAAAGTCTGGCCGATGGCCCGTGGCTCGCGCGCGATCGCTACGGCATCGCCGATATCGCGGTCTTTCCGCACGTCGCGCGCCTGTCCGGGCTGGGCTTCGATCTGCCCGCGTCCGTGGTCGACTGGCTCGGGCGTATCGCCGCGCGCCGGCAGGTTTGCGAAGCGTTGGGCGATACCGGCCTTCCGGCTGACATCACGCCGACCATGGGGCCGGAGCGCGGCCGGTGGGGCTGAGGCGAAAACGATGCCTGTTGGCAATCAAATCAGAAATGGGTCGGGTCATGATTAGAGGAGCGGACCGGCGGTACTTGCGACCGGCACAATAGTATTAATGGGGAGATGGATATGGCCGCGTATAATGGAGAGCGTACCCGCCTGTTTCTATGTGGGACCGCCAGCATGCTGGCGCTGGCCGGGATAGCGATGCCGGCCGCCGCCCAGGCGGTTCAGGGTTCCGGGCAGCAATCGGCACAGGCACAGGCGAACGCTGCCGCGGCGGCGAATGAGGGGGTCGCGGACATCGTCGTCACCGCACAATTCCGCGAACAGAATCTGCAGGACGTGCCGATCTCGATCTCGGCGATCAGCGGCCAGCAACTGGAGCAGCGCAGCGCGGTCAATCTGACCGATGTCGCGCGTTCGGTGCCGAACGTCGAAATGCAGCAGGGCAATTCGGGGTACGGCAGCAACACCAATCAGGCTTATATCCGGGGCCTTGGCCAGGTTGACGTCCTCGCGACGTTCGAGCCGCGCGTCGGCTTCTACATCGACGACGTCTATTTCGCGACGACGTTCGGCGCGGTGTTCGATGTGCTCGATCTCGAACGGGTTGAGGTGCTGCGCGGCCCGCAGGGCACGCTGTTCGGCCGCAACTCGGTCGGCGGCGCGATCCGGATCATCACGAAGAAGCCGCAGGGCGACAATAGCGGCTATGTCGAGGCGACCTATGGCAGTCTCGACCGCTATCAGATCCGGGGCGCGATCGACATCGGGCTGGTCCCCGATGTGCTCGCGCTGCGGCTGACCGCCAGTGCCCGGGGGCAGGACGGCTGGGTCGATCTGCTGAGCTATTCGTGCGTGCATCCTGGCATGGGCAACGCCAACGTGCCCAACAGTCTCGGCCAGGGCCCGGTCAACGACAGCTGCAAGCGCGGCACGCTCGGCGGCAGCCGCAATCATACCGTGCGCGGCTCGTTGCGCTGGCAGCCCGCGCCGACGGTCGATGTGCTGCTACAGGCGGATTATCTCAAGGAGAATAGCGAGAGCCCGCCCGAGGCGATCATGGGCGTGAGCCTGAGCCTCGACAATCCCGATACCGGCGTATCGGGCGGCAATCTCAACGCGGGCGAGATCGCGGCCGGCATCTCGCGCGATTATGCCAACGGCCTTGCCCGCTATCTGCGCGGTCTCGGCACCAGCTATTACGGCTTCGACGTGTCCTCGAACGCCTTGATGGAGCAGGCCGCGGCAACCTTCGTCTCCCCGTATCGCGACAGCACTTTCGCGAGTTACGGCAATCCGCGGGTCGGCTATCTCAACCCGGCCAACGGCCACTTCAAGGCATATGGCGGCTCGCTCAACATCGACTGGGACATCACCGACACCCTGCACCTGACGTCGATCAGCGCCTATCGCAAGGTGGCGGGTCTGTTCGGCCAGAGCCTGCTGGCGCTGCCGGTGGAGGAAGTCCGTCAGTCGGTCTCCAGCCGTCAGGTCAGTCAGGAACTGCGCCTCCTCGGCAGTCTTTTCGACGGGATGGTCGATTTCACCCTCGGCGGATTCTACATCAACACCAAGGGCACCAACCCGTCCCGCGTGCAGACCGAGGGCTTCACCAACGCGCTCGATTTCTACGGCGACGATCAGAACACGCTCAAGGCCTACGCCGTTTTCGGCGCGGTCGACGTGCATCTGAGCGACCGGCTGACATTGTCCGGCGGTGTCCGTTATTCGGATGAGCGCAAGACCTATACGTTCGATCGCGACTATTCGCCGTCGGGTCTCTCGGTCATCAATTTCGTCTTTACCGGGCGCAACCACGACACGCGGGTCAATCCGCGCATTGCCGCCAATTACAAGATAACCGACGATCTGAGCGTCTATGGATCCTATTCGACTGGGTTCACGGCGGCGGGCTTCAATGCCCGTCCGTTCGGCCCCGGCTCGGTCTTCGCGCTGAAGCCCGAGAAGGTGGAGGCTTTCGAACTCGGCTTCAAGAGTCAGTTCCTCGATCGCCGCATCCGGCTCAACGGCGCGGTCTACCAGACCCAGTTCGACAATCTGATCGCAACGACGCGGGGCGATCCGACGTCGCGCTGCCCCGGCGTTCCGTTTTGCAACGACAATGTCGGCAATGCGAAGATTCGCGGGTTCGAGGCCGAGTTGCAGACCCGGCCGGCGGATGGCCTGACGGTATCGGCCAATCTCGGCTATACGCACTTCAAATACACCAAGCTGCTGGCCATCGTGCAGGGGCTCACGCTCGACAGCCCGAACCAGCGCGTGCCCGACTGGAACGCGAGCGGCACGATCCAATATGACTGGAAGTTGGACAATGGCGGCCAGATTACGCCGCGGGTCGACGTCAGCTATCGTTCACGCATCTATTTCGACACGGATCGCGCCAACAAGACGGCGCAACAGGATCCCTATGCGGTGGTGAATGCGCGGCTGACCTACGCCTTCCCGAGCGACGGCTGGTCGGTCTCGGTCGCGGCTACCAACCTGTTCAACAAATTCTATTATTCGACCATCACCGACCAACGTCAGACTTTCGGCTTCGTCAGCGGCACGATCGCGCGTCCGCGTGAAGTGTTCGCGACGGTGCGAAAGGATTTCTGATGGCGGTCCGTTTTCCGGGCCGTCCGGTCGCGATAAGCGACGGACGGCCGCTTGAAACGGGGCCGAGCCAGGTCGGGGAGGGCGTTGATGGAGACAGTCGCGGATAGCGCGCACGGGCCGCGCGGCGCCACGGCGCCGTCGGCCGACGACACGGGCGATAACGGCGGGTTCCCGCCCGCCCGCCAAGGCTGGTACGCGGTCGGTGTCCTGGCGCTGGTCACGACCTTTGCGCTGCTCGATCAGGGGATCATCGGTCTCCTGATCGAGCAGATCAAACGGGATTTCGCGCTGAGCGATACCGAAGCGGGCCTGCTGCTTGGGCCGGCCTTCGTGATCTTCTACGCCTTCCTTGGCCTGCCGCTGTCGCGCTTCGTCGACCGCGCGAACCGCACGATCATCATTTCCATCGGCATTTTCATATGGAGTCTCGCCACCGCGTTCTGCGGGCTGGCGCACAATTTCATCCAGCTTTTCCTGGCCCGCATCATGGTCGGCGCGGGCGAGTCCATTAACGGCCCGGCCAGCTATTCGATCATCGCCGATTATTTCACGCGCGACCGGCTGCCCCGGGCGATCGCCACCGTCCAGATCGGCTCGGTCGCCGGCAGCGGGCTTTCAATGCTGATCGGCGGGGCGATGATCTGGATCGTCGCGGTCGTCGGCAGCCCCGAACTACCCGTGATCGGGGTGTTGCGCCCGTGGCAGGTGGTGTTCATCGCGATCGGCCTGCCCGGCATCCTGGTGTCGCTGCTGATGCTCACCGTCAAGGAGCCGCCCCGGCATGGCCTGCGGATGGATCAGCCGAAGGTCGGCTTCTGGCGGGCGATGGCCTATCTCTGGGCCAATTTTGCGCTGTTCGGCCCGATGTTCTTCGGCTTGACGCTCGGCTCGCTCGATCAGGGCAGCCGGGCCTGGGGCGCAGCTTTCTTCGAGCGGACCTACGGCTGGTCGCCGGTGCAATATGGGCTCGCGGCAGGCATATTGTCGCTGATCTTCATGCTGGCCGGGCTCTATCTGGGCACCAAGACCGTGGAGGCGATGCTCAAGCGCGGTTATGAAGACGCGCCGATGCGGCTGGTGATCTACTGCCGGATCGCGGCGATGCCCGCCGCCATCGCGATGCCGATCATGCCGGACCCTTATCTGGCGCTGGCTTGCTCCGCGGTCGGGATGCTCACGCTCGGGATGAGCGGGCCGTCGCTCAACGCGGTGCTCCAGATCGTCCTGCCCAATCAGATTCGCGGGCAGGTCACCGCGCTTTATCTGTTCATCTTCTTCGTCGTCGGTTCGGGCATCTCGCCGCTGGCGACGGGCGTCGTCACCGATCACATCTTCACGTCGCCGGACGATCTGCGCTGGTCGATCATGCTGCTGCATGTGATTTTTCTTCCGGCGTCGCTGGTCGTCACCTGGCTGGGCTGGAAGCCGTATCGCGAGGAAGTCAGGCGCCTGAACCGCGAAGATCCGCAGACGGCCTGACAGCGACCAACGGGACCACGGAAAACGGGAGAGGATCGATGAGAACGATGATCGCGGCGCTGACCGCCCCGCTGGCTCTGGGTATGACGGCGGCCGTCTGGGCGGCGGCCCCGACGGCGATGCCGTTGCCGGAGAGCCCGCATTACGCTCTGCCGCCGAATGCGGTGCCGCCGGTCAAGCTGCCGTGCGAGCGGGCCTGCATGGAGGATCTGGCGGAACGCTTCGTCAAGGCGCTGGCGACCCACGATCCCCAGAGCCTGCCGCTGGCCGGCACCGTGCGTTATACCGAGAGCGGGCAGGAGATGGCGCTCGGCGATGGCCTGTGGGGCACGACTAGCGACGTCGGCAGCTATCGTCACGTCTTCGCCGACCCCGCCACCGGCGAGATCGCCCTGTTCGCGACGATGAAGGAGAATGGGCGGCCCTTCATCATGGGTGCGCGTCTCAAGGTCGAGATCGGCCGGATCACCGAGATCGAGGTGGTGTTGTACCGGACTGGCAGCGGCCCGGCCTGGAACGACGCCGGCGCGCTCGCCCTCGAAAAAATGGGCAAGCCCCGCGCTCTGTGGAACGCCCCGCCGGCCGCGGGCGAGCGGCGGAGCCGGCAGGAGTTGGTGGCCGTCGCCAACAGCTATTTCGATGCGCTCCAGCGGAACGACGGCAAGGGCGACTATCCGTTCACGCCCGATTGCGACCGGCTCGAAAACGGCACCTATACCACCAACAATCCCGGGCTGGTGCGGATGGGTGGCGTCGACATCGGCGGCATGGGCTGCACGGAGCAGTTCAAGACCGGCCTTTACGGGGTCGTGACACGGATTCACCACCGCCGATTTCTGATTGTCGATGAAGCCCGCAGCGCCGTGGTCGCGATCGGGGTGTTCGATCATGCCGGGACGATCAAGGAACTGACGACGCCCACCGGCCAGAAGGTCTCGACCGGCATGTTCAGCCGCCCGTCGAGCATCCTGATCTTCGAGGCGTTCAAGATCAAAGGGGATCGCATCCAGCAGGTCGAGGCGATCGGCGCGAGCGTGCCCTATCACATGCACCCGGGCTGGGGGGAAAGATGAGCACTATGTATCTCGATGGTCTGGAAGGTAAAAATGCCTTCATTACCGGCGGCGCCAGCGGCATTGGTCTGGGCATGGCGCAGGCCTTCGTCCGCAACGGCATGCGGGTGATGATCGCCGACATCTGGCAGGATCATATCGACGAGGCGCTGGCGATGTTCGAGCAGCGCGGCCAGCGCGACCGGGTCGAGGCGATCCGGCTCGACGTTACCGATCGTGCCGCCTACGAAGCGGCGGTCGCGACGTTCGACGCGCGGATGGGCAAGATCCATGTGCTCTGCAACAATGCCGGCCTGGCCGCCGGTGGCCGCGTCAAGGATACGACCTACAAGGATTGGGACTGGGCGCTCGGCGTCATGATCGGCGGCACCGTCAACGGCATGGTGAATTTCGTGCCGCGCATGATCGCCCACGGCGAAGGCGGGCATATCGTCAACACCGCGTCGATGGCGGGGGTGCTTCAGCCGGTCATGAAAGGCGGCGTCACCTATACCACCGGCAAGGCGGCGGTGATCGGCATGGTCGAACAGGCCCGGCTGGATCTCGCCGAGGACCGGATCGGGATTTCGGCGCTGATCCCCGGCCCGGTGATCTCGAATATCTTCAAGATCGGCCGCACCCGCCCGGCGCGCTTCGCCAATGAGACGCCGGCGCCGCCACCACGCCGGCTCGAAGCCGATCCGCGCTGGATGCCGCCGGAGACGGTGGGCGACATGGTGGTCGAGGCTATTCGGAAGAACGCGCTTTATATCTTCACGCACGGCATGTTCCGGCAAGGCATGCAGGAAAGATTCGCGAAGATGCTCGCGTCGCTCCCCACCGAGCAGGATGATCCCGATCTGGTCAAGGATCTCGAAATCTTCCTGAGCAATCCGATCTACACGCAAGACGTCTGAGCCTCGTGGCTCCCTTGATTGCGAAGGAGTCCCGGAAACGGGCGATATTAATATTGACTAAGTCAAATATATAGGTCATGGCGGCCCGCGTGGGGCGGCGCGCGGCGTTTGCGCGTCGCCCGGCGCTCGCGCGGCCAGGGGCGTGCGGCACGCCTCTGACGGGCCGATGTCGGCAATGTGCATAATGGAGATGACGCCTGATGCTTGCGCTCTATCATTTCGGTCCGGTGGCCAATTCGCTGACGCCGCTGCTCTGCCTGACCGAGAAAGCGCTGCCCTTCGAGGATCATTTCCTCAGTTCGCGCCGTTGGGAGCATCATTCGCCCGAATTCCGCGCCATCAATCCCGAGGGGATGGTGCCGGTGTTGGTCCACGACGGCCGGATCGTGACCGAATCCACGGTCATCAACGAATATCTGGAGGACGTTTTTCCTGACACGCCGCTGCGCCCCGCCGATCCGGTGCTGCGGGCGCGGATGCGGATCTGGACGAAATATGTCGACGAATATTTCTGCCCTGCGCTGACCGTGCTCGGCGCCCAGGGCGCGGCCGGATTCGCGTCCCGGATCGACAAGGACGAGATGAAGCAGAGGCTCGCGCGCATGCCGAATCCCGAAGTCCGCAAGAAGTGGGAGGTGATATCGAACGCCGGCTTCAGCGAGGAGCGGCTCGATGAGGCCCGGGCGAAGCTCGGCCGGGTGATCGCGCGGATGGAAACCCAGCTTGCCGGCAACGGGGACTGGATCGTCGGCGACTCCTATTCGCTCGCCGATATCAAGCTCTATTCGATGGCGCCCGGTGTCGAGCGGATACTGCCCGCGATCTGCAACGAAGCGGCATCGCCCCACGTCCACGGCTGGCTGCGCCGGATGGAGGCGCGCCCCGCCGTGCGGGCGATGCGGGCCGTCGAATATCCGATGTAGGGCAGGGGGTTACTACAGCACCTCGAACAGGGCGGCCGCGCCCATGCCGCCGCCGACGCACATCGTGACGACGACGCGCCGCGCGCCGCGCCGCTTACCCTCGATCAGCGCATGGCCGACCATCCTCGCGCCCGACATGCCGTAAGGATGGCCGATCGAGATCGCGCCGCCGTCGACATTGAGCAACTCGTCGGGAATGCCGAGCGTGTCGCGGCAGTAGAGCACCTGAACGGCGAAGGCCTCATTCAGCTCCCAAAGGTCGATGTCGCCGATCGCGAGGCCGAAGCGTTCGAGCAGTTTCGGCACCGCGAATACCGGCCCGATCCCCATTTCGTCGGGTTTGGTGCCGGCCACTGCCATGCCGATATAGCGGCCGAGCGGCGCCAGCCCGCGCGCCTCGGCGACCGCGCGTTCCATCACGACGCAGGCGGAGGCGCCGTCCGACAGTTGGCTCGCATTGCCTGCGGTGATGACGCCGGTCGGGCCGACGACCGGGTTAAGCCCCGCCAGCGCCTCCAGCGTGGTGCCGGGACGATTGCCTTCGTCCTTCGCGAGCGTGACCTCCTGCGTCGACGTGGCGCCGGTGGCCTTGTCGGTGACGGTCATGGTCGCGGTCACGGGGACGATCTCGGCATCGAAGCGCCCCGCCGTCTGCGCGGCGGCGGTGCGTTGCTGCGACTGGAGCGCGTAGGCGTCCTGCGCCGCGCGGCCGATGCCGTACCGCTTCGCGACCACCTCGGCGGTTTGCAGCATCGGCATATAGACGTCGTCGACCATCGCCAGCAGTTCGGGGTCCGGCGCGATCCGGATGTCCTTGGTCTGGACCAGCGAGATCGATTCGACGCCGCCGGCGAGGACGACGTCGACCCGATCGACCAGCACCTTCTTCGCCGCCATCGAGATCGCTTCGAGTCCCGAGGCGCACTGGCGGTCGACGGTAACGCCGGCGATGGTGACGGGAAGGCCGGCGCGCAGCGCGGCGGTGCGCCCGATCGTCGTCTGGACCCCTTGCGGCAGGGCACAGCCGATGATGCAATCCTCTATCTCCGCCGGATCGACGCCCGCGCGCGCAACGGCGGCGCGGATCGCATGGGCGGCGAGCGTGGGGGAGGGCGTTGCGTTGAACGCGCCGCGATAGGCGCGGCCAATCGGCGTGCGGGCGGTGGAAACGATGACGGCGTCACGCATGGTCGGCATCCTTATCGGCCTGATCGGACTCCCTTTGGCCCCGCTTGTCGCCCCGCGTCAAATGCCGCTGTGAGCAGGCTCACTGCCGCCCCCGCGAATCGCCTCTAGAGCATTTTCAAGTCAGGCGGAATCGCCTGACGGCCCGGAAAATGCGGCGAACAAAAGACGCTTTGGTCGGGGTTCAGGGTTCGCAATGAGGGACGATCATGCTGTTTCATGTGTCGGTCGAGGCGGACGAGCCGTGCCGGGTGGCGCAGGTGCTCGCCGAGCTGTGGGATGGTATCGCGGTGCCGTATCCGCCGGTCGACGGCGGCTGGATCGCGCTGGCCGGCGACGGGCGCGGATCGCGGATCGAGGTCTATCCGCGCGGCACCGAATTGTATGAGGCGGAGGAGGGCGAGGCCGAGATCGAGGCATGGCCCGGCGGTGCCGGCCGGCGCAGCGCGACCCGGCTGGCGCTCGGCACCGATCTCGCCGCCGATACCGTGCTCGCGATCATGGCGCGCGAGGGATGGCCCGCACGCCGGCGGCGGCGGACCGATTCGTTCGATGTGATCGAGGCCTGGATCGAAGGGGTGCAGATGGTCGATGTCCTGACCCCGGAGATGCAGGCGGCGCAGAGCGAGGCGACCACGATCGAACGCTGGATGCGGCGGATGCGGGAGGCCGAAGCGGCGATGCTCCGCCGGTAACAGGGTCTCAGCCGGGGGCGCCCGGCGTCGGCGGCGTCAGCAGCGCTTGCGGGAAATGGAGGGTGAAGCGGGCGCCGCCCTCGGGCGTCCGGTTGGCGGCGCTGACGCCGATCTCCATCGCGTCGCCCAGCCCCTTGACGATGGCGAGGCCGAGCCCGGTCGCCTTGCCGCGATCGCGCTTTTCGCCGTGGAGGAAGCCTTCGAACAGGTGCCGGGCCTGATCGGGGGCGAGACCCGGCCCCTCGTCGAGGATTGCGAGGCCGAGGCCGTCGTGGAGCCGGCGGCCCTCGAGCGTGATCGGCGCGTCGCCGCCGCCGTGGCGCGCGGCGTTGTCGATGAGGTTGACGAGCATGTGGTTGAGCAGCCGGGGGTCCACCGACACGCGCGGCAGGTCGGGCGGTATGTCGAGCCGGATGCGGGCGGGGTCGATTGCGGCGCGTAGGTCGTGCGCCGCGGCGGCCACCGCTTCGGCGAGGTCGGTCGGTTCGGCCGTCACCTTGAGCGCGCCGGCCTCGACCCGCGCCATATCGACGATGTCGGCGAGAAAGCGGCCGAGCCGGCGCGTTTCCACCCTGAGGGTCGCGAGCAGGGTCGGATCGGGCGTGCCCTTGCCGAGCGCGTCGGCGGCGGCGATCACCGCGGTCAGCGGCACCCGGACGTCGTTGCCGATCGAGGAGATCAGGGCGGCGCGCAGGCGATCGCGTTCGCTCGCGAGCGTCACCTCGCGAATGTCGGCTTCGAGCCGCACGCGCTCATAAGCGAGCGCCGCCTGGCCGATCAGGGTCGCGAGCAGCGTCATCCGCTCCGGCGGCACCGGATCGTGGCCGCGCGGATCGGCGAGGCCGAGCACCGCCATGATCGCGAGCGAGGTCTTGAGCGGGTGGAACTGCCAGTCGGCGGCGTTCAGCGTGGTGGTGTCGCGGCCGGTTGCGTCGCCGTGGGCGAGTGTCCATTCGGCGGCGGCGAGTTCGACCGGGCCGAGCGGATCGGTGCGCGGCGGCACGGCGGCGATCGTCTCCAGCGCCCCGTCGCGGCCGGCGAGAATGATGGTATCGACGCCAAGCAGCCGCGAAACCTCGGTGCAGATCGTGAGCGCGGTCGTGGCTTCGTCGGAGACGACCGCCAGCTTCTGGGCGAAGGCGGCGATACTCGCATTTTCGCGCGCGCTGCGCGCGCCGATCGTGGCTTCGGATCGGAGTTTGCCCGCGAGCCGGCTCGCCACCATCGCCACCCCGGCGAGAACCGCGATCGTCACCAG
>Ga0180218_1001200_pt1 | contig 16525 bp, 11 predicted proteins | sample eDN3rd37CKraftBY_FD_151334 | JGI IMG/M metagenome (GOLD analysis project Ga0180218, IMG submission 151334) | Enriched backyard soil microbial communities from Emeryville, California, USA - eDNA 3rd pass 37_C Kraft BY (version 2) (version 2) | ecosystem: Environmental > Terrestrial > Soil >...
CAACTTCGGGCGCCTCTGCTCGAAAGGTGCCGCACTCGGCGAAACGCTATCGCTCGACGGCCGTCTGCTCCATCCGCTCGTACACGGCGCGCAAGTAAGTTGGGATGCGGCCCTCGATCTTGTCGCGCAGAAGTTCTCGGCCACGATCGCCGAGCATGGCCCCGACAGCGTGGCTTTCTATCTCTCGGGCCAGCTCCTGACCGAGGACTACTACGTCGCCAACAAGCTGATGAAGGGCTTCATCGGCTCGGCGAACATCGACACCAACTCGCGCCTGTGCATGGCTTCCTCGGTCGCCGGCCACAAGCGCGCGTTCGGCACGGACACGGTGCCCGGCACGTACGAAGACCTCGAGCTGGCCGATCTCGTCGTGCTCGTCGGCTCGAACCTCGCATGGTGCCATCCCGTGCTCTACCAGCGGCTCGCGACCGCTCGCGAGGCGCGCGGAACGAAGGTCGTCGTGATCGACCCGCGCGAGACCTCGACGTGCGATATCGCAGATCACCATCTGGCGATCGCGCCGGGGGCGGACGTCGCCCTGTTCAATGGTTTGCTCGCGCACCTCGCCGCGAGCGGACTGCTTGACGAGAGTTACGTCGCGCAGCACACGCGCAACCTGCCCGCGGCGCTCGCCGCAGCTTCTGAGCTGAGCCTCGCCGAGACGGCGCGCGCGACATCGCTGTCGACATCCCTCCTTGCCGACTTCTACGAGCTCTTCGCCGAGACGGAGCGCGTCGTCACCGTCTACAGCCAAGGCGTGAACCAGTCGTCCGCCGGCACGGACAAGGTCAATGCCATTCTCAACTGCCACCTGGCGACAGGGCGCATCGGCCGGCCGGGCATGGGTCCGTTCTCGGTCACCGGTCAGCCCAATGCTATGGGCGGGCGCGAGGTCGGCGGACTCGCGAATATGCTCGCGGCACACATGGAGCTGGACAATCCGGAGCATCGCCGCGCCGTCCGCGATTTCTGGAATGCGCCCGCGATTGCCGACAAGCCGGGTCTCAAGGCCGTCGATCTCTTCCGCGCTGTCGAGGACGGGCGCATCAAGGCGCTCTGGATCATGGCGACCAATCCGGTCGTCAGCCTGCCCGAGGCGGACCGCGTGCGCACTGCGATCGCGGCTTGCCCCTTCGTCGCGGTCTCGGACGTCAATCGCCACACCGACACGACCGCGCTCGCGCACGTCCTTCTTCCCGCGGCAGCCTGGGGCGAGAAGGATGGCACGGTCACGAACTCCGAGCGCCGCATCTCGCGCCAGCGCGCGTTTCTCCCGCTACCGGGCGAGGCGCGGCCGGACTGGTGGCAGATGACGGAGGTAGCCAAGCGCATGGGCTTCGGCGCTGCCTTCACCTATTCCCACCCCGCTGAAATCTTCGACGAGCACGCGCGCCTGACAGGCGTCGCGAATGACGGCACGCGCGATCTCGACATCATCGGCGCTGCGGGGCTGACATCCGCGTCATACGATGACCTGGCGCCATTCCAGTGGCCGCGTCCTGCGGGACAGCCGTCGGGCATAACGCGCTTCTTCGCCGATGGAGGCTTCTATACGCCGGATCGCCGCGCGCGCTTCGTACCGACGCCTTTTCGCGGACTGGCCCAGGCCACGACACCACGCGCACCGCTGACGCTCAACACGGGCCGCGTTCGCGACCAGTGGCACACCATGACGCGCACCGCGAAGTCGCCGCGGCTCATGGGCGCCGCGCCTGAGCCGTTTGTCGAAATCCACCCCTCGGACGCGGCGGCCTGCGGTATTGCCCATGGCGCGCTGGCTGAGGTCATGGGTCCGAACGGCGCCATCATCTGTCGCGCCATTGTCACCGAGCGCCAGCATGCGGGATCGCTGTTCGTTCCCATGCATTGGACGAGCCAGCTCGCCAATCGTGCGCGCGTCGGCACACTCGTTGCGGCAATTACCGATCCGATCTCCGGGCAGCCGGAGCTCAAGGGAACGCCCGTCTCCGTTCGGCCATTCGAAACTGCATGGCAAGCTTTTTCCCTCACCAGCCACGCCCCGAAGATCGAGGCTGCTTATGTTGCGACGGCCGCAGTGAACGGCGGCTTCCGCACGGAGCTTGCGTTGCACGCCGCGCCCGAGAGCTGGGACGAGCTGGCACGGCAGATTCTTCTGGGACACGACACCAGCGGCACGGAGTTGCTCGCTTATCACGACCGCGCAGCAGGCCAGTATCGCTTCGCCGCCTTCGCTGGCGAGCAGCTCGTCGGCGCTCTTTTCGTCGCGCGCGGCGCACTGACCTGCGCGCGCGAGTGGATCGTCGCGCAGATGCGCCAGCCCCTGCCGCCCTCCGAGCGCCTGCGGGTCCTTGCCGGACGTCCAGGCGGCGAGGGCAAGGATCGCGGAACGATCGTCTGTGCCTGTTTCGAAGTGGGCCGGAACGAGATCATCGAAGCGATCACGGAAAACGGTGCTGCGACGGTTGCGGCCGTTGGCGCGTGCGTGAAGGCCGGAACGAACTGCGGCTCCTGCCGCGCTGAGATCAGGAGGATCCTCGATGCGGCTCGCATACCGGAAGCCGTCTGAGCAGGCGCCACCGCGCATGGCGGCGCTGGCAACATTGCCCGTCTTCCTGAGTCTTGAAGGCCGGCCCGCGATCGTGGCGGGCGGCAGTGCTGCCGCGGCGTGGAAGGCAGAGCTGCTTGCCGCCGCGGGCGCAGATGTGCATGTCTTTGCGACCGAGATCACGGCCGAGATGGAAGCTCTTTTCACGCGCGGTGCTGCACAAGGCACGCTGACGCTCCATAATATTCCTTGGAGCACCGACGCGCTTGCCGGTGCCGCGATCGCTGTTGCAGATGCCGAGGACGATGGGGAAGCTACGGCCTTCTTCCGCGCCGCTCGTGAAGCCGGCGTCCCCGTCAACGTCATCGACAAGCCCGCGTACTGCCAGTTCCAGTTCGGTGCCATCGTTAATCGCTCGCCCATCGTCGTCGGCATTTCCACGACCGGTGCCGCGCCCATACTCGGACAAGCCATCCGCCGCCGCATCGAGACGCTTTTGCCACCAGCGCTCGCACTCTGGGGACAGGTCGCGAGCAAAATCCGCGAGCAGGTAAGTGTACGGCTCTCTGCCGGCGCAGCACGTCGCGCCTTCTGGGAGAAGTTCGTCGATCGTGCTTTCGGCCTCGCCCCGGCGCGTGACGAAGCGCTTCATCTCGACCGCCTCATCGATGACCTTGCGAATAACGGCGCCACCGGGAGGGGGCGCGTGACGCTCGTCGGCGCTGGCCCCGGCGACGCCGAACTGCTGACGCTTAAGGCCGTGCGCGCGCTGCAAGCCGCGGATGTCATTCTCTACGATGATCTCGTCTCCGACGAGGTGCTGGAACTCGCGCGGCGCGAAGCGAGGCGGATGCTGGTCGGCAAACGCGGCGGCCGCGAAAGCTGCCGCCAGGACGACATCAATGCGCTGATGGTGAGGCTCGCGCGGCAGGGGCGCCATGTCGTGCGTCTCAAGTGCGGCGATCCCATGATCTTCGGGCGCGGCGGCGAGGAGATCGATCAGCTCGCACGCGCCGGCATCCCCTGCGAGGTCGTTCCCGGGATCACGGCTGCGAGCGCCATGGCCGCAGCGCTCGGTATTTCTCTCACGCATCGCGAGCTTGCGCAGTCCGTGCGCTTTGTCACCGGGCACTCCCGCGCCGGCGGGCTGCCCGAGATGCTTGACTGGCAGGGTCTTGCCGATCGCGGGACGACGCTCGTCGTCTATATGGGCGGTGGCACCGCCGCTACGTTCGCAGCCCGCCTCGTTGCGGAAGGATTGCCTGCCAACACCCCTGCCGTTGCCGTCGCAAGCATATCGCGCTCGAATGAAGCCCGCTGGCACGGAACGCTCGCGTCGCTGGCAGAAGCCAGCGGAGTAGCCAAGAGCGGTCCATTACTCATCGGCATTGGCGCGGCATTCGCGGGTCGGAGCATCGAGGACGCAGACATCTCGTTATCGGATGCGGCGCTCATGAGTTAGTGGTTATCCGCCACGGATCGCGCCGAGAACGAGCGCTCGCATGGCCTTCGCCTTCAGGCCCTCCGGCCTGTCGAGTTCGAGCCGTTCGAGCTTCTCACGCGTACCGGATGACAACTCGCCCAGCAGAAGGCCTTGCACGACATAGCGAAGTAAGCCCAGCGGAGAAGCGCGACGCAGCTTGCCGAGTGCCGGCAGGAGTGCCCGCTCGGTTTCAGTCATATCCGAACCGAACGGGAACTGGGGGAGCAGTCCCTCGCGCCGCGCCGGCGCCAATGCCTCGTCGATGCGCGCGGGCGAATTGTTGGTGGCATTCGATGGCAGCGTGAAATTCTTCGTTAGCTTGCCGGCCGCGACAGCGGCCTGCCGAAGCTCGTTCTGAAAGCGCGCATCCGTGACACCGAGCATCGCCGCGATGACTTCCCCATCCGTGCGGCCGCGAATGTCGGCGATGCCGTATTCGGTCACCACGATGTCACGGAGCTGGCGCGGAATGCTGGTGTTGCCATAGCACCAGTGGATGTTGGTGGTGGTCTTCGCCCCTTGCGTGCGCGTGCTGCGTACAGCGATGATCGAGCGGGCCGCAGGTATCTGGTGCGCCATCGCCACGAAATCCCCTTGGCCGCCGATGCCGCTGATCACGCGGCCGTCCTCGAGCTGGTCGGATGACACAGCGCCGAGCAGCGTGGCAGCAAGAGCGGTATTGATGAAACGAGCGTCGCGACGCTGCGCGATCTTCGTCTCCGTGTCGCCTAACAGCGTGTTGGTGAACGAGATCGATGTCATGGCGATCTCTTCCAGCTCGCCCGGTGTCAGCGCACGCAACTCCTCGTAGAATGCGCGGCTGCCGAGGAAGAAGCCTGCGTGGATGAGTACGTCTCGGCCCGCATCCGGCACACGTCTCTTGAGGATGCCGGCACGGCGCAAGGCGAGAAAGCCGTCGACCAACATCTCGCTGCACCCATAGAGGCCCTGCTCGAAGGGGCCGTACTCGGCGCCGGCGGCAGGCGGCTCGCCGAGCCGTGCAACAAGCTCGCGAAAACGCGTGCTTTGCGTGTGGCGCAGGATGAGCGCATGGGTCAGGGCATCGGCGAAGGAGCCAATGCCGATCTGAAGCGTGCCGCCGTCCTTCACGAGCGTCGCAGCATGCAGCGCCATGGCATAGTCGGTGAGCGATACGGGCTCCTTGGGCGGGGCGAAGATGTCGAAATGCGGTGCCCGCGGCTCGAGAATGAGGTCGAAGCGATCACGGGGGACGGCCGCCGCCCCGCTCATGTAGGGAAGGTTCGCATTGACTTCGCCGACGATCGCGATCGGCGGACCGCTCCGTCGTCGATCGCGAATGTACTGGTCGAGATCGAGCGACACGTCCGTGTTCGAGGACAGGCTGTAGCGCGGGCCGTCCGGCTGCTCGATATCTGCGCGAGGGGGCGCGATGAGCTGCGCGACGACGTTGACGCCCTCGCGCATGACGTGCTTGTGCACGTCGCTGTAGTTCAAGCTGGCGTAGTTCTGCTGCATGACCGGGTTGGACAGCCATTGCCCGGCCTGCAGAAAGAACTCGTGCACGGTGACATTGGGCGCCAGATTTCCGCGCCGCAACGCCTCGGCATAGGCCAGCGCGGGCCAGCTTCCAAAAAGCCTGTCGGCGATCGGTTCGGCGAAGCGGCGCTCGAGATCGCTCTTGTAGGACGGCCGGACGAGCGTCAGGCCTGTGAGGATGCGAAGGCTCAGCCGGCGATCGGCTTCGGCCAAGCCATAAAGCGCGTTGACGAGCAGGTTGGGCTTGCCGATGCCGAGCGGAATGGCGAGCACAATTGTGCGACCGACCTGATCGACGATCGCTTCCGCGCAGCGCACCGGATCATCATGCGTCAGCGTCAATGGATAGAATTCCGTGATCTGGTCCTGCCGAGCGAACGCCGCGCGCCGAAGCGCGTTCCGTCGTTGGCTAGTGGTAGCCTTCGCCCGGGCGGATCTTGCCGCGGAACATCCAGTACACGAACGCTGTGTAGCCGAGAATCAATGGCAACAGAAAGACGGTGCCTGCGAGCAGGAAGAGCTGAGACGAAGGTGCCGCGGCCGTATCCCAGAAAGTCAGGTGCGGCGGCACGAGATAGGGGGCCGTGGAGATCATGAGCCCGAGATAGCCGAGCAGAAAGAGTGCGACGCTGCCGAAGAACGGCTTCGCCTCGTTCCCGCGTTGCAGCCAGCGAAACACGAGGAAGCCGACGAGCGCCGTGACGAGCGGGATCGGCCAGAGGAAGAAAATATTCGGCTGGCTGAACCAACGGGCGGCGATGCGATCGATCGTGAGTGGCGTCCACAGGCTGACGATGGCCATGCCGCCGAGAACCGCCATCAGAAGCGGGATCGCAGCGCGGCGCCCGAATTCCTGAGCCGGACCGTGCGTGCGCATGACGAGCCACGTGGCCCCGAGCAGCGCATAGCCGGCGACGACGGCAAGCCCGACGAAAATCGAGAACGGCGTCAACCAGTCGAACGGGCCGCCCGCGTACTGGCGATTGACGACCTCGACGCCCTGCAGGAGCCCGCCGAGGATCGTGCCCTGCAGGAAGGCCGCGACGATCGAGCCACCGGCAAAGGCGACGTCCCACATGAGATGCGAGGGCTTTGCGACCCAGCGGAACTCGAACGAGACGCCGCGCAGGACGAGCGCGAGCAGCATCCCGAGCACCGGCAGATAGAAGGCCGGCATGATCACGGCATAGGCCGTTGGAAAGGCGACCCAGAGACCGCCACCACCAAGCACCAGCCAGGTCTCGTTACCGTCCCAGAAGGGCGCGACGGAGTTCATCATGACGTCGCGCTCCTCCTCCTTGCGCACGAAGGGAAAGAGGATGCCGATCCCGAGATCGAAGCCGTCGAGAATGACGTACATGGCAACCGCAGTTCCGATCAACGCGGCCCAGATCAGCGGCAGATATTCTTCCATCGCCGTCACTCCTTCGATGTGCCGAGCGAGAATCCCGGCCCCGTGCCGGGCTGCCGTCCGGTCGCCTCGCGCGCTGCTTCCTCGGCGGCCGAGAGCGGTCGGTTCGGCAGGCCCTCCGGCGCTGCCGTCGCCTCGCCCTTGGGACCTGCGTGGATGAGGCGGTTGATGTAGTAGATGCCCATCGAGAACACGATGCCGTAGATCAAGACGAATAGCGCGAGCGTACTGGCGACGCTGGCGCCCGGCACGGGTGACGAGGCATCGGCCGTGCGCATGAGCCCTTGCACGACCCAGGGCTGGCGTCCCTGCTCGGTCACGAACCAGCCCGCCAGGATGGCGATGAAGCCAAGCGACCACATGTACGAGACGGACTTCAGGAAGAACTGGTTGTCGAACAGGCGCCCGCGCCACCAGAGAAAGAGGCCCCAGAATCCGACGGCAATCAGCAGCATCCCGATACCGACCATGATGCGGAAAGCGAAGAAGACGTTGGACACGGGCGGTCGGTCGTTCTCTGGGAAGCTCGTGAGACCGGGGTACTTCCCGTCCCAGCTATGCGTCAGAATGAGCGAGCCGGCATTGGGGACCGCAATCTCGTAGTGGTTCTTGAGGGCCTTCTCGTCGGGAATGCCGAAGAGCACGAGCGCGCCGGCCTTCGAGCCATCCCAGTGGCCCTCCATGGCGGCGACTTTGGCTGGCTGATGCTTCAGCGTGTTGAGGCCGTGCATGTCCCCGATGACGAGTTGCAGCGGCGCGGTCACCGCGATCATGCCGACGGCCATGCGGAGCATGGTGCGGCTCTCCTCGGGATGGCGACCGGCGAGGAGATAGCGAGCGCCCACCGCCAGCACGACGACAGCGGTCGTGAGGTAGGCCGCATTGAGCATATGCGCGAGGCGATACGGGAAGCTCGGATTGAAGATGATCTCGAGCCAGCTCAGGGGGAACGCGACACCATTGCGGATCTCGTGGCCGGCAGGCGTCTGCATCCAGCTGTTGGCAGCGAGGATCCAGAAGGCACTCGTCGCGGTGCCGATGGCAACCAGCGCCGCCGCCAACGTGATGAGCCAGGGCGGAAAGCGGTTCCAGCCGAACAGGAGAATGCCGAGAAATGTCGCCTCCAGATAGAAGGCTGTCAGCACCTCATAGCCGATGAGCGGCCCGATGACGTTACCCGTGAACTCGGAGAAGCGGCTCCAGTTCGTGCCGAACTGGTAGCTGAGCACGATCCCCGATACGACGCCCATCGCGAAGGAAACCGCGAAGATCTTGGTCCAGAAGCGCGCGAGCCGGTGGAATTTCTCCTCGCCCGAGCGCAGCCACAGCAGCAGCAGAACGGTAATGAACGCCGATAAGCCTATGGTAAAGGCCGGAAAAATAATGTGAAAGGACACGGTGAACGCGAACTGGATGCGTGCCAGCATCACGGGATCGAGTTCCATCGGGACCTCCATTGACCATTGGCTCTGAACCCGAGCCTACCGCGGCTTCTGCCTTTGCGAAGTGCGGCCTATCTACGCCCGCTGACAGCACATCATGCAACCCGATCCCGCATCAGGACTGCCCCAAACAGACAATCTGCTCTGGATCGACCAAACACCTTCCGGATCGAGACGTTCCCCCAGCCGTGCCAGGAGGTTGAGCGAAAATCCCGCTTCGCAATCACTCTAGCCAATCTATGCTTCCGGTGCCTCTATTGATTCCTATGATGGATACGGAAGCGTAGAGCAGCCGCATGTATCGCCCGAGGCCGCCCCGATTGTGAAGACCTGACGCGCAAGTACCTCAACCAGCATGGAGAGTATGAAATGAGACGTTTTCAATGCTTGGCCGTCGCCGTGAGCCTCGCAGCGTTGCTCGGCACCGCGACCACTGCCTCGGCACAGCAGAAGTTCGTGACGATCGGCACAGGCGGCGTAACTGGCGTTTACTATGCGGCGGGCGGCGCCATCTGTCGCCTCCTCAACAAGGACCGCAAGACGCACGGCATCCGCTGCTCGGTCGAGTCGACCGGCGGCTCCGCCTTCAACGTCAATACCATCAAGGCGGGCGAGCTCGACTTCGGCATGGCCCAGTCGGACGTGCACTACAATTCGCTGAAGGGCGTCGGCGCTTTCAAGGATGCGGGGCCTTACGCTGATCTGCGCGCCGTCTTCTCCGTGCATCCCGAGCCGTTCACCGTGCTCGCGCGCAAGGAAGCCAATATCAAGTCGTTCGAAGACTTCAAGGGCAAGCGCTTCAACGTCGGCAATCCAGGCTCCGGCACGCGCAACTCCATGGAAGAGCTGCTCGTGGCCATGGGCTGGAAGCTCTCGGACTTCTCGCTTGCCTCGGAGCTGAAGGCCGACGAGCACGGTCCTGCGCTGTGCGACGGCAAGATTGACGGCTTCTACTATGCCGTCGGCCATCCCTCGGCCAACATCCAGGATCCGACAACGACCTGCGGCGCGCAACTCGTCTCACTGAAGGGCGCCGCCGTCGACAAGCTGGTTGCGGAAAAGCCGTACTATGCCCGCGCGACGATCCCGGGGGGTATGTATGCCGGCAATCCGAACCCTACCGAAACCTACGGCGTGCTCGCGACGCTCGTCTCCTCCGCCAAGGTGCCGGATGAAATCGTCTATCAGCTCGTCAAGGCGACGTTCGACAACTTCGACGAGTTCAAGAAGCTGCACCCAGCCTTCGCCAATCTCGACCCGACGAAGATGGTCAAGGATGGCCTTTCGGCACCGCTGCATCCCGGCGCGGCGAAGTACTACAAGGAAAAAGGCTGGATCAAGTAAGACGCAAAAATTGGGGCGCCGGCAGCGGCGCCCCGCCGACGGCGCGTAGTCGGATTCTTCTTCGGGGGTAACATGAACGACAAGGCGGCGCTCGCTGCGAACAACCTGCAGCCCGAGCTCGAACGTCTGGTGGCCGAAGCGGATATCGGCGGGCGCAATCCGACCGGCCTCGCGGCGCGCTTCATATTCGTCGTTGCGGTCCTGTGGTCGCTCTTTCAGCTTTGGTACGTCTCGCCATTGCCGTTCATGTTCGGCTTCGGCGTCTTCAGCGACACCGAGGCGCGCGCCTTTCACCTCAGCTTTGCGCTGTTCCTGGCGTTCGTCGGCTATCCAGCCTTCGCCTCCTCGCCGCGTGACCGCATTCCTGCGGTCGATTGGGCGCTGGCGGCCGTGGCGATCGCCTCGGTGTTGTACCTGGTCGTCTTCTACCGGGAGATCAGTCTCAGGCCGGGCCTTCCGACGTTCGCCGATATCCTCGTGTCCGTCCTGGGCGTGCTCCTACTCATCGAGGCTTCTCGGCGCTGTGAAGGGCCGTGGATGCCCGTCATCTGCCTGTTGATGCTGGCCTATGTGTTCCTCGGCCCGTACTTCCCGGGCCTGATGTCGCACAAGGGCTCGTCGCTCAGCCGCGCCGCCTCTCACTACTGGCTGACCTCTGAGGGCGTATTCGGTGTCGCCCTCGGCGTGTCGACATCCTTCATCTTCCTGTTCGTGCTGTTCGGCGCCTTGCTCGACAAGGCCGGCGCGGGCAACTACCTCGTCCAGCTCTCCTTCTCCCTGCTTGGCCCCTTCCGCGGCGGCCCGGCCAAAGCGGCGGTCATGGCATCGGGCCTTACCGGCACCATCTCCGGCTCATCAGTCGCCAACGTGGTGACGGCCGGCACATTCACGATCCCGCTCATGAAACGGGTCGGCTACACACCGACCCAGGCCGGCGCGATCGAGTGCGCGGCAGGCGTCAACGGCCAGCTCTCGCCACCCGTCATGGGAGCCGCGGCATTCCTCATGGCCGAGTATGCCGGCATCACCTACACGGAGGTTCTGAAGCACGCCATTCTTCCTGCACTGCTGACATATGGCGCGCTCTTCTACGTCGTCGACCTCGAGGCCCTGAAGGCGGGCATGAGCGGCATTCCTCGCGCACGGCAGCGCCCGTGGCAGGAAAGCCTGATCAGGGCCTTGGCGACGCTCAGCTTCGTCATCATTCTGGCCGCGGCGATCTATTGGGGCCTCGGCTGGACACGCACGGTATTTGGCGAGGCAGCGACGTGGGGCGCGGTTCTCATCTCCGTTGCGGCCTACGTGTGGCTCATGGCCTATCAGGCACGATACCCGGACCTGCCGCACGACGACCCCACGAAGGAACTCGTCTCCGTTCCCGACTTTTACGACACTGCGCGGACCGGCCTGCACTACCTCCTGCCCATGGCGCTGCTCATCTGGTGCCTCATGGTCGAGGAGATGTCGCCGGGACTCGCTGGCTTCTGGGGCGTCGTCGCCATGTCCGGTGTGGTGCTGACGCAGAGACCGCTCAGGGCCTTCTTCCGCGGACAGCCGGATATTCTGGCCTGCTGCCGCGATGGCGCGCGGGAGTTCGTCGAGGGACTAGCACTCGGCGGTCGCAACATGGCTGCCGTCGGCATCGCCACGGCTGCTGCGGGCATCATCGTCGGCACGGTCACGCTGACCGGCATCGGTCTTGTCATGGCCGAGATCGTCGAGTTCCTTTCACAGGGCAACATCGTCGCCATGCTCCTGCTGGTCGGCGTGATCTGCATCATTCTCGGGACTGGGCTGCCTACGACCGCGAGCTACGTCGTGGTGGCCACCCTGATGGCCCCCGTCGTCGTGGAGCTTGCGGCTGAGAACGACCTCGCCGTGCCGCTGATCGCAGTCCACATGTTCGTCTTCTATTTCGGCCTCATGGCCGACGTGTCGCCGCCGGTCGGGCTTGCCGCCTATGCCGCGGCCGCCATCGCGGGTGCAGATCCCATGAGGGTCGGCTGGCAGGGCACATGGTACGAGTTCCGCACGGTCCTCCTGCCCTTCATCTTCATCTTCAATCCCGAGATCCTGCTGATCGACATCGGGAGCATCTGGCACTTCCTCGTCGTGCTGGGTTGCGGCACGCTCGCGATGGGCGCCTTCGTCGCCGCCCTGCAGGGTTACTTCATCACGCGCAACAGATGGTGGGAAACAGCGCTGCTGCTGCTCATCTGCTTCACGCTCTTCCGCCCCGACTTCTGGATGAACCGCGTGGCGCCACCCTTTCGCGATGCACCTGCCTCCGAGATCACGCGTGTCATCGAAGAGACGAGCGCGGGGGGCGCTCTGCGTGTTCGGGTGGTGTCGCAGGATCTCGATGGCAACGACGTGACCAAGGCCGTGCGCCTCACGCTCGGCGATGCGGGAGATGCACGCAAACGCCTCGCCCAATCAGGCATCGTGCTCGCCTCCGGGCCTGCGCCGACCATCATCTCCGTACGCCCAGGCTCGGAAGCGGCCCGCCTGAAGCTCCTGCCGGGCGACAAGATCGATGCCCTGATCGTTCACAGCGAGCGGCCGAACCCCTTCCTGTTCGCCATACCCGCCCTGTTCGCTCTTGCCGGGATCGTGCTGATTCAAAGGCGGCGGCGCGCGCGCACGCTCGAATTTGCGCCCGCGACCTAGCGGGCACACGACGACAGAGGGCAGAAACGCGAATTTGCGCAGCGTTCAGAAAAATGTCGGCATCGTGATGTCTGCACGCGGCTCTCTCGTTCGTTCTTGAAGCAAGCCACCCCTGCACGGCTCGGCACGCCCGGCCGGACTGGCGGGCTTCGGATCCGAACGAATGGAGAAGAACCATGAAATACGTCGAAGGTTTCGTCGCGGCTGTGCCTGCGTCGAACAAGCAGGCCTATCTGAAGCACGCGAAGGACGCACTGCCCCTGTTCAAGGAATTCGGCGCCACGCGCGTCGTCGAGTGCTGGGGCGATGACGTACCCGAAGGCAAGCTCACCGACTTCCGCGGCGCCGTGAAGGCCAAGGATGACGAGGTCGTCGTCTTCAGCTGGTTCGAGTATCCTTCGAAGGAAGCGCGCGACACCGCGAACAAAAAGATGATGAGCGATCCACGGATGAAGGACATGGGCGCCAAGATGCCCTTCGACGGCAAGCGCATGATCTTCGGGGGCTTCGTGCCTATCGTGGACGCGTGAGACGAATGCCGGAGGCGCAAGGCCGCTCACTCGGGCCTTGCGCCCTGACGACGACGATTACGGGGATGACGTACCGATGGCTCTGACGCTCTATGCCCACCCTCTCTCATCCTACTGCCAGAAGGTGCTGATCGCGCTCTACGAGCACGACGTGCCCTTCGAGTTCAAGATGCTGTCTCCGGAGAAACCGGAGAATGAAGCGGCGTTCGCCAAGCTCTGGCCGATGAAGCTGATGCCTATCCTAGTGGATGGCAATCGCGTACTGCGCGAGTCGAGCATCATCATCGAGCACATCGACCTGCATTACGCCAAAGGGTCGCGCCTCATTCCCGCTGATCCCAAAGCGGCGCTCGACGTGCGCTTCTTCGACCGGGTGTTTGACAACCTCGTCATGACCCCGCAGCAGAAGGTCGTGTTCGATTTTCTGCGCCCCGATGGTGCGAAGGACGCCTACGGCGTCGTCCAGGCGCGCGAGAAGCTGGACCTTGCCTATGGTTGGCTGGAGAGCACGCTGCCGGATGGCTGGGCCGTCGGCGACAGCTTTTCAATGGCGGATTGTGCGGCGTCCCCTTCGGTCTTCTATGCGAGCAAGACGCAGCCATTCAACGGGCGCTTTCCACGCTTGGACGCCTATTTGTCTCGGCTCGAAGCGCGTCCTTCGATCGCGCGCGTTCGAGAAGAAGCGCGCCCCTATTGGAAGTTCTTCCCGTTCGCCGATTAGGCTGCGGTCGCAAGCCCGCCCATGCGCTCGATGAAGCGAGCGATGTCCTCGACGCCCGATCCGGCGCGAATGTTCGTAAAAACATACGGCTTCTCGCCCCGCATGCGCTTGGTGTCGCTCTCCATGATCGCGAGATCGGCGCCGACATGGGGAGCGAGATCGGTCTTGTTGATCACCAGCAGGTCGGAGCGGGCGATGCCGGGTCCGCCCTTGCGCGGGATCTTCTCGCCCTGCGCGACATCGATGACATAGATCGTGAGGTCCGCAAGTTCCGGCGAGAAGGTCGCTGCCAGGTTGTCACCGCCCGACTCGATGAGGATGACATCGAGATTGGGGAACTTGCGCCGCATGGTGTCGATCGCCGAAAGATTGATCGAGCAGTCCTCTCGGATGGCTGTATGCGGGCAGCCACCCGTCTCCACACCCATGATACGCTCCAGCGGCAGGGCCTGCATGCGCATGAGGATCTCGGCATCCTCCTTCGTGTAGATATCGTTCGTGATGGCGCAGATGTCATAGCGATCGCGCAGCGCCCGGCAGAGCGCAGCCGTGAGCGTCGTCTTGCCGGACCCCACGGGGCCGCCGATACCGACGCGCAGTGGGCCATGTGATGATCTCATGAGCGAAAGAGCCTCGTGTACTGGGTTTCGTGCGCAAGGGACGCGATGTCCGAGCGATATACCACGCCGCCGATGTCGTCCAACGTCGCTGCGCCGGCGGCAGCGGCCTGCTCCGAAATATCCGCCATGAGCGCCGCGATCGTACGCTGCGCGTCCGTCTGGCCGATGGCGGAAAGGCGGATAGCCGCCGATGTGAGATTGGAGATGGCCGCGAGCGCGAAGGCGTCAAGCACCGACCCTACGCCCAAACCGTGAATGGCCGCCGCCGCGCCGACCGCAACGGGATAAGCCACATCCGGCGCCACCGTACTCGCCACGTCATCGAGCCCGACATGGCCCCACGCCGCACGGACCGTTTCCAGAAAGGCATTGCCCTGCGTCACCGCCTCAAGGCGACGCTCGGCCGAGGGCTGCAGGGCGAGTGCGAGATCATTGATCTCCGAAAGTCGCGCCCAATCGCCTTCACGAGTCGCCCGCGCAGCTTCGGCGAGCAGGATCATGTCATTGCGGATCGCGCCATGCAGGAGGAGATCGCGGAGCCATTCCGTGAGCGACGCGCGATCACGCACCCAGCCGCGCTCGACAGCCCATTCGAGACCGTGGCTATAGGCGAAGGCACCAATCGGAAAGCCCGGCGAGAACCACGCGAGCAGACGCGTATCAAACCCCGGCGGATGTCCAGGATCGCTCACGGTCTCACGACTCGCGCTTCTCGGGGCGAAACGTGCCCTGCACGACAGTGAGCTTTATATCGCGTTTCTGCGAGTGATCGTCGTCGTCATGGTGGTGATCGTGGTGGTGATGATGCCCGCCATGACCATGATGATGCCCCGAATGCAGCGGCCCTTTGCCGCCGTACGCACCGCCCTCGGGCTCGAAAGGCCGGCGCACGCGATGAACGTGCGCACCCAGTTGCTCGACGAGTTCCGCCAGCACGTGATCCGGCTGGATGTAGATCGCGTTGCGCGTGATCTCCGCGGGCGTGTGCCGATTGCCGAGATGCCAGGCGATCGTCGCGAGCGCGAGCGCATCAGACGCGTGAATCTCCAGCAGGTCTTCCGCAGCGGCTTTGACGAGCACGACGCCACCTTCGACGGCCAGCCCGTCACCGTGTGCGAGATAGGTCGCTTCCGGCAGATCGAGCAGCAGCTCGCGCCCGCCATCCGTCGTCAGCAGAACGCGGCGCCGATAGCGCGACTGGCGGTCGAGCGTGATGGTATCGACGATCTCGGCGCTTTCGAGCTCGCCTGCTCTCAGCACCGACGATGCACGCAGGGGTGTTCCGGCCATGGCAGCAGGACCTCAGAACAGAAAATAGCGCTGCGCCATGGGTAGCACCTTTGCCGGTTCGCAGACCAGCAGCTCGCCGTCGGCGCGGACCTCATAGGTTTCAGCGTCGATCGTGATGTCAGGTGTGGCGTCGTTGTGGATCATGCTTTTCTTCGAGATGCCGCCGCGCACGTTCTTCACCGCCACGACATCCTTCGCGAGCCCGAGGCGCTTGCCGACATCCTTCTGTACGGCGGCTGCCGAAGCAAAAATGAGCGACGTTCGCGCGCGCGCGCCGCCGAACGCGCCGAACATGGGCCGATAGTGCACGGGCTGCGGCGTCGGGATCGAGGCATTGGGATCGCCCATGGGGGCCGCCGCGATCATGCCGCCCTTGATGACGAAATCGGGTTTCACGCCGAAGAATGCCGGCGACCAGATCACGAGATCGGCGAGCTTCCCCGGCTCGACCGAGCCGATGTGATCGGCGACGCCATGCGCAATAGCCGGGTTGATCGTGTACTTGGCGACATAGCGCTTGGCGCGGAAATTGTCGTTGCCCCTGCCCTGGTCCTCCGGCAATGGCCCACGCTGCATCTTCATCTTGTGCGCGGTCTGCCACGTGCGAATGATCACCTCGCCGATGCGGCCCATGGCCTGGCTGTCCGACGACATCATCGAAAGCGCGCCGAGATCGTGCAAGATATCTTCCGCGGCGATGGTCTCCTTGCGGATGCGGCTCTCCGCGAACGCGAGGTCCTCCGGGATCGACGGCGAGAGGTGGTGGCACACCATGAGCATGTCGAGATGCTCGTCGAGCGTGTTCACGGTGAAAGGCCGCGTCGGATTGGTCGATGAGGGCAGCACGTTCTTGAGCCCCGCCACCTTCATGATATCCGGCGCGTGGCCGCCGCCGGCGCCTTCGGTATGGAAGGCGTGGATTGTGCGGCCCTTGAAGGCCGCGATCGTGTCCTCGACGTAACCGGACTC
>Ga0180218_1001201_pt1 | contig 16524 bp, 15 predicted proteins | sample eDN3rd37CKraftBY_FD_151334 | JGI IMG/M metagenome (GOLD analysis project Ga0180218, IMG submission 151334) | Enriched backyard soil microbial communities from Emeryville, California, USA - eDNA 3rd pass 37_C Kraft BY (version 2) (version 2) | ecosystem: Environmental > Terrestrial > Soil >...
GACCGGCGCCTTCACGGTCTCCAGCGCCATGCGCATGCAGCGCACCGCGCCTTCGCCCGACGGCGCGACCATGTCGTGACCGTCCGATGTCGCGCCATAGCCTGCCACTTCGGCATAGATCTTCGCGCCGCGCGCCTTCGCGTGCTCCAGCTCTTCCAGCACGAGCACGCCGGCACCGCCTGCAATCACGAAGCCGTCTCGATCGACGTCATACGCGCGGGACGCGGTCTCCGGCGTATCGTTGTACTTCGACGACATCGCGCCCATTGCATCGAACAGGTTCGACAGCGTCCAGTGCAGATCTTCGCAGCCGCCTGCGAAGATCATGTCCTGCTTGCCCCACTGGATGATCTCCGCCGCATTGCCGATGCAGTGGTTGGAGGTCGCGCAGGCCGACGAGATCGAATAGTTCACGCCCTTGATCTTGAACCAGGTCGCAAGCGTTGCGGAGGCGGTCGACGACATGGCTTTCGGCACGGCGAACGGTCCGATGCGCTTGGGCGATCCCTTTTCGCGGGTGATGTCGGCGGCTTCCACGATCGTCGATGTGGTCGGTCCGCCCGATCCCATCACGATGCCAGTGCGCTCGTTGACGATGTCCTTCTCTTCGACGCCGCTGTCGCGGATCGCCTGCTCCATCGCGATATGATTCCAGGCGGCACCCTGACCGAGAAAGCGCATCGCCCTGCGGTCGATCATGCTTTCGACGTCGATATTCGGAACGCCGGCGACCTGACAGCGGAAGCCATGATCCGCAAACTGCTCCGCGCGCGAAATGCCCGACTTCGCCTCACGCAGGCTCGCCAGAACTTCCTGTGTGTTGTTGCCGATGGACGAGACAATGCCCATCCCGGTCACGACCACTCGCCGCATGACTGCCTCGCAAGAAAAAAGAAATCAGATCGCAGGTGTCAGATCATCCACACCCGCCGGCCCGGAGGCGCCGATGGCGGGCATGGGTATAGGGCACACTTGGCCGGTTCGGCGCAATATCGCAAGGCGCGTTACGCGCCTGCGGCGAGCGGTGCATCCTGCTTGAACAGGCCGACTTTCAGGTCGCTCGCGCGATAGATCACATTGCCATCGGCGGACAGCCAGCCATCGGCAATCCCGAGGATGAGCTTGGACCGCATCACCCGCTTGATCTCGAGGCCGTACACGACCTTTTTCACGCTCGGCAGCACCTGGCCCGAAAATTTCAGTTCGCCGAGGCCAAGCGCGCGGCCATTGCCCGAGGAACCCGTCCAGCCGAGGAAAAAGCCCAGCAATTGCCACAGGGCGTCGAGCCCGAGACAGCCCGGCATGACCGGATCGTTCTTGAAATGGCAGGCGAAAAACCAGAGGTCCGGCTTCACGTCGAGTTCCGCCCGGACGAGGCCCTTGCCGAATTCGCCGCCCTGCTCGGACATCTCGGCGATCCGGTCAAACATCAGCATCGGAGGCAGCGGCAATTGCGGCCCCTCCGAGAAAAGCTCACCCCGGCCGCAGGCCAGAAGGTCCTCGTATTCGAAACTGGTGCGGCGGCTCTGCATGCCGGTGTCGTGCCCCCAATGTGTGGAAAAGCCCGCGGTTCCTATCACAGTGGGAGATAGCCAGCAAAGCGACGGTTTTGTGCTATTCTAATCTGCCCAGATGCGAAACGGTTGCAAGTGGCAGAACGCACCGGCTATAATTACATATGCAACCATCTCGGCCTTGAACCGGGATCAAGGGGCAGAAGAGAGCTATGAACCCACCGCGTACCATCGTCTTTTCGACTCCGTCGGAGCAAGCCCCGGCCCACCTGCGTCCGGCGCATGTCCACCCGGCACACGATCAGCATCGTGCTGCGCTGAACGGATGCCCCTGGCATGACGTGAAGTCGATGCTGCGGGACGTCGGCCTTCGCCCGACCCGTCAGCGCATGGCGCTCGGCTGGATCCTGTTCGGCAAGGGCGACCGGCATCTGACCGCGGAAATGCTCTACGAGGAGGCGACCAAGGCGAAAGTGCCGGTGTCGCTCGCGACCGTCTACAACACCCTGCACCAGTTTACCGAGGTGGGTCTGCTGCGTCAGGTCGCCGTCGACGGCTCGAAGACCTATTTCGATACCAACGCGTCCGAGCATCATCATTTCTTCGTCGAGGGCGATAACGAGCTCGTCGACATTCCGGGCACCGACGTCATCGTCGACAAGATGCCCGTCGCTCCCGAGGGCTACGAGATCGCCCGCATCGACGTCGTGGTCCGCCTGAAGAAGGCCGAACGTCGCCGCTGATCGGCTCTGACAGGACACAGAGAGAGATTTGAAAGGCCGGGCTTGCCCCGGCCTTTTGCATTTCCGGCCCGCAGCGCTGGTCTTGCTCCCGCCGATTGCATCTTTATCTCTAGCCGCGGCGCCGCCCCCTTGGCGGCCAAGCACGGGGCTGGAATTCTCCATGTTCGACGCCGCCTTCAAGGCCTTGCAGCAGATGTTCTCGCCGCCCTTCCGGTCGGTGCTGATCAAGTCAATGCTGCTTGCGCTGGTGATGATCATTCTGTTCGGCGTCGGCCTCTACAAATTCCTCGACTGGCTGACGGTGAGTGGCGGAGTGTGGGCGGAAGGCGCGCTCGGCCCGAAATCGCACACGCCATTGTCCTGGGTGATCTGGATCGCCTCATTCGCGTCCGCACTCGGCATCCTGGTCGGCGGCGTTTTCCTGATGCCGGCCGTAACCGCCTTTGTCGGCAGCTTCTTCGTCGACGAGATCGCCGATCTGGTGGAGCGCACCTATTATCCCGCCGACCCGGCGGGCAAGGCGATGCCGCTCGACCGCTCCATCCTCGAAGGCACCAAGACCGCGCTGCTCGCGGTCCTGATCTATCTGATCGCGCTACCCTTCATCCTGTTCGCCGGGTTCGGCTTCATCATCCTGTTTGTTGCGACCGCATGGCTGCTCAGCCGCGAGTATTTCGATCTCGCCGCAATGCGCTTTCGTCCGCCGCACGAGGCGAAAGCCTTCCGCAAGGCGAACCAGCCGCTGGTGTTCACCTCAGGTCTGCTGATCGCCGCCTTCGTCTCGATCCCGATCGTCAATCTCGCAACGCCGCTGTTCGGCATGGCGATGATGGTGCATCTGCACAAGAAGCTGTCCGGCCGCAGGCCCTCCGAGATCGGGACGAGACGCGCCGAGGCGCTTCCCGGCTCCGCGCAGGGGCCGCACGGCTCCGCCGGTTGACGGCGCGCGCCCACCACGCCTGCCGTTAACACTAAGCGGCGGTGTACATCCGCCTGCCGCCGCGCTGAATGCCCACCGTATTTACGCTCTTGCAAAAAGAGAGGGCGCGAGCCGCACGGACGGTTTTCGATCCGGTTCCCTTTCTGATTTAATGCGGCAACGGAAGGCGAAGGGAGTTTGCGTCACATGCAACCGCTTACGGCAGGCATCACCAAGGCCGCGACCGGCATCGATGGCATCGTCTGGAATATTCTCGGCCAGACCTATGTGCCGAAAGTGCTGTCGGAACAGAGTTTCGCCTGGCACGCCACCTTCCCGCCCGGCACGTTCGTCCCGCCGCATATTCACCCGACCCAGGACGAATTCATCTACATGCTGGAAGGCAAGCTCGACTTCCTGCTGGACGGGCGCGACTTTTCGGCGACCGCAGGCGACACGATCCGGCTGCCGATGCAGATCCCGCACGGCATCTTCAACAAGTCCGATCAGCCGGTGAAGTGCGTGTTCTGGGTCACGCCGACCCGCAAACTCTACGACCTGTTCTGGGGCATCCACTCCATGAAGGAGCAGAAGCCGGAAGAGGTGGTCGCGCTCGCGGCGCGCCACGAGATCATCTTCCTGCCGCCGCCGGCGGAGTGAGGTCGTAAACTGCAATCCAACCTGTGAAGGCGGCGTCCGCTACGCCGCCTTCACCACCGGCCGGTTGACCTGCTCGCGCGCGAATCCTGCGGCACCGGCATAGCCCCGAACGATCGCCTTGCGCTGTTCGTAGGACAGCACATCGTCGATGTTCGTGAAGCCGTCGGGCGCGCGCGCCTCCACCGCGTCGATCACGCCTTCCGGCCCGCCCTTGCGATTCATCATCACGATCTGCGTGGTCATCGGCAGCCGCTCCTGCTCATAGGCATAGAGCGCGTGGCGCGCGTGCTCGCAATCGACCAGCCGGTCCGCGAGACAGCGGGCATCGAGAATCGCTTGCGATGCACCATTCGAGCCGACCGGATACATCGGGTGCGCCGCATCGCCGAGCAGCGTGACGCGGCCATGCGACCAGCGCGGCAGCGGATCGCGGTCGCACAGCGGATATTCCCAGAATTCCGGCGTCGCTTCGATCAGGGCCTTGGCGTTGCAATAGGGGATCGCGAATTTCTGCACATGCGGCATCAGATCCTCGAACCGGCCGGGACGTGACCAGTCTTCCTTCTTCGGCGTGCCACCACCTTCGCTGACCTTCACCATCACGGCCCAGTTCATCAGGCAGCGATCCTCGCGCGAGCCTTCCGCGATCGGATAGAGCACGAGCTTGCCCGCCATGCCGCCTGCGATCACCATCGAACGGCCGGTGAGAAATTTCGGCCAATCCAGTGCGCCGCGCCACAGCACCGTGCCGGTGAAACGCGCCGGCTCTTCATTCGGGAAAAGTTGCGCACGTACGAAGGAATGCAGCCCGTCCGCGCCGATGAGGATATCGCCTCTTGCAGTCCGGATGTGCGAACCGCTGCGATCGAAAAAGTACGCCGTGACGCCGGTCTCATCCTGGGTGAAGGAGCCAAGCCGGTGTCCGGTATGGACGCGGGATTCGCCCAGTCGCGCGCGCGCTGCTGCGTAAATGACGCCCTGCAGCCGTCCGCGATGGATCGAGAATTGCGGATAGTCGAAACCGGCGTCCGTGCCGCGCGGCTCACGCCAGATCTCCTGGCCGAGCCGGTTGCAATAGATCAGCTCGTAGGTGCGGATGGCCACGGCATCGAGCCGATCGAGCAATCCGACCTGCGCCAGCTCCTTGATGGCATGGGGAAGCGTGTTGATGCCAACCCCGAGTTCCCGGATCTGGTCGGCCTGCTCGAACACCTCGCAGTCGATGCCGCGCGCTTGCAGCATCAGTGCTGTGGTCAACCCTCCGACCCCGCCTCCGACGATGATCGCCTTCATTCCAAGACCCCTCAAATACCAGGCGCGCATTTTGCGCGGGCGACGCCCGAAAGAGCAATCAAATCAATCATCCTTGGTTGACGGCGGCATGCGGGCCCGGCCGGCTGACGGTAAAATATGCAGACAGCTGCAACCGCGATGCCCCGGGAAAACGCTGCTCCCGGACGGTCGGTTCGGCCCCCGGCCCCTTTCGGGCAGCGGTCAAAGCCGCTATCCCGCTGTCTGCAGAATTTTCAGCCGCCTCGCTTCGTCTGGCGCAATATCAGTCCCTTTAGTAGCCTCCGCCCGTGGCCCCGAACCTTAAAGAACAAATTCACCGCCTCAACGAACGGCGGCTCGCAATTCGTGAGAAACGTCGGGAGGAGCGCGAGCAACGGGCCGCTCTCGGCCGGCGCTTCAGCCTCATCGGATGGTTCGGCCTGAGGCGCACCACGGGCTTCCTGCTGCTGGCGGCATTTCTCGCCCTCAGAATCTGGGATCCGGTCCAGCTCGAGAATTTGCGGCTGCGCAATTTCGATTTCTATCAGGTCCTCAAACCGCGCCAGCCGACGATCAAGCCTGTTGTCATCGTGGACATCGACGAGCCGAGCCTCGAGGCGCTGGGACAATGGCCCTGGCCACGCACGCTGATCGCCGAACTTGTCGCCAAGTTGCAGCAGGCGGGCGCCGCTGCGATCGCGTTCGACGTGATCATGGCCGAGCCGGACCGCATGTCGCCCGCGGCCATCGCGGACACACTGCCGCAGATCGACGAAGCGACGCGCGACAAGATGAAGAGCCTGCCAGGCAACGACGAGGTGCTGGCGCAGGTCATGCAAAGCGGTGGCCGGGTGGTCCTCGGCCAGTCGGCCATCCTGACGCCGACACCGAGCAACGAGGACATGCCGCGTACCGGCATCGCGACAATCGGCCCGGACCCGTCACGCTTCCTGCTGACCTACCAGGGTTTGCTCCGCAATCTCCCGGTGCTGGAAAAGGCGGCGGCCGGCCGCGGAGCACTGACATTGCGCCCGGAGCGCGACGGCATCGTGCGCCGCGTCCCGATGGTGGTGAAAGCCGGCAATGAAATCGTGCCGGCCATGACGCTCGACATGCTGCGTGTGGTCACGAATTCAGGCGCCGTGCTGGTGCGCACGGACCCCGTGGGCGTCCGCGCCGTCGCCGTGCCGGGGCTCGAATTGCCGACCGATGAAAACGGCCAGTTCTGGATCAACTTCAGCCCACATGACGCGTCACGCTTCGTCTCGGCAAAGGACGTGTTGAACGGCACGATTCCGTCGGACCGCTTCGCCGATCGTCTGGTTCTGATCGGAACGTCAGCGGTCGGCCTGCTCGACATCAAGGCGACACCGGTCGAGACATCCATGCCGGGCGTCGAAATCCATGCCCAGGTGCTGGAAAATGTACTGGGCCAGACACTTCTGTCCCGGCCCAATTATGCCGTCGGAGCCGAGGTTCTCATCACCGGCATCGTTGGTGTTGCAACGGTCATTCTGGCGCCGACGATGGGCGTGATGACGCTGCTGGCATTCGGCTTCGTCGTCGCCATGCTGGTCGCCAGCATCTCCTGGTATTTCTACACACAGCACGGCCTTCTGTTCGACGCATCGTTTCCGCTGATCTCGATCTTCTTCATCTATCTGACGCTGGTCTTCATCAACTACTTCCGCGAACAGGCCGACCGGCGACGAATCCGCTCCGCGTTCGCGCATTACCTTTCGCCGACACTGGTCGAACAGCTTGCGAATGCACCGGAACGTCTGGTTCTCGGCGGCGAGACCCGCGACATGACGATCCTGTTCAGCGACGTGCGCGGCTTCACCAGCATTTCGGAAACGTTCAAGGACGATCCGCAAGGCCTGACCAAGCTGATGAACCGGCTGCTGACGCCGCTCACCAACTCGATCATCGATCGCAAGGGCACGATCGACAAATACATCGGCGACGCCATCATGGCGTTCTGGAATGCGCCGCTGGACGATCCGCTGCATGAAGCGCATGCCTGTTCGGCCGCCCTCGACATGCTGCACAAGATCGAGGATCTCAATCACGAGCGCGAGGCAGAGGCACTCGAGGACGGCATACCGTTCCTGCCGATGAGGATCGGGCTCGGTATCAATACCGGCCGATGCGTTGTCGGTAACATGGGATCGGATCTGCGCTTCGACTATTCGGTGCTCGGCGATCCGGTGAATCTCGCGTCGCGCCTTGAAGGCCGCACGAAATCCTACGGCGTGCCGATCATCCTTGGCGCGCGCACAGCGGAGAAGGTCAATGGCTCCTTTGCGGCGCTGCAGATCGACCTGATCACCGTGAAGGGAAAGTCCGAGCCGGAGCACATCTACGCGTTGCTCGGCGACAAAAACGTTGCGGCCAGCGAGAGCTTCAAATCGATTGCCAGCCTCACCGAGGAAATGATGGCCTGTTACCGCAACCGCGACTGGGACGGCGCGGAAAACGCGCTGCAGCGGGCGAAGCAAGCCGAGCAGACATTCGGCCTCGCAGGCCTGTTCGAGGTTTACCAGTCACGCATCGAGGCGTTCCGGATCACGCCACCACCGGCGGGATGGGACGGCGTCTTTGCCTTCGATTCCAAGTAACGATCTGTGCAATTTCCAGGCGGCGCCTTCCGGCAAGCGATGGCTAACCACAGTCCTGCAAGGTGCGTGTCCCGCGCAAATGAGCGTGATAGCGCTTGTGACGGACCGGACGGCGCGCTTACGATGGGCACGTCTTGAGAGCGGCCGCAAGCGGGGACGAAACGTTAAAATGTCCGACTTCACTATCAGGTTCTGGGGCGTGCGCGGCTCGCTTCCCTGCCCCGGGCCTGCAACGAAACGCTACGGCGGCAATACCCCCTGTGTCGAGGTTCGATGCGGCGGACGCCTTCTCATTCTCGACGGCGGTACCGGCCTGCGCGAACTCGGCGATGCGCTGGTGCAGGACGGCGGCATCATCGACGCCGATCTTCTCCTGACGCACTGTCACTATGACCACGTCATCGGCATCCCGTTCTTCGCACCGTTCTTTCTGCCGCAACATCGCTTCCGTATGTGGGCCGGAAATCTGCTGCCGGACTTCCAGCTGAAGCCGGTCATGCAGGCCATGATGAGCGAGCCGCTGTTTCCGATCGGCATCGACAGCTTCAAAGCCCATATCGACTATCGCGACTTCCGCGCGGGCGAAACCGTCATTCAGGACAGCGACCTCACGGTCCGCACCATCCTGCTGGATCATCCGGGCGGCGCGACCGGTTATCGGATCGATTATCGTGGGCGCTCCGTCGCCTACCTGACAGACAATGAAGGCCGGCGCGAGGATCACGACAAGGCGTTGGTCGCCTTCTCCAAGGGAGCCGACCTCATCATTTATGATACAACCTATACCGAAGCCGAAATCGACGAGAAAAAGGGCTGGGGTCACTCGACATGGCAGGACGGCATGCGCCTTGCGGTCGCTGCCGGCGCCAAGACCTTCTGCCTGTTCCATCACGCGCCCGAGCACGACGACGCGGCGATGGATGCACTACTGGCCGAAGCACGCAGCGCGCGGCCAGGAACGATCGCGGCGATTGAGGGTGAGATTATTCGTTTGTAGCAATCGCCGGATCGACTATTCCCGACTAGAAGCATTTTTTCGATTCTTGCCCATGCGCTGCGGACATGGAAGGAATCAGGGCACGCCGTGTTCTCCCGATCGGTCGTGGGAGTGACCAATGGATTTAGGCTATCTTGCCACCTACATGGTCGATTTCATCAGGTCGAAAATGGACCTGGCGAATCTGCTCGGCCTGATCGGCGGCGTGTTCTACGTCGCGTCCGTGACATTGCGAACCATGATCCCGCTGCGTATCGCGGCGATCATCAGCAATGTCCTGTTCATGGGCTATGGCCTGCTGGCGAAGGCGTTGCCGACCTTCTTCATGTATGCGGTGCTGCTGCCCATCAACTGCTTCCGCCTCTATCAGATCCAGCAACTGGTCAAGCGCGTGAAGATCGCCTCGCAGGGCGATCTCGACATGGAATGGCTGAAGCCGTTCATGACCAAGAAAAACTTCAAGGCCGGCGACATTCTGTTCAACAAGGGCGACGTCGCGAACGCGATGTATTACACCGTCACCGGCAAGTTCCTGGTCAAGGAGTTCGGTGTTGAGCTGCCGCCCGGCCGCGTGATGGGCGAACTCGGATTTCTTGCGCCCGACAACAAGCGCACCGCGACCGTCGAATGCATCGAGGATGGGCAGGTGCTGTTCATCATCTACGACAAGGTTCGCGAGCTGTATTTCCAGGATCCCGATTTCGGATTCTATTTCCTGAAGCTCACCAGCGAACGGTTGCTGCAGAACATCTCGCGGCTGGAAAGCGAAGTCGAAACCTACAAGGCGCGCGTTCAGGCGCTCGAAGCGGCAGCGGCCTCGCGTCCTACATGACGCCCGGCGCAGAGCCGACACCGATCGCCACGATCTGCGCCTTCTCAGCATCTGGACCGAGCGCAGCCAGCACGCGATAGTGGGTCTGGTCCAGATCGACCAAGGCGAAAGACCGATTGTCGAGCAGCAGCCAGCGTCCATCCAGCCGCACCGCGAGGATGGCGTGCGAGCTGCGGACGGCGCGTTCTCTCACAATTACCAGCCTGAGATCGTCGCCGCCGATCCCCGCCTCCTTCAGCGCCAGCCATTTGAGGATCGCGTAATCCTCGCAATCGCCTTCGCCGGCGGACATGGTTTCGAGCGGCGCCGACCATTGGTCGGCAACACCAAACCGTCGCTCGTCGCTGACGGGCCGTATCGCAAGATTGACCGCACGATTGACCTCGCCGATGCGTGCGCGGCCGTCTCGGGCATGACCCATATCGGCGATTGCGATCAGGCGACGTTCATCGTCGCTGCACATCCACGTTTCCGCGCGGCAAGCGGCAACGCGCGCCTCGTCATCGGCAATGCGGCGCTGCATATCCTGCCATTTCAAGGCGAGACTGGCGTTACGCGAAGCAGCCTCTGGATCGAACATGCGATCATCAGCCTGGGCTGGGCTTACGCCCATGCACAACGATGTGAAAGCGAGCACTCTGATGACGCGCAGCATGGCCGGCCCCTCAACGCGTGATCCAAAGTCTGTCGCCTTGGTATCGTCGCGATGTCGTACCGTCGTAGCGGCGTCTCGATGCGATCCGGTTAAGCCGTCACATGCAACTACTCAAATGGTGAATGCTTTCACCAGCGTCACAAAAAGAGGCCTCCCCAAAAGAGGAGGCCCCGTGTCGGTAATGCGGTGTTACCGCTTTGTTTACCAGCGCTGAGCGCCATACCAGGTGTCGATGTCCTTCTGCACCTGATCCTTCGCCATGCCGTAGCGCTCCTGAATTTTGCCCTCCAGCTGGTCGCGGCGGCCGTTGATGACATCGAGATCGTCATCGGTGAGCTTGCCCCACTGCTCCTTCACCTTGCCCTTGACCTGCTTCCAGTTTCCTTCGACACGATTCCAGTCCATCGTTCGTCCTCCGTGTTGTTGTTGGGAAAGTAACCGCCGCTTCAACGCTGCGGCGCTGCGGACGTTCCAACAGGAACGACATAGAAATCTGCGCGTTGACTTCGGGTTCCATCACAGGGCCTTAGCCATGGAAAAGCCGAAGCATCGCCGGTCACCCGACGCAATTTCGAATGAGGGCCGGCTCGCGCGAAAAAGCGACGAGATCCAGCCGGTGAAGCAGGACGATCCGATACTCGAGACTTACGAGCAGAGTTCGGAACGTCCCGGCGACGATGAACGCAATGCTCCCGCAACGCCCGACGGCTCTCTGCCGGAGCAGGAACGTGCGACGCCGGATTAATGTGCTGCGGTCAGACCACCGTCTTGTAGCGTGCGATCACGGTGTCGATCACCTCGCCGATCGGACGCGACCACCAGTCGTTCGACAGCAGCTCGACTTCGATGAAGCCTTCAAAGCCTTGGGCCTCGACCTCGCGCCGATAGGCCGGGAAATCGATCACGCCGTCGCCCATCATGCCGCGATCGAGCAGCATATCCTTCGTTGGAACCAGCCAATCACAGACATGGAACGCGAGCAGCCGCTTCTTGCCGACGCGCGCGATCTGCGACCACACATCGGAATCCCACCAGACGTGATACGTGTCGATCGCAACCCCGATCGCACCGCTGCGGGCAGGATCGATCGCATCGCAGATGTCGAGCGCCTGCCGCAGCGTGTTCACACATGCGCGGTCAGCGGCATACATCGGATGCAGCGGCTCGAGGGCAAGAGGCATTCCCGCTGCCCTGGCATACGGCAGGAGTTCGGCCAGCGTCTCCGTGACCTGCGCATGCGCAGCGCGGATATCCTTCGACGGAGCGGAACCTGGCCGCGAATATTGCGGCAGTCCGCCGACAACCAGGACCAGGCAGGGTGAGCCGAGCGCTGTCGCCTCGTCGATGGCGCGCCGGTTGTCGTCCAGCGCCGCCTGCCTGTTCGCGGCATCGCTCGTGAACATGCCGCCGCGGCAATAGCCGGACAATGTCAGTCCCGCATCGCGCACGGCCTTCACCGCGCGCTCAAGCCCGACATGCGCGACCTGATCGCGCCACGGCGAGACGGCGCGGATGCCGCGCTGTGCACAGGCTTCGACGATGCCAATGAAATCGGCCTGCTGGCGAACGGTGGCGGTGTTGATCGAAAGCCAGTGATGGTCTTTGGAGAGATCGCGCATTACGCACCGACACCCCTTACCGCCAGCACCGCGCGCATGCGATCAACCGCAAGCTCCGGATCGCGCAGAAGTCCCGCCGCATCCGCCAGCCGGAAGATCTCGGCAAGATGCAGCGTCGAACGTGCACTTTCCTGCCCGCCGACCATGGTGAAGTGATCCTGATGGCCGTTGAGATAGGCCATGAACACCACACCGGTCTTGTAGAAGCGCGTCGGCGCACGGAAAATGTGCCGTGACAGCGGCACCGTTGGACCCAGAATCCCGTGGAAGGTCTCGTTGTCGTTCTTTGCGAGCGCGACCAGCGCCGCAGCGGCCGCCGGCGCAATCGCATCGAAGATGCCGAGCAGCGCGTCCGAATAGCCCTGCGCATCGCCCGCGATGAGCTCGGCGTAATTGAAGTCGTCGCCGGTATACATGCGCACACCCTTGGCGAGGCGGCGGCGCATCGTGATTTCCTTGTCCTTGTCGAGCAGCGAGATCTTCACGCCGTCGACCTTCGACGCATTTGCGTTGATGATTTCGACCGCGACATCCATCGCCTTGTCGAGATCCCTGGTTCCCCAATAGCCACTCAGCGCCGGATCGAACATGTCGCCGAGCCAGTGAATGATCACCGGCTCCTTCACCTGCGAGAGCACGCGGCCATAAACCTTGCGGTAATCGTCGCCCGAGGTCGCGACACGGGCCAGTGCGCGCGACGCCATGAGAATGATGCGCCCGCCGAAGGCCTCGATGGCCGCGATCTGCTCCTCATAGGCGCGGATCACGTCGTCGATGCTTTTCGCATCGTCCGGCGCAAGCTGATCGGTGCCTGCGCCAGAGAATACGAGCCCCTTGCGCGGCTTCGCGGCAGCAACAGAACGACGGATCAGCTCCAGCGATTGCGGCCAGCTCATCCCCATGCCGCGCTGCGCGGTGTCCATCGCTTCCGCAACGCCGAAGCCCAGATCCCAGAGGTGCTCCCGGAATGCGATGGTGCGATCCCAGTCCACCGCGGCGTCGAGCCAGGGATCGGAATCGGCCAGCGGGTCGGCGACCACGTGAGCGGCCGCAAATGCGATGCGGTTGAGTGGCGCACTGACCTTTGCCGGGAAGTCTGCGGGCGCTGAGACCGCGAAAGTCTCAAGGCTGAGATCGGCGCGCGGCAGTGCGATGGTGAGACCGGCCCGCGGGCGTTCATAGCGGTTCATGGCGCTGCCTCTTCCCTTTGTTATCCCTCCCTCCCCTGAAAGGGGGGGTGGCGAGCCGCGTCAGCGGCGAGACGGGTGGGGTCAACGCAGCAAAAGCTCCCACCCGTCCGCTTCGCGGACACCCTCCCCCGCAAGCGGGGAGGGATAAGAGTTACAACTTCAGCTCCGGCACATCGACAAAGCGTCGTTCTTTCCAGCTTTGCAGCGCGCATTCGACAAGCTGCACGCCCTTGGCGCCTTCCATCAGCGTGTAGCGATAAGGCGCGTTCTCCATGACGTGACGAATGAACATCTCCCACTGCACCTTGAAGCCGTTGTCGTAGACCTGATTGTCCGGCACCGGCTGCCAGGTGTCGTAGAAATTGATCGGCTGCTTCACATCCGGATTCCAGACCGGGCGCGGCGTACCCTGCCGCGGCTGGATCACGCACTCGGTCAGGCCGGCGACGGCCGAGCCGTTCACGCCGTCGACCTGGAAGGTCGCGAGGTCGTCGCGATAAACCCGCGTGACCCAGCTCATGTTGATATGCGCAATCACACCGCCCTCGAGTTCGAAGGTGGCATAGGCAGCATCGTCCGCGGTCGCCTTGTATTCCTTGCCGTTCTCGTCCCAGCGCGTCGGGATGTGCTTCGCGCCGAGGCAGGAGACGCTCTTCACCTCACCGAACAGGTTGTCGAGCACATAGCGCCAGTGGCAGACCATATCGAGGATGATGCCGCCGCCATCCTCTTCGCGATAATTCCATGACGGCCGCTGCGCGGGCTGCCAGTCACCTTCGAATACCCAATAACCAAACTCGCCACGCACCGCGATCATGCGGCCGAAGAATCCGGAATCGCGCAGCATCTTGAGCTTGAGCAGCCCCGGCAGGAACAGCTTGTCCTGCACCACGCCATTCTTGACGCCGGCCTTCTGAGCAAGCCGGCAAACCTTGAGCGCGGACGCAAGATCGGTCGCGATCGGCTTCTCGCAATAGACATGCTTGCCGTGCGCGATCGCCTTTTCCAGAAGCTCGGGCCGCATCTGCGTCGTGCCGGAATCGAAGAAGATTTCGTCCTCGGGATTCAGCAAGGCCTTGTCGACATCGGTGGCCCAGCGCGTCACACCATATTGCTGCGCCAGCGCGGCGATCTTGTCCGGGTTGCGCCCGACAAGGATCGGGTCCGGCATCACCCGGCTGCCATCGGACAATACGACGCCGCCCGCCTGACGAATGGCGAGCACCGACCGGATCAAATGCTGATTCATGCCCATGCGCCCGGTCACGCCATGCATGATGATTCCGAGCCGTCTTGCAGCCGCCATCCTTAATCCCCTCCGCGCTTTTGCGGCTCTTTTAACCGTCTGGTTAAAAGATGAAAAGAGCCATTTTGCTAGCGGATTATAGGGCCTTGGCGGCTTCCGGGCCCACGCCCCCATCGCGAATGGCCTGCGGATCGACGCCGGAGGCATAGCCCGGCTGGGCCAGCGAACCGATCGCGAGGGCGCCGCCCCGGATCGCCAGCCGCACCTCGCCGTCCCGCTCCTCATAGAGGTCGGGATGCGCGTCGAGAAAGGCCTGAACCTCGTCGCCGGGCGTCGATGGGAACCCGCCGACGAAATGATGTCCGTTGCGCTCCGAATGCCCGACGCCGTGGAAGGCAAGCAGCGCCGTATCCTGCTGGACCGCGAGGCCGGCCTGACAGGTGAGGTCTTCGCCGGCCAGGAAGGCATGGGCCGCGCCATTGCCGGACCACAGCGCCGCGCGGGCGCCGTTGATGAGTGACTTGTAGATGCCCTTGCAGGCCTTCGACGAGATGCCGCGATAGCCGAGAGCAACGGCCTTCGGAAAGGCGTCGTAGTCGCTTTCGCCCTCGTCGACGATGACAGCGAAACTCTTGCCGAATTCGCCGAGCGGCGTTCCGAAGGTCAGATCGCGCGGCAGCGGTTGCTCGACATAGAGCAGCCGCTGCAGAAAATTGCCGAATTGCGCGCGGCTCCGCAGGCCCTCGCCAAGCGCGGTCAGCGCATCATGGCTGCCATATTGCTCGTTGGCATCGAGCGTGACCCGATAATCCATGCCGATGGCATCCAGCGTGCCGGCGATCTCGGCCAGCCGCTCGGTATCGGTCGAGGCGTCGCCTGACAGCTTCAGCTTGAAATAGCGGCAGCCGGTCTGCGCGTGAATTGACGCAAGCTGATCGACCGGATCGGCCATGCCGACGGTATGACGGACCAGCATCTGCGCCAGCGGCTTGCGGCTCTGCAGGTATCTGGCGATCACGCCGTCGTCGAGATCGGGCGTCAGCCGCGCGTCGAGGCCGGCGATATTGTCCTTCAGCCCGCTGAACACATCGCGGCGACAGGCGCGCAGCAATGCGTCGAGGATCGCCTTGTCGATCTCGGCCGGACCGAAAGCTGCGGCAAGTCCCGGAATGCCCTCCCGTGCGCACGTTTGCAGCACCGCCGCATGTTCTTCTGCGTGATGACCGAACGCGGTGTCGAATTGCCGATGACTGAGATAAGCATCACGCGCGATTGTGAGTGCGCGGCGCAACTGCTCGACGGTCTGATCGGGCGTGAGAGCCGGATCCTTGTTGAACCATTTCGGCACCATCAGTTCGGCGGTCGCGCCGAGACTGCGGTGACCGTCTTCGGTCTCGATCTCGGCGAACAGAAACAGCTGCGATGCCGCGGTCACGGTCACGGCGCCGAACTTGAACGGCCCCCGGAACTCGACCGGCCGCTCGAACCAGTCGATCGAAGCAATACGCAACCGCCGTGCCATGCACCCACCCAACCAGGACTGAAATGGCTCGTCCCCGCTCAAATCGTCGAAATTTCTGCGGCCTGGGTCAAGGGCGGTATCATGCTAGGCGCACGAATGGAACTCTCGAAGCTCTTTTGCGTTGCACCACCTGAGCTGCGCTGATGTACCTTTCATGCGCGACCACGTCTCCACAACGGGAGGAAAGTTTCATCCGGTGGGCCACACCCTGCGAGGCCCTCGGTCAAACTAGCGCCATTCGAACGGGGCCTTTGGTCTGATGGCTCCATTTTCAAACAAAGCGGACCGACCGAAGGACGCTGCCTCTGAGCGGGCCTGCGGCGGTGGAAAGAACAGTCAGCGTCGCCTCATGCCGGACATCCTCACAAAAATCAGAACGGATGACAGCGATCCCAGCCCACCCCAAAACCCAACATGGCCGCCCCATTCGGCGCCGCGCGTCGATCAGCGCACCACGGCAATCTTCCTCGACATCGACGGCACGTTGCTGGATATCGCGCCCACGCCGCTGGACGTAAAGGTCTCGGACGAACTGCGCGCGGTCCTCGCCTCGCTGCGGCAGGCCTTCGGCGGCGCGGTCGCCTTCGTCAGCGGACGCCCCGTGGCGGAAATGGACAGGCTGTTCCATCCGCTGCAGCTCGCCGCCGTCGGCGGCCACGGCGCCGAAATCCGCTTCGCGCCGGACAGCGAGATCAAGCGCAGCAGGATCGCGACGCTGGACGACGAGCTGCGCG
>Ga0180218_1001202_pt1 | contig 16523 bp, 11 predicted proteins | sample eDN3rd37CKraftBY_FD_151334 | JGI IMG/M metagenome (GOLD analysis project Ga0180218, IMG submission 151334) | Enriched backyard soil microbial communities from Emeryville, California, USA - eDNA 3rd pass 37_C Kraft BY (version 2) (version 2) | ecosystem: Environmental > Terrestrial > Soil >...
GCCTGCAGCACCGTCGACCCGTCGGCGCGGTTGTCGGCGTGATACCGGTACGGCCAGCTGTAGCTGGACGCGTCCGTGACAGGGATGGCGAAGTTGAACCCGTGGGGACGCGCGACTGCCGGGACGGTGTTGCCGCGCGAGTACTCGCCCGACGAGTGCGTCCCGCGCCGCGTGTCGACGAGGTCCACCAGCCGGGCAGCACCCTCTCCGTACGACCGTGGGCGCTCCTCGAGCCGGACGTCGCTCAACCACCCGTGCGCGACCCGACGCCGCGCGACGTCGGGGTGGTCCTGCCTGGGGTCGACGCCGACCGCCCGGAGGTGGACGGCGACGGCCCGCCGACCCCGGAGCGCCGAGAGGTCGATCGTCCTGAGGTTCCACTGGTCCGGGACCAGCGCGCGGGAGAGGTGCTGCGCCTCGGCGCTCGTCGCGAAGTCCGCCTGGTCGCACACCCCCGCGTCGGACGCCCAGCCCCCGTCGTCCAGCAGGAGGTCGACGGCCACGCCCGTCGCCTCGAACCCCTGGCCCTGTCCCGGCGCCCCGGACCACGCCGGGAAGACGGCGTACACGAGGTGGGTCGTCGCGGTGAGCAGGACGTCGCAGTGGTCGAGCAGCGCGTCCTGGACCTGGCCGGGGCGGGCGCGGGTCACGCGATACAGCCGGCTCGTCGGCTCGGTCAGCCCGAGACCTGGTCGCGCCGAGGGCGCCCGGCGCGGGCCGGTGTCGCGGGTGACCTCGAGCATCGGCGCCCCTCTCCTGATCGCGTCTACGCTTACCGTGACAACGTTGACCAACGGAGTCAAGGAATGCGCCCGCACGAGCACGAGCGTGCGGAGCGCACTGGAAAGTAGGGTGAGCCCGTGACCGACAGCGCGACGGTGCCGCAGTCCGACCCGACGCCCCGGCGCCCCCGCCTCCGGGACATCGCCGCGTCGACGGGCCTCAGCATCAAGACCGTCTCCCGCGCCGTCCGCGGAGAGCGTGGCGTGGGTGACGAGACCCGCGCCCTGGTGCTCGCGGAGGCCGACCGCCTCGGCTTCCGCCCGGACGACGTCGCCGCGGGCCTGCGCCGCAAGAACCAGTCGACGACGACGGTGGGCGTGACGCTGGGCGACGTCACGAACCCCTTCTTCGCCCCGATGATCCGCGGCATCCATGCCGTCGCGGCGGCGCACCACCACCTGGTCCTGTCGGCGGACGCCGAGAACGACGCCGACCTGGAGCGGCGCGTCATCGGCTCCCTCCTGGCACACCGGGTGGCCGGCCTGATCGTGGCGCCGATCGGCCAGGACCTCCGGTACCTGGAGCAGGAGATGTCCTTCGGCACCCCGATCGTCTTCGTCGACTCCCCGCCGCCCGGCCTCGACGGCCTCATGGACGCGGTGGTCACGACCAACACGGAGAGCACGCGCGACGGGATCTCGATGCTGCTGGCGCGCGGGCACCGCCGCATCGGCTACCTGGGCCACCCCCGGTCCGGCAGCGGTGCGCTCGAACGCTGGCACGGGTACGAGCAGGCCCTCGCGGGCGCCGGCCTCCCGGTCGACGCCGCCCTCGTCCGTACCGGTCTCGTGACCGAGGAGGACGCCACCCGTGCGGCACGGGACCTGCTCTCCCAGCCCGACCCCCCGACCGCGGTCTTCACCGACAACAACCGGCTCTGCGTGGGGCTGCTGCTCACGGAGGGCGTGCCGCGCGGCGACCTCGACATCCTCAGCTTCGACGACGTGCCGCTGTCGGCCCTCTTCGGCGTGAGCGTGATCGACAGCGACCCGCACGAGGCGGGCCGCGTCGGCGCCACGCTCCTGTTCGAGCGCCTCGCGGACCGCACCCTCCCGGTGCGGCGCGTCGTCGTCCCCGCACGGCTGCAGGCCCGCGAGCGAGTCCGGCTCTGATCGGCCGGCCCAGAGCGACAACGTTGACGTCGGCGACGGGCGGTGCCACGATCGCCCGGTGACCACCACCGTCGGTGCCTCGTCCATGCCCTGGCTCACCGAGCTCTACGCGCTCGCGCGGGACACGCTCGCCCGCAACGTCGTCCGCGACGACGCGGGGACCTTCGTCCGCGCGGGCGGCGGCTACCCAGACCCCTGGACCCGGGACGCCGCGCTCAACTGCTGGGGCGCGGCGAACCTGCTCCGCCCGGACGACGCCCGCGCCACCCTGCTCCGCGTGTGCGAGCAGACGCCTGACGGGAGGCTGGTGGTCGCGCAGGACGACCAGTGGTGGGACCAGATCGTCTGGGTGCTCGCGGCCGCCGACCACGCCTGGTCGTGCGGCGACCCCGGTTTCCTCGCGACCGTCTGGGAGGTCGGCACCGCCTCGCTCGAGATCCTCCATCGCGAGCGGTTCCGGCCGCGCTGGGGCCTGTACGCGGGCCCGGGGCTCATGCAGGACGGCATCTCCGGGCTGCCCGTGGGGCCGGCCACGACCGACGAGGCCAGCTCCTTCGTGCTCGACTACCCGGACGCGCACGAGATCATGACGCTCTCGACCAACGCCCTCTACCTCGCCGCCCTGCGCCGCCTGGCCGAGACCGCCGCCGCCCTCGGTCACGACGGGGCGGCGCTGGACGCACAGGCGGACGCGCTCGCCGCGGCGATCGACGAGCACCTGCGCGACGGCGACACGTACGGCTACTTCCTGCACGGGTCGGGACCACGGGCGGGGACGCTCGACCGCCACCGCGAGGCGGCGGGCCTCGCGCTCGCCGTCGTCGTCGGCCTCGTGCCCCCGGACCGGGCCGAGAAGGTCGTCGCGACCGTCGGCGCGGGCCCCGCCGGGGTGGTCAACGTGGCCCCGCACTTCGACCGGTACGACGACGCCCGCCCGGGTCGGCACAACGCCATGTGCTGGCCCATGGCCATGGGCCTGGTGGGTCTGGCGTGCGCGACCGCCGGCGACCGGGCGGGGGTCGTGCGGTGCCTCGAGGACCTCCGAGCGCTGGTGCGCGCGGGCGGCGGCCGCTTCGACGAGGTGTACGACCCCGCGACCGGCCGCCCGCACGGCGGCTGGCAGTGCGGGCGGGTCTGGCCGAGCGAGCCCGACCAGACCTGGTCGGCGACGTCGCTCCTGCGGCTCGTCCACTACGGGCTCGTCGGTCTGGACCCGTCGGCCGACGGGCTGCGCCTCGTTCCGCTCCCCCTGGAGGTGGGCGAGACCGTCGAGCTGTGCGGTCTGCCCTACGGCGCGGCGACGCTCGACGTCACGCTGCGCGGCGCCGGGGACGCCGGCACCCGCCCCGTCGTGCGCGTCGACGGGGTCGACGTCAGTGCGGGCGCGGTCCACGTCCCCGCCGACGCCGTCGGCTCGCACCGCGTGGACGTGGTCGTCGGATCGCGGAGCGATCGATGACGGCCTGGATCTGGGACGCGTTCCACCGCGAGACCCCGAACCAGCTCCTGGAGTTCCGGCGGGTCGTCGAGGCCGACGACCCGATCGTCGACGGCAGCGTGCACGTGGCGGCCCGGGGGTCCTTCCGCGTGTGGGTGGACGGGGTTCTCGTCGCCCACCACGACGTTCAGAGCACGACGCCCGGCGCCGACGCCGTCCGGTGCGACCTCGGCATCGCGCTCGCCGGACGGCGCACGGCGACCGTCGTGGTGCACGTCTATCTCCTCGGGGTCGGGACGCACCACCAGCCGCGCAGCGTCGGCGGGCTCTGGCTCGAAGGGGCGCTGCGCACGGCGGACGGCGCCGTCCACAGGCTCGACTCGGGCTCGACCTGGTCGTCCCGCGTCCCCGCGTCGTGGCGGCAGACCTCGCCGCAGATGGTGTGGTCGGCCGGGTACACCGAGTGGAGCGACCTCACCCTCGAGCAGGGCCGGCTCGGCACCGGCTCGGGCGAGGGCTGGGCTGCCGCGGTGGAGTACGACGACGGCCAGCTGCCGGTGCCCCTCGCCCGGGACGTCGTCGAGGACGTCGTCCCCCTCGGGCCGTACCGGCGCGAGACCGGGACGATCCCCGCTGCGCCGGCGGCGGGTGCCGGCCCCGCCGTGGATCGCGCCACCGCCTGCGTCGCTCTCGGTGCGCGCCGTGAGGCCGACGGCGGGTCCGCTGCGCGCCGAAGCGACCCCGCCGGGCGGTACGGGCTCTTCGTCGTCCCGCACCAGCTCGTCGGGTTCCTGACGCTCGAGGTCGACGCCGCCGAGGCCACGACGATCGACGTCGTCGCCGGCGAGGCCCTGGACGACCGGGGCTGGCCGACGGCCACGCGGCAGGGCATCGCCGCGGTCGACACCGTCGTGGTGCCCGCGGGGCGCAGCACGCACCGCTTCTGGCACCGCCGCACCTTTCGCGCGCTCGCCTGGGTTGCGCACGGCGCCGGCGCCGTGACGGTCGAGGCGTCCTTCGCCGCCGTGACGGCCCGCCGGCCCGCCGTGACGTTCCGCAGCGGGGTCGAGCGGTACGACCGGATGCACGCCGTCAGCGACGCCACCGCCCGGGTCGGGCGCCAGGACCTGTACGAGGACTGCCCGCTGCGCGAGGGCGGGCACTACGTCGCGGACGCACGGCTCCAGGCGCTCTTCGACCTCGCGACGACCGGCGTCGCGACGACGTCGCGTCGTTCCCTGCTGCAGTTCGCGTCGGCCCAGGACCCGGACGGCATGATCCCGGCGCTGAGCCCGAGTGGCACACGGCACCGGATCCCCGACTTCGCCCTCCAGTGGCCGGTCTTCGTCGACGAGCACGTCCGCCTCACCGGCGACCGCGCGCTCCTGGACCAGGTCTACCCGGCGGTGCTCCGCTGCCTCGACTGGGCCGCAGCGCAGGCCGCCCCCGACACCGGGCGTCTCCGGCTCGACCGGCCCGGATGGTGGACGTTCGTCGACTGGTACGACTTCGGGCCGAGAGCGCTCCAGGCCGCCGTCGACGCCCAGCACGCCGTCGCGCTCACGTCGGCGGCAGCGCTCGCCGACACCGTGGGAGACTCCGGATCCGCCGCCGCGCTCCGGTCCCGGCTCGAGGACGTGCTCGCGACCCTGCCCGACGTCGCGGAGCACCCGCACGCCGCGACGATCCTGCTGTGCGGCCTCGACCCGACCCGGGCCCGCGCCCTTGTACCGGCGGCGGCGCTCGCGGGTTTCGCGCCCGAGACCGGCTACTTCATGTTCTCCGTGTGCCGGGCGCACCTGGTCCTGGGCGACCCCACGGCCGCCCGCGACCTGCTCGACGGCTACTGGGGGACGATGCTCGACGCCGGCGCCGGGACCTGGTGGGAGCGCTGGTCCCCGGCGCGCGACGTCGTGGAGCCGACCGGCGCGAGCCTGTGCCACCCGTGGTCCGCGGGGCCGCTCGTGCTGCTGCCGATGCTCGCGATCGGCGTCGACCCGTTCGCGCGCGACAGGGCGGACTCAACTTTCGCCCCGGTCGACCTCGGCGGGCCGGTCAGCGCCACCCTCCACACGCCCTGGGGCATGGTGACGGCGTGACTCAGTCCCCGTCCGGCCAGGGGTCCGCACCCCACGGCCGTTCCCAGGCGTAGGTGCGCGGCTCCGCGCCCACGCGCCAGCGGCGCGGCGTCGGCGTGCTCTGCCAGTCGAGCGGCTCGACGCCCCCGGAGACGCCGCCGGCGGCGGCGAGCGCCGCCGCGCGTGCCTGGTCCCCCGCGACCTGGGCGTCGCGGGTCGCCGGGTCGACGGACACGAACGTCGCGGTCCCGGCCGACGCGACCAGCTCGAGGAAGTTCCGGTTCAACTCCCACGGGGTCTGCGGCGTCGAGGGAACGCAGTCGGCGTCGACGGCGAAGAACCGGTCGTGCTGGGCGAGGCGGAAGGCGAGCGCGTTCACCCCCATCCGCCGCGTGCGCTCCCACTGCCGAACCGACGTGTCGTCCCCGACCCGGTGGACGTGCTCGAGGATCGTCATCTCCCCCGCCGCCTCCCGGACGGTCCGGTAAAGATCGACGAGCACCTCGGCAGTCGTGCGGCTCGTGTCGGCGATTCCCCAGCGCGTCGGCCCGGCGTCGACGTCGGAGCGCGCGTGGAACCGCCCGAAGGCGTCGAAGGTCGAGAAGTCGTGTTCGACGAGCTCGTACCCCCAGTCGTCGAAGCGGCGGACGCTCTCCGCCACGACCGCCAGCGACGCGGGCAGGCTCGGGTCGAGGGGCCACTCGTCCCCGACCTGCTCGGCCCGGGTGCCCGGGCCCGGCTCGCGGGACAGCAGCGGGCGGAACCAGAGGCCGGGTCGACACCCTGAGTCGCGGATCGAGCCTGCCACCGCCGCCATGTCGGCGAACGAACCGTGACCGTGGTCCCAGGGGGCCGCCGGGGGCCGTGCCGCCCTCGCTCCAGCCCGCGTCGATGACGCAGAACGGCGATCCCGCGGCGGCAGGCATCGCCCGGCGGACGACGTCGGCGTCCCTGAGCACGGCCTCGGCGTCGAAGCCGACGCCGTAGGCGTAGTACCAGTTGTTGCTGCCGAAGACGGGCACCTCCGGCACGAGCGGGTCCGAGCACAGTGCCGCGCAGAGCCCTTCCAGGGCCTCGAACGGCGAGTCCTCGGGGCCTCCCTCCCAGGCCACGACGGTCGCCAGCTCCAGCCTGCGTCCGGCGAGCCGCACCGGGTCGCGGCCTGCCCTGACGTCGAGCCCGAGCGTGGTGCCGGTCAGGTCGACGGCCCAGCCGCAGAACGAGGCGGCACGCACGCGGACCCCGGCGCCGCTGACGGCGCCGTCCGGTCCCGTGGCGAGCCAGTACCAGGGCAGCACCCGCTCGGGCCGCGGCGGCTCCCAGCGCAGGTCGCCGCAGGCCCGCTCCCACGCGTCGCCCAGGACGAGCGACCCCTCGAGCAGGGGACGGCCCCACCGCACCGCGACGCGGGTCGGTGCGGCCGCCCCTCGACACTGAGGCCGACGCCGAGAGGGCCGTCCGCCGCGCGGACCAGCGCAGCGCCGCACTCCCATCCGTCCGGGGTCACCCGCCCGGCGACAGGTTCCCCGTCGTCGCCGGACCAGGTGACGACCGCGTCCGGCCACGGCATCGCTCGGTGCATCAGGAGACTCCGTGCATCAGGAGACTCCGTGCATCAAGAGGTCAGCCGCAACCAGGCGCCCGCGAGCGCCGCGTGCCCGGCCGGCGTCGGATGGACGCCGTCGGCAGCCCAGTACTCGGGCCCGGTCGTGGCGGCGAGCTCGGCGAACATCCCGTCCGCGGCGAGCAGGTGCGCCCCGTACTCACGAGCCAGGTCGCGCACCGCCTGGATCTTCGGATCGAGGTCCTCGCGCTGCTTGCGCTGGTCCTCGCCGAGCGGCAGGAGGAACGGCTCGATGAGCACGAGCTGGGCGCCCGACTCGGCGAGGGGCGCGAGGAGACGGTCGTAGCCGGCGGCGTAGTCGTCGACGGGGATCACGTACCCGTCCTCGGCGTAGGTGTGCCAGCCGACGTCGTTGATCCCGACGAGGACGGACACCACGTCCGGGCGGGCGTCGAGGACGTCGCGCTGCCAGCGGGTCTCCAGGTCCATGACCTTGTTCCCGGCGATCCCCGTGTTCAGCCACGTGACGGGGCGGTCCGGATGCCGCAGTCCCCACTCCCCCGCGACGCGCAGCGGATAGCCCCAGCCCAGGGGCTGCTCGATCTCCAGGTGCTGGCAGTCGGTGATGGAGTCGCCCGTGAACATCACGGTGCTGCCGGCTTGCAGGTGGATCGTCATGCGTACTCCTTGATCGTGGTCTCCTCGTCCGCCGTGCGCGGGCTCGGGGTGAAGGTGGCGACGCCGACGGTGGTGTCGCTCTGGCCGTAGTAGGCGAACCAGGTGCCGCGGAAATGCACCAGTCCTTCGACGAAGGTGACGTTGTCCACGAGTCCCGACAGCTCCTCCGCCGTCGTCGGCTCGAGCCAGGGCTCGACGAGCTTCGCGACGACGGTGCCCGGCCGGTGCGGGTCGATCAGCACCTGGCCGCAGGCGTACCGCACGCCCCCGCCCTCCAGCTCGACGGCGCTGTTGTGCATCAGCAGCACGTGTCCGGTGCGGGTCAGCACCGGCTGCGGGCCGGTCTCGACGAGGTCGCCCATGAACGTGCCCGGCTCGGGCCGCAGCACGGGGTCGGGGTCCGGCTCCCAGTGCAGCAGGTCGGTCGACGTCGCCACGTGGACGTTCCCCTCGCCGAACCACATGAGCCAGCGGCCGTCGACCTGCTCGGGAAGGATCACCCCGCCCTTGCTCCAGTCCTCCCCCGGCGTCTCGCGCACCCCCGCGAAGGTGTTGACCCCCGGGACGATCGGGCCGTGCTTCTCCCACGTCCGCAGGTCGGTCGACGTCGCGAGGCACAGGCGGGCCGTGTGCCGGTCCCACCCGGTGTAGGTGCAGTAGTAGGTGCCGTCGATCCGCACGACGCGCGGGTCCTCGCACCCGTACCGCTCCCAGTCGTGCTCAGGAACCATGACGGGCTCGGGCTCCGTCTCGAACGTGTAGCCGTCGCTGCTCCAGGCGAGCCCGAGGGACGACACGATGTCGTCCGCGTGGGCGCGGTACAGGAGCGCCACCCGGTCGCCCACGACGATCGCCGCCGGGTTGTAGACATTGGTGGACTCCCAGTCGTGCCGCCCGGGGCGCAGGACGGGGTTGCGCGCCCAGGGGGTGAACGGCCCGAACGGGTAGTCGACGGCGGGCTGGTGCGTCACTGGCCGATCAGCCCCTCGATGCCGGCGACGGTCTCGTCGATGCCCACGTCGACCGGCTTCTTGCCGTCGAGCATCGGGGTCCAGGACGTCTTCTCGACGTCGGCCTCCTTGACGGCCCACGGGTCGAGGAACGACGTGATGAACTTGTCCTCCGCGGCGAGCTCGTACTTGGCGGTGGCCTCGATGCTCTCGGCCGCCTTGCCGCCCTGGGCCTGCAGCCCCTCGTAGTACCCCTCCGTGCCGGGCAGGTAGGCGATGGGGGCCACCGGGACCGTCTTCATCGACTCGTTGAACCCGGTGGTCTCCAGGTAGGCGATGGCGTCCCAGACGGCGTCCGGGTCTTCGATCGTGGCGGGCGAGCACACGCCGTTGGTCTCGATCGGCTGCACCGACGCCGCCGTGCCGGCGGGCCACGGCGCGTAGCCCCAGTCGAACTCCGGGGCGTCCTGGCTGATCATCTGGTTGAGCCACTGCCCGCCGAAGAGGAGCGGGATGTTCCCGTTGGAGAACGCCGCCATGGAGCTCGTGGCGTCGTAGGTCGGGCCGGTCATCTCCTTCGCCGCGATCGCGTCGACGAAGCGCTGCGCCCCCTCGTGGAGCTTCGGGTCGGCGGTGACCGACGTGGCGCCGATGAGCGAGTCGACGAGCGGCTCGCCGCCGTTCGCGACGGAGTAGGCGGAGACCCCCGTGGTCCCGTCGAGGAGCGGCCACTGCGTGACGAGCGGCGTGCTCTTCGGGTCGTCCTTCTTGAGCTTCTCGATGCTGGCGAAGAGGTCGTCCCACGTCCAGCCGATCTCGGGGAGGTCGACGCCGGCCTTCGTGAAGGCCTCGGCGTTGTAGAAGAAGCCGTACGTGTTCGCGAGCGTGGGGATGCCCGCGAGCTCGCCGTCGGGCGTGCGCCACAGGTCGAGCGAGCCAGGCGAGAACTTCGACTCCTCGAGGCCGTCGCCCGAGCTCAGCTTGTCCGACCAGTCGTACAGCAGGCCCTCCGCCGCGAGGTTCTGCCCCTGCGCCGCGGTGCACCAGAAGAAGTCGGGGGCCTTCTTCGCGAGGATCAGGCTGGCGAGCTTCTGGGCGTAGTCCGCGTTCGGCGCCTCCTCGCGCTCGATGCCGATGCCCGAGGAGTCCGAGAACGCCCCCATGGTCTTGTCGAACGCGGCATTCGTGGCGTTGGTCTCCCAGGTCATGTAGGTCACGGTGCCGCCGCCCGACGACGAGCCGTCGTCGGACGAGGAGCCGCAGGCCGTGAGCCCGAGCGTGGCGACCACGGTGCAGGCCGTCAGCGTGGCGAGGTGCTTTCGAGACATGTCACTCTCCTTCGAGTGCGTCGAACCGGTGGAAAGAGGGGGCGCGCCTACTTCGAGATGGTCCCGAGGGAGCCGATGCCCTCCATGAAGTAGCGCTGGGCGAGGAAGAACAGGACCAGCGGCGGGAGCATGAACAGCACGTTGGTCGCCATGTAGTAGTTGTATTGCGACCCCGCGGTGTCGCTGAGGAACGAGGCCATGCCCAGCGGGAGCGTGAACTTCTCCTGGCTCTGCAGGTAGACCAGCGGGTTGAGGAAGTCGTTCCAGGCGAGCTGGAAGGACATGATCGCCACCGTGATCCACACGGGCTTCGTGATGGGGATCATGATCCGGGTGAAGATGGTCCAGTGGCCGGCGCCGTCGATCAGGGCCGACTCGTCGAGGTACCGCGGGATCGACTGGTAGTACTGACGGGCGAGGAAGATGAAGATCGGGCTGCCGAAGAAGGCGGGCAGGATCAGCGGCACCCACGTGTCGATGAGGCCGAGGTTGATGTAGAGGTGCTGGAGCGGGATCAGGCCCACGACCCCCGGCACGAAGAGGCTCCCCGCGATGAGCGCGAACCACAGGTTGCGCCCCGGGAAGTCGATGCGGGAGATCCCGTAGCCGACGATCATCGAGCTCGCCACGGCCCCGAAGGCCGACACCACCGTGACAATCATGGTGTTGGCGAGCAGCCGGTAGAAGTGGATCTGGGCCGGACCGTCGACGAAGTTGGAGAGCTGGAACTCGTTCGGGAAGAACTCCGGCGGGATCTGGTTGACGTCGCCGTTCGACTTGAGGGCGATGCTCACCATCCACACGAGCGGGAGCAGCATCGACAGCGCGAGCATCCCGCACAGCAGGTACCACGCGACGCGCGAGAGGGTGCGCGGCACCCGGTGGGCCAGCGGCACGCGCCGCGCGGGGACGTCGGCCACGGGCGTGGCCACGGCGGCGGGTGCGGTCGAGGAGACGGTGGCGGTCATGCCTCACCTCCGGCGGAGAATCGGCCGCGGGTGAGCCGCAGCATGAGCAGGGTGACGACCATGACGATCACGAACAGGACCCAGACCTCCGCCGTCGCGTAGCCGAGCTGGGGCGCGGCGATGAAGTTCGCGAACCCGTCGTTGTAGATCTTGTACATGAGCAGGTTGGTCGACGTCCCCGGCCCGCCCTTGGTGAGGATGGCGACCTGGTTGAAGGTCTGGAAGGCGCCGTTGAGCTGGAGCACCAGCTGGAGCAGGAGGATCGGCCCGATCATCGGCAGCGTGATCTTCACGAAGCTGCGGATCGCCCCGGCCCCGTCGACCTTCGCGGCCTCGAGGAGCTCGTGGGGCACGGCCTGCAGGCCCGCGAGGAAGATGATCATGGTGCCGCCCACCGACCACACCCCGACGATGAGGATGGCGGGCAACGCCACGTGGGCGTCGCCGAGCCAGCCGCTCGTGGGCAGGTGGAGGAAGCGGAGGACCTCGTTGGCCAGGCCGTACGTCGGGTCGTAGATGTACTTCCACAGCGTCAGCACCGCGATCGCGGGGAGCACGACCGGCAGGTAGAAGATGGTGCGGAAGACCTTGACCCCGTGCAGCGCCCGGTTGACGAGGACGGCCAGCGACAGGCCCGCCACGATCGTCACCGGGACGGAGATCGCCACCCACAGGAACGTCACGGCCACCGAGGGCCAGAACGTCGGGTCCTTCGTGAACATCTCGACGTAGTTGTCGAGCCCCACCCACGTCGCGGGGGTCAGACCGTTCCAGTCGGTGAACGAGTGGTACAGCGACGTGACCATCGGGTACACCACGAACAGGAACAGGCCGATGATCGCCGGCGAGATGAACAGGTAGCCGAGGATCGTGTCGCGTCGCCGCTTCGCGGACCGTCGGGCGGGGAGCCTCGCCCCGCCGGGCGCCGCGGCACGGGCCAACGGTTCGGCCACGGCATCGGCGGACATCATCGTCATCCGACTTCCTCCTCTCGGGCGCCGCCCCGGCGGATCCGGAGCGTGACGATCTGGAACGGCCGCAGCTCGAGATCGGCTCCGGCTCGCGCGTCCGCGAGCGGCTCGAGCTCACGCTCGAGCAGGTCGACCACGGACGCGCCGGTCGCGTCGACGTCCCACGCGACGCGGGCGCGGGCGCGTGCGCCGAGCGACTCGTACAGCCGGACGACGACGTCGCCCGAGCGGTCCTCGGCGAGCTTGACGCTCTCGACGACGACCCCGCTCGTCTCCGCGCCCGGGCCCAGGCCCGTCACGGTGACGAGCGGCGGCACGGACGCCTCGCCGAGGCGCTCGCGCAGGGGCAGGTTCAACCGGTACCCGGCGTCGACGGCGTCCTCGATCGCGGCACCGCTCACGAGCCGGTACGAGAAGCGGTGGGTCCCCTGGTCCGCCTCCGGGTCCGGGTAGCGCGGCGCGCGCAGCAGGGAGAGCCGGATCTCCGTGCCCGGGCGGCCCCCTCCGTCGGGGTCCACCCGGTGGATGTCGTGCCCGTACGTGGCGTCGTTGGCGACGGCCACGCCGAAGCCCGGCTCGCCGACGTGCACCCAGCGGTGGGCGCAGGTCTCGAACTTCGCGGCGTCCCAGCTGGTGTTGGCGTGGGTCGGCCGCACGACGTGCCCGAACTGGATCTCGGACGCCGCCCCGTCGGCGCGCACGTCGACCGGGAACGCGACCTTGAGGATCCGCTCCGCCTCGTGCCAGTCGACCTCGGTGTCGTAGTCCAGCTCGGCGGCGGCGGGCCGCAGCGTCGTGCGCTGGAGCACCGTGGAGTGCCCGAAGCTCCGGCGGACGACGACGGACGCCTCGCCCGCCGGCCCTCGCTCGACCCGCAGCTCGTCGAGGTCCGCGAGCACGCGGCCCGAGCCCCGGTAGTGCTCGTCGAGGTCCCAGGCGTCGAAGGCGTTGGGCAGGTCCTGGTGGAGCACCAGCTCGCCGAGTCGTCGCCCCGGGAGCACGAGCTCGCGACCGTGCAGCAGGTCGACGACGCTGGCCGCAGCGCCCTGGGCGTCGATCGTGACCCGCAGCACGCCGTTGTCGAGGACGACGGCGTCGCCGCGCTCGACGACGGAGACCTCGGCGGACCGCTCCACGACGGGAGTCCCGGCGGCCAGGGCCGGGACTCCCGTCGCCGACGTCGGCGCCGCGTTGAAGGCCAGCGGTGTGGTCCCCTCGCCAGCGAGCACGTCCAGCGCGGCCCCGACGATCCCTTCGAGCTCCTGCCGGACACGCTCGTAGGCCTCGGCCGCCTCACGGTGCACCCAGGCGATGGACGAGCCCGGCAGGATGTCGTGGAACTGGTGCAGCAGCACCGTCTTCCACAGCCGGTCGAGCGCCTCGTACGGGTACGGCACACCGTGCCGGACGGTCGCGACCGCGCACCACAGCTCGGCCTCGCGCAGGAGGTGCTCGCTGCGCCGGTTGCCGCGCTTGGTCGCGGCCTGCGACGTGTAGGTGCCCCGGTGCGCCTCGAGGTAGAGCTCGCCGACCCACGTCGGGGCGTCCGGGTACTCGGCCTCGGCGGTCCGGAAGAACTCCTCGGGCGTCGTGTGCTCGACGACGGGAGAGCCTTCGAGGTTCGCCTGGCGGCGGGCCCGCTCCATCATGAGCGCGGTCGGTCCGCCACCGCCGTCTCCGTGGCCGAACGGCACGAGCGAGGTGGTGGCCGAGGGGTGCTCCGCGAAGTTCGTGACGGCATGGTCGAGCTCCGACGCCGAGAGCTCGGAGAGGTAGGTGTCGACGGGCGGGAGGTGGCTGAACAGGCGCGTGCCGTCGATGCCCTCCCACCAGAACGTGTGGTGGGGGAACTTGTTGGTCGGGTGCCAGGCGAGCTTCTGCGTCACGAACCAGCGGTAACCCGCCAGGCGTGCGATCTGCGGCAGGGCCGCGGTGTACCCGAAGGAGTCGGGCAGCCAGACCTCCTCGGGGTCGACGCCGAACCGTTCGGCGAAGTAGCGCTTGCCGTGCAGGAACTGCCGCACCAGGGCCTCGCCGCCGGGCATGTTGGTGTCGGACTCGACCCACATGCCGCCCGCCGGGATCCACGCGCCCCGGTCCACCGCCTTGGTGATCGACGCGAAGAGGTCCGGCTGCGTCTCCTCGATCCACGCGTACTGCTGCGCCTGGGAGCAGGCGAAGCGCAGCTCGGGATAGTCGTCCATCAGCGCGACGACGTTCGAGAACGTGCGCGTGCACTTCCGCACGGTCTCCCGCGTCGGCCAGAGCCACGCGGAGTCGATGTGGGCGTGGCCGACGGCGGCCACCCGGTGAGCGCTCGGCTCGGCGGGCTGCGCGAGCACGTCGCTCAGCTCGGCCCGCGCCGCCGCGGTCGTCCCCGCGACGTCGTCGAGGTCGAGGACGTCCAGCGCGTTCGCGAGCGCCGCGAGGATCCGCCCACGACGCGGGCGGTCGGCGGGGAGCCGCTCCGCCCAGCCGACCAGCACGTCCAGGTCGTACGCGAGCGCCTCGACCCCCGGGTCGACCAGGGCGAGGTCGGCCCTCTTCAGGCGATAGAGGGGCGGCCCGTCCGGCGCGATGCCGTCACCGAGGCCCGTCGGGCGGAACGCCGCTGCGGCGACGTCGGGGTTGGCGGCGGCCTCGACGAAGAGGTCGACGGACTCCCCCCTGACCCGGACGACCTTGTTCCGCGGGTGGATGCCCTTGAGGATCTGACCGTCGCCGTCGTAGACGAGGCCCTCGCACTGGAACCCGGGGCCCGCGTCCGCGTCGAAGCCGATGTCCAGGGCCGCGACCGTCTGCAGAGCGTCTCCGGCGGCGCCCGTGCGGCCGGCCCAGTCGACGGGAACCTGGCCCCGCACCCGAAACCACGTGGTCGTCCACGCGGGGCCCCACGGGTCGCCGACCCGGGCGGGCTGGAAGGCCCCGTCCGTGGCTCGTTCGAAGGGCTCTGGTTCGCCGGGCAAGGCGCGGGCGGAGACGTGCAGCGGCGCGATGGCCACCTCGGCCGCGGGCCAGACACGCTCGGCGAGGACACGGCGCGTGCGGTCGATGACGCGCTGTGGATCGTGGTGCATGGGTCAGGACTCCTTGAAGTCGACCTTGACGAGCATCTGCTGCCCCGTCGAGGACGCGTAGTACGTGTAGTAGCGGGTCAGGCCGTGGTTGGTCGTGTACTCGGGATGCGCGAAGGCGGCGTAGTCGACGCCGTCCGTGGACTGCGTGGTGAAGACCGTCTGCGGCGCACTCCAGGGGCCCCACGGGTGGGGTGCGGTCTGGAGGTAGACGTTCTTGTCGAGGAACGGCGACGGCATCGCCGTGTTGACGAACGCGCGGAGGGTCGGGTCGTACTCGACCGTCTCTCCCGCGGCCCCGCCCCGGAGCACGGGGACCGCGACACTCGGGTCGTGGGACCACTGCGCGACCCCGTCGTCGTCACCCGTGTAGTAGGTCCAGGCGTCGTGGTCCTGCACCTGGTCGAGCCGGACCCGGGCCACGGCGCAGTCGTTGGCGCTGGTGCAGCGGCCGTAGGCGTAGAGCTGCTGGCCGGCGACGACGGCGCCGCCGTTCCCCCAGTTCTCGTCCGGTGTGAACAACAGGGTCGGGTCGTGCCCTTCGGGCGACGTGAGCTCGGGGTCCTGGTTCTCGACCGTGAGCCTCGTGACCTGCTGGGTACGCATGTCGACCGAGACGATGCCCGAGCCGATGGCCTGGCCGACGAACCCTGAGGCGCACGGGCCGTCGTCGGGGCCGCCGCGGCAGAGCTTCCCGTAGAAGACGAGGATCCGGTGGTTGCTGGGGTCGGCGACGACGGCGCCGGGCCAGAACGCGAACTGCGTCCCGCAGTAGGGATCGGTGGAGCCCGTGCAGTCGGCCGACGCGTGCTCCCTCTGGAAGGCGGTCTCGTCGGCCGAGTACGGCACGAAGTCGGTCGGGGTCCCGGTCTCCGACCGGTCGAAGATCGTGGTGGAGCGGAGGCTGATCCCGTTCGACGCGTCGAGGTCGGCGGTCGACGCGGAGGTGCTGGCGAGGAAGCCGTCCGGGTCCTGCAGGATCGTGTCGTCGAAGAACCAGTACGACCTGCCCTGGTAGAGCACGCTCTGGCCGTTGTCGCGAGCGGCGACGTGCGGGTTCTGGTCGAGCGGACCGAGGAACGTCGTCTCCTTCACCTCGAGCCGCGGTCCCGGCGGCGCCCCGGAGTCGGCTGACGCCGCGCCGGCGTCCACCGCCGAGGCACTCGTCGAGCCGAGAGCCAGAGCCAGTGCGGTGCCGATGGAAAGTCCTGCGACCGAGCGTCGAAGCAGGTTCATCCTTCTCACTCCTCGTCGAGCCGTCACGCCCCTTCGCGTGCTGCGCGACAGTCTGACAACGTTGACGTAGCGATGTCAACGTTGTCGTCGGAATGAATCGTGCGGGGCAGGGATGTCTGCCCTCAGGTGCGCACGCCCCCGGACAGCGCGAGGCCCGGGTCCGCGGAGCTCCGCGGACCCGGGCCTCGACCTACGGTCCGGCCTGACCTGTCGGTCAGAAGTTGATCATGTGCCCCACGATGCCGTGGATGGACTCCTGGATCGCCTCGGACAGCGTCGGGTGCGTGTGCACGTTGCGCGCGACCTCGTCGGCGGTGAGGTCCCACTTCTGCGCGAGGGTGAG
>Ga0180218_1001205_pt1 | contig 16496 bp, 15 predicted proteins | sample eDN3rd37CKraftBY_FD_151334 | JGI IMG/M metagenome (GOLD analysis project Ga0180218, IMG submission 151334) | Enriched backyard soil microbial communities from Emeryville, California, USA - eDNA 3rd pass 37_C Kraft BY (version 2) (version 2) | ecosystem: Environmental > Terrestrial > Soil >...
GCCGCCTGGCGTCGCGGTTCTGTCGGGCTCGATCAGGCTCGGGGACCGGGATCTGCTGGCCCTCGACGAGACCGGCTGGTGCGACGTTCGCGGCCGGGAGGTCGGCACCGTCTTCCAGGAGCCGATGACCTCGCTCAACCCGGTGATGCGCGTGGCGGACCAGATCGCGGAAACCTTCCGCGCCCATGGGCTTCTCAGCCCCGCCGAACGCGAGCGCCGCGTGCTCGACCTCCTCACCGAGGTCAACCTGCCGAACCCGGCGCTGATCGCGAAGGCCTATCCGCACGAACTCTCCGGCGGCCAGCGTCAGCGGGTGATGATCGCCATGGCGCTCGCCTTGGAGCCGAAGCTCCTGATCGCCGACGAGCCGACGACCGCCCTCGACGTGACGACCCAGGCCCAGGTCTTGAAGCTGATCGACAACCTGCGCCGCAAGAAGGGCACGGCGGTGCTCTTCATCACCCACGATTTCGGCGTGGTGGCCGAGATCGCCGACCGGGTCGCCGTACTGCAGCAGGGAGAACTCGTCGAGCAGGGAACGGCCGAGGAGGTGCTGACCCGGCCGCAGCACCCCTATACCAAGCGCCTTCTGGCGGCGGTCCCCTCCCTGACCCCGCCCATGCCGAAGCAGCTTGCCGGGCAGCCCATCACCCTCAAGGTCGATTCCCTGACCAAGGCCTATGGCGGCCGCGGCCTCTTCCGCAAAGGCCGCGAGGTCCAGGCCGCCGACGCGGTGAGCTTCGACATCCGGCGCGGCGAGACCCTGGGGCTCGTGGGCGAATCCGGCTCCGGAAAGTCGACCGTGGGGCGCTGCGTCCTGCGCCTGATCGAACCGGACGGCGGGGCCATCGAGATCGGCGACCTGAACTTCGGCTCCCTGTCCCAGCGCGACCTGCGCCCGCACCGTCGAAAAATCCAGATGGTGTTCCAGGACCCCTTCGCCTCCCTCAACCCGCGCCGCACCGTCGGGCGCATCATCGCCGAGGGCCCGGTCACTCAAGGGGAAGATCCGGCGAAGGCGCTGGACGATGCCCGGATCCTGCTGGAGAAGGTCGGCCTCCCCGCCCAGGCCATCGAGCGCTATCCGCACGAGTTCTCCGGCGGCCAGCGCCAGCGTATCGGCATTGCCCGGGCGCTCGCCATGAAGCCGGACGTGCTGGTGGCCGACGAGGCGGTCTCCGCCCTCGACGTGTCGGTCCAGGCGGAGATTCTCAAGCTGCTCCGAGGGCTTCAGGAAGAACTCGGTCTTGCTATTCTCTTCATCACCCACGATCTGCGGGTCGCCGCCCAGATCTGCGACCGCGTGGCAGTTATGCAAAAAGGTCGGATTGTGGAAATGGCGGAAACCGCGCAACTCTTCGCGCATCCGCGGGATGCGTATACGCGTCAGCTGCTGGCCGCCGTGCCAGGCATGAACAAGATGATTTAGGGAGACGACAGCCGTGAACGATCAGGTCAGCACGACCCTCGCGCCCAACATGGTGTTCCAGAACCTCATCGGAGGTCAGGAGCGCCCGGCTTCCGACGGAATGACCCTCGACGTGCTCTCGCCGATCGACGGCTCGCTCCTCGCCCGCATCGCCGCCGGGACGGCCCAGGACATCGACGAGGCGGTCAAGGCCGCCCGCGTGGCCTTCGAGGGCGCTTGGGGCAAGCTGACCGCCACGGAGCGCGGACGCCTGCTCATGAAGCTCGCGACCGCCGTCGAGGCCCATGCGGACGAACTCGCCCTCCTGGAGAGCCGCGACAACGGCAAGCCCCTGCGCCAGTCGCGCGCCGACGCCATCGCGCTTGCCCGCTATTTCGAGTTCTACGGCAGCGCCGCCGACAAGCTGCACGGGGATGTGATCCCCTATCTCAACACCCATTTCATCGGCGTGGAGCGGGTGCCGCACGGGGTCACCGGGCATATCGTGCCCTGGAACTACCCGATGCAGATCTTCGGCCGCTCGGTCGGCGCGGCGCTCGCCGCCGGCAACGCCACCGTGGTGAAGCCTGCGGAGGACGCCTCGCTGACGATCCTGCGCGTCTCGGCCTTGGCCCGCGAGGTCGGCTTCCCGGATGGCGCGCTCAACATCGTGACGGGCCTCGGCCGCACGGCGGGCGCCGCGCTCGCGGCCCATCCCGGCATCGACTTCCTGTCCTTCACCGGCAGCCCCGAGACCGGCACCGCTGTCCAGACGGCGGCCGCCCAGAACCATGTGGGCGTGACCCTCGAGCTCGGCGGCAAGTCGGCTCAGGTGGTGTTCGACGATGCGGATCTCGAACGCGCCCTGCCGACTCTCGTCAATGCCATCATCCAGAACGGCGGCCAGACCTGCTCGGCGGGCAGCCGTCTCCTGATCCAGCGCGGCATCTTCCAGGACGTGGTCGATGCGGTGGCGGAACGCTTCCGCGCGCTTCGCGCGGGCCATCCCGAGCGCGAGCCCGATCTCGGGCCGATGATCAACCAGGCCCAGCAGCGTCGGGTCCTCGGCTATCTGGAGCGCGGCCGCAACGAAGGACTCAACGTCATCGGCGAAGGCGTGGTGGCGCTCGACGCACCGGCCGGCGGCTATTACGTGGCGCCGGCCTTCCTGGCCCCGGTCCCGCACGGGAGCATCCTGTCCCAGGAAGAGGTCTTCGGCCCGGTTCTGGTGGCGACGCCCTTCGAGGACGAGGCCGAGGCGATCCGGCTGGCGAACGGCACGCCCTACGGGCTCGCAGCCGGCGTCTGGACCCGCGACGCCATGCGCTCGACCCGTGTCGGCCGCGCCATGCGGGTGGGTCAGGTCTTCGTGAACTGCTACGGCGCCGGCGGCGGCATCGAACTGCCCTTCGGCGGCTTCGGCCGCTCGGGCCATGGCCGCGAGAAGGGCTTCGAGGGCCTGGTCGAGTTCACGACGACGAAGACCCTCGTCATCGCGCACGGGTAATTGAGAATCAAACCTCAAGCCTCATCCTGAGGAGGTCGCCCAGGCGACCGTCTCGAAGGATTCAGTATGCTCTGGAACCTCCTTCGAGACGCAGACTGCGTCTGCTCCTCAGGATGAGGTGGAGGGTGGAATAAGCTGGATTTGGAAAGGGAAAAATCATGAATCGCCTTGAAGGCAAGGTGGCGCTGATCACGGGCGCCGGGTCCGGTTTCGGTCTGGGGATTGCGGAAACCTTCGCCCGCGAAGGCGCCAAGGTCGCCATCATCGACATCAACGAGGCCGCGGCCAAGAGCGCCGCCGAAAAGATCGGCTCATCGGCCATCGGCCTTGCCGCCGACGTGTCGAAGGCCGCCGATGTGAATGCCGCCGTGGAGAAGACCGTGGCAGCCTTCGGCAAGCTCGACATCGTCGTCAACAATGCGGGCATCAGCCATCGCAACCGGCCGATGCTGGAGGTGGAGGAAGACGAGTTCGACCGCGTCTTCGCCGTCAACGTGAAGTCGATCTATCTCTTCGCCAAGGCCGCCGTACCGCTGATGCAGAGCCAAGGCGGCGGCGCGATCATCAATGTGGGCTCGACGGCGGGCCTGCGTCCCCGCCCCGGCCTCACCTGGTACAACAGCACCAAGGGCGCCGTGCATACCATGACCAAGTCCATGGCCGTGGAGCTCGCTCCCAACAAGATCCGCGTCTGCGCGCTTGCCCCGGTGGCCGGCGAGACGCCGCTGCTCGCCACCTTCATGGGCGAGGACACACCCCAGAAGCGCGAGCTTTTCGTCAACTCGATCCCGCTCGGCCGCTTCTCCACCCCGCAGGACATCGCCAACGCGGCGCTTTATCTCGCCTCGGACGAAGCCAGCATGATCACCGGCGTGGTGCTGGAGGTCGATGGCGGGCGGTGCATCTAAGACGGGCCGCATCCCCTTCGTCGTCACTGGCCTCGAGCCGGTGACGACGATCCGAGAGAGCCGCAGCGCTTCAAAGCGTCGGGATGGCCGGGACAAGCCCGGCCATGACGTGAAGCGTTTTCATCACGCCTTCACCCACTCGAACGGCAGCGGAGCCTCCTTGAAGGCGAAGCGGTCGAGATGGGATGCGACGACGTCCTTCATCCGCTGGAGGGTCTCGTCGTCCTGCGCTTCCACGCTCACCGTCAAGGCATCGGAATCGGCCGTCATCGTCGCGACGGCGGCCGGAAAGCGGACGATTCCCTCGTTATCCGAAAGCTGGACGTCGAGCTTGTGGCTCCAGTGCTTGCAAAGCTGCTGGAGGTATCTGGCGCCGTTGGCAGTCGGCACCCGCGCGGTTTCAAGAGCCATTTTCAAGCCTTTCCCCACCGACCACCCGAACCGGGCGGCTCCGGCGGATCTCTTCGGCCCCATGCTTAAGTCTCGGCCACACCGAAGTTAAGTGAAGAATCGGTAATCAGCATCTTCCATCCGGCGCGGTCCTGCGTAAGCTTACGGCACCGCGACCTGTCGCAGCCCATGACCTGATGGAGTTCCAGACCTGATGACGAAGCGCCTTCTGACTGCCGCCCTGCTCCTCTCCGTCAGCGTCATCCCGGCCTTTGCCGCCAAGAGCTCCCTCGTGGTGGGCATGCCCATCGAGCCGCCGGGCCTCGATCCGACGATCGCCGCTCCCGTGGCGATCCGCGAAGTGACCTGGGTCAACCTCTACGAAGGCCTCGTGCGCATCGACCGGGCCGGCAAGGTCCAGCCGCTGCTGGCGAAGAGCTGGGAGATCTCGCCGGACGGGCTGACCTATACCTTCCACCTGCAGGAAGGCGTGAAGTTCCACGACGGCTCGACCTTCGATTCGGCCGACGTGAAGTTCGCCTTCGACCGCGCCCGCGATCCGAAATCGACCAACGCGCAGAAGCAGATCTTCGCGCCCATCACATCCATCGAGACGCCCGATCCCGCGACCGTGGTGATCAAGCTCAAGGAAACCTCGGGCAACTTCCTCACCTATCTCGGCTGGGGCGACGCCGTGATCGTGGCGCCGGAGACGGCCGCGAACAATGCCGCCAATCCGGTCGGCACCGGGCCCTTCAAGTTCAAGTCCTGGACGCGCGGCGACCGGGTGGAGCTCGTGCGCAACCCGGATTACTGGCAGAAGGACAAGACCAAGCTCGAGAGCGTCACCTTCCGGTTCATCAGCGACGCGCAGGCCCAGGTGGCGGCTCTCAAGGCCGGCGACGTGGACGCCTTCCCCAATCTGGGTGCGCCGGAACTCTTCGCCGAGTTCCAGAAGGATTCGCGCTTCAAGGCCGTTGCCGGCAACACGGAAGGCGAGATCGTCGCCGGCATGAACAATGCCAAGAAGCCGTTCGACGACGTGCGCGTACGCCGCGCGCTCATGCATGCGGTCGACCGCAAGGCCCTGGTCGAGGGCGCCTATTCGGGCTTCGGCCAGCCCATCGGCAGCTTCTTCTCGCCGAACCATCCGGCCTTCGTGGACATGACAAGCGTCATTCCCTACGACACCGAGAAGGCGAAGGCTCTGCTCAAGGAGGCAGGATACGGAAACGGCCTGTCGATCACGATCAAGTCGCCCCAGATGGCCTATGCCAGCCGCTCTGCGGAACTGCTCTCCGCGATGCTGTCTGAAGTCGGCGTCGACCTGAAGATCATCCCGACGGAATTCCCGGCGAAATGGATCGAGGAGGTGTTCAAGGGCAAGGACTACGACATGACCATCGTGGCCCATGCGGAGCCGCTGGACATCGATATCTTCGCCCGCGACACCTACTACTTCAACTACAAGAACGACGCGTTCAAGACACTGGTCGCGGACGCGGCCAAGACCACGGACGAGAAGGCGCGCTTCGAGAAATACGCGCAGGCGCAGAAGATCCTCGCCGAGGATGTCCCTGCCCTCTTCCTGTTCCAGCTGCCGAAGCTCGGAGTGTGGAACGCAAAGGTGCAGGGCCTGTGGGAGAACACCCCGATCCCGTCGAACGACGTGACGGAGGTTTCGTGGACGGAGTGACGCAAAAGCAGATCGCGTTTGGCGGGGTCGAAGTAACGGCCCCGCCTCCGTGGTATGACATAACTGACGAGGTCGACAATTCTCCTTACACGCTTGCCGATTCCGAAGGCGTGGGAGCGCTCCAATTCTCCATCGCACTTTATCAGGGAGGAGTTGTCCCCAACCCCTCTCAGGAAGAGTTGCGGAATATGGCGATGGACTTCGGGAAGGGTCGCGATTTAGGTGATCCGCTTGAAGAATGTTCATTCACGATCGAGACACTGCGAGGAGCTGGCATGAGCTTCCGCTGGGCGGATGACTTTCTGCGTGTCTGGTACGTCTCGGATGGAAAGAACCTCGCATTTATCACCTATGTGTGTGAATGGGGCGAGCAGTATCGTGAGATCTTGACGTGCGAGAACATTGTGAAATCGCTCCGTTTCAGGTCACTCTAAGCCAATGCTGCGCCTCGTTCTTTCCCGGCTTGCCTCACTCGCCATTACCCTGCTCTGCGTCTCGCTTGCGATCTTCCTGATCCTGGAAGTGCTGCCCGGCGATCCGGCTGCCATCATGCTCGGCACGGCCGCGCGCGAAGACACGCTCGCCGCCCTGCGGCAGGAGCTCGGGCTCGATCAGCCGGCGCTCGTCCGCTATCTGCAATGGATCGGCGGGCTTCTGCACGGGGATCTCGGGCAGTCGATCACCTACAAGATGCCGGTGTCGACGCTGGTGGCCGAGCGCATGAACGTGACCCTTCCGCTGAGCCTGCTCGCGATCCTCATCTCGACGGCGCTCGCCTTGCCGCTCGGGGTCGCCGCGGCAGCAAGACGCGACGGCATCGTGGACCGCGCCGTGCTCGTGTTCAGCCAGCTCGGCGTGGCGGTGCCGAATTTCTGGATCGGCCTTCTGTTCATTCTCTTCTTCTCGACCTGGCTCGGCTGGTTTCCGGCCGGCGGCTTTCCCGGATGGAGCGCCGGCATCGGGCCTGCCCTCCAGGCGCTTCTGCTTCCCGCCGTGGCGCTCGCCCTGCCGCAGGCAGCCGTGCTCACGCGCGTCACGCGTTCGGCGACGCTGGAAGTGATCGGCGCCGATTTCGTGCGCACCGCCCGCGCCAAGGGCGTCGACAAGGGTGGAACCCTGCGCCGTCACGTGGTGCCGAATGCGCTCATTCCGGTCACGACGATTCTCGGCCTGCAGCTTTCGTTCTTCTTCGGCGGTGCGATCCTCGTCGAGAACGTGTTCAACCTGCCGGGCCTCGGGCGGCTCGCCTATCAGGCGCTCAACCAGCGCGACCTCGTGGTGATCAAGGACATCGTGCTGATTTTTTCCGGACTTGTGATCGTCGTGAACTTCATTGTCGATATCGGCTACGCCATCCTCGACCCGCGCCTGCGGGGCCGGTCATGAGCAAGCGTTCCCGCATCCCCCTGAATTCCGCCCTCGTCATCGGGGGCATTCTCACGACGCTGCTGATCGTTACCGCCCTCGTGTCGCTCGTCTGGACGCCGGAGGTGCCGACGCGCGTGCGCGTCGCCATGCGCCTGAAGGCGCCCGGCGAACTCGGCCTTCTCGGAACCGATCATTTCGGCCGCGACGTCGCTTCGCTCCTCATGGTCGGCGCGTGGAACTCGCTCGCCATCGCCTGGCCGGCGGTTCTCCTGGGAGCGGCCATCGGCACGGCCATCGGCTGCGCGGCCGCCGCCTGGAAGGGCATCGCCGACGAGATCGCCATGCGCGTGTCGGACGTGGTCTTCGCGTTTCCCGCCGTGCTCTCCGCCATCATGATCGGCGCCCTCGTGGGGTCCGGTCCGCTCGCGGCGATTCTGGCGATTGCGGTGTTCAACATCCCGGTCTTCGCCCGCGTCACGCGTGGCGTCGCGCTGCAGGTCTGGACGCTCGACTACATCGCGGCGGCCCGCGCCATCGGCAAGCACCCGTTGCGGATCACCTGGGAAGACGTGATGCCCAATATCGCGGGCGCGCTGATCGTCCAGGTGACGATTCAGCTCGCACTCGCCATTCTGACTGAAGCGGGCCTGAGCTATCTGGGCCTCGGCGTGCGTCCGCCCAATCCGAGCTGGGGCCGCATGTTGAGCGATGCGCAGACCTATCTCTCGCAAGCGCCTCACCTCGCCATCGCGCCGGGTGTCGCCATCGCGCTGTCGGTCCTGGGCCTGAACCTGCTGGGCGACGGATTGCGCGATGCGCTCGATCCGACGCTGAAAGGAAGAGGCGCGACGGCTTAGGGGCGCCTCCAGCATCAACGTTTCTCAACCTCATCCTGAGGAGCGGACGCAGTCTGCGTCTCGAAGGAGGTTCCAGGGGTCTCTGGATCCTGCTTCGAGACAATCGCTTGCGCGACCTCCTCAACATGAGGTCTGTGTGGATTGAAAACTTACGCCGCCTTCTTCATCGCGTCGCGCACCTCGCTCAGGATCTCATACGAACGCAGGCGCTTGGAGTGGTCGTAGATCGCGGCCGCGACCATCACCTCGTCGGCACCGGTCTGCGCGATGAAGCTCTCCAGTCCCTCCTGAACGGTCTTGCGCGAGCCGACGAAGGAGCAGGACAGCATGTTCATGGCCTGCGCCTTCTCATGCGGCGACCAATAGCTCTCGATGTCGTCGATGGGCGGCTGGAGCTTGCCGCGGGCGCCGCGGAACAGGTTGGTGAAGGATTGCTGCGCCGAAGTGAAGAGATGACGCGCCTCCTCGTCCGTATCGGCGGCGATCACGTTGACGCCCACCATGGCATAAGGCCGGTCGAGCTGGGCGGAAGGCTGGAAGCGCTCGCGATAGACCTGCAGCGCCTGCATCAGCGCGCCGGGCGCGAAATGCGACGCGAAGGCGTAAGGCAGGCCCAGCATGGCGGCGAGCTGCGCGCCGAACAGGCTGGAACCCAGAATCCAGACCGGCACGTTCGAGCCTGCTCCCGGCACGGCTTGGATCACCTGATCCGGCTGGACGGGTCCGAGAAGCGCCTGCAATTCGAGCACGTCCTGCGGGAAGGTGTCGGCCGATGTGGGATCGCGGCGCAATGCGCGCAGCGTGCGCTGGTCCGTGCCCGGAGCGCGGCCGACGCCGAGATCGATGCGTCCCGGGAACAGGGCATCCAGGGTGCCGAACTGCTCGGCGATCACCAAGGGCGAGTGGTTCGGCAGCATGATGCCGCCCGCGCCGATCCGCATGGTCTTCGTGCCGCTGGCCACGTGGCCGATCACGACACTCGTCGCGGCGCTCGCGATGCCGACCATGTTGTGATGCTCGGCGAGCCAGTAGCGATTATAGCCCCAGGCCTCGGCGTGCTGCGCCAGATCGAGCGTGTTGCGCAGGGCATCGGAGGGCGTGAAGCCTTCGGGAACGGGCGCGAGATCGAGAACGGAAAAGGGAGGCATGAATCAACTTTCTGGTACGGTTCAAGGCCGGACGAGGATCGTCATGAGATCATCATTCCATAGGTCGGATGCAACCCTCCAGCCTCCCGTTTGAGGCACACCAGCCCTGCAAACGAAAAACCCGGCGCTTGGGGCGCCGGGTCTTCTGCTTTTTTGCTGAACTCAACCTTAGCCGCGCGTGCGGGCGCGGATCATGTAGGTGTCGAAAGCGTATTCGGCGACCTGGAACCAGAGATATTCCTCGTTGCGGAAGGCGCGGAGCGAGTCGATCATCTTCTTGAAGTCCGCATTCTGCGCGGAGATCTCCGCATAGACCTCGTTCGTCGCCTTGTAGGCCGCGTCGAGGATCTCCTGCGAGAACGGGCGCAGCTGCGCGCCGGCGCCCACCAGGCTGCGCAGGGCGGCCGGGTTCTTGGCGTCGTACTTGGCCAGCATGTCCTGGTTGGCGGCCATGCAGCCCGCCTGCAGGATCGCCTGGTAGTTCTTCGGCAGGGATTCCCACTTGCCCTTGTTGAACATGAAGTGGAGCGTCAGGCCGCCTTCCCAGAAGCCCGGGTAGTAGTAATAGGGCGCGACCTTCTGGAAGCCGAGCTTCTCGTCGTCATAGGGGCCGATCCACTCGGCGGCGTCGATGGTGCCGCGCTCGAGCGACGGATAGATGTCGCCGCCCGCCACCTGCTGCGGAATGACCCCGAGCTTGGACATGACCTGACCGGCGATGCCGGCGATGCGCATCTTGAGGCCCTTCAGGTCCTCGACGGTCTTGATCTCCTTGCGGAACCAGCCACCCATCTGGGTACCCGTGTTGCCGCCCGGCAGAGCATAGAGGTTGTGCTTCGCCATGAACTCGTTGACGAGGCCGATGCCGCCGCCGTGATACTGCCAGGCATTGAGCTGGCGGGCGTTGAGCGTGAACGGCACCGCGGCGGCAGCCGCGAAGGTCGGATCCTTGCCGACATAGTAATAGGCGGCCGTGTGGGCCATTTCGACCGTGCCGGCCGAGACGGCATCGGCCGCCTGGAAGGTGCCGACGATCTCACCCGCCGAGAACGGCTGGATCTGGAACTTGCCTTCGGTCGCTTCCGACACGTACTTCGCCAGGAAGTCGGCTCCGCCATAGATGGTGTCGAGCGACTTCGGGAAGCCCGACGTCAGACGCCAGCGGATTTCCGGGTTCGACTGAGCGATGGCGGGCTTGGCAACCGCGCCGGCAGCGAGACCTGCACCGGCTGTTGCGAGAAAATGACGGCGTTTCATCGGAGCCTTCTCCCGTTCGAGGGCTGTCGCATTGAGAGGAAGACCCGGTAACAAGGGATGGCTGCCCTTGAGTAAAGCTAGACTAAAGAAGAAGTTCGCATGGTCGCCCCTCGGTCAGGGAGCCCGATCTTCCTTCCCTTCCCAAGGCCAGAGCAGCCCAACTTGTTGATATCTTAGGCAGCTTGCTCCATGCGCCGAATGATCCGGCGCCTAAACAATGTAGCAAATATTCCTTAGGCATGAAATCAACGCAACGGTTCCCTGCCGAACTTGCATGGACAGCATGGCACGCCAAGCACGAACCAAGCGAGCTCTCGCTTTGCGGCCGGATGCCCCTGCAAACTCGGCGATTTTTCAATGATATATAGTAGGCGAAATTATTCGCTGTTTCGATATATGTTTCATTAAAGTAAACATGCGTATTGATACATGATTGACTTAAAAAAGTATCAGTATCACCAAATCATACCTCTAATGAGATAAGCGGATACTTTCCATAAGTCACAGTTCGGCCACAGTCTTTAATTGAGTTTTACCCAAGCAAGGGGAAGAGCCAACGTGCTCTTATAGGCCGATGAACAAAACGCTCATTCTGCTTGGTGCTTCCATCGTCACGCTTGGGACGATGTCCGTCGGGGCGGAGGCCCGGTTGGTCCGCTACGAGATCAACGGAAAGCAATACTCCTACAGCACGAACAACCGGGCCCAGACGGCCGAGGCCAAGAAGCGGATTGCGGCGGCGAAGGCTGCGGAAGCCGCGAAGGCGAAGGCCGAGGCGGAAAAGGCCAAGAACCCGCTCGTGGCGGCCTTCGGCTCAGCGACACAGAAGGAAGCCACAGAGGCGCATGAGCGGCTCCAGAAAATCCTCTCCGGACCGACGGAATACATGGCGGTTTCTCAGCCCGTCCGTGAGCGGTCCGTCGAAACCGACAAGAAGACCCCGGACAGGCAGCCCGCACAGGCATCCGTCGCCAAGCCCCCTCAAAAGCCCATCGCGGTCGTCCGCACGCCGCCCAAGCCGATCCTGGCCTCGGCGTCGATCGCATCCCTCGTGATTGCCGAGTCGGTCGACCCGCACCGGCGGACGAAGGTGAAGTCGGTTTCCTTCGACATCCAGACCGGGATCAAGACGACGATCATGTTCGACGGCACCATCGAGGAGGAGCCGTTCGACAGCAGCGCCCTCGCCTTCCTGGCGCCCGAACAGGAGAAGGTGAACAGCCTGACGGCCTTCGTGAACCAGCTGCGCAAGATGGCGCCCGAGGAGACGACGGGCTCGATCCGAACAACCGAGGCCCAGCCGGAAGACAGCTCCCTGATCCGGCATCGGTAAGGCGCTGGAGCAGCCTCCGGCTTGCTCCTTGCTGCTGACCGCCCAAAGAAAACGGCGCCGCTTCCACGGCGCCGTTCATTTGTTGGATGAGGCCGGAGCTTAGAGCATTTTTCGGTGAAGTGGATCCGGTTCACCGTCAAAAAATGCGGCAAGCAAAGAAGAGAGGTGATTCCACGTAAGTGGAAACAGCTCTAGAAGTCCATGCCGCCGGCCGGCATCGGCGGAGCGGCCTCCTTCTTGGGCTTCTCGGCGATCATGGCCTCGGTGGTGATGAGAAGGCCTGCGACGGAGGCGGCATCCTCGAGCGCGACACGCACGACCTTCGCCGGGTCGATGATGCCGAACTTGTAGAGGTCGCCGTATTCGCCGGTCTGGGCGTTCCAGCCGGCGGAATAATCCGTCGCTTCCGCCACCTTGCCGACGATCACGGATCCGTCCTCGCCGGCATTGAGGGCAATCTGGCGGGCCGGAGCCTGGAGCGCGCGCCGCACGATCTCGACGCCGGTCTTCTGGTCGTCGTTGACGGGCTTCACACCATCAAGAGCCTTGAGGGCGCGCAGCAGCGGGACGCCGCCGCCGGGCAGGATGCCCTCCTCGACGGCCGCCTTGGTGGCGTGCATGGCGTCGTCGACGCGGTCCTTCTTCTCCTTCACCTCGACCTCGGTCGCGCCGCCGACGCGGATCACCGCGACGCCGCCCGCGAGCTTGGCGAGGCGCTCCTGGAGCTTCTCACGGTCGTAGTCCGAGGTGGTCTCCTCGACCTGCGCCTTGATCTGCGCCACGCGGGCCTCGATGTCCTTCTTGTCGCCGGCGCCGTCGACGATGGTGGTGTTCTCCTTCTCGATCACCACCTTCTTGGCGCGGCCGAGCATCTGCAAGGTGACGTTCTCGAGCTTGATGCCGAGATCTTCCGAGACGACCTGGCCCTTGGTGAGAACGGCGATGTCCTCGAGCATGGCCTTGCGGCGGTCGCCGAAGCCCGGAGCCTTCACGGCGGCGATCTTCAAGCCGCCGCGCAGCTTGTTGACCACCAGCGTCGCGAGAGCCTCGCCTTCCACGTCCTCGGCGATGATCAGCAGCGGCTTGCCGGTCTGGACCACGGCTTCGAGCACGGGCAGCATGGCCTGGAGACCCGAAAGCTTCTTCTCGTGGATGAGGATGTAGGGATCCTCGAGTTCCACGCGCATCTTCTCGGCGTTGGTGATGAAGTACGGCGAGAGGTAGCCGCGGTCGAACTGCATGCCCTCGACGACTTCGAGTTCCGTCTCCAGGGACTTCGCCTCTTCGACGGTGATCACGCCCTCGTTGCCGACCTTCTGCATGGCTTCCGCCAGCATGCGGCCGACCTCGGCGTCGCCGTTGGCGGAAATCGTGCCGACCTGGGCGATCTCGTCGTTCGAGGTCACTTTCTTGGCGTTCTTCTTCAGATCCGCCACCACGGCCTCGACGGCCATGTCGATGCCGCGCTTGAGGTCCATCGGGTTCATGCCGGCGGCCACCGCCTTGGCGCCCTCGCGGACGATGGCCTGGGCCAGAACCGTCGCCGTGGTGGTGCCGTCACCGGCGCGGTCGTTCTGCTTCGAGGCGACTTCGCGCACCATCTGGGCGCCCATGTTCTCGAACTTGTCGGAGAGTTCGATCTCCTTGGCGACGGTGACGCCATCCTTCGTGATGCGCGGAGCGCCGAAGCTCTTCTCGATCACCACGTTGCGGCCCTTGGGACCGAGCGTGACCTTCACGGCATCGGCCAGAATATCGACACCGCGCAGCATCTTCTCGCGGGCGTCCAGGGCGAATTTGACTTCCTTAGCAGCCATTGTTCGTCACTCCTGATGAGACGTAACGATGTGTGACTCTGATTGCGGGATCGGCCTTAAGCGGCCTTCTTCTGAGCGGCGGGCTGTTCCAGCACGCCCATGATGTCGCTCTCCTTCATGATCAGGAGATCCTCGCCATCGATCTTCACTTCCGTGCCTGACCATTTGCCGAAGAGCACGGTGTCGCCGACCTTCACGTCGAGGGGAACGAGCTGGCCCTGCTCGTTGCGGGCGCCGGGACCGACAGCGATCACCTCGCCTTGCTGGGGCTTCTCCTTGGCCGTGTCCGGGATGATGATCCCGCCTGCGGTCTTCTCCTCGGCGTCGATGCGCTTGACCACGATCCGGTCATGCAAAGGACGGAACTTCATGAAGCTTCCTCCAATGATATCAGCATGTTAACTGCTCAAGCGGAGCCTCTTGGGGCCTCCGCGGGCGATGATTTGGTTGGGCAAGCTTCACCGTTCAAGAGGAGGCGTGAAAATTTTTTGGCGCTCGCGGGAACCAGATGCCCGCCTTGGGTCCAGGGCTCGATTCGACAACCGGCACGCCGAGCGGCTATGCCCTTTCCGGCAGGGAGCACAGGGCTCCCGGGGAGAAAAGAATGGTTGTGAGGGACAGCAACGGGACCATCCTCAACGAAGGGGATTCCGTCCAGGTCATCAAGGATCTGAAGGTGAAGGGCTCTTCGACGACCCTGAAACGGGGCACCGTGTTCAAGAACATCCACCTGACGGATGACGAGGGCGAGATCGAATGCCGGTCGGCTCAGATCAAGGGCCTGGTGCTCAAGACCGAGTTCGTGAAGAAGGTCTGACGCGACGGTCCCGGCCGGGTTCAATAATGCGGCGGAGGGGGCTCGGGCCCGCGGGGAACGGAGCTGTCCTCGACCTCCTGGACCCGGTCGAGCAACTCGTTGAACTGCCGTTTCAGGCTGTCGATCAGCTTCCACTGGGCGATGACGGTCTGGTTCAGGTCCTCGATCACCTGATCCTGATAGGCGACGCGCACTTCCAGCGCCTCGATGCGGCCCTCAAGCTCACTCATCGGATTGTCCCGTCTCATGCGGTTGCTCCACCAGCCCATGGCCGAGCGCCACCCGCTCGTCGAAGACGAAGCATCCGCCGTTCCAGCGGCTCTCCGTTTCCGGAACCTCTTCCAGGTATTTCAGGATGCCGCCCTTGAGGTGGAACACCTCCTCGAAGCCCTGGGCCAGCATGTAGGAGCTCGCCTTCTCGCAGCGGATGCCGCCGGTGCAGAACATGGCGACCTTCCTGTGCCGCTTCGGGTCGAGTTCGTTCTTCACGAAGTCCTTGAACTCGCTGAAGCGCTTGATCCGCGGATCGACCGCCCCTTCGAAAGTGCCCATCTCGACCTCGAAGTCGTTGCGGGTGTCGAGGAGCACGATGCCGGGCTCGTCCAGCAGCCTGTTCCAGTCGCCCGGCGACACGTAGGTTCCGACCCGGCGCAGCGGATCGGTCTGCGGATCGCCGAGGGTCACGATCTCCTTCTTGAGCCGCACCTTCATCCGCTTGAACGGCATCTCGGCCGCAGTCGAGAACTTCAGTTCGAGATTGTCGAGGCGTCCCTTGAAGAGCGCGCCGTCGCGCAGCTCGGCCACGAGCGCATCGATGGCCTCCTCGGTCCCGGCCACAGTCCCGTTGATGCCCTCCTGGGCAAGGAGCAGCGAGCCCCGGATCCCGAGTTCCAGGCAGAGCCCGTGCAGGGGTTCCCTCAACTCCCGGAAATCCGGCAGGGGGACGAACTGGTAGAGAGCGGCAACTTTGTACGTCATGGCGGCTGTTTACCAGCAGGCGGCTTTCAGGAAAACCCGATGCTGCGATCCTCGGTGTCGCTCTTCGAGCCGACGCCGTGGAGCACCCTCGGTGTCGTTTCCGGAAGTTACGGAGTGAACGAGAAAGGAAACCATGGCGCCGCAAGGGGGAGCGGATCCCTTCCCTTACAGCGCGCCAGGATGCCACCCGTGCCCGTCATGGCCGGGCTTGCCCCGGCCATCCACGCCTTTCGGCACCCTCTCACCTCATCCTGAGCGGCCAACTCACCACCCTCCGACCTCATCCTGAGGAGCCGCGCAGCGGCGTCTCGAAGGATCGTCCAGTGTGCGCTGGAGGCGCCCTCGTCCTTCGAGACGGTCGCTCCGCGACTTCCTCAGTGTCTGGCCGATAAATGCGCCGGTAACCCTCCTCCCCCTTGTGGGGAGGAGTTGGAGGTGGGGGTGTGGGCGCTGAACTGGACCAGCGTGGCGCCGACACCCCCACCCTTAATCCCTCCCCACAAGGGGGAGGGAAAGGCGCTCAACCGATTTATCGGCCAGACACTCAGGATGAGGGCTCAGGGGGGCGCTCGCCCGGTCCAACCCTCCACCGTCATGGCCGGCCCTGTGCCGGCCATCCACGCCTTTGCACCGCGGCGGTTCCCAAGACGTGGGTGGCCGGGACGAGCCCGGCCATGACGGCGAGGGTGTGGTGAGGTGAGTGTAATGTTCTCACTTTGTTCTTGACAGAGCACATAAGCTAAGCTATATCGTTGGCCATCCCCGCCCGACGAGGGGCGCGCTTCGCGAGGCGTCACAAGTGTCGGGGCGGGGAGCGGGCCTGCCCGCCGGATCACGCAGCCGGCGGACAGGAGGCCCTTGGCAGCCGTGCGCTGGTCCAAGTTTAAACGCCTAAAAATCCCGCGTGCGAGGCGCCGTCCGGCTCTTCCACTTTCCATAGCCATCGAGCCGGGCGTCTCTCGCACCTCCCTCGATCCCTTCAGGCGCGGCGCCCTCCGGCTCCGGGCCTGAA
>Ga0180218_1001209_pt1 | contig 16476 bp, 16 predicted proteins | sample eDN3rd37CKraftBY_FD_151334 | JGI IMG/M metagenome (GOLD analysis project Ga0180218, IMG submission 151334) | Enriched backyard soil microbial communities from Emeryville, California, USA - eDNA 3rd pass 37_C Kraft BY (version 2) (version 2) | ecosystem: Environmental > Terrestrial > Soil >...
AAGGCGCCGCTTCGAATCATCTGCGCGACACCCGATCCTGCTATTGGGCAAATTTGGCGGCGATGCAGCAAGTTCTCGACAAGTCTAATCAAATCAATGGCTTGAGGTGGTTATGCAGAAAGCGTATTAACCTGCGCGGCAATCAATTTGAATTACACTAGTAGCCGCAACGCGGCGCTGACAACTGCAAGCAGAGATTTTAGTTTGCCGACATAAAGCCGATACGAGCTCCCTCAGGCAAGGAGAGATCCCGGAGTAAAGAACTAGACAGCGTATCGAATTACGCAAAACAAGAGCTCAGAGTCCCATTCGAAGCGCCCAGAATCCGGACTTCACCAAAGCTCTGCGAACAGTTTCCTTTGACAAGGATATGGGAAACGGCTCGTGCCAAGGATACCGATCTCCAGCTTTGAAATAACAGATCTCAAACGGAGCGGCCTTCGCCGCCGCCATTTCAGCAAGCCGTTGATTAACATACGCGTGGCAAGCGGCGAGCTTTGGTAAGCGGCGCGCAATCGAAAAATATTCGCCAAGAGTGCGATTGTATCTCGACTCTCCGAGCCAATCCATCAAGAGATCGAGCGCTATCTGTTCTTTCGATGTTGGGAATCGGTTTGAACATGTCATGGTGATTGGGATCCGTTACCTTTACTAAACAAGATTTTTTTGATTGTCGCAAACCAAAGTGCCGGAGGTAAGTTCCCACATGAAGTGGCGCCTGAACCGCGCTCGGATTTTCCGGAGACCGTTTGGTTTGAGTCACGCTGCCATGGCGCCGGTTGTTCCAGCATGGCGTAGTAGCGGGCCTCGGCTTCGGCTGGCGGGATGTTCCCGATGGGCTTCAGCAGCCTGCGATTGTTGAACCAGTACCCATTCGAGCGTGGCGAACTCGACGGCTTCGAAGAGCGCCACGGACCGCGTCGATGGATGACCTCAGCCTTGTAGAGGCCGTTGATCGTTTCGGCGAGCGCATTGTCGTAGGAATCGCCGACGCTGCCGACCGAAGGTTCGATGCCCGCTTCGGCCAGGCGCTCCGTGTATCGAGTGCAGACGTATTGAGAACCTCTGTCCGAATGATGCACGAGGCCGGCTCTGTGCCGGCGGTCGTTCGTGCAGGGCCTGCTCCAGCGCATCGAGCACGAAGCTGAAAGTTCTCCTCGAAGACGCGCCGAACCTCGACCCTGAGCGCGTCATCCCTCTTCGCCCCGATGGACAGGCGGGCAGGGTCGTGCCGCCTGGCGACATGGTCGTGATAGGTCGACGGGCGATCGGTAGCACCTTGCAGATCGGCTCGACCCCATGCACCTCACGATGATCGTCAATGAAGGCGATCATGGCTTGAACCGGCGGTGAGCTCCGCCTGGGCAAAATACGCAGATGCCTTGCGCAGGATCCCGTTGGCCTGCCGAAGCTCCCGGTTTTCCCGTCCCAGAGCCTTCAGCCGATCGGCGACCTCAGAGGGAAGGCCGGCGCGCACGCCACTTTCGACCTCCGCCTTCTTGACCCATTCATTGGCGATTGCGCCGTGCAACCGATCTTGGTCGCGATCGAGGACAACGCCGCCCAGCGCGATGAATGCTCCTTCTCGTGGTCGAGAACCAATCGCACTGCGCGGGCGCGCCCGTCCGGAGAAAACCTGTTCGTCGTCTTGCTCATAATGAGCTCATCTTCTCAAGGTTTGGAGCCTCCGGCAAACCCGGCGCGGTTCATTATGAAAGTCCTAATCGAAAGCGAAAAAGGCGAGATTGAACATAACTAATTCTATCAATCAGATGGTGTATTTGAGAGCTGTGGGTATTTCGAGTTACCCGCTGATATTGCTCTCCTAAATTGCCAGGGAAGGATCATGGGCCGCTCAATTCCAGATCGAGACATTTCATCGACGCTCTGCGCGGCGGACCGATGGATCGAGTCTTGTCTAATCAAGGATGAGTCTATCTTCACGGACCGGCGGCTTTGGACCGCCGAAACGATCCAGGATGTGCATGACGCGTTTGTTGGGAATCCTGATGATAGCGACGATGATTTCATAACGAAACTGCAAGGGCAGATGGCGCGTACGAACGTCGCAGCGCAGCATCTAATGGGAGAAATGCTCTGGGCCCTTTTGCTGTTTCCGTCCAATATAAGAACACAAACCAAGCGAAAGCGTGTTCGAGACGTGTTCGGCTTGTCTGGCCAGGTTCCGGATGAGGAGCATCCGTTCTTTCATGACGATGTGCTGAAGGGCATCGGATCGGGCGGCACGGGGTACAACAACTATCGGTATCGCGAGTTGGTCTTTCTGATCGATCTTGGACGGGATCTAAAATCGCGCTCGCTCGAATCGCGACAGAAGATCCTGTCGAATTATGATGCCTTTATGGATTGGATAGAAGCGGTGCCGCAGCCGGGTAACCGCCAATTTCGGCACATGTTACGCTTTTTTGCCTTTCCGGATCGCGTTGAGCGAATGTCGTCGAATGGCGACAGGCAACGGGTACTGATTGGGTATCAGAAGGCGCCAGCTTCGGTCGTGCAAGGGTGGTCCGATCGGCAGCTCGATGAAGCCCTCCTTGGTCTCAGGAGGGAGCTAGAAAAAGAACATCCGAATGAGGCTGTTGATTTTTATGCTCCGAAGTTCAAGGACCAGTGGGCCAGAGATCGCAAGGTAAGAACGATCGAGGGCGAAGTCGTCGTCACGGTTCCGCGGGACGAAGACGATGAAGAGGACGCTGGGGGCAGCCCGGATGTTGTTCCAGAGCAACCTGAGGCAAGATTATCGCTCCAAATTCAGGCGAAGCTCGCGCAGATCGGCGCAATAATGGGTTTTCGGATTTGGGTGCCGCGCGGCGATAGAGAGCGCATTCGTGCTTTGGTATCAGAGAAATATCAAGAAACCTTCCTGGAAGACCTCCCTCTCAACTACGACCAAGCGACTTTGGACACCGTAGAGCAAATCGATGTCCTGTGGCTAAAAGGTCGATCTATGGCGCGCGCCTTTGAGGTCGAACACACGACTGCCGTCTATTCCGGTCTGCTGCGGATGGCGGACCTTTTGGCGCTGCAGCCGAATATGAATATTCGTCTGCACATCGTCGCTCCCGGCGAGCGGCACGACAAGGTTTTCCGAGAGATGCGGCGTCCTGTTTTTTCGCTTCTGGACAGGGGGCCATTATCCAGAAGCTGTACTTTCTTGTCCTACGAAGATGTTTTGGAGCTGAGCGCCTTGGAACACCTAGCTCATACGACCGATTCAATTATTCAGGAATACGAAGAGTCGGCGGCCGCTTAGGAGAAACCAGGACAGAGCGTAGTGTTTGAGGGTCTCCCTATGTGGTGTCGCGATTTGCGGGCAGGCGGTTCCCTTTTATCCGCCTCTCCCATCCGTCGTCCGCCGAGTTGCGCGCACGAACGATTGGCGAAACAATGCAACCACTCCAAGCTGAACGTCCTTGTTGAATGGTTGTGGCTTTGTTGTAACGATGGTCGCGATGCTGCGACAGATCGAGGATTGATTAGAAGGCCGACGATTAGGCAGCGCCTTAGATTAGGTGATCGATCGCTGAACTGTGCGATACAGCTATTTCTCCTCGCGCAGCTCGATGACGTTTTCGTCGCGCGCGAAATGATTGGCTTCAATAATCGCCATGTTCAAGAAATGCGCGATCATGCAAAAGCCAGCGATTTCGGCCAGGCGGCGTAGATCGAGCAGCGCCTCTTGAATATTCCGCGCTGTCTCTTTCGCCAGCTCGGGCGAAATACTCGGCAGATCCGACATCCACGTCCCCACCGGTGGCGGTAATTGGTGAGGGGCATGCTCATAGTTGTGGAGCCGCAACTCAACGCGCAAAACGTCGCATAGCAAAAGGCCTACGGTCCAACTGAGGACCTTGGATTTTATTTTACAATACGAAAGTCTTGCGCGGCTCTTGTAGCGACAACCGGTATTCGACACATCAGACCAGACGCTCGCGCGCCGCCTTTTGTGCACGTCGCCGGGCCGCTAGGCCATGTTGTCCAAGAACGTTGGTGCCGATCGTCCAGGGCTTATTGGCGCCGCTCACCACAGTAACCAGCTTCTGAAGTGGGACCTCTGCAATTTCCGCCGCCGGCCGCGAAACGTATAGATCTGCGTGATAAACGCCTTCGGTTTCGAAGCCCTGAGTGTCAATGCCAAGCGCCTCGACCCGAGTGACCGCCGCTTCCATCTCGGACGGATCGTTGAAGCGGCGCTGCACAAATGTCGCGCCGTCGAACTTCTCGGTCTCGAGCCCATACCCGGCCAGTGTGTTTGCGATGCGATTGTACGGAAACATTCGAAGCACAAACGATGCTACCCACGCGGGCCTATTGTGGCATGCTAACGCCATTACGCGCTCGAACGTCTTCTCAGTGACGTAACCGACACATCCTGTTGATACGACTATGTCGGCCGTGGCGATGGCCCGCGCAGCTTCCGAGTCCGGCTCTGAAGCCTCGAGGTCGGCACACAATCCGATGTCCACTGCGCCTGCCGACTCGGCGTATCGCACAGCATTCTCGGAGACGTCGAGGCCAATTACCCGCACATTTTGGTGCCGTGGCCAAGCTCGGTAGAACGCACGGTCATGTTCGAGCATGACTTCACTTGGCAGGCTCTGAAGAGCTGGCGTAGTGTAGCGATCCCGAAGCGCGTCGTAGCCCAGCGCATATTTCATCAATGCGCCGTTAACCCCATAAGATGAACCGAGGTCCAGCACCGTCACCGGACCCTCTTGAGTGGCGGCTCGCGCGCGGATCAACTGTTCGAACACTGGTTGGGCCAAGTGCGGAATGATGTAATCAAGCTGTCCGAGGTAGGTGAAATACTGTCGCGGGTCTTTTTCGACATAGATCTGATCGAAATTGGTCTTGGCCTCGTTGATTGTCGAAAAGACAACATTCATTCGCCGCTACTCCCCCGAGCAATATAAAGATTTTCGCTCCCCGCCACTTGATGCCGGGGCGTCCCCATCGGTATTGAGCTGATGAACAAATGTTTATCATACAGGGAATCCGTTTCAACCCCCCGAACGGACATCGGCTGGATAGCCAACAATCGATTCTCCAGCGCGATTTCGAGTCCAGCGCGCGTGGTACCGCTCGTAGTTTGCTGGCGATGTGCGCACGGGTCTTACGGAGTTGACGCTGGCGCCTGAAGCGTTCACGAGCATCTCTCTGTCACGAACAGCGGTGCGCTGCGTGACGCCAGCGTTTACAAATGGAAGGCCAAGTTCGGCGGGATGGAGCTGTCGGAGGCCAAGCTGCTGAGGGCTCCGGAAGATGAGAATGCGCGGCTGAAAGCGGTTGCTGGCGGACGCGATGCTAGACAACGTCGCTCGGTTTTCGACGGCATGGATCGTTTGCTGACAAGACCAGGTCGCAAGGTGCCCATCCTTTGCAAAAGGGTTAGTTGTGCTTTTGAGCTGCTTGAAATCTGCGATCAGGAAGTGCTCGACGAAATCTTCAAAAAATTTACGAAACAGCGTGCGCATGTCGGTTTGGCCGACAAGCTCTTCCTCTATCTGGCGAACCGCTCCGGAAATTGACCTCAAATGATGCATGAATGAGCGTGCGGACTTTGAGGCGTTACGGATGGCTTCGGACCGGTGTTCCGGGTCCTTATCGGCGCCTTCTAGCTGAAGAAGGACCTGCAGTACTTCGCCGCCGTAAGAGCGGGTCCTCCCGGCCTTGATTTCGAGGAGGGTGGTAAGGACGAGCCGCGCGTTCGCATTCATATCGACGACGCGCCGGTACCGATCACGGAATTCGGTCAGCCAGCCGGTATCGAGAAGCCGGCGGTAGGCGATCTGGGCCTTCAGTTCTGAGCTTGATTGGCCGGTTGCGTCATCTTCGAGCTGAACTTCGTACCCCCGGCGGTCGATGAAGTCGCGGATGGCTGATGTCATCTCGTGCCGAGAAATAACGGTCGGAAAGTCCCCGAAGGCGGTTCGGTCGATCTGTTCGAGCAGGTCGGCGTAAAACCAACGCGCGGGGCCGGAAAACACGCGAAATAAATCAGGTAGGAGCGCTCCGAATATGCGCGACTTAAGTTCGGACGGCTCCCCCATGATTATGAGACCTCACTGTCAAGCGCGATTACGGGTCGCGCATTTCTTGCAACCCACAGCCGCAATTTTGAACAAAAACAAACGTAGGCGGCAAGGCGGCAGCTTTTTTCGCGTGGCTGCCGGCGGTTGGGCCAAGTGCTGTGCAACAGCTGGTCGCACACGGCGGAGGTCGAAAGCTGGAGTCGTGCGAACAGCTATGGCTGAAGGGCTAGGTTCAACTGCGATGCAATCTCGGCAAGCGAGCGATCCCCACCGATACGGCATCCGAAGCCCGCGGTCCGTAGGCGGGATAAGACTTCTTAGGCTTCAAAATTTCCGATGCCGTCGCTGTTCGGTTCGCTGTTTCAGCGAAAAAATACGCTGTTATGAATCGCAGGGAAAAGTACGAGTTGTGCCCGGAAAACGGAGACTTTTCTGGTTCGCAGATCGCGTGGAAACCCCGAAAACCGCGAATTACCCTGTTGTTTTCCCTGTTATCAGGGAAAAGCGCATGCAGAGACTGGTTCGCACGCTGCTGCATGCGCCACCAATCTTTTCAAGCACTTAGGCCGTGAACGATATGAGAACGGCGCTTTCATCCGACACCCATCCGACAAACCGAGTTGTCGGATGGATCCCGTGTTTATTGGCTTTGCTCATTCCGGTTCTGCATAGCGCGTCACCGTTTGTTCTCCCGGCCTGCGCGCAGGCCGAACCGTCCTTTGTACGGTGCTGGCGCTTGGGCGTTGCCCGGCTCGACGACGGGCGCTCGAGCGCGGCGACGGTGGCGGCCGCCGTGGTCGCGTGGTGCCGCGATCAGCGCGTGAAAGGGATCATGGATCTCGAGCAGGGCACAACCGAGCGCGTCGCCAACATGGTCGCCGATCGCCTGCGGGCCGACGACGTCGATGCGGTCAGCGGCTTTGTCCTGGCGAACCGGACGCGCTAGTCGTCCGCGAGCTCAGCTTGTTCGGCGAGAAACTCTTTTGCTGTTTCTTCGGCAACGTCGCAGCATCCGACACGTAAGGTCTTGAAATTCCTAGCAGCCCGGCAAACTCTTAATCAGCGGGTCCAAGGTTTGAATCCTTGTACACCCACCAATCTTTTCAAGCACTTACGTCGGAATTCGCTTTGTCATTACGACAAGGTTTTTTCGTCTATTCCGACATTTGACCTCCTTTGGTTCTGGCCGCTTTGCCCGCATGTACTTGGGCCAACCCGCCGGTTTGCGCACTTTCATGTGAGCAGTCCTACTGCGTCTTCCTCGTAGGTTGCAGTCATCACCGCCGCATGAGACCCAACGAACTTCGCGGGATTCTCGGCAACGCCATCGCGATGAAGGCGTATGCGGCAGGCACTTTGCCATTTCCCGATGGCACGATACTGGCAAAGCTTGCCTGGAAGCGCGAGCCGTCGCCGGAATTTCCGGGGGCCTTTGTGCCGGGTCAGGCCACGACGATCCAGGTCACGTTCAAGGACTCGAAGAAATATGCGTCAGGCGGGGGTTTTGGCCGCTTCATCGGTAGCAAGGCAGTGGACCAGGCGCAGCGTGAAACCTGCTTCGGTTGTCACCAAGCCAACGTGAAAAATCGTGAGGTTCCGCTCGTGACCGGACCCTGCTGCTAATGTCCGTTCGGAGCGTCTTGTGACGACCGGGCCGGAATCTCGCGGCGGTGGAGTCCTGTGAGCCCGGACTAAATAGGGCGCTTAGAGTGTGGATCTTCCGCAAGTTTGTCAAAAAGCAAGCAATTGCTGTGTCCTGCAATAGGGGGGGGATGCTGTCCAACGTCCTTTGCTTATCCCGGGCGCCGCGCAGGTCAGGAATCTCCCTGAGCACGACCAAAGCGGCCAGGGAGGTTTGCCTTTCTTGCCTCGGCAAGCATGGTCCGATTGTCGCGTGCGTAAGACCAGGTTTTTTCGATCAGCGGAGAGGTGATCTCGTTCCACCAGGCCTTGGTCAGCTTGATTGCTGCAGGTGGTCGTCCGGCTATACCGGTTGCGATGTCCATCACACGTGCATCGAGCGCGTCATTGGGTACGACTTCATGCAGCAGATTGCAGGCGGCGGCCTGCTCCGATGGAATGAAGTCCGCCAACAGGATCAGTCGTCGCATCACGGCCTCGCCGACGACCGCAAGCAGAAGGCTGGATCCGATCACGACCGGCATACCCACGTTGAGCTCCGTCATGCCGATTTTTGCGTCTACTCCGCCTATCCGCAGGTCTGCCAGAAGCGAAATCTGCAGGGCCGCCCCCGTGCAATGGCCGTGAATCGTCACGATCAACGGCTTTGTCAGTGTCCGGACCGTGTCGTAAAGCAGGAAGTATTCTTCGCTGTTTCGTTCGGACACTTCGATGCTGTCGTTTGCGCTTTCACGCAGGTCGTTTCCCGCACAGAAAGACCGGCCCGCACCTCCGAGTACGATTACGTGCACGCTCGGATCACGGTCGAGTTCCCTAAGAAGCGCAGTCAGGCGCTGACGCATCTCGCTATTGATCGCATTAAGAACCTGTGGCCGATTCAGCGTGAGCCACGCGACCTTGCCGCGGCGATCGAGCAATACGACATCGGATGATTCGGAAACGGGATTCGCGTTCGTCACGGCTCTGCCACCTTCTCTAAAAGTTCAGCGTATTGCGGCGTTTCAGGCCGGAATGTTGGAGGTCGTTCCCGCGGCCGATAGTGCCTCGATCTCGGCTTCGGTCATCTGCAGGATGTCGCGGAGAATCATGCCGGTGTGTTCGCCGAGGCAGGGCGACGCGCGGTGTTGTCCTGCGGGTGTCAGCGAAAACTTGAACGGCAAGCCCTGATAGGTCCGTCGTCCAGCCTCCGGATGATCCAGGGTGTCAAAGAATCCCCTCGCAGCGAGATAGGCATCGTCCGCGATGTCTCGGCCGTTCTGCACCGGCGCGGCTGCGATCCCGATCGACTGCAGTCGCACGGCGGCTTCGTGTTTGGTCAATTGCCGCGTCCAGCTCGAGATAGGCTCGCGCAAGTCGTCCTGGTTGCGCCAACGCGCGTTTGCTTCGGCATAGCGCGGATCGGTTCCGAGTTGCGGCGTTCCGATGATTTCCGCAAGCGTTTTCCATTCGAGATCATTGGTTACGCTGATTGCGACCCAGGCGTCCGCGCCGAGAGAGGGATAAGCGTCGTGAGGTGCTGCGTCGGCGATGCGATTGCCCTGCAGCTTCGGAGACAGACCGGTTTCGAGGCTGTCGAGGATTAACTCTCCGATGAACGGCATAGCTGCCTCGACCTGAGACATTTCGACGTACTGCCCTTGTCCTGTCGCCTGCCGATGGACCAGCGCAGTGAGAATGGCGGCAGCGGCGTTATATCCGCCAATCGGATCGAGATAGGCCGGTCCTGTCGGCATCGGCGCTCCGCCGTCATAGCCGACGAACGCGCTCATGCCGGACGAAAACTCCATTCCGGGTCCGAGCGCGCCGTGATGCGCCATCGGCCCCGTGTTTCCGAAAGCCGGCATTTCCAGAACGATGATGTCCGGTTTTGATTCCCTCAGATGCTCGTAACCAAGCCCCATTCGCGTCAGCGTGCCCGGGGTGAAGTTGCTGAGGACGACATCGGAAACAGCAGCTAGCTTCAACAGCACGTCGCGCCCACCGGGCTTTTTGACGTCAACCGTGAATGACAGCTTGTTGAGATTCTGCGAGTTGAACAGCACCGTTCGGTTATAGGGCCGCTCTCCTGGATCGAGATCGGGATAGCGAACCGGATCGAGACCGTGACCGGCACCTCGCCACAGATCGAGACGGGTTGCCGATTCGATGTGGATCACTTCAGCGCCGAGATACGCGAGCACACGCCCGGCAAACGGACCAGCCCAGGCCGTTGTCATGTCCATGACGCGCACGCCGGCAAGAGGACCGTGATGTTCGATCATCATGCCACGGCGTCCCGGTTGTGCGCCGGATTCAGCCTCGGTGCATCGCCGCGTACGATCCGCGGCGTGGCCGACATGCGAAATGGCGCTCCCAGGATGCGGCGAGGTCCCTCGGGGGTATCGATCTGCTCCCAATAATCTCGCGCCTTCAGGTGATCCGAGACGGCAAGATCGGCGGGCGTCGCCGCCTTGGCCGCGATGGCGCCGACCGATTGCAGTGCTCGCACCACGTCATCGGCACGCATGTTCTCGGTCTGTCGCTCGATCAACCGGACGACCTCCGGCCAGCGGTCCATGCGGTCTTCCACGTTGGCAAAGCGAGGATCGGTTGCCATCTCCGGTGCGCCGAGCGCAGCCCAGGTGTCGCGCCAGCGATAGTCGTAGATGAAGACCGAGAGCCATCCATCCAGGCACCGCACGACCGCCGAGGGCAGTCGCGGTGCTGTGGAACGCGAGTCGACGACGCCGTTATAGAAATACTGGCTAGCCATTCCGTACGTCATCGATGCGGCAGTTTCGCATACATCGATGGTGATCTCCTGACCCCGTCCCAGTCTTTGCCGGGCGAAGATTGCAGACAAGGCCGCGGTGTAAGCAGCAACACCCGACGTGTAGGAGGCGCGATGGCCGACGCCGTATAAAGGCTCCCGATCGGGCCTTCCGTTGCGGTACATGACGCCCGAGAGCGCCTGATGGATCATTTCGCCGCCACGCCATGCCGCGCGCGGCCCATCCTCTCCGAAATCGCTGATCAGGCAGATGACGGCCTGATCGTTCTGCCCGGCGATCGCTTTCCGATCTGCACCCGGCGGAACGAGGATCACGTCGGCGTTTTTTGCCAGGTCGAGAATGTGCTCCCATCCGGCGGAGCTCGAGCGATCGGCTGTGATCGAACGCTTGCCGAGGTTCAGATGCAGGAACAGTTGTGAATCGCCGTTGGCTCGAAACGGTCCGATGCGTCGGGTTGCCGAGCCCCCGGGCGGTTCGACAAGAATGACGTCCGCTCCGAAATCCGAAAACAGACGCGAGCAATATTGCGACGCGATGTTTTCGCCGAGATCGATGATGCGAAGGTGGCCTAGTGCTAAGGGCGACTTTTCCAAACTGCCTGTCACTTTGTTTCTTCTGTTATCGGTCGATATCGAGTAGGTCGCGGATCTCGTCGCCGATGCGGTAGAGCGCGAGCACCGTGAAAACGGTGGCGAGGCCCGGCAGGATCGGCGCGGTCGGATCCACCACGACGTAGCGGAACGTCTCGGCGACGGACGAGCCCCAGCTCGGGTGAGGATTCGGAACGCCAAGGCCGAGGAAATTCAGGCCCGTCTGCGCCAGCACAGCAAGCCCGGACAGCAATGTGATTTGCACGACCGTCGGCGCCATGACGTTCGGCAGCACGTGCCGTGTAACGCGATGCCAGGACGATAGTCCGTACATCCGGGTGACCGTGACATAATCCTTGTAGGACACGGTGAGCACGCCTGCGCGAACCACGCGCGCCAGCACGGGCGATACGACGATTCCGAGCGATATCATCGTGCTGACCAGACTGGGGCCGAACGCGCTTGTGAGCGCCAGGGCGAGCACCACACCGGGGAAGACGAGAATGGAGTCCGCGACGCGCATCAGGACAAGATCGATGACGCCCCCGGAATAGCCCGCAGCAAGCCCCCACGGGATTCCAATCGCACAGGCGGTTGCCATCGCGACCAGGGTGCCGACCAGTGTTGGCCGTGCGCCCCAGATCAACCTGCTGAGGACATCCCGCCCGAGGTCGTCGGTGCCGAGCAGGTGCTCCCTCGAAAACTCGGCCAGCGGATTGCCGAGATTTTGCTTGATCGGATCATAGGGCGCGAGCCACGGCGCGAACACCGCGACGACGATGATCGCGACGAGATAGACGACCGCAATCCCGAATGACGGCCGACGCCACATCAAGCGCACGATGCGCGGCAAGCGTGCTCCGGGACGGTCCTTGACGGATTGCTCGATGGCTGCGGTCATGACGCCCTTGTGCGCGGATCGAGGAGGGCGCAGGTGACGTCCACCACAAGATTGATGAAGATGACGATCCCCATCATCAGAACGGTCGCGCCCTGCACGACGGGAAAGTCCTTCTGCAGGACGCCTTCCGCCAGCAGATCGCCGATTCCCGGCAGCGCGAACACGCGCTCCACAAGAACGGCGCCGCCAATCAGCGTGCCGGACACGATGCCGGTGATCGTGACAATCGGGATCAATGCGTTCTTGAGTGCAAAACGCCAGTAAATCTGCATCGGCGTCAGCCCGAGCGCCCACGCCGTCCGAACATAATTTCCGCCGAGAGCCTCGACCATCGAGGATCGTGTGAAGCGCACGATTACCGAACAGGGCCCGAGCGCGAGCGTCGATGCAGGCAGCGCAACGGAGATCAGATGTGCCTTAACCCCGGCTGAGATTGGAACAAAGCCGGTCGCAGGGACCCAGGCAAGCTGCAGGGCGAAGAGGCTGATCGCCATGATCCCGACCCAGAATTCGGGAAATGCATGGGTCAGGCCCGACAGCGTTTTGACCGCCGTGTCCGTTGCTGTTCCCCGCCGAACGGCCGCATAGACGCCGAGCGGAACTCCAACCAGCAATGCCAGAATGAGTGCCTCAATCGCCAGTGTCGCGGTGACCGGCAGGCGCTGCGCGATGAGCGTGCTGACATATTCACGATTCATCAGCGAACGGCCGAAATCGCCATGCGCGAGATGCCACGCCCACGATCCGAACTGAACCAGGATGGGGCGGTCGAGGCCGAGTTCATGATTGATGCGGGCAATCACCTCCGGGCCAGCGTCGGGGCCAGCAATAGCAGCTGCCGGCCCGCCGGGAGTGAGATGAACGATGCCAAATATGATCAGGCTGCCGAGCAGAGCAGTCGGCAGCAGCGCCGCGAGCCGTCGCAGAATGATCGTCCGCATCGGATGACCGGTTCAAGCGCCTACTTCTTGAAGTAGAGCGTGCGAACGTACGGTCTGCCAAGGAGGTTTGGCTGTTCACCTGCTAGCTTGGCATTGTAGGCCACCGCGTTCACATAATAGTAGAGGGTGATCATCGGCACGTGCTCGACCCACAGTGCGTTGAGCTTGTCGATCAGCTTCTTCTGCTCTCCACGGTCAGAGGTCGCATAGAGCTGAGCGATCACGTCTTCTGCTTCACCAAACTTGGTCTGACCGACATTATACGCGGTTTTTGTGCTCAGGACCTGCGCATAGGTGATCGCAGGGTCCGGGCGGCCCGACCACGTTGCCATGAATGTCGGCATCGCCTTCTTGTTGAACATCTCGACGCAAGCCGCGCCGCTCGCTACTTGCTGCGATTCAACTTTGATCCCGACCGGCTTCATCTGCTCACGCATGATGTCGACCAGCTTGGGTGCGGGCAGGGGTGTCCCGGCGGACGCAGGCGCGCACAGGCTGAATGTGATGCCATCCGGATAGCCGGCCTCGGCCAACAGTTTCTTTGCCTCCTCAGGCCTGTAGGTGAAGACCTTCTCAAGGGCCGGCGTGCTTGGCCAATAGTTCGGCGGCACGGGCAGGTTCGCCGGCAAAGCCTTGGCGGCTGCGCCGAATGCGGCATTGGCGAGAGCCTGACGGTCGATCGACATGGCGATCGCGCGGCGAACGCGCGCATCGTTGAGTGGGGGAGTGCCTGAGTTCAGGTTGATGATGCTGAAAGCAATCGTCGGCTCGACTGCGACGCGCAGGTTGGCATTGCGCTGCAACACCGGCAGGTTGATCGGATCGAGGTTGGCCGCATAGTCGAGCTGCCCGGACTGCAGTGCAGACACCAGCGAGGTCGCGTTGCGAATGACGCGAAATTCGATCAGATCGAGCTTCGGCTCTCCCTTGTTCCAGTAGTCCGGGAATTTCTGATAGACGACGGCCTTTCCGGCTACCAATTCCTTCAGCATGAATGGTCCGGTACCGACCGGATGCTGACCGAAATCCTTGCCGTATTTTTCGAGGCCGGCCGGCGAGAGCATCATGCCGGCGCGTTCTGCGAGCAAACCGGGCAGGGTCGAGTTCGGCTTGTCGAGGTGGAGGACAACAGTTTGCGGGTCGACGACCTCGACCGATGTCACTCCGTCAAGATCGAAATTCTTTCGTAGCGATTTGAAATACTCGATGTTGGTCTTGACCGCGGCCGCATCGAGAGAGGTGCCGTCATGAAACTTGACTCCCGGGCGCAGTTTCAGCTGCAGCGCGCGCCGGTTATCGGACCAGCTCCAAGACGTTGCGAGGCCGGGCCGTAACTCCAGAGTCTTCGGTTCGAAATCGATCAAACGATCATAGAGCGGATAAAGAAACGGAATGTCGGTTCCGAGCGTCCCGCTGGCGGGGTCGAGTGTCTGTGGATCAGTCAGCGCGCCGACGACCAGCGTGTTGTCAGCCGGGCCTGCATGCCCCTGATTTGCGGACGTGACCGAAAATGTTGGAAGCAACGACACGTACAAAGCGAGCGTACACCAACGCAGTGATATCACGGCTTTTCTCCCTAGGCATTTGCGGTCAGTTTCTTGATGTCTTCCGCACGATGACAGGCAATGTCTCGGAAATCATACTCACGCCGGGCCGGCTCGTCACTGCGACATCGATCGATGACGTAAGGGCAGCGACGATGGAACCGGCAGCCGGACGGTGGATTGGCAGGGTCGTCCGGTTCGCCAATCGCCTGTGTGGCGCACCGGCGCCGCTCCGGATGAATGCTTGGCACAGCCGCGATAAGGGCGCGCGTATAAGGATGCAAGGGATGACGGATCACAGTTTCCGCGCGGCCCGCTTCCACAACTTTGCCGAGGTAGAGCACCGCGACGTCGCCTGCGATCTGTGCCACGGCGCCCATGTCATGCGAGATGAAAAGATAGGTCAGACGCCGTTCGCGTTTGAGTTCGTCAAGCAGTGCGAGGATTTCGTTGCGAACCGAGACGTCCAGCGCGGACACGGCTTCGTCGAGGATCACGATGCGTGGATCGGCAGCGAGCGCACGGGCGATCGTGACCCGTTGACGTTGCCCGCCGGACAGCTGGTGAGGGCGCCGATCTGCAAAGGAGGCGGGCAAGCCGACGCGATTTAAAAGCGATACCGCCGCGCGCCGATGTTCAGCGGAACTGGAGCGCGAACGCGCACGTCTGGGTTCCGAAACGCTTTTCCAGATGGGCCAGCGCGGATCGAGTGACGACGACGCATCCTGAAAGACAATCTGAATGCCGTGCTGGCCGGCCGCGCTCGCAGGGTCGATCTCTCGCGGGAGATCGCATTCGTCAATCTTGATTGCCCCGCTCTCGACCATGGTCAATCCGCAGATCGCGCGCGCGACCGACGATTTTCCGGATCCGGATTCTCCGATGAGAGCCAACGTGGTCGCTTCATGAATGTCGAGCGATACGCCTGCTACGGCGGTCAGGGTGCCGCGGTTGCGCGACCGATACGTTACGGTGAGATCGCGAACCTGCAGCAGTACGGTCATGCAGCTTGACCCCGAAGCGCTTCCGACCGACAGCATCTGACGCTGTGACCGGGCGCTCGCTCCGCCAGAACCTGAGGCGTCGCGCAAAGCTCGATTGCGAAAGTGCATCGCTCGCGAAAGCGGCAGCCGACGGTAAGTTGACCGGCTATCGGCGGTGTCCCCGGAATGCCGCGACGTATGGAGCCGACCTCATCGAAATCCGGCGCACATCGCAGCAAGCCCTTGGTGTAGGGATGTTGGGGGTCGCGCAGCAACTGTTCGGTTGTGCCGATCTCCACGATTTCGCCCGCATAAAGCACGGCAACGCGCCTGCACAGACGGGCGACGACACCGAGGTCGTGACTGATAAAAAGCACCGAAATGCCGCTCTCGCGCGCCAGCCTTTCGATGAGCTGGATAATCTGTTCCTGGATCGTGACATCAAGCGATGTCGTCGGCTCGTCCGCGATCAGGAATTTGGCGCCGGACGACAGCGCCATCGCTATCATTGCGCGTTGCGCCAGTCCGCCGGAGAGCTGGTGTGGATAGAATTTAAGCCGCGATTCCGGATCGGGGATGCCGACGAGGCGCATGAGCTCGACGGCCTTCGCTCGCGCCTCCCGTTTACTCAGCTTCTGGTGCGCTCTGATTGATGCAATGAGCTGCGTCTCCAGTGTGAATACGGGGTTGAGCGCAGATATCGGCTCCTGAAAGATCATGCCGATATCGGCGCCGCGGATCCTCCGCATTTCGCGCTCTGATGCCGCGACAAGGTCCTTTCCCCGAAGCACCGCGCTGCCGCTGATGCGCGACGTTGCCGGCGCCAGCCGAATGAGGCCCAAGCCGCACATCGTCTTGCCGCTGCCGCTTTCCCCGACAAGACCGAAAATCTCGCCCTCAGCGACGTCGAACGACAGCGGGCCCGTCAAGACAACAGGCCGGCCGGAGCGATAGTCAACAACGGCGATGTCGTTGACCTGCAACATCGTCAGGACAGTACGGCTATGGTCTTGGATTTGATGAGATCAAAATCAATTTCGGCGCCGAGACCC
>Ga0180218_1001210_pt1 | contig 16447 bp, 20 predicted proteins | sample eDN3rd37CKraftBY_FD_151334 | JGI IMG/M metagenome (GOLD analysis project Ga0180218, IMG submission 151334) | Enriched backyard soil microbial communities from Emeryville, California, USA - eDNA 3rd pass 37_C Kraft BY (version 2) (version 2) | ecosystem: Environmental > Terrestrial > Soil >...
TCTTCAGCATAGAGGACGCCGAAGGCTTCCTGCTGGCCTTGCAGGGGCAATTGCCTATCTCCGTCATGCGGCGGCCCGATGGCGGGGCCGATCTTTCGCTGCTGCGTTGATCGTCGGTGTACCCAACCGTGACGCTGACATGCGATATTCATTCTAAGGGTTACCCCCCATCGCGCCGCGTCAGCGAAATCGCCTATGCCTGGGGTTTCAACAGCATTGCCCACTTCAGCCGTGTCTTCCGGGCGCGCTACGGCATGAGCCCCTTTGAATATCGTGAGCTGCATGCCGTAAAGGGCGGCCGCTGAAAGCGGCGCGCCCTTGTCAAACCCCCATCGGAAACACGCGATGACCCGGGCTGTCTTTGCGGCGGCGCATTTCTTCGGGGTGGTCAAGCCAGTTGACGCCGCGGTTTCTAAGCAGGAACAGGTAGACCAGCAGCGAGCCGATAATAAGAATGGTGACGTAGGCGATGAACCACGGCACCTGGTCGGCCTTGACGGCCGCTGAATAAATCACCGGCGCGGTGCCGCCGAAGATCGAGTTGGCGATGGCGTAGCCGAATCCCACGCCCAGGGCGCGCACATGGGTGGGAAAGAGTTCGGCCTTGACCACCGCATTGATCGAGGTGTAGCCCGTCAGGAAAATGAAGCTGATGGTAAGAATGGCAAACGAAAGCCACGGATTGGTGGATTGCGGAAGCACCGTGAAGATGACCCACGTAAAGAGCGTGCCGCCCACGCCGAAGAACACCAGCAGCGTGCGCCGCCCGATGCGGTCTGAAATATAGCCGCCGACGGGCTGCAGCAGCATCAGGATGGTCAGCGCAACCAGCGAAACGATCGAGCCCATGACAGGGCTGCTTTGGGCGAAAGTCGACTTGATGATGTTGGGGCCGTTGATGGAGTATGCGTAGAAGGCAACGGTTCCGCCCATGGTAACCAGGAAGCAGGCGGTCAGTTCCTTCCAGTAGTTGCTGACCAGTTCGACCATCGAGCCCGAGCCCTTGTCTTTCTTGGCCGACTTGATGGCCTCTTGGCTCATGGACTCGTCCATGGTGCGGCGCAGCCACAGCACCACGATGGCGCCCACGCCGCCGATGGCAAAGGCCAGGCGCCAGCCCCACTCGCCGATGTCGGCCTTTGAGGTGGACAGCATGAGCGCCAGGAACAGGGCCTGGGCCAGCACATGGCCGCCCACCAGCGTGACATAGTGGAACGACGCAAGAAAGCCGCGATGTTTGGGCACGGCGGCTTCGCTAAGATAGGTGGCCGAGGTGCCGTACTCGCCGCCGGTGGCAAAGCCCTGAAGCAGCCGGCACATGATCAGGATGATGGCCGCCCATTCGCCGATGGCCAGGCGTGTGGGGGTGACGGCGATCGCGAACGAGCACAGAGACATGATGGTTACCGACAATGTCAGCGCGGCGCGGCGCCCCTTGCGGTCGGCATAGCGGCCGAAATACCACGAGCCGAAAGGCCGCATCAGGAAGGTAAGGGCAAAAATGGCCCAGATGTAGATATCGGCGTTCTTGTCGTCGGGACTGAAGAAATGGTGCTCGAACGAGGCGGCGAAAACAGAGTAGACATAGACGTCATACCATTCGACCAGGTTTCCGGCGGAACCCTTGAGAGTGTTGGAAACTGAACGGCGCAAATTGGACGGTAGGTTGGGGGCGTCGATGTCTGCCATATCGTCTTCCTAAGAGGGTGTGAATGCTGAGTGAAGCATGCCGTAGTTGACGTTTTCCTGAACGATATTGCCGCATGGTGGACAAAATAAATGCCAACCTGCAAAGGTTGGCATAAGTGTTTGATATATATGCTGACATCGGCTAGGGATGCAGCACATGTTCTTGTAACCAGCGCCAAGCATTCGTATCCGATTGCTTGCTTGCGGCTTCCGGCAAGAATAGCGGCTATCGAACCGGCGGATGTGCAAGGCGTTCCGCGCCTTCGCGCAGCGCCGCGAGCTTCATCCACGTTACGGCAGGGTCGATCTTGCCGTAGTTGGCGAACGTTCCGAAACCGCAGTCGGTGCTTGCCAGCACGCGGTCTGCTCCCATGAACCCCACATAGCGCTCGAGGCGCTGGCGGATCAGTTCGGGATGCTCGACGTAGTTCGAGCAGCTGTCTATCAAGCCGGGGGCCAGGATCTTGTCGTCGGCCAGCTTGGCGTCGCGCCAGATCTCCCACTCGTGTTCATGGCGGGGATTGGCGGCCTCGAACAGAATGGTCGATGGCCTGGCGGCCAGGATGGGGCCAATGACCTTCTCGAGTGCGATGTCGCAGTGGTGCGGGCCCTCGTAGTTTCCCCAGCAGATGTGCATGCGCATCTTCTCGGAAGGGATGTTGCGGGTGGCTGCGTTCAGCGCTTCGACGTTCTGCCAGGCCCGCGCGGCGAACTCGGTTTCGCTCAGGTTCTGGAAGCCCGTGTGCGCCGCCATCGCCAGGTCGGGGCAGTCGAGTTGAAGATCGAAGCCGGCCGCCACGATGGCCTCGTATTCGGGACGCATGGCCTCGACCAGGTCGGCCAGATAGGCCTCGTGCGTGGGGTAATGCTTGTTCGGCTGGAAGGCGGTGACCAGGCCGGGCGATGCCGCGTTCATGAAGCCGCGGCCGCCGCCCCCATGCTGCTCGATGGCCGACTTGAAGCGGCGGATGTCGGCCAGGCACGGCTCGAGCGTGCGCAGCTTTACCGGGCCGATGCAGGCCGCCCGCACGAATTCCTGGCTTCCCATGATGGCGCTGAGCTTTTTCCGCAGCTCGGGGAAATCGGCCAGGTCTTTCGCGGGCGTGCGGTCGACATGGCCGCCGAAGCCCTCGAGCCGTTCCGTGATGTACGTGGCATAGCCGACCTTGCCCAGTTCGCCGTCGCTCATGATGCCTACGCCGGCTTCGACCTGCTTTTGCACGGCATGATCGATCGCCGCCTGGACGACCCGCTCGAAGTGTTCGGCGTCGACCTCTTGGCCGTGATCGCGCGCCAGCAGCAGCTGCGCCAGTTCGTCGCCGCGCGGAAGACTGCCGACGTGGGTGGTTGGAATAGGCATCGCGTTCCTTGTTTATGTTCTTATGAGAAACCGCTAGTTTATCCAACTTGCCGGGGTCGAGGCGGGGTTGCGCTTGCGCCGAGGGTCATTGCCGGTTCAAGGCAGGATTGCGCATGCGCTGAGGTTCAGTCTGACCGGACCCTGAATCCGTATTGCCCCTTGTCGCCATTGACGATGACGGCGTCGTCCTCGATCGTGAAGCGCATGAGGTCTTCACCTACCACGACGGGCCCGTCGTAGGTCTTGCCTACCTGCTCGAGAATAATGCTGGCTGCCGGCAAGTCCAGCTGCTCGCCGGCCAGGCGGACGACCAGGTGAGTAAATGCGGCAAGTTTGGGCTTTGCCTGGCTGAAGATCTTGCCCGCTTCTTCGGGGCTGGTATGGTGCGCCGCCACGGCCTTGTAGATGGGTTTTTTCTCCATCAGTTCGGGCGTGATGTAGGCAACTTCGTGCAACAGCAGGTCGGCCCCCATGCCTGCCTTGGTCACCCTTTCATCGTAGGTGGTGTCGCCGCTGATTACAGCCTTCTTGCCGTCGTACTCGATGATGTAGCCGAAATTGGGCTTGATGAGATCGCCATGGTTCGTATCGAAAGCCGTGATCTTCACGCCGTCGTGTTCATAGCTGAATCCGCCCTCGATATCATGAGCGTCGATTTCAATGCCCGAAAGCGGCTCTTTTTCATCCGCGTGTCGAATGCGCGTGTTTTCCGAAAACGCCATTTCGAGATGCTTGGCCATGTTTTCGGTGCCCTTGGGGCCGTACAGCACCATGGGCGTGGTGCGGCCGCCGTAACCCGTGCCTATCCATCCGGTCATCCAGAAATCGGCCAGGCCATTTAGATGATCTGAATGGGAGTGGGTGATGAAGCTGGCCGCGATCTCGCCCATGGGGATCCCGAGTTGGGCCAGGCGGATGGTAACGCCGCGGCCCAGGTCGATCAGGTATTTGCTGGAGCCTGCCTCGACCAGAATCGACTGGCTGAATCGTGTGGCGTTGGGCGCCGGGCTGCCGGTGCCCAGCAGGGTAATGACAAGCGGCTTGGCTTGCGCCATGAGCGGCGCGGCGGAAAGCGCCAGCACCGCCAGGGCGGCAAATGCCATCTTGCGCGCGGCGGCGAGAAATAGGCTTGGACGAAGTGTCGGCATTGCTGTTCCCTCCTGGTGGAATTCGACTTGGTTTTCTCTGCTATGGGCGCCACGGCTGTACGTTTTGTACACGGCGCCGGCCGCGCGGCCTGTTCGCTTCCAGGCTCGGGCGCTTCCTGCGAGCATATCAAGAAAGAATTTCCAGTTGAACGGTTCGCATGTGTCGTATCGTTACCGTGGCCCCTGGGTTGCTTTTTCATCCGCGACGTGACAAATAGTAATGCGCTGCTATTATGCCTACGTTGGGGAGATGCTAACTCCCCTGGGCATGACCGATTCCGGCTTTCTGACAAAAAGGCCGGCGGGCGGCTCGTTTGTCTGGCACCGACGCGAACGGACAACCCTACCGCTACCGCTACCTGATGCTGCGTGGTCCCCTGTTCGGTGCTGGCTACAACGAGACAACACTGCCCATGGGGCAGCAACTGCTTCCGCTGGCCCCGTTGAGTGCCGCCTGGCAGGCACGGATGGGCAAGACCTGGACCGTCACCAACGAATCCCCGGCGACTGTTCCGTCCACTCTGAACGGCACACCCTACGCCACGCTGAGCAGCCTGCCCGAACTGCCGGGCTACATCCTGGTGCGCAACAGCAGCTACGACGACGGCTCGCCTGAATACCAGCTGCTAGCCCCGCTGACCGATGACCGTGCCGGCATGACAGTCAAGATTCCCGCCAACGTCGGACGCGACCTGTACGAACTGCACTTCACCATGGTCGGTGGCAACGAGACGTTGACTATAGGCAGTTGGGTCTACGAAGCGTCGGTGACCTAAGGGCGGATGCCCGCTTTTAGACGGATCATGTGCATATAATGTATTGGAACTGATGCGCATATTCGCACCGCCCGATTTGGGAGAATGCCATGCTGGCTGCTAACCGCTCACGCACCGTTACCAAGCGCGCGACGAATGTTTCACTGCCTGAAGATCTGCTTTCTGAAGCCAAGGCCCTGCACATCAATATCTCACAAGCCGCCGAAGCCGGTGTTGCTCAAGCCGTTGCACAGGCCCGCAACGAACTCTGGCTTGCTGAAAACCAGGAAGCCATCGAGAGTTCCAATGCGTATGTTGAAAAACACGGCCTTCCGTTGGCGAAGTACCGGATGTTCTGATGGGCCGCTACGACGTCTATCCGAATCCGTCGGGGCTCGACTATCTTCTTGATGTGCAGGCGGACATCTTGCAGCAGATGAGCACACGCATGGTCGTGCCTTTGCTTCCCCTAAGTAAGGCGCCAAACCCGCGAAAACGCTCAATCCGGTCTTCGACATCGCGGGGGAACTGCACGTGATGGTGACGCAGTACCCCGCTACGGTTCCAGAGAGGGAACTACAGATCACGACGAGTGGCCTTCAGCATCGGCACGACGATATCGTGGCCGCTATCGACTTTTTGCTCCACGGGTTCTAGCCGCGTTGCGCTAGAAGGGGCCGGGCATCGCCACAAGATCGAATTGCGTGGCTCGGAACAGCACGCCGCCGCCGGTGGCTATCGCCTCCGGGGTCGTCGAATTCGCCTCGTAACGTTTTCAGTCAGGCAAAAAAGCTGCCCCGAACCTTGCGGACTCGGGGCAGCTTGTATTCCTTGGTGGCACATCCCTGATTGTCTCGAGTTGCGCAATAAAAACAATAAACTAGCCATTAATCAAAGACTTACGAGCTGCTTGACCGGCATTGTATCAGGTCTTTGTAGCAGTGGAGATGGGCCCGGCCACCGCCTTCAACGGGTCGAAGTTGCTTGACGCGTTTCTACTATTCCAATATTATGGAACTATGGAATCTAAAGACGTCGTTCAGGCTCTCGCCGCCCTAGCAAATCCCCTACGCCTCGAAGTCTTTCGGGCGCTTGTCGTCGCGGGAGCCGAAGGCCTTACTCCCGGTGTCATCCAGGAACGGTTGGACGTGCCGCCTGCGACCTTGTCCTTTCACCTCAAGGATTTGACCAACGCCGGTTTGGTGTCGCAGGAACGGGCTAGCCGCAACCTCATCTACCGGGCGCAGTACGAGAACATGAATCAACTGCTGACTTATCTCACCGAAAACTGTTGCCAGGGTCTGCCGTGCGCGGCTGACGCTGACAGCGCCCCATTCAAGTGCTGACCTTTCCCAGGAGTACACCGCCATGCGATTCCATGTACATTTGCACGTAAATAACTTAGAGGCGAACATCGCCTTCTATTCAAAGCTCTTTGCCGCCAAGCCAATTCGCATAGAGGCGGACTACGCTAAGTGGATGCTTGAGGACCCACGTGTCAATTTCGCTATCTCGACGCGAGGCAATGTAACGGGCGTTGACCATTTGGGGCTCCAGGCCGATGAGCCTGAAGAATTGGCAATGCTCAAAGGTCGTGCGCATGATGCCGATATGGTGCTTGTCGACCAGGGCGAGACGAACTGCTGCTACGCCCGGAGTGAAAAACACTGGGTCACCGACCCCCAAGGCGTTGCCTGGGAGCATTTTCATACGCTGAAGAACATTCCTGTATTCGGGCAGAACTCGGAGCGTGGTGCTTCGTGCGAGAAAGTTTGCTGCGCTGCATCCAACCCTGGGAACTCGGCCAATCCGTCCATGCAAGATACCCCAACCTGTTGTTAAAGGACGCCGCTATGGCCAATAAGGTTTACAACGCGCTATTTCTCTGTAGTCGAAATTCAGCACGCTCCATCTTGGCCGAAGGCCTTTTGAACGAACATGGGCATGGTCGGTTCAAGGCGTATTCGGCTGGAAGTGACCCTGCCGATGAGGTCCATCCGCTCGCGCTTGAGACGCTACAGTCGCTAAGAATGCCGACGGCCGGATTTCGCAGCAAGAGCTGGGACGAGTTTGCAAAACCCGATGCCCCTCAGATGGACTTCATTCTCACGGTCTGCGACAAAGCGGCCGGAGAAGTCTGCCCAGTATGGCCTGGACAACCGATAACCGCACACTGGGGTGTAGCTGACCCAGTTGCCTTTGAAGGGGATGACGCAGCGAAGCTGCACCAGTTCCGTGCAGCGGCGGTCACCCTCACACGTCGTATTGAGCTTCTTCTGTCGTTGCCTTTGCATCGACTGGATGCGCTTGCCATTAAGCGTGAAATCACAGATATCGGATTGGCTGACCAATGACTGTGAACGTTCTTATTCTTTGTACCCACAACTCGGCACGCAGCGTACTGGCCGAGGGCATGCTTAACCACTGGGCAAGAGTGCTCGGTAAAGACGTACGCGCCTACAGCGCGGGCAGCACACCGAGTGGGCGAATCAATCCCCACGCTTTAACAGCGTTGCAGGCCGCTGGAATAAGTACCGAAGGCTATCGGAGTAAGAGCTGGGATGAGTTTACGGGTGCCTCGGCGCCCGAAATGCACGTGGTAATTACCGTGTGCGACAGCGCGGCTGCCGAGCAGTGTCCATATTGGCCCGGCAAACCGGTAAAAGTTCATTGGGGATATCCGGACCCCTCAAACGCACCGGAGGAGCAAAAGGCCAATGCCTTTGAGCTTACACGTCAGGCGCTCGGCTATCGCATGCTGCAACTACTCTCCTACCCACTGAACGAGCTTGATAGTTCCGAATTGCAAGTCGTCCTTACGCGTATTTCCAAGACCTAGTTCTTATGACCGCTTCTACATTAGCCGCCGAAACGTCGGCCAAGCCCGCTATTTCCTTTTTTGAGCGATACCTTACTGTCTGGGTGGCCGCTTGCATCGTGATAGGGATTGGGCTGGGCCAGTTGCTGCCCGGGTTCTTTCACGATGTGGCTAACCTGGAAGTCGCAAAGGTGAATATCCCGGTGGGGGTGCTCATCTGGGTCATGATTATTCCGATGCTCTTGAAAATCGACTTCGAAGCCCTGAATCAAGTCACATCGCATTGGCGTGGTATTGGCGTCACGCTCTTCATCAACTGGGCGGTCAAGCCGTTCTCGATGGCGTTACTTGGGTGGATTTTTATTCGCCACATATTTGCGCCGTACCTGCCAGCCGAACAATTGGACAGCTATGTGGCTGGGCTCATCCTGCTTGCGGCCGCGCCGTGCACAGCCATGGTCTTTGTATGGAGTCAACTCTGCAAAGGTGACCCATACTTCACGCTTTCTCAGGTGGCGCTGAATGACGCCATTATGGTCGTCGCCTTCGCACCGGTGGTCGCGTTGTTGTTGGGGCTGTCGTCGATTACGGTCCCATGGGACACGTTGCTGGTCTCAGTTGGTCTATACATCGTGGTTCCGGTCATCATTGCTCAAGTTTGGCGCAAGAGGTTGCTACTTCGCGGTGCCGGACACTTCCAGGCCGTTACCTCGAAGCTGGGACCATTGTCCATTGGCGCCTTGTTGCTGACGCTGGTTTTGCTTTTCGCCTTCCAAGGAGAGGCTATCCTTGAGCAGCCGCTAGTTATTGCACTGCTTGCAGTGCCCATCTTTATACAGGTGGTGCTCAACTCCGGCTTGGCTTATGTGCTCAATCGAAAGCTGGGCGTCAAACACTGTGTCGCCGGTCCATCCGCCCTCATTGGAGCGAGCAATTTCTTCGAGCTCGCCGTGGCGACAGCGATTAGTCTTTTCGGCTTCCAGTCTGGCGCTGCACTGGCGACGGTAGTCGGCGTACTCATTGAAGTCCCGTTGATGCTCGCCGTGGTCGCCATCGTTAACCGTACACAATCTTGGTATGAAGCAGGGCAAACCGCTGCTCAGTAAATCGCATGACCGATATCACTTATCTTCAGAACCCCACAGAATTCCCTGCGCTTGATGAGGCGCTCTTCGAAGTCCCTTCGGTGGCAAGGCTCGCCACTCACGAACGGTCTCGGCACAAACCGCGCTTTCTAATGCTTTATGGCTCGGTTCGGCAGCGCTCATACAGTCGACTGTTGACGTTCGAGGCCGCTCGCCTCCTTGAGGCGATGGGCGGCGAAGTCAAAGTATTTAATCCCAGCGGCTTGCCGCTACCCGATGACGCGCCGGATACTCATCCTAGAGTCAAGGAACTGCGCGAGCTGGTGCAGTGGGCCGAAGGGATGGTTTGGACGTCTCCCGAGCGCCATGGTGCGATGACCGGCATCTTGAAAGCACAGATTGATTGGATTCCGTTGGCGCTGGGAGCCGTCCGCCCGACACAGGGTAAGACATTGGCGGTCATGCAGGTGTCGGGGGGGTCACAGTCCTTCAACGCCGTAAACCAGATGCGTGTGCTCGGGCGCTGGATGCGGATGGTGACCATCCCTAATCAATCGTCCGTCGCGAAGGCGTTCATGGAGTTTGACGAAGACGGTCGTATGAAGCCATCCAGTTATTACGACCGGGTCGTCGATGTGATGGAGGAGCTCGTTAAGTTCACACTGCTCACGCGCGACGCCAGCTCGTACCTTGTAGACCGTTATAGCGAACGCAAGGAGAGTGCCAAGGAGCTCTCCAAGCGCGTGAATCAGCGGTCCATATGAGGCTGCTCATCCGCATATGAGCCCGGTTCGCGGGTGAATCGAACTGGGTTTTGAGGAGGCTTCAATTCTTGAGAGAATGAAGCCATGAATAATCATCAGAACAAATTTTCGCCCGAAGTCCGTGAGCGCGCTGTGAATCGGCCAGGGTTTGCTAGACACTTTTTAGCCTCATAATACTCACTGAGGAGATGATTATGAGCACGGCCCGGTTCACGGAAGAATTCAAACTCGAAGCGGTGAAGCAAATCACCCAGCACCAGCGTCCAGTAGCCGAAGTGGCCACTAGGCTGGGCGTATCGACCCATAGCCTGTACGTATGGGTCAAACGATACGGTAAGTCCGCGCAGCAGCGTGAGGAAGACAGCACCGAGGCGAGCGAGCTTCGGCGTTTACGGTCAGAAGTAAAGCGGCTGACTGAAGAGCGAGATATCTTAAAAAAGGCCGCCGCGTACTTTGCCAAGGAGTCCGGTTAAAGTACGCGTTTATTCGGCAACACTCGACTCAATACGCCGTGCGCAGACTCTGCGAAGTGCTTGAAGTCCACCCCAGCGGTTATTACGCTTGGCGGCGTAACCCGCATAGCCAGCGCCATCATGAAGACCAGCGGTTGTTGGCCTTGGTGGAGCCGTCCTGGGTGGACAGCGGCCGGGTTTATGGCTACCGCAAGGTGCATCACGACTTATGTGACTTGGGCGAATCCTGTAGCCGCTATCGCGTGGCACGCTTGATGCGCAGCCGCGGCTGGCGTGCTCAGGTGGGCTATCGTCGTCGTCCCGGTTTCCATGGTGGAATCCCGCATAACGTGGCCGCCAATATTCTGGACCGGCAATTCGATGTTGCCGCACCGAACATTGCCTGGGTGACAGATATCACCTACATCCGCACCCATGAGGGGTGGTTGTATCTGGCTGTTGTATTGGATTTGTTCTCACGCCAAGTGGTGGGGTGGTCGATGGATTCGCGCATGAGTAAAGACCTGGTTTTGCAGGCCTTGCTCGCGGCGGTGTGGCGGCGCAAGCCCAAGCAACGCGTCATGGTGCATTCCGACCAGGGCAGCCAAGGTGTATTCAACCGGTCGTCGCAACACCCTTAATCATGGAGGTGTTTTATGGGACGACCAGCGGGGTGGATACAGAAGTTGACAGGGCGAGGGGCGATGCGCTCGCCAGGTGCGCCGTCACTTCGGTGTGAGATTGAACGTAAATTTTGGGATCAGATCGCGACCGGGATCACAAGTGAGAAGGCTGCTGAAGCGGTTGGCGTGTCGCAAGCAGTCGGCTCCCGCTGGTTCCGTTATCGTGGAGGGATGCCATTGTTTATGTCTAACCCCATATCCGGAAGATATTTGTCGTTCGCAGAGCGAGAAGAGATCGGACTGCTCCGAATCCAAGGCGTCGGCATACGCGAGATCGCTCGCCGCCTTGGCAGAAGTCCGTCGACAGTTTCGCGGGAGCTTACACGTAATGCGGCAACTCGCGGCGGTCGGCTCGAGTATCGAGCTTCGGTTGCACAGTGGAAGGCAGAGCTAGTTGCCAAGAGGCCGAAGCTGTCGAAACTGGTGACAAACCCGCAACTGTGCCACTACGTCCAAGATCGCTTAGTCGGCAAGATTCGTGACGCTAAGGGTCGCGAGATTGCAGGCCCTGGGCAGTCACCGTTCAAGGGTCGGAATAAACCACATCGCGGTGATCGAAAATGGGTCAATGGTTGGTCACCTGAGCAGATTGCTAACCGACTTCCGATCGATTTTCCAGATGACAAAACGATGCGAATCTCTCACGAAGCCATCTATCAAGCCCTCTACATTCAGGGCCGCGGTGCTCTTAAACGCGAACTGGTGCACTGCCTGCGCACTGGACGGGCATTGCGCGTACCAAGAGCCCGAGCGCGGGCCAAGGCTTGGGCGCATGTCAGCGAGAATGTGATGATCTCCAGTCGCCCAGCAGAGGCAGAAGACCGAGCTGTGCCAGGACATTGGGAAGGTGATTTGATCATAGGTCTGAACCGGTCGGCGATCGGAACGCTGGTCGAGCGATCAAGCCGATTCACCATGCTCGTCCATCTGCCTCGCGAGAGTGGCTATGGGTTGATTCCTCGGACGAAAAACGGCCCGGCATTGGCTGGCTACGGGGCGGTCACCATGGCCAATGCACTCAAAAGAACTGTGACGGCACTGCCTGCTGAGTTATGGCGGTCATTGACCTGGGATCGTGGTAAGGAACTCTCCGATCATGCCCGGTTCTCCATCGAGTCTGGGGTGAAGGTCTTTTTTGCCGATCCTCACAGCCCCTGGCAGCGTGGCACGAACGAGAATACGAATGGCCTTCTACGACAATACTTTCCGAAAGGCACTGACCTGTCTCGATGGAGTGCAGAGGAGATCCACGCCGTTGCTCACACGCTGAACACTAGGCCTCGGAAAACGCTTGGTTGGAAGACTCCGGCTGAAACCTTGAACGAGCATCTACAATCCATCCAACAGCCCAGTGTTGCGACGACCGGTTGAATACACCCAGTACTGTAGTCATGAATTCCAGCAGGCGCTTAAAGATTGCCAGACTCGTTCTTCGATGAGCCGCAAAGGCGATTGTTGGGATAACGCTCCCACAGAAAGCTTCTGGGCACGTTTAAAGGCGGCTACTCTGCATAGCGGGACATTTGCCACACATCAGGATGCCAAGGCCGTGATCATGGACTGGATCACCTTCTACAACCATCGCCGTCTTCATTCGACTCTAGGATATCTCAGCCCCATGGACTATGAGAAACGCTGGCGTGCAGCACAGCATAAAATCGCTGCATAACCTCGGAGCTAAGGACTACGAAATTCGAGGGCAACATCAATTGGCCTGTTCGCGCAGCAGCTTGATCTGTTCAGGCCGCATTTCGCGCACATGAAGATGGCGCAACGCAGCGAACTCGCCCATGCGACGCTTACTGATCAGCCCGGCATTGCGCAAACCCAGAGCACTGTCGTGCAATTCGTCCAAAAGGCGGCTGCTATGTTTGCTTGATGTCACTACTTATCTCCACAATTTCGCCAGCTGCCAAGGCTATGGCTATGGCTATGGCTAATTGATGGTCGTCAAAGCTTAGAAATTCCTTGGCCAATTCTTGAAGCAGCTTCAGTTCGGTCTGGTCAATATTGGCTCGCTCGTTCTTGCGGAGCCCGTATAGAAAAAACCAACGCTCTGCCAGCTTTGTCGCCACAATCGTTCGCGCTCCGCCCCGCTTCCCCTGGCCTGGTAAAGCAATGCGCTTCTTTACAACGTAGCTGCCTAAATCGGCGTCGTAAAGGCCTTGCGCCATTTCGAATACGGCTTTACGCAGTGCGCTGTCAGTAAGACCCGAGTACTGCATCCAACGGCTGAAGGTCCTGGTTCGAAATATTCTTTTTGAACAACTATACCACCAAGTGATGCAATCTTCCATGCCAACTTGCCCCTGGAAAGTCTGCAAGCAGGCAATCTAGAGCCAAGCACAAGAGATGAAAATTGAGTGAACTTGTCCTAAGTCCGGTTTGGGCAGGTAGCCCTACATAGCATTTGGATCCAGCTCGCGCCACTGCCCTGGCGCCATCCCGTCCAATCCCCATGGTCCTATTCGAACCCGAACCAGGCGCAGCGTGGGCAAGCCGACCGCGGCGGTCATTCTTCGCACCTGGCGATTGCGGCCTTCATGTATCGTCAATTCAAGCCAAGCGGTCGGAATGCTTTTTCGGAATCGTATCGGTGGATTGCGGGGCCAGATGTCGGGCTCGTCGATCAAGCGGGCCTGAGCCGGCAGCGTGGGGCCGTCCTTCAGCACAATACTTCGGCGCAAGCTCTGCAGCTGTTCCGAGCTAGGCTGGCCTTCTACTTGAACCCAATAAGTCTTGGCCAACTTATATCGAGGGTCCGAAATGCGCGCTTGCAGCCGGCCGTCGTTGGTTAGCAGCAGCAGGCCTTCGCTATCCCGATCCAGGCGGCCGGCGGGGTAGACGTCGGCGACATCGACGAAATTCTTGAGCGTGGCACGCCCTTGGTCGTCGCTGAATTGAGCCAGGACGTCGAAGGGCTTGTTCAGCATCAATAGCCTGGGCTTGGCGGGCGCCGCTTGGCGCACCGGCCGGGCTGAATCGCGCTTCGGATGATTTGAATGTTTGAAGCTCATGGGGGCAACTGGCGCCCGAACTAGGGTTCCAGGTACGGGAAGTATGTAGTGTCCGGGTAGGATATTATCAATCCGCGGGTCAGCTCCCATATTATGTTCTACCTCATGACGTTATGATCAGCCCCTTAAGCATGCCGGCCACGGCGTCGACATGCCTATGGCGGGGCACCGCGCTGGCTACCGCCAGAGACCCCTGGCTAAAAAAGCGCCGTGATTCTCATGCGGGTGACTAGCCTTGCACGCAGCAACGTCGCATAATTGGATAACTAACGCCGCCAAGTGTTGCCCACTCTGGGAATACTCATCAGCATAATAGGCAGTACGCCGCAACCCACGAGATAGTGCCCGCGTCAGCGAACGGAGCGCCTATCGGCATCCCCACTGCGTAGGCTAACCAGTTTGCGCCACCGCGGGTATGGATACATACGCACCCAGGGCGAACGCGCACGACAGCATCGACGACGGCGCAGCCTACGGGGCACTCTCGCAGCAAGAAAATTGACCATGCATTTCGACCCACAGATGAAATCAATGGTGTAAGTCTGCGGTTTTATTTATGCAGAAGAAGCCTTTTATATAAAAATCCTTTTGCTATTAAATCAATAATGAAAATCACCTTGGACGAAATACAGGCTTTCGTCACCGTCGTGGACGTCTCGTCCATCACCGCGGCGGCGCAACAGCTGGGCCAGACGGTCTCGGCCATCAGCCGCACGCTGACGCGTCTAGAGGAAAAATTACAGACTACCCTGCTGCGCCGCACGACGCGGCGGCTGGAACTTACAGAAGAAGGACAGGCTTTCCTGGAAAAGGCGCGCGACATCATCGCTTCCGTGGAAAACACAGAAGAACAGATGACGGACAGGAGTGCGCAGCCCGCCGGACGCCTGAGGGTGGACGCGGCTACGCCCATCATGCTTCATGTGGTCGTGCCGTTGATAGCGGGCTACCGCGCACGCTATCCGCGCATACAGCTCGAACTCAACTCCACGGAAGGCATCACCGACTTGCTGAAGCGGCGCACCGACGTCGTGCTGCACATCGGCCCATTGAAAGACTCCACGCTGCATAGCCGGCGCATCGGCAGCAGCTGCGTACGCGTGCTGGCCAGCCCGAGCTACCTGGCGACGCGGGGCACACCGCGGCGTCTGGCCGACCTAGCCTCGCATGCACTGCTGGGCTTCACTCAGCCGGAATCGCTAAACGAATGGCCGCTGCTCGACGAGAATAAGCAGCCACTGCATATCCGTCCCTCGCTACGCTCATCCAGCGGCGAAACGCTGCGCCACCTGGCACTGCAGGGCAATGGCATCGTCTGCCTGTCGGACTTCATGTGCTGCGACGATCGAAAAAGCGGGCGCTTGCGCCAGTTGCTGCGGCGCAATACGCTCGAAGTGCGTCAGCCCATCAATGCCGTGTACTACCGTCACACGGTGATCCCGGCGCGCATCGCTTCTTTCATTGACTACCTGATCGAGCACCTTCCGGAGAACGGCTTCGACGCCTGAACCACCAACGCCGCTCCGGACCCGTCAACACACCCTAGGCGCCCTCGCCCAGCCGCAGCAGCACGTCGCGCCGCAATACCTTGACACAACGGCCCAGGAAATCGAACGCGCCTATCAGTTCCAACTTGCTTGACCGCTGCGCCACTTCGGCGAGACGGCGCACCAGATACTGTTCGGGAAAAACCAGGCCCGAACAGTTCTCGGGCACCGCCCGCAAGGTCACCATGCGCCTGTCCAGCAGGCTCCTGTCCCGATGGATATAGCCGCCGGTCTCCAGCCGGTTGATCAGCGCGGTCACGCCGCCATAACTCAGGTCCATCAATTGGCCCAGTTGGCCCGTCGATAAGGACTCGAACTCCACGATGAAGGCCAGCGCGCGCAGATCCAGCAGCGGCAGGCCGTGGTCTTCGGCCATACTGGACAGCCGGGCCTCGGCATACACCGAAAGCCGCCTGCCGATCAGCATGGCCAACTCTTCCACAATATCGTCCGGCAGGCCGCCGAAGGCGGGCGCCGGGCCCTGGACCTCGGCACCGGCGTCCGCCGAGGTCATGATGTTGCCTTCCGGCGGCATCATGGATTTTCCCCGTCCGATATCAACGGCGGCCGAGCAGGCCGCCCAGCAGGCCGCCCCCGGGCTTGCTATCGCCCACGCCGGTCAGGGCCCCGACCACGCCGGTCACCGGCGCAAGCAAGCCCCCCACACCCGCAGCCGGCGAACCGCCGTCGCCGCTGGAAGCGCCGCCCGGCACGCTGCCGGCCACGCCGCCCACGACCCCGGCCACCGCAGCGGTAGCAGTGGAAACCACGTTCGTGACCGGAGCCAGCAGACCGCCGGCCGCATTAGCACCCGCGGCACCGGCGCCGTCCGCCGCCGGCGTGGTCACCGGCGACAGCAGGCCGCCCAGCCCGCCGCCAGCACCGCCGCCGGTCACACCGCCGACCAGGCCCGTGACAGGCGCCAGCAAGCCACCCGTCGCGCCACCCGCAACACCCTGTGTCACGGACTCGACCGCGCCCGTGGCATTAGCCAGCACATTACCCACCGGATTTTGCGCACCCGGTGCGCCGGCGTGGACGAGGCCGCCCACGCTGGCCACCGTGGCGCCCAAGCCGCCGATCAGCCCGCCTACACCCGGCAAGGGCCCCCCTGCCTGGCCTCCCAGAT
>Ga0180218_1001211_pt1 | contig 16439 bp, 11 predicted proteins | sample eDN3rd37CKraftBY_FD_151334 | JGI IMG/M metagenome (GOLD analysis project Ga0180218, IMG submission 151334) | Enriched backyard soil microbial communities from Emeryville, California, USA - eDNA 3rd pass 37_C Kraft BY (version 2) (version 2) | ecosystem: Environmental > Terrestrial > Soil >...
TCGTCCCTGACGGTGGTGATGGTCACGCATGACCTCAGCGAAGCCTTCGAACTCGGCACGCGCGTCATCGCTTTCGAGCGGCCCCGCAACAGGCCGGAGGAGCTCGAGCGTTACGGCGCAAGACTATCGGCCGACATTCCAACGCCGCCTTCTAGCGCTCAGGAACTTTCAAAGGGCGCTACGATCACAAGGGACATCGAGGTGTGGCCGAAGAAAGTTGCCGGAAGCCCAGGAGTTCACAAGCCTAACGGGCATGCAGCTCCGCAGTCTTGAACCACGAGCTTACCCCGAGGGACGACCCTCGGCGGGTATTCACGAACCCGGGACGGCCCGGACTAACGCGCAAGCCGCGTCTGCCAGGGACGCATCTCGCGTGGGGAGTGGAGAATGGAAAACCTGATCTACAGCGATACGCTGCCAGGCGGTAAGCACTGGTCGCTGCTCATGCGCCGCAATACGCGGCTGCGTCTGACGGACGTCGAGGGCGGCGCGAATATCGGCATGCTGTTCTACAATCCGCAAAACCTGCTCGAGCGCTACAACGCGCCCGACACGCTCAAGTGTCAGCACACCTTCAAACTCACGGCGGGCCATTGTCTCTATTCCGACATGGGCCGCATCTTCTGCTCGATCGTGTCGGACAGCTTCGGCTGGCACGACACGGTTTCGGGCAATACGACAAAGGCGATCGTCGCGCGCAAGTGGGGCGAGAAGAGCTATCAGGCTGCCCGCAACGACTGGCAGCAGAACGGCCACGACAGCTTTCTCGTCGAAGGCGCGAAGTATGGCCTGACGCGCCGCGACCTCGCCGCGAACGTCAACTGGTTCAGCAAGGTGGCTGTCGCCGCTGATGGGGCGATGTCGCTCGACACGTCCGCCGCGAAGGCCGGCGCGCAGGTCGAACTCCGGTTCGAGATGGACACGCTCGTTCTCTTTCACACGTGCCCGCACCCGCTCAATTTTGCCAACACCTATCCAAGGAAGCCCGCGCAGTTCGAGATCCTGGAGGGACCTCCCGCGGCGCTCGATGACCCTGCCCGCCTTTCGGCGCCGGAGAATGCGCGCGGTTTCGAAAACAACCGCATCTTCCTGGCCGGCTGCTGTGGAGATCACCACCAATGATCAAGGAAAGCACCCTCCGCGAGGCCGACGCGATCTATCGCCATGTCATTCCCGCCGGCACCTATTGGATGCATGTCGTCCAGAAGGGCCAGACGCTGCGCCTCCTCGACCTTGAAGGCAACCAGGCGGCTGACACGCTGTTCTTCAATGCCGACGATCCGGCCGAGCGCTACTCGGCTTCCGACACGATCCGTGAACAGGGCAACATCTATCTGACTGCGGGCACAGTGCTGATGTCCGATATCTGCCGTCCGATGCTGACGATCACGGCCGACACGGTCGGGCGCCACGATACGCTTGGCGGCGCGTGCGCGACCGAGAGCAACACGGTTCGCTACGCGCTCGAGAAGAAGTCGATGCACGCGTGCCGCGACAGCTACCTGCTCGCGATCGCCGAGAACGAGCAATACGGGCTTTCGAAGCGCGACATCGGGCACAACATCAACTTCTTCATGAATGTGCCGGTGACGCCTGATGGCGGATTGACGTTCGAGGATGGCCTGTCGGCGCCCGGTAAATACGTCGAGATGACGGCGCACATGAACGTCATCGTGCTCATCTCGAACTGCCCGCAGCTCAACAATCCCTGCAACGCTTACAACCCAACGCCCATCGAGGCACTCATCTGGGGCGAAGGGGTCTGACACTGATGTTTCGCAAGGTCTTGATTGCCAATCGTGGCGCCATCGCGTGCCGCATCATTCGAACGCTCGATCGCATGGGCATTGCGAGCGTTGCCGTTTATTCGGAAGCCGACCGGCATTCGATGCACGTGATGCAGGCTGGCGAGGCGGTCGCCATCGGCCCCTCACCTGCCGCTGAGAGCTATCTGAAGTTCGAGGCGATCTTAGAGGCGGCGAAGGCCACTGGCGCTGAGGCCATCCATCCGGGCTACGGCTTCCTGTCGGAAAATCCGGATTTCGCGGAAGCCTGCGAAGCGGCGGGCATCGCCTTCATCGGTCCGAAAGCTCAGCACATGCGTGCGTTCGGCCTGAAGCACAAGGCGCGTGAACTCGCCCTTGAAGCGGGCGTCCCACTCGCGCCGGGCTCGGGTCTCATCCGCGATGTGGAGCATGCGAAGAGCGAGGCTCAGCGCATCGGTTACCCGGTGATGATCAAGAGCACGGCGGGCGGCGGCGGCATCGGCTTGCAGCTCGTCTCCTCGGCGGACGAGATGGGACCGATGTTCGAGCGCGTCGAGCGTCTGGCGCGCAACAACTTCAAGGACGCGGGCATCTTCATCGAGAAGTATGTCGCGCGCGGCCGCCATATCGAGGTGCAGATCTTCGGCGACGGCCGGGGCAATGTCGTCTCGCTCGGCGAGCGCGATTGCTCGGCCCAGCGGCGCAACCAGAAAGTCATCGAGGAGACGCCGGCACCCAATCTCCCGGAGGCTACACGCGCAGCACTTTGGGAAACGGCGCGGCGTCTCGGACAGTCCGTCAATTACGAAAGCGCCGGCACTGTCGAATATCTCTACGACGCCGAGACCAACGAGTTCTATTTCCTCGAGGTCAACACGCGTCTGCAGGTCGAGCACGGCGTCACGGAAGAAGTCGTCGGCGCCGACCTCGTCGAATGGATGGTGCGCCAGGCAGCGGGTGAATTGCCGCCGCTCGATCAATCGAAGATCGTGCCGCAGGGCGCGTCGATCCAAGTCCGGCTTTATGCGGAAGATCCTGGCCGCGATTTCCGGCCAAGCTCGGGCCGGCTGACGGAGGTTTCGTGGCCCTCGGGCGCGCGCATCGAAACGTGGGTGCAAGGCGGATCGGAGGTTTCACCCTTCTACGATCCGATGATCGCGAAGATCATCGTCAAGGGCTCGTCACGCAAGGATGCACTGGCTCGGCTCTCGCGGGCGCTTGCGGATACGCGCATCGGCGGGCTCGAGACCAATCTCGATTATCTGCGGCAGCTCGCAGGATCTGAAGTCTTTGCGAACGGCGACGTGCTGACGCGGACGCTGCAAACATTCGCGTACAAAGCCGACACGATCGAGGTTCTATCGCCTGGCACGCAGACGACGATCCAGGACTGGCCGGGCCGCGTTGGCTATTGGGCCGTTGGCGTTCCGCCCTCCGGGCCCATGGACGCGCTGTCGTTCCGCCTCGCCAATCGCATCGTCGGCAATGATGAAGGCGCTGCGGGCATCGAGACGACGCTCGCGGGGCCTTCGCTCAAGTTCAACACCGATGCCGTGATCTGCCTTGCCGGCGCGGAGTTGGCGGCGACGCTCGACGGGGAGCCTGTCAGCTACTGGCAAGCCATTCAGGTCAGAGCGGGCCAAGTGCTGAAGATTGGCGGCGTCAAAGGCCCTGGCGTGCGCGCCTACATCGCTGTGCGCGGCGGCATCGACGTCCCCTCGTATCTCGGCAGCAAATCGACGTTCACCCTTGGCAAGTTCGGCGGTCACGGCGGGCGCGTGCTGATGACGGGTGACGTGCTGCACATCGGCCGCGAGGCGACGAGCTTTCCTTCCGCTCGCCTGCCCGATGAGCTCAAGCCTTCCCTCGTCCACACGTGGGAGATCGGCGTTCTCTATGGTCCGCATGGCGCGCCCGATTTCTTCGCGCCGGAATATATCGACACGTTCTTCTCGTGCGACTGGGAGGTTCATTACAATTCGAACCCGACGGGCATACGCCTGATCGGACCGAAGCCCGTTTGGGCGCGCACGGACGGCGGCGAGGCCGGGCTGCATCCGAGCAACATTCACGACAACGCCTATGCGATCGGAACGATCGATTTCACCGGCGATATGCCCGTCATTCTCGGTCCGGATGGTCCCTCACTCGGCGGCTTCGTCTGTCCGGCGACCATCGTGCAGGCGGAACTGTGGAAGATGGGTCAGCTGCGGCCGGGCGACAAGGTTCGCTTCAAACGGCTGACACCTGCTGATGCGGCCGCACTGCTCGCAAAGCAGAAAGCGGAAGTCGCGACGCTGCAGCCGATCGCAGCGCCTTCGTTCCCGCACGCCAAGTGGGGCGCGGACGACTGCATCGTCGGCGGCCGCGAGGAATCCGGCGACAAGCCTCGCGTCGTCTACCGCCGCGCAGGCGATGCCTACATGCTCATCGAGTACGGCCCGATCGTCCTCGACTTCAACTTGCGCTTCCGCGCGCATGCGCTGATGGCGGCACTCGAAGCCCGCAAGCTTGCCGGCATCATCGATCTCACGCCCGGCATCCGCTCGCTCCAAGTCCATTACGACAGCACGGTGCTGCCTCTTGAAGATCTCATCACCGAGTTGGCGCAGATCGAAGACACGCTCGGCGACCTGAGCGACATCGAGGTGCCCTCGCGCATCGTGCATCTGCCATTGTCGTGGAACGATGCAGCGGTGCAGAAGACGATCGACAAGTACATGCAGGGCGTCAGACCCGACGCGCCGTGGTGTCCTTCGAACATCGAGTTCATCCGGCGCATCAACGGTCTCGATTCCATCGAGGATGTGCTGCGGATCGTGTTCGACGCGACCTATCTCGTGCTCGGCCTCGGCGACGTCTATCTCGGCGCGCCGGTGGCGACGCCTGTTGATCCTCGTCACCGGCTCGTGACGACGAAGTACAATCCGGCGCGCACGTGGACGCCAGATAACGTCGTCGGCATTGGCGGCGCTTACATGTGCATCTACGGCATGGAAGGTCCGGGCGGCTATCAGCTCTTCGGGCGCACGTGCCAAGTCTGGAACACGTACCGGACAACGGAAGCCTTCAAAAAGGGCTCGCCGTGGCTTCTGCGGTTCTTCGACCAGATCAGGTTCTATCCGGTCTCGAGCGAAGCGTTGCTGGAGTTTCGCGACGGGTTCCTCGAAGGACAGGGCGGCGTCAAAATTGAGGAGACAACGTTCCGCCTCAAGGATTATCAGGCATTTCTCAGAGCGAACGCGGATACGATCAGCGCGTTCAAGACCCGTCAGCAGGCGGCATTCGAGGCTGAGCGGGCGCGCTGGCAGCAGGTCGATCAGGAAGGTGCTGCGAGCGCATCGGAAGCCGGCAACGATGACGATGCCAGTGCGGCGCTGCCGCCGGGAGCGACAGCTGTCGAAAGCCCGGTCCCGGGCAGCGTCTGGAAGATCCTCGTTGAGCCCGGAGCGCGGGTTGCTGAAGGCGAGACGCTGATTATCGTCGAGTCCATGAAGATGGAGATGGCCGTGACAGCACCGCAAAGCGGTATCGTCCATGAGTTGCGGTGCGCTGAGGGCCGGCCTGTGGCACTGGGCCAAGCGCTTGTCATTTTGAAAGAACATGCGGAGGCAACTGCGTGACCTTATCGCTCGACATTGCCCATCTCTCCGCGCTCTACGAGCAAGGAAAGATCACGCCAGAAGCCGTTATCGAGGAAGTCTTCGCGCGGATCGCAGGCAAGGGCGTTGCGCCCGACTGGATCGCATTGCGCGACAAGGCGGACGTTCTGGAGAGCGTACGGCGCGCGTCGCGCGGTCCGCTGTACGGCATTCCGTTTGCCGTGAAGGACAACATCGACGTCGCCGGCCTGCCGACGACGTGCGCGTGCCCGGCATTCGCTTATACGCCAGAGCGTTCGGCGACGGTCGTCGAGCGGCTTGAGGCTGCAGGCGCGATCCTCATCGGCAAGACGAACCTCGATCAGTTTGCGACGGGTTTGAACGGTACCCGCTCGCCCTATGGCATTCCCGCGAACGTCTTCAACGCGGACTACATCTCGGGTGGATCGAGCTCGGGCTCGGCCGTCGTCGTTGCGGCGGGGCTCGTCTCGTTCTCGCTTGGCACGGATACGGCTGGTTCTGGACGCGTACCGGCGGGGTTCAACAACATCGTTGGCCTGAAGCCGACAAAGGGCATGATCTCGACGCGTGGCGTCGTGCCGGCGTGCAAGAGCCAGGACGCGGTTTCGATCTTCGCGCTGACCGTCGGCGATGCTGCAAAGGTTGCAGAAACAGCCGCCGCTTTCGATAAGGACGACTGCTACGCGCGGCCGGATGCGCCGCCCTTCGCGGTTCAGGAGTTCGCGCGGCCGCTGCGCGTCGGCATTCCCAATGCACCCCTGTCGTTCTTCGGTGATAGCGAGTACCAGCGGCTTTATCATCAGACGATCGATCGTCTCGCGGCGCTCGGCTTCGAAATCACGCCATTCAACTTTGCGCCTTTCCGCGATACGGCCGCGATGCTTTATGACGGCCCGTGGGTCGCCGAACGGTTGTTCGCGGCGGACGATCTGAAGGATGAGGATCTCAATCCGGTCGTCGGCGCAATCCTGCGCGGCGGTAAGGACAAGACGGCGCTTGCTGCATTCGAGAGCTTCTATCGCCTGGAAGAGTTCCGCCGCGCGGCAGAGGCTGAATGGAAACGCATGGACGTGATGGTGCTGCCGACGGCCGGCACGACCTACACGATCGCGGATATGCTCGCTGATCCCATTCAGCTCAATTCCAACCTCGGCGCCTATACGAACTTCGTCAATCTGCTCGACCTGTCAGCGCTCGCCGTGCCTGCCGGTTTCCGCGCGGATGTCATTCCCTTTGGCGTGACCTTGATCGGGCGCGCGTTTGAAGACGGGAAGCTCGCCGCGTTAGGGGACGTCCTTCACCGCGCGCTCGAAGGCGCCAAGCTCGGTGGGACAGAAACCGCGTTGGCGCAAACCGCTCCCGCGGCAGCGAAGCCCCTTAAGAAGCCGGCAGTTCAGGTTGCTGTGGTCGGCGCGCATCTGCGGGGGCAGCCGCTCAATGGCCAGTTGACCGAACGCAACGCCGTCTATCTGGAGACTGCCCGTACGGCTGAAGGCTACCACCTTTACGCCTTGCCGGGAACGACACCGCCGAAGCCGGGGCTCGTTTTCGAAGGCACCGGGCCGGGCAAAATCGAGGTGGAAATCTGGGAGATGAGCGAAGCCGCCTTCGGCTCGTTCGTGGCCCTCATCCCAGCGCCTCTCGGGATCGGCACGCTCACCCTCGACGATGGCAGGCAGGTCAAAGGCTTCCTGTGCGAGAGCCACGCGCTCGCCGGCGCTGAGGACATCACCGAATTCGGTGGCTGGCGGGCTTGGCTGAACCGAACCGCAGTCGCCTGATTTTTCTCAAGAATCCTCCTATCACGTTGCAAACGCCCTGCTGTTGAAGCCGTCGGCGTTTGCAACGCTGCGTGTGCAACATTGATGACCTCGGCCCGACATTCCTGTAGTATTTTGTTTGGGTTGAACGTTTTGAACGCCCTTGAGACCGCCTTATCGCGGCAAGCGAGGAAACGATGCGCAGCAGCTTTATTCGATCGGGTTTCGCCGCCGGAATAGCAGCCGTTCTCGGCCTGATGGCTGTTTACTCCGGCGCGCGGGCCGACGACACGGACGCGATGTGGGATAGCCTCCGGCGCGACGTTTTCGGCACTCGGGTTGTCGCGGATGGCGCCGGGAAGGTGACGCTCGAGGCGCCCTATCGCGCAGAAGACGCAGCGACCGTTCCGCTGACGGTCCGCCTGCCAGCCGAATTCGCCAAGGATGTGAAATCCCTGACGCTTGTGATCGATAAGAACCCCTCGCCTGTCGTCGCGACTTTCAACTACGGCGAAGCCGCGGGCAGCGGAGAGCGCGTGTTGGCCACGCGGGTTCGCATCGATCAATATTCGAACGTTCGCGCCATCGCCGAAACGAACGACGGCCGGCTCTTCATGACGACGAAGTTCGTGAAGGCTTCGGGCGGCTGCTCGGCGCCTGCCGGCAAGGATCCTGAGGAAGCGGCCAAGACCCTGGGCAAGATGAAGGTAACGACCGCGTTCAAGGATCCCGAGAACGCCGCGTTGCAGGAAGCGCAAGTCATGATCCGGCATCCCAACAATTCGGGCCTGCAACAGGATCAGCTGACGGGTCTCTATATCCCGCCGCACTTCGTAGAAAAGGTGGCCGTGACGACCGGCGGCAAAACCATCTTCACGATGACCGGCGGCATCTCGATCAGCGAAAACCCGAACTTCCGCTTCACCTATCAGGGTAATCCAGCCGACGTGATGAGCGTCATGGCTGAAGATACCAAAGGCAATGAGTTCAAGGGCAGCTCGACGCCGGGGCAATCCTGACGCCGCGGCAGCGGGAACGGCCGCATGGCCGGCAAGCTGACAGACGACGATTTGATACCAGTCGCGGGCGGCGGGCTTTTGCATCGCCGCCTTTTTCTTGGCGGCGGTCTCGTTCTGGCGGTGGCGCAGACGGCAACGTCGTTGCGGGCTGAGGACGCCCCGCGGCCCCATACTGAGGATCCTGCGGATCCCTCCTGGCTCCATCAGACCGGACTCCCTTTTAGCGGATACGGTACCCCTTCGCGCTACGAGAAGCGTGTCGTTCGGAACACCGGGGGCAATCGCTCGCCTGCGGGCGATGGCGTCTCCTGGACGCCTTTGCAGGAGCTGGAAGGCATCGTTACGCCGAGCGGGCTCCACTTCGAGCGCCATCATGATGGCGTGCCCGACATCGATCCCAATGTGCACCGGCTGGTCATTCACGGGCTCGTTCAGCAGCCGCTGGAGTTCACGGTCTCAGACCTGCTTCGCTATCCAATGATCTCCCGCTTTCTCTTCATCGAATGCGGCGGCAACAGCAATGCCGGCTGGCATGAGGAACCGATACAGCGGCCGGTCGGTGACTTCCATGGTCTCGTTTCCTGCTCGGAATGGACCGGCGTGCCGCTGTCCATCCTGCTCGATGAAGCAGGCGTCGATGGGAAGGCTTCCTGGGTGATTGCCGAAGGGGCAGATGCAGGCCTTCTCAACGTCAGCCTGCCGCTTGCGAAGCTGAAGGAGGATGCGTTCGTCGCGCTCTATGAAAACGGTGAGCGCGTCCGGCCGGAGAACGGCTATCCCCTGCGCCTCATCGTGCCCGGCTGGGAAGGCATCACGCACGTCAAATGGCTGAGGCGGCTGCACGTCACTGACGCTCCCGCAATGACGCGCAACGAGACTGCGAAATACACCGAGCTTCTCCCGTCCGGCAAAGCGCGCATGTTCACGTTTGTCATGGACGCGAAATCACTGATCACGTCGCCCTCGCCCGGCCAAAAAATGCATGGCGCGAACGTTTATGAAATTCGTGGCCTCGCGTGGAGTGGACGGGGAAGAATCGCCAAGGTCGACGTTTCCGCAGACGGCGGCAAATCGTGGGCGGAAGCGCATCTGCAGGAGCCCGTGCTGTCGCAGTGCTTCACGCGGTTTCGATCGGCGTGGAAGTGGGACGGCAAGCCGGCGCTTCTCAAGAGCCGGGCGACGGACGAGACCGGATACGTTCAGCCCGAACGCGATGTGCTGGTCTCTGAGCGCGGGCGCGAGGGCTACTTCCACTTCAATGGCATTGTCTGCTGGGCAGTCGATGAAGATGGTACGATCAGCCATGTCTATGCCTAGAGGCACCACAGTTGCTATTAGCATTGTCGGGGTGACGCTGGCTGCCGGCTCGCTTGCGGCCGATACCGCTATCCAAGCTCCCCGCCTTGGGACACCGCTTAGCGCGGGCGAGGTCGCGAAATGGGATCGGACGATCTTCGCCGATGGGCGCGGGCTGCCACCTGGGCGTGGCACAGCGAGAGACGGCCGCATCATCTACGCGCAGCAGTGCGCGAGCTGCCATGGCGTTCGCGGCGAAGGCGGTACAGCCGAAGAACTCGTCAACGAACCGAAGCCGCCATCGGCCGACAATCCGAGCAAGGCTATCGGATCCTACTGGCCATTCGCGCCGACAATCTTCGACTTCGTCCGGCGCAGCATGCCGCCCGCAGCGCCCGGCTCGCTTTCCGCCGACGAGACGTATGCGGTGACGGCCTACTTGCTTTTCGCGAACGGCATCATTCCAGAGAGCCAAGAGATGAATGCCGCAGCGCTGAGCGCCGTGCGCATGCCGAACCGCGACGGCTTTGTCTGGATCGACGTTAAAAAGTGAGCGGCGGCGGGCGTCCCGTGCTCTTCAGAAATTGATTTTCGCGCCGACGATGACTTCCTGGAACGCGTCGAGAGATGTTCTTCCGGCAGGAATTCCGTTGGCCGCGGTTCCGGCGCTGCCGATAACGTCGCCATCTGCGTGCCCATAGACGGCGTAAAGGCTCATTTCAGCGGCGTCGATATATTGGATGATGCCGCCATGCCAAAAATTGACGCTCGCTGAAACGCTCCTGCCGGGATTGGAGCCGGGATCATCGTGACGGTACATGCCGAAGATGTTGGTTTTGCCTAGCGGAATCCACTTGTACTCGATGCCAGGCTGGATGAACCATGTCTGGCTGTCAGGCTCGACGAGCAGCGAGTTCGTCGCCGGGTTGCCGGTCTCGATGTGCTGCTTACCCCAACCGCCATACACGAAGATTCCAGTAGGTGTATGCATGATCGTGGCGGCGGCGCCGCCCCAACTGCATTCGAAGCCCTGGTGAGAATTTTGATTAGGTGGAGGCAGCGAGGATGCACTGGTCGTGCTCGACGATATGCAGGCAGTTCCACCCACGACGTACGTGCCTAGGGAGTTGCCAAACTGGGTGCCCGGGTCGTTGCTCTGACCATAGCCCACCCGCGCGAGGACACTGAAATCGCCAATTTCGTTTTTGTACACAAGGGCCACATCCCAAAGATCGTCCTCGCCCCATGCGGCGGTGCCGGTGAAGTTCGCGATGGTCGGGGAGTCGTAGCGAACGACATTGCGGCGGCCGCTATCGCCAGGCGTGGAATTGTTGAAGCCACGCAGAATGTCGGTCCATCTGTTCGTGCCCAAGGGCAAGCCGTTGGCCCTCAGCTGAAATTGCGACAGGTAGATCGCTGGTCCTTCAGCGTCGTCGACGTTACGAGTCAAAGTGAAATCGGCATCATCGAGGAGGTGATATGTTGCGGTGCCATTCTGGCCGATAGCAACCTGGCCCCAATCCTTGCTCCTGACGAACCAGAAGCTTTTGCGGACGAGAACCTGATTATCCTGGTTATTGGGGTTGGCGCTCGATGAAGCAGGTGAATTCTGGTTCCATTGATTTGACGGATGGCCTTGCGTGCCGATTTCCAGGGTGTAACCGGCCGACCAGTCGGACGTGATCTTTGCCTCTCCAACGAACCTGAAACGCGACTGCTCAACGGAGTTGGTGCCGACGTAGGCGTTTTGCTCCGTGCCATCATCCCACATGATGACGTTTTCGTTGACCCAGCCCGAGATCGTCAGGCTGACTTTCCGATTGCCTTTGCGCGCCGTGGTCGCTTCGAGCTCTGCAATGCGCTCCTCGAGATCGGCGCAGCAATTGCCTCCCACGTCGTTGGCCGCTGCAGATGACATGAAGGCCAGCAAGGCTGCACCGCTGCACACGATGCTTCCGAGCGCGCGAGATATCCTCATGATCACCATCCCGTGAATCAATCCGTCGAAGGATTGTTATGCGTGCAGCGTGCGGATCAATACGGAACCGGCCAAAACTGCAGGATGGCAAATTGCCTGTTACGCAAAAGCGATTATGCAAAAATCCGAGAATTCAATTTTTCTGTTAGATTGAAATTGCCTCTGTTAGCTGAGATTTCCGATACGCTTTTGGGCCGTTCTCGTTTCGATGGAAAGTGCATGGTTAGGCCGCGCGGGCAAATCTCTGGCGTGAGTTTTTGCGAGCTAAAATCTTCTGCTCCTCACTCATTGCAATGCTGGGTGTCACTTCCAAATAATCATCGGCACGGCCACAATCCGACATGCATGGTGCCGCCTATAAAGACTGCTGCGGGCATTGCCGAAACGTGTCGGCGATCCTGCACATGGCGATCATCGCAATGTCAGCGTCAAGCGCGACAGCCAGCCCCAAACAGGTGAGCCGTTATGGGTCGTGGCCGAGGCCAAAGGTGGCAAGCTTTCCGGAAAGTCCCGGGAGCGGCGAAACAGAGCTTCAAGGTGATGTCACATCGTTGCGACTAGGCATGGCCCGGACGCGCCGGGATGCCGCGGCCAGCGAGCCTTGCTCCAACTCCAGACCGGTCTGGAACGAGGCGCCGGGTTTGTCATAAATCCGTATTATACAGCATTTGCTTGGCCTTCCCGTGGGACGGAAAGGGCAAGTTCTAGTAAGTATTGAATTATTGCCCCGCCTGCCCTATCTCGGGCCACCGGCGCACCTCAATCGCGCTTGCTGGAGCCGGCGTCACCGGCATTTCTTTTCTGGGAGCGTTCGTTGGACAACGTACTTATCATCGGGGCAGGCGCCGCAGGCTCGGTCGTTGCGAAGAAATGCGCGATGAACCGCGATGTGTTCAAGAAAATCCATCTCGCCTCGCGCCGCATCGAAAGCTGCAAGAAAGTCCAGGCGGAGTGCAAGACGCCGATCGAGATCTCGCAGCTCGACGCCGACAACGTCGCCGACACGGTCGCGCTGCTGAACAAGGTCAAGCCCGACCTCGTGATCAACATGGCGCTTCCCTATCAGGATCTCGCGATCATGGACGCGTGCCTGGAGGCGGGTGTCCACTACATGGACACGGCGAACTATGAGCCGCGCGACGAGGCGAAATTCACCTACAAATATCAGTGGCCGTATAACGACAAGTTCAAGGCCAAGGGGCTGATGGCCGTTCTCGGCTGCGGCTTTGATCCCGGCGTCACAAACGTCTTCTGCTCGTACGCGCAGGAGAACCTTTATGACGAGATCCACACGATCGACATCATCGACTGCAACGCCGGCAGCCACGGCAAGGCGTTCGCTACGAACTTCAATCCGGAGATCAATCTCCGCGAGGTGACCCAGCGCGGCAAATACTGGAAAGACGGCGAATGGATCGAAATCGATCCGTTGTCCATTTCGACGATGATCGACTATCCGGAAGTCGGCCCGGTTAAATCCTACCTCATCTATCATGAGGAGGAAGAGAGCCTCGTCGAGAACATCAAGGGCCTGAAGCAGATCCGCTTCTGGATGACCTTCTCGGACAACTACATCAAGCACCTGGAAGTGCTCCAGAACGTGGGCATGACGCGCATTGATCCCGTCATGTACAAGGGCACGCCTGTCGTGCCGATGGAGTTCCTGAAGGCCGTGCTGCCCGAGCCCTCTTCCCTTGCCGAGAACTACACCGGCAAAACGTCGATCGGCGTCGTCCTCAAGGGCGAGAAGAACGGCAAGAAGAAGCGTTACATGATCTGGAACGTGTGCGACCACGCCGAGACCAACAAAGAGGTCGGCGCGCAGGCGGTTTCCTACACCACCGGCGTTCCGGCGGTCACCGGCGCGATCATGATGTTCAAGGGCATCTGGAAGGGCAAAGGCGTCTTCAACGTCGAGCAGCTGCCGCCGGAGCCTTTCCTCGAGGAACTCGCCGAGCAGGGCCTGCCCTGGCACGTGAAGGAAATCGAGAAGTCCGATCAGAAGAAGCTATTCGCGGTCGAGACTTGATGAGCGAAGCCGAGATCCTTTCGATCCGCAACGAGTTGACGGCCCTTGTGGTCTCCGTCGTCTCGGTGAGTTTCGGAATGATTTCGGCCTACATCGCCGGGCTCTGGCTCTTCCTCAGGGAGGCCCCGGTCTCGCTGCGTTTGCTGGCCTTCGCCCTGCTCTCATGCGGTCTGGCCTTCATGGGCGCGCTGACGCTGGGCCTGAACGAGCTTCTGATGGGCACGGACCGCGCGTGGTCCAAGCTTTCGGGTCCCACGAGCGAGATTCCCGGCTTTGGCAACGCCCGGCCAGAATGGCTCCACGGATTTACCTTGTATGAGGCATCGGCGTTGCTTGGAAGTTTGGCATTCGGTGCCATCTATATCTCGCTCGCCTATCTGACGTTCTTGTACAGACGGCCGGGCTCAACGGCGGCGCCTGTGCGCGTCTCGCCTTGAACCGTTTCCGCCAACCCGACTGGTGATCCGATTTGTCAGAACTTTCGAAACTGAAGCTGCCGTCCTTCGATTGGGCACAATCGATCGCAACGCCTTCATACGTTCTCGACGTTGCGGCGCTGAAGCGCAACCTCGCGCGGGCTGCAGAAATCAAGCGCCAAACCGGCGCAAAGATCCTGCTGGCGACGAAGGCCTTTGCGCTCCCGGCCGCATTTCCGCTGATGCGGGAGGTGCTCGACGGGACGACTGCAAGCGGCGAATACGAGGCGCGGCTCGGCCATGAGGAGTTCGGCAAGGAAGTGCACGTCTATTCGCCGGCCTATGCGCCCGGCGAAGTCGAACGGCTGACCAAGCTCGCGCAGCACATCTATTTTAACTCGCCCGAGCAGATTGCAAAGAACCTGCCCGTCATAAGGCGGCACCCGGAGCTGAAGATCGGCATCCGTATCAATCCGGGCTATTCCAATGCCACGCTTGGCGGTGCGCTCTACGATCCGTGCGCGCCCAACTCCCGCTTCGGCGCTACGCCTGACAGCCTTGATCGCGTGCCGTGGGATGAGGTCGATATCCTTCATGTGCACGCGCTCTGCGAGTCGGGCCACGATGGATCGGTCGGCCTCATCGAGCACGTTGGGCGGACGTTTGGTGATTACGTCCGGCGCGTCAAAACCGTGAACTTCGGCGGCGGCCATTTCATCAATAAGCCGGGCTACGACATCGGCAAACTGATCGCCGCGATCAACGCGTTCAAAACCGCGTTCAACGTCGATGTCGTTCTGGAGCCAGGTGCGGGTCTTGTGGTCAACACCGGCTATCTCGTCGGCAGTGTTCTCGATATCCATCGCAACGGAAAGGATATCGCGATCCTCGATGCCTCTGCGTCGACCCATATGCCCGACGTTCTCGAGGTGCCCTACACCCCTGAGGTGGTCGGCGCCGCAGCGCCGGGCGAGAAACCGCACTCGTACATCCTGGGCGGGAAGACGTGCATGACCGGGGACATCATCGGTGAATACTCTTTCGACCGGCCACTGCAGGTTGGCGATCGCATCATTTTTACCGATATGATGCAGTATTCCTTCGTCAAAAATAACACGTTCAATGGCGTGCCCCTCCCCGATCTCGCCATTCTGGAGGAGGATGGGTCAACACGGATACTTCGGTCATTCGGCTACGATGAATTCCGCCGCCGCCTCGGATAACAATAGAGGTAGCGTGCGTGCGCCCCTGATGCGCTGAACAACGACGGCCAATCATCAACACGGCGGATATCATGAAGTCAGAGAACCCCAAGCCAGTCCTGCTTGCCGACTATCGTCCGCCGGAATTTCTGATCGACACGGTTCATCTCGACATCGCACTCGCGCCGGCGAAGACGCGCGTCGCCTCGAAGCTCACCATCAGGCGCAATCCGGCTTCCGATGCAGGCAGCAAAGCGCCGCTGAAGCTCGACGGTGAGTATCTCAAGCTCGAAGGCATCGCGCTCGACGGGAAGAAGCTCAAGCCTTCAGCCTATCGCGTCGACGACACGAGCCTGACGATCCTGGCGCCGCCGAAGGAGCCGTTCACGCTCGAGATCGAGACCGTCGTCAATCCCAAAGGCAATACGGCGCTGCAGGGAATTTATCTCTCCCGCGGCGTCTACTGCTCACAGTGCGAAGCGCAAGGGTTCCGGCGGATTACCTATTTCCTCGACCGGCCGGACGTTCTCGCCAAATATACCGTTCGTCTCGAAGCCGATATTGAGACGGCTCCCGTTCTCTTGGCGAATGGCAACCCCGTGGAGCGCGGCACGCTTGCGGGCGGCGAGCGCCATTACGCGGTCTGGCACGATCCACATCCGAAGCCATCGTATCTCTTCGCAATCGTCGGGGGCGATCTTTCGCCTGTCGCCTCGACCTTCAAGACGAAGTCGGGGCGCGAGGTTGACCTGCGCATTTACGTCGAGCGGGGCAAGGAGCCTCGCGCGCATTGGGCGATGGAATCCCTCAAGCGCGCCATGCGTTGGGACGAACAGCGCTTCGGACGCGAGTACGATCTCGACGTGTTCAACATTGTCGCCGTCTCCGATTTCAACATGGGAGCGATGGAGAACAAGGGCCTCAACATCTTCAACGACCGGCTGATCCTCGCCTCTCCGGAAACCGCCACCGATTCAAACTATGAATCGATCGAGAGCGTCGTCGCGCACGAGTACTTCCACAACTGGACCGGCAACCGCATCACCTGCCGCGATTGGTTCCAGCTCTGCCTCAAAGAAGGCCTGACCGTTTACCGCGACCAGGAATTTTCCGCCGACTTGCGCAGCGCCACCGTGCAGCGCATTTCCGACGTGCGTCAGCTCAAAGCCCTGCAGTTTCCCGAGGATCAGGGCCCGCTCGCGCATCCCGTGCGGCCGGAGAGCTACGTCGAGATCAACAACTTCTACACACCGACTGTCTACGAGAAGGGCGCTGAAGTCGTTCGCATGATCGAGACCATCCTCGGTCCGAAAAAGTTTCGCGAAGGCATGGATCTCTATTTCGAGCGCC
>Ga0180218_1001212_pt1 | contig 16427 bp, 16 predicted proteins | sample eDN3rd37CKraftBY_FD_151334 | JGI IMG/M metagenome (GOLD analysis project Ga0180218, IMG submission 151334) | Enriched backyard soil microbial communities from Emeryville, California, USA - eDNA 3rd pass 37_C Kraft BY (version 2) (version 2) | ecosystem: Environmental > Terrestrial > Soil >...
CGATTATTTCCGGGTTGTTGTTGCAATGGCTGGGACCATTTGGCATAGGAAGGCCGCACGGTGGCCGACGCGGCGCCGGGCACTACGGATGCGGGTGTAGCTCAGGGGTAGAGCACGACCTTGCCAATTCCGAATAGCTAGCAATCAACGGTTAACATAGACCGCCATTAGATTGCCCCGAAACCCCTGCAAATACAGACTTTCCGGCACTTTTCGGCTAGTTAAGGCGATGCCATCGGCACCCGTCCAGCCCGGACATTTTGTGCCAACCGTGTGCCAACGAAACGTGCCAACGGGAGTCGCGTATGAGTGCCCAAGCCGAAGAACGGAAGCCCTTCACCACCGCCTATCTGGACAGCCTGCAACCGGGGCCGAAGCGCAAGGACTATGCGGACGTGGGATGCCGGGGCCTTACGCTCGCGGTCCTGCCGTCCGGCTCTAAGGCTTGGTTCTATCGCTACCGGAACGCGGATGGGCTTCAACGGTCCTTGCCGCTCGGGCTCTACAACGCCGAACGCAAAGAAGACCGCGTGAGCCTCGCGGACGCGCGCAAGGCTCGCGACGTGGCGCGGGCGGCCGTTCTTGCCGGTGGCGATCCTGCCGCCGCTAAGGCCATGGCTCGCGAAGCCGCAGCGGCGGAAAAGGCGCGGATGGCAACCGGTGAAGTGGTCAAGCCCGGTGACACCTTCGGCACGGTGTGGAAGCGTTTCGCGGAAACATACCTTTTGGAAGACGTGAAGCCCGGCACTAAGGACAAGTGGGAAGGCATTTGTGGCCGCGTGCTTAAGCCCCGGTGGGAGTCAAAGCCGCTCAACAAAATCACCGCCGACGATGTAACGGCCATGGTGTGGTCTATGCGGAAGACACCGCACGCGGCCGACTCCGCACGCATTCTGTGCCGTGTGTTCTTTGATTGGTGCATCAACGCAAAGGTTGATGACACCGGGAAGCCGCAGCGGTTGATTGACACCAACCCGGCCGCCGATGTGGCGAAGGTGGTGGAGAAAAAGAAGAACAAGGGCGAAGACGATGAAGACTCGGGCCGTCCGTTGTCGGACTCGGAAGTCCGCGCGCTATGGATCGCAACGGAAGATAGCCCGCAATTCGGCAACATGGTTCGCTTGCTATTGCTGACCGGCACGCGCCGCAACGAAGTGGCGGAATGCGTGTGGGATGAATTCGACTTGCAGGCGGGCACGTGGAAGATTCCCGGAGCGCGCACCAAGAACGGGAAAACGCACACCATCTTCTTAAGCGCCGAAGCGTTGGCGGTGATTGCGGATGTGCCGAAGATTGACGGCGCGGAATTGCTTTTCCCGTCCAACAAAGGCGACACGCCATTGTCCGGCTTTAGCAAAATGAAAGCGCGGCTAGACGCGGCCATGGCCGAAGCCGCCGGGGCGAAGCTGGAGCCGTGGAAGCTGCACGACCTGCGGCGCACGTTCGCAACCGGGCTCGCGCGGCTTGGTGTGATGCAGACGGTGACGGCGCGGTGTCTCAATCACACGTCCGAAGGCAAGCAAACGGCGCTTGATCGAATCTATAACCGTCACGACTTCGCGCCGCAGATGGCCGAAGCGTGGAAGCGTTGGGGCGCGCACGTCGCTGCGGTGGTGAGCGGTGCGCCGTCTAACGTTGTCCCGCTTGTACCATTGCAGGGCGAAACCGTCCCGGCTTGAAGCAAAACGGAAGTGCGTGCTTCCGTTTTGGAGCCCCGGCCGGGCTAGGATTGACTCCCTATCGTAAGCCATCATAAAAGATGGTTGCCCGCGCAACGCTGCTCGCGGGTCGGTTCCATCGTTGCGACGATAAAGGGCCGGACGCCTAGTGTGTTCGCGCCATAGGGCGGCACTACCGTCAAAAGCATTTTGTCCACGTGCTCATTGAGCGCGCGGGCCTAGTGACTTTTGGGTGTGCCTATGTCCCTGCGTGTAACCCCGGCGATAACGTCGAACGTCATCTACATCACAAGCCGTCAAATCCGTGAACGCTTCGGCGGGCGCGGCGAATTATGGATCACTCGCCAGATTGAAACGAACGGATTCCCGAAGCCCGTTCGGTTCGGCAACGGCAGACTCCTTTATTGGAAACTGTCCGAAGTCGAGGAATGGGAGCGCAGCCGCGCGCAAGTAGCGTGATGGGGACGCGGCCATGGCGTCCATCACTGTGCAAGAGCGACTCGCGCGCGAACGCCGGGAACGGCAACAACGCCGCACCGCGTGGAACGAAGAACAACGCCGCGCCGCGTTGGCTTCGCTAACGTCCGCAGAGCGCCGCGCGCTTGCGAGAAAGCGCAAGGCGAACGTTGAGGCCCGCGCGGCGGGCAAAAAGCCGAAACGCAACACGCAGCCTAGGCCGAAGACGCCAAAAAGTGCACCGAAACCGAAGCGGCTCAAAGTCCCGGCCGGTGCGCAAGCACTGCCCGAAGATGCCGCAGAGCGTGCGCTATTCCGAGCGTTGCAACGTGACGCACGCAAATGGCGTGACAGGCTCGCGCCTTCCATGCCGTGCGATCCGGCCCAATACGTTCACAGCATTAACGGCCCGGAGCCGCGCGGGGACGGCGCATGACCGCACCCGACGAAATCCGCCACACCGTCAAGCATCAAACGGAAGTGCTGTGCAAGTGGATATATCACACGGACGCAGCCACGCGCGGCGAAGAACTACCGGAAAAAGAAGACGCCATCATTCAGCAATGCATATCCGTTGCTGAGTGCCAGTTTGTCTCGCGCATGGTGAGGGACGCGCCGGTGAAGACCACGCGCGGACCCGATGCCGATCCGCAAACAACACTCTACGCAGAACAGGCGATTGCATACCGCGAGCGACACGGCGGCACGCGTGAAGCGGCGGTGGCGCACGTGCTGCCAGATGGCACGAAGTCCGAACATTTTGGCGCGGTGCTCATACGCTTTGACAACATAATGCGCGCACGCAGGAGAGCGAAAAAGCCCCGTAAACAAAGGCAAAAACGCGCCTGATAGGTTAGCAAATAACCTATCAGAAATAGTTCGCCGCGCGCAATGGAAGCCAACGCACTCACGCACTAACCTAACATCATCGAATTCAACACCACTGGAGAGTCACCGTGTCACAGTTAAGATCACCAAATGAGAATGTCGGATTTTCGCAGCACCGCGCGGACTTGGCGCTTGCGCTTGTAGACCCGGCCACGCGTGCGATGGTTGAACAGTCGCTCGCATGGGACCATGAAGCGGCGGCGGAAAACGAGGCGATTTATCAGGCTCAACTCAAGCGGTCCGATGAAATCCAGAGCGTGACCTTGAAGCTTGCGCAACTACGCAGGCAACTGGAAGAGCCCGGCCACACCCGGCAGAGCCAACGCGCCATTGAAGCTCAAATCAAGGCGCTAGAGTTGAAGCTTGAAGGACTCAATAAGCGCGATGCGAAACGGACGAAGCGTGAGGCGCGCAAGGTCACGTCGCAGATGTTGGCCGCACTCGCAAAGATCAGCGCAAGGCCACACAAGCTTCGCAAGATTGACCTTGGCGCGTATGCGAAGAAAAAGCCCATGATCGCGCTCACGGATGTGCGCGCGCAGATTGCCGCGCTCTATGTGCGTGAAGACGAATTGTATGTGGCGATCCTGCCGAAAGACGATGCTATCCAACGTTTCGTCCGTCCGCTGAAACGACTCGCCGAGCGCGCGAAGGCGATTCCGGTTGGAGAAGCCGCGCACGTGCACCGTGGCGGTGACGGACGATTCGTCTTGCAGCCAATCGAGATTCCGGAGGCCGCATTGTGGGATTGCATCGTGCCTCTAGCCACCGCGCATTTCGCTGACCGCGTTGACGCGCATTACAAGAAAGCGGGTTATGACTTGTGCGAGCAACTTACTCTTGCGGATCGCCAACGCGAGCAACGCGAGTTGATGGCCAAGCTTAACACGCTGGAGCTTATCGAGGGCGAATTGATCCGCGCCGCTTATCTTGCAGGCGAAACCCCCATCGTTCGGCCGGACATGCACGTTCGGAATCTCTTTCCGTTCGAAGTTGATCTGGACGCCGAGTTCGAAGAACCGGAAGGAACAGGCTTCCGCGAAGTGGTGGCCGCATAAATTCGGCGCACGCGGGACCCCTCCGGCCGCGTGTGACGTGAGGCCCGCTCGATATTGAGGAAAGTCGAGCGGGCCAACCTTCTCACCCTCTAGCAACCGATGAAAGGAAAGCTGCCATGCCCATCACAAGCCACAAACGCAAACGCATCGAAAGCGACGAAGTGGAAGACATCATGCCGGACGTTGGACCGGACGCAGAGCAACGCGCGCGAATGCGCAAGCCGCGCGGGTCCGCACGCAACGCGGAACCGGACTTCAACGATGAAGGCTTCACCGCCGAAGTCTATCAGCGATTCAACGCGAAGCGCGAGCCGCGCCACGACGAAGAATGACCATTTCGGCACGGGCGCGGCCACGCCCAACGCCGGAAGCCCGCCGCCGGTAACGTCCTCACCGGCGGCGGGCACCCACAACCGAAGGAGTCCCCCATGACCACACGATTCACACTTGGTCGCGACATGGCGCGCGAGCATCTTGGAATTTCGGAATCCGAATTCTCCGAATTGATCCGCAGCGGCAAGCTTGCGCCGGTGCCGGACAGCACCGCCGAACGCTTCACCATCCGGTCCTTGGATGCGGTGCGCCCGCTTGTGAAGGGGACAGAGCGATGAGCATTCGGCAGGCCATGGCGGCAATCAAAGCCGCGATCCCGGCGGGCCGCAAGGCCGTGACGGTGAACAGCCCGGCGCAAGCGCAAGCGGTGAAGCGGCATTGGGGCATTATGGATTCGATTCGCACCCTATCGCAGCGAGTCAACTTTCTGGCCGAAGCGATGGACAAGGCCGCCGCAGAAAAGCCCATTCTGGAACGCGCCATGCAGCGCCAGACCCTAATAGCCGCTCGGGACGCGAAGCGCGACGCCACGAAGGCCGCCCTCGCGCATACGGCCGAAGTGATGGCGACATCCGCAACGGTGATTGCGCAATTCAACGCCGCTCGATTCGCTTTGGAGCAACAACGGGACCGCGCCCTTGAAGCGGCAATGGATGTGCTCAACGTGGCGAACCGCAAGGCCTATGGCGACTATTGCGACAAGCGCGACGCCATAAACCCAAAGGACTTCTACGTGAACGAATGCTTCGGCTCGGAGTCCGTGAGACTGATTAATGAGGCCGTGGACAAGCTTTACGAGGCCTACGCCGACACATTCGAAGAACTTTGGGACCAACACGATTCCACGGTCGCGGCGGTGCATGAAGAATTCAACCGCGATCTTGAGTCGCACGAATTCCTTTTGTGGACGCAGTTGCGCGCGCTGGCGAGCGGTAACCCGCTTCCCACGTTAGAAGACTGTCCGGGCCTCATCGTGGTCCGTGATGATGGAAGCGTGAGCGGCTTGGATGACCCCGAAGGCTCGCGCTTGTTTGAACAGTTCCGCGCGGAGAGCGCGGGAAAGATATTTGGGTGACACCATGACAGAAAGTGTTTGGTTAAATCGCACGCTGCAAATCTCGCGGACCTTCCACTGCGACAAGGACGGCTTGCACGCGCCCGGCCGCAACTTCTCAAGGCCGCCGTTGGAACTGGCCCGCACGCAATTCGGAACGCGCATCAATTGCGTTTGCTTGGAACTGGCGCGCAAACCGTGGTGCACCATTGATGAAGCACTTGCAGCCGTGCAGGTGGCCGCCGCTCATCATGGGTGGGGCCTCGCATCGGATTGGATTCGGACGCGCGAGCGGATGGTTCAAAGCCGCGCCGCCGCGATGGAAGTCAACCGTGTGTGGAACGCTGCACTCAGCGGTCAAGCGTTCGTCCCCGAAGTCGCTGCGGAAATGGAATCGGAATTCGGCTGATCGCAAAAAGGAAAGGCCCGCACGGACTGCAACCGCGCGGGCCTTGGAATGCAAAGGAGTCTGTAATGAGTAACCGTAAAGATAGGGCCGGGAACGGCCGGAAGCAAGGCCCCGGATTTCCCAATATTGACGCGGTGTTGCCGCTGGTCGGTTTTGGCTTCACCGCGATTCCGCTTCACCGCTACGACTCCAAGGCGGAAGACGGACGCGAGCGCGGCAAGGCCCCGCGTGACAAAGATTGGACCACCCGCGACTATGACTCCGCCGAAGTTCTGGCGACATGCCTTAAGCACCGATGGAATGTTGGCATTCGCGTGCCCGCCACCTTCGTGATCTTTGACATTGATCCGCGCAACGGAGGCGACGAAGGCTTCGCCAATCTGTGCGAGGACTTCGGCATAGACCCATCCGACTGGACACCCGTGCGCACCGGCTCCGGCGGCCGTCATTACTTTTTGCGGAAGCCCGAAGGCGTGAAGGTGCTGGACACCCTCAAGCATGAAGACGATGACCCGGAATTGGGAATCCACCGATACGGTGGCGTTGAGTTCAAGAGCGCGGGCCGTCAGATGGTCGCGCCGGGCTCATGGCACCCGAACGGGAATCAATACAAGTGGGAACTAGGCTTTGAGTCCGCGCCGATCCTGTCCAATGTGATTCCGGACAATCTCTTGGAAGCCATCACGCGGCCGGTGCGATCCGAAGCCGCCGGTGGTGGCCACATCACGCCGGAGCGCATCGCCAAGGCGCTTGAAGGGCTGGACCCGTGCGACTATGCGGACAACGAGTCTTGGCTTCGCATAATGATGGCCGTGCACCACGCCACCGGCGGTGAAGCGCGCCAAGAGTTCATAGAGTGGTCCACCATGGACCCCGCCTACGCGGATCACGCCGAAATCATCGGCCGCAGATGGGACTCACTGCACACGGACCGCATGGATGGTGTGACGGTGGGCACCCTGAATCACGAATTGCACAAACACGGGCGGCCCGACCTGTGCTTGCCGCTATTCGCAGCGGCCGACAAGTTCGACACGTCCGACTTTATGGGGGAGGACGAAGGCCCCACCAACGATGCCAACGAGTTCGAAGACCGGCCCGAAGACGAATTCAAGGACAGTCCCGAAGACGAATTCGAGTCGCCGCCAGATTTCATCCTCAATGAGTTCGGCCGCCCCAAAGCGACCGAACAAGCCAACATCCGAATCGCGTTGGACAAGTTCGGGGCGTCCGTGAGTTACGATCAATTCGCGGACCGGATCATGATTCAGGGCATGAAGAATTTCGGCCCCTATCTTGATGATGCAGCGTTAGATCGACTCTGGCTCAAGGTGGATGAGATTTTCCGATTCCGGCCGTCGCGTTCGTTCTTTGATACGGTGGTGTTGGACTATGCCCGCCGCCGGTCCTTCCATCCGGTGCGCGAGTATTTCGACGCGGCCCAAGCGGCATGGGATGGCAAGCCGCGCATTGACCGATTGCTGATCGACTACGCGGGCGCGGAAGACACGCCCTATATTCGCGCCGTGTCCGCGTTGCCGCTCATTGCCACCGTGCGGCGAGTCCGCAAACCCGGCGCGAAGTATGACGAAGCGGTGGTGATGGAGTCGAGCCAAGGCAAGCTTAAGTCCACCTTTCTAGCAACGCTGGCAATCAAGCCGGAGTGGTTCACGGACTCGTTGCCGCTTCATGCCTCGCAGAAAGAGACAATCGAGTTCACGTCCGGGAAGCTGATTGTGGAATTCGCGGACCTGCACGGCCTCAAGAAAGCGGACATTGACCAAGTGAAGGCGCAGTTATCGCGCGGATCGGATCGCGCCCGGCTGGCCTATGGGAAGTTGCAGGTGGAACGGCCACGCCAGTGGATTCCGTGGGGCACCGCGAACAACGACACCTATCTGCGCGACCAAACCGGCAACCGCCGTTTCTGGCCTGCGAGGATTGAGCATTGCGACATTCCGAAGTTGAAAGCCGATCTTGAGCAGCTATGGGGTGAAGCCGCCGCGCGCGAGGCGGCGGGCGAGTCCATCCGTCTTCCCCGGTCGCTATATGCCGCCGCGACGATTGAGCAATCAAAGCGACTGGACACAAAGGCCGATCCGTTCACCGACCGACTCGCGGATGCCTTGGGGGACATGACGGGCAAGATCGCGGCCGAAGACGTTTGGAAGATTCTAGGAATCACCATCGCTGGAAACCGGACGCAACATCATAACGAACGCATGGGGGCCGCTATGCGATACCTTGGATGGACGCGCAAGGCGGTGCGATCCGGCGGACGCAAGCGGCCCGGCTATGTAAAGGGTGACCATCCGCTCCGGGAAATCTTCGTGCATGGTGAGCGCGAGGACGTGCACGTGTCTCACGATAAAGACGATGGGGAGGAATTCGAAAGTGAGTGAGCACCCGCGCGAGCGTTCACCCGTTCTCCCCCTATACACCCCGAAACGCCGGAGGGGGTGAACGGCTAGAAAGCCTTATACCGTGCGGGTTACTGCCTATCCGTTCTCCCTGTTCACCCCTATTCCTATAAGAGTTGTTTGATTGGATAGAGGGGACACGGAACAGGGTACACCTATAGCCCCTCCCCTATACCCTCTATGGGAATCGGGTGAACCGGGGCGAACGGGGTGAACGCAAGTGCATGAAGTGCCCATGGCATAAGGCTTAGTAGTGGTTCACCCCCTTGGCGAATTTTGGTTCACCCTCTCACGTAGGGTGAACCTGCAAAGAGCGTAAAGAGCCGATTGGCCATCACGCACGCCGTGCGACGTAGAGGCCGCCCCGTCCGTCCGAACATTTCGCGGGTCCTTCCTGAGAGAATTTGCGATGCGGGCAATTCGGAGCGTTTCGTGCAAATTTGAATGCATAAAGCTATTAGGTTTATTCCCAACGACTAGGGATTTCAGCGGCTTCGGTGGTTAAGGGAAATCGGTGGCCCGGCGCGAGCGGCGCGGAAGTGTTCGTGTAGCGGTCCCCGTTCGTGTCATTGCCTCGCGCCGGGTGGCCGCCTATATTAATCCTATTAGTTTTAATCGGAGCGGATCACATGGCGAAGCGCGGACGGCCGAAGCTGCCCAAGGGTGAAAAGCTTGGCGTCATGTTCTGCATGAACATAGGCGCGGACACGCTTCGCCAATTGGACGCGCTCGCGGGCCTGCGGGGCGTGAGCCGTGCGCGGGCCGCCCGCGACGTGCTGGAAGGTGGAATGCCCGCCGCGATCCGGAAGGCGGAACGGGACCGGGAAAAGGAATTTGGATGATGGCACCGAAGCGCAAATCAGAATCGCAGGGCGCAAGCTTGCGCGAGGCCGCCGCAGCGTTGGGCATGACCCGCGCCGCGCTCTTGAAGATGATTGACAAGGGACTCCCGTCCACATTGGTGCGCGAGCGCCGCATGGTGAACATTGATGCGGCCCGCGCATGGCTCACCGAACATGAGGCCACGGCGGTGGTGGATGCGCGGACCGTGTTGCCGCTCAGTCCGGATGACCCGCGCGCAAAGCGGGACCGCGCATCGGCCCGCTTGAAGGCGTACAAACTGGCGGAAGACCAAGGCCTCATGATTCCGGTGGTGGATATCGCCGCGCGTCACGGCCGTGCGCTCACCGATTTCAACAGCGCCCTAAAGTCCGTCCCGGCGATGATTGCGAATGACATTCCCACGATGGTGCGCGGCAACGCGGTTGCGAGGATCGCGCCCGCGATTGAGGATGCGTTGCGCATGGTGGACTCCGATGATGAGGAATGCACCAACGCATGGCCGCAGCCGTCACCTATCGTGATTGATTTCCCGTCCGACGATTCCGAAGATGAGTTCGAGTCCCATGCGCCGTTGCTGTCACCGCGTGATGACCGCGCCGTGTTGGCGAACACGCAGGCCGCCAAGTATGGAGCGGAAGCCGATGCGCTCGCGCGGAGTCTCATCACCTATGAAGACGCGGTGCGCATCTTGGCGGAGAAATGTGAAGCGGTGCGCGCCCGCTTCCGCAAGGTCCCGGCGTTGGTGGCGGCCCGGCTCGCGCCGGACCACAACGCGCCGCCCTTCGTCATTGCCTGTATCGTCTATGAGGTAGACCGCGCCCGGCTTGATTGCGGCGGGTCCATAGATGGCGAGTTGGTGCCGCCGGTGCCGGACGTGGCGGCGGACGAAGTGCCGCTAGAGTCCGTGGACGGCTTGCGCGAATTCGAAGAGCCGGAAACGGAATCCGACTTCGAAGACGCCTAAAGAGTTGGCCGGTCCCAAAATGATTTGAATTCACCCGGATCGCCGACTCTTTTGCGGGTGAGCAAGTTTTGCACGATAACAGAAATTGAAAGCCATTTGGCTTCGGCGATCCCCGCATATTCCTTTTGGAGCCGCTTTTGTTCAGGGTACGGCATGACTGCAAAATAATGAATTTTGCCCGCGCGTTGTTCAACCACCGAAGCCGCCGCCTCCATCGCTACATCGAAGGTAGGCCCCGGTTTGAAGTCTGCCGGGTAGGTTAGGCCGTCAACACCTCCGCTCTTGATCGGCCACCCGTGGATTTGCGCGGCCATTACATGACCCGCCACACGATAGGCCCGGCGTGCCAATTCGCCATTAAGACGACACGACATGGACCCATCCCCGACATACCGCGCAATTTTCCCATCACGTTCAAGCTTGCGGATAGCACGGCTAATGGAAGACCGCAGGGAACGCGGGCTGAATGCCATGTGAGGCCGCGCATAAATGTCGGGCCTGTCCGGCAAGGTGAGATAGCGCAGGAACGCCACGTCGCATTCTCCGTAGTGAACAAGCTTCGTGATGATTTGCGATTCCCGCCAACCGTGGCCGCGTGACATTGGCTCGCTTCTAAGTGTTGTCGCTAGAGCAACACTTAAAAGTGACGCCGATCCGGTGCAATCTGATCTTGCGGCGTTGGTAAAGAGCCGTGGTTAACTCACCCCGCCTTCAAATCTGGCGAAGCTCGGCGACAAACTCTGAAAGCACTACATCCATAGACTTGTAGATGGTTGTGGCCGCGAGATGAGATTTCACAGCTGCCTCGATCTCAGCGACGGACTTCTTGTCTTCCAGAGAATCGGCGGCCCATCCGCGACCCGGATGCAATGTATCCCATGGTGAACGCTTATTGGCCCGCGTCGTCGCCGCATCACCATGCTTGCCGATACCATAAAGAATGCCAGTTTCGTTGTTCCACAACGGTTTGAATAAGTGGATCAAATAGTTTTCCGCAGCAGCTTCATAACCGCTCTGAACCACAAGGAATCGGCATTCAAAATCATCAATGTCTAGTGAGGCAGCTTTTTGAATCGTGCGTTTGTGCTCGTTCAACCGCCCCGCAAGCTTCGCGCCCTGCTCCATCGGAGTTTTTGCGCTGTTGGATTGAGGGTCAGCTTTGCCGACATAAATAGGCGTTTCAGTGCTTGAGATTGGCCGGTAGATTTTGAATTTGCCAGTGTAGTAGATCGCGTATATCCCCGAGCCGTAAAAGCGCCGCACGTCGCTTAGTTTCTCGCGTTCTTGAGCGACCATCGTCAATGAGATGATGCGGCCAAGGATTTCTGGATTTGTTGGATCGAAGATGGATTTCGGCTGCCTGATTGGATCGAGGTCAGTCAACAAGCGATCTATGCGGCCAGAAAGTGCGCGCAGCGCCGTGTCGAGCGAGCGTCGGCGGTGGATTGATAACGTCTCATCGCCCGCAGCGGTAGCAAGTGTTTCCAAGCCAGACTGTAGGGAATTCAATAAGTCCGCAAAGCCGGGACTCTTTGGGCGGCGCGTCATCTTAATTCCACGGCTTCAAGCTGGGTGACTATCGCACGCGATACGCACTCACTGAGACGCACCGGTACGGCGTTGCCGAGTTGGCGCATAGTCTCAGTCCATGAACCGTGGAAGATGAAGTCATCGGGAAAGGTTTGCAGACGCGCGCTTTCCCGAACCGTAAGGTAGCGCACTTCGCCGCTAGGCAAGGCGATCATGTTTTCGCCGCCCGGAACACCGTGGACACCGGCTTTGAGAGTCTTCGCTGCTTCGTCCAACGCGCTTCCGGTATGGCCCGGATAGGATCGCGCGCCGGGTTGAAGCCGATGATTTAAAACGTCATCCGACCCCTTCAATGTGGGGCGGGGTAGGTCGGCTATGGCGTCGCGAGTTGTCAGCCACGGCAATAACGACGGTTTATCCGAAAGCCTTTCGCCACGTTGCCTCACGCGCTCGGATACGATGCGCTCGCGCTTCGGGACGCGATGACGCTCCCAATAATCGCCGCTGATAACCTGATCCCAAATCAGGGCGTCCAACGAATGCGTTTCGTCAGGAAACGAGAATTCAAGATCAAGGTCGGATCGGAAGCCGATGAAGAAAACGCGCTCGCGCTTTTGGGGGACGCCGTATTTTGCGGCGTTCAAGACCCGCCGAACAACACGGTAGGATAGACCGCGTTGCGCGCGCCGACTCGTGTGATGCTTCTCAAGCCGCGAAAGATGGTCGGACCACGATTCGTCACTGCGCCGGTGCAGTTCCGGATATGTCAGTTGCAGATAGATGTATTCATAGTAGTTGGAGAAGGCTTCGCGGGTGAGGCCTTTGACGTTCTCAAACAGGAACGCTTTCGGCCGAGCCTCGCGAGTCGCGCGCACGGCTTCGGACCAAAGATCGCGGGAGTCGCGAAAAGCGCGATGTTTGCCGCCCAGAGAGAATGGTTGGCATGGTGGCCCGCCTGAAATTAGGTCAAGCTGGTCTTCGTACTGTTTGAAATCGGCAAAGCGCACGTCCGCTTCGTGTAGCGACCAACCACCCACGAGCGGATGCTTTGCTCGTTTGTTTTCTTTGATGGTGTCACAACAGTAGCGGTCAAATTCGAATGCGGCTTCCGTCTTCACGCCCGAAAGCGTGACACCCATTCCAAGGCCTCCCGCGCCTGCAAACAATTCGATGCCGCGACGAAGTGGAGGCTTTTTCTTTGACACTGACATTTCGCCTATCTGGAGTCCGTCCGCACGTCGCGGTGGCGCGCGACGTAGTACGCGATCACGATGAAAGAGGTTTACCGGTCGGCCCGAGGAACTTTTGCAGTCTGCGAATCAGTTTGATTCTATCCGAAATCTGACATTCCCAAAGAGTCAACACCCGCCAACCAGCGGCCTTGAGCGCCTTTTGTTGTCGCATGTCCCGACTCCGATTGCCTTCAAGCTTCTTCTTCCAGAAATCCAAGCGGGACTTCGGCATCCGGGACAAACGGCACTTCGGATCGGGATGTTGGTGGAAGAAACACCCGTGGACGAAAACCACGGCTTTCCGTGAAGGGAAAACCAAGTCCGGCCGCCCCGGTAAGTCCTTGCGGTGGAGGCGATAGCGATAACCTAGTGAATGCACCAAGCCACGGACGGTCAATTCCGGTTTTGTATTTTTCCCCCGGATTCGCCTCATTCGCTCGCTTCGTTGTGCGGGCGTCAACGTGTCCATTGGGCGTTCTGCTCAAGCCAATTTCTTCGGATCAACTCCGGCCCCGCGCAGGAGGCCGACAATATCATCCGACAGCGCGAGCGGACCGATCGTTGCGGTGCCGCCCTTCTCGCGGATCGCGTTCACGAAGCGATCCGCCTTGTCAGGTGATAAGTGAAACAGCCGATCTTCCTTGCCGGACTCGGTGACGGTGACTGTTACGCGCCGTGGCCGCGTGTCATTCATCGGACGATCGCCCAAATCTGCAAGGCGACGATGGCGAAGCTCGCTAATCCCAAAAGCGCGAGGCCAGCCGCGCGCCGCCGCGTCATCGGCAATGATGCGGGTAACTCAGAATGAACGATCTTCGGCCGCTCGCGCGGCGCTCCGATCCGCAACACCGGCCGCCGGAACGGTGACGGGCGTGCGACCGTGCGCAAAGGTGTTGATCGCCGATCCCCCATGGGCTGAATTCTAACGCCCTTCGCGCATTGCAGGAAAGGGTGGAAACCCATCGTTGGCGCGTCCCCAACTTGGATGCATCATGCTCGCGCCCTTGTGGCCGCACTTCGTGCATCGGAACGCCGCGAGCATTCGTGAGATTGGCGCGGCCGGGCCGTATCGGATCATGAAGGGCACCACGGCCACCGGCGCGTGATGCAAGCATGGATAGCCGCCGGGCAATCGGCCTTCACACCACAACACGAACCACGGCACGCGCTCCGGAGTTCTGCGAGCGATCCGGAATAGTCGGGACGGTGATGCATGGGACAGGGCTCCTGCGGACCGGTGGTCGCGGCTTCGGTGGTGTGTCCTGTGAATATAATCCTACCGTGGTCCGGGGGTGCCTATCACGCGCGAGACAGGTCGAGAATGCCCGGTTTCGGCCTTTTCGATTCTGCGGACCTGTTTTCGATTAGGAGAAGATTCCTTGCCAAGTGGCACGGGATGTGCTGCATGTGTTGCGCAAGGCGGCCGGGCGTCCCGGTCCCGAATAGTGGAGTCCAAGGATGCGTTCGGAGCCCGGACCCGGCCCGGCACAGAAACGCGAGCGCGCAACACGTGCGCGGGACCTCGCGTTGCGCATACTTCGGGCGTGCGGGCGGCCGGTGGAGCTTGCGCCGTCCTTCAAGCGACTGCACCCGGACGCCACCCTCACGGAAGCCACTTTTGGCGGACTCCGTATAAGCCTTAGCGTTAGGGGCGATGGCTACTTCGCGTTGCTGTCCATTTCGTCCGAAGCCGATGGCGGGGGCTTGGTGCTCAAGTTTGACGAAGCGGACCCGGACGGCCCGCCGAAGTGGGACCGGTTCCAAAATGGCGCATGGGAAGCCCTCTTGCCCGGCGCGGCCGATGAAGCCGAACGGGTGGGCGGGCGCTAGGTTCGCCGTCCTATCCGTTGGCACATTGATAGAACCGGGCCGCCGGTGCGCTGGAAGGGCTCCGGATGCCCCGTGGTAGCGGCCGGGTCCGTTTAGGCCACTGTACGGGCCTTAAAACGGGTTTCGGCCGTTCTCACTCCCGAAAAATAAGGCTTGGCAGGCCTCACCCGGCCGGGCTATACCCCGCGCCGTTGACCGCCGCCGGGGCCTTGGCAAGCCCCAACACTGGCAAATGTGCCAACGGTGTGCCAACGGGCCGGAAAGCCGATCAAAACGCGAAAGCGCGGCAACCGGTTAAGTCTCTGAAAAATCAGAGAAAAGCGGGTGTAGCTCAGGGGTAGAGCACGACCTTGCCAAGGTCGGGGTCGAGGGTTCGAATCCCTTCGCCCGCTCCAATTAAATCAAGGGCTTAGCCGCACCCCCCGCGGCCCTCATCACGCACTCGATCGACAGAAACATATCGGTATCCAGCGACGCCATGTCGACGCCTGGCTTTTGCGGCGCCGATGTGCGGGCCGAGCGCCGAACAGCCTTAACAACTGGTTCGCAGCTGTGTCCGATTTTCGGTGCGCGCCTCAGGCACGCTGCAACAAACGGCTCCTAGCCTTGTTGCGATGGCCAGTCGGAAACAGGTCAAATCGCAGCGCCGAAAATTGCGGTTGGCGCAAGGGTCAATTTGCGCAGCGTGTGGCTCGCATCTGCCGAGCGCGCGTCGTGTGAAGCGATCGCATCCTGACTACCCGACATTCGATCATGTGCTTGCAAAGTCAAAGGGCGGGGGCCGGACGCTCGCCAACGGGCTTCTGAAACATTCTCGCTGCAACAGTGCGAAGGCGGACAAGCCACCCACCGGATGCGATTTGATCTGGCTGGCCTTCGTGCAACTGCGACTTGCCGCGCTGCTCAGGCGGTCATCGCTGCCCGCGGTTCCATAACCCGGCCTGCGCGGCTATGCTGTGACCAAGTGCGATGTCGGGTTGGAATGGAGAAGACCCGTGCGGTCGGCACCCTGCGCTGCTGCAGCACTTTCCCAACGGATGAGGCGTCGCGATTTCATCGCGCTCGCCGGAAGCGTTGCAGCCTTGACCATTCCGGCCGGCGCACAGGCGATTCCGGTGATCGGCTATCTCGGCTCCGAAACGCCCGAGCGCTACAGCAGCCGTCTTGCGGCGTTCCGTGAAGGCCTTGCGCAACTCGGCTATGTCGAGGGACGTAACGTCAACATCGAGTTCCGATGGGGCGAGGGCCGCTACAACGATTTGCCGGCGCTCGCAAAAGAGCTCGCGGCTCGCAACGTGACGATGATCGTGGCGGCCGGCGGTGCGGAAGTCGCGCTTGCGGCGAAATCGGCGACCACGAAAATTCCGATCGTGTTCGAGATGGGCGGCGATCCAGTTGCGCTTCGTGTCGTCGACAGCCTGTCGCGGCCGGGCGGCAATCTCACCGGCGTGTCGAGCCTGAGCGTCGAGGTGTCGCGAAAGCGCCTGGAATTCCTGCAGGAGGTTCGTCAGGGCAGGAATGTGTTCGCCGTCGCGATCAATCCAACCAGCCCGACGTCGGGCTCGCAGTTGAAAAATCTCTACGCCGCCGCGGACAGCCTCGGGCTGGAGCTGATTGTTCTGAAAGCGCACAGCGAAGAGGAATTCAACGGCATGTTCACCGCAGTGACCGAGATGCGCGCCGGCGGACTCGTCTTCAGCTCGGACCCTTATTTCGCCTATCGCAGCCCGC
>Ga0180218_1001213_pt1 | contig 16416 bp, 17 predicted proteins | sample eDN3rd37CKraftBY_FD_151334 | JGI IMG/M metagenome (GOLD analysis project Ga0180218, IMG submission 151334) | Enriched backyard soil microbial communities from Emeryville, California, USA - eDNA 3rd pass 37_C Kraft BY (version 2) (version 2) | ecosystem: Environmental > Terrestrial > Soil >...
GACGCGACGTTGTTGCCATCGCCGACCCAGGCGACCGTGCGACCAGCGATAGCGCCGCGCGTCTCCTCGAAGGTCACGATATCGGCGACGATCTGGCAGGGATGGCTCAGATCCGTCAGACCGTTGATCACCGGGATCGAGGCGTGCTCGGCGAGCTCGACCAGCGTCTGATGCGCATTCGCGCGCACCATCAGCGCGTCGGCATAGCGCGAGAGCACCTTCGCCGTATCCGAGATCGGCTCACCGCGGCCAACCTGCGTATCCGTGTGATTGAGCGCGATCGTCTGGCCGCCGAGCTGGCGCATGGCGACGTCGAAGGAAACGCGGGTGCGCGTCGACGGCTTCTCGAAGATCATCACGAGGACCATGTCCTCGATGTCCTTCGGCCGCAGGTGCGTCGGCAAGCGCTTGCCCGCCTTTTTCATCTCGTGTGCCATGTCGACGATGCGGCGCAGTACGCGCGCGTCGATCTGATCGAGGTCGAGGAAATGGCGGGGCGGCTTCAAGCCAATACGGGCATCCATGGCGGTCTCGCCGTTCGAGATCGGAACCAAAACGCCATCGGCGCCGCCGCTTCCACCATTCCGCGGAAGCGGCAACGCTGACGACGCGAATTGCTACTTCACCTGCTTCTTCGCCGCCGCGAGCGCACGCGAGAGGCGGGCAACGCCCTCGGCAAGCTCATTGTCCGGCGTCGTCAGTGGCGGAATCATGCGCACGACATTGTCGCCGGCGCCGACCGTCAGCAGATGCTCGGCGAGGCAGGCCTTCACGACATCGCCGGCCGGCACCTTGTCCTTGATCTTGACGCCGATCAGCAGGCCCTCGCCGCGAATAGCCTCGACGAGATCGCTATGCTCGTCCTTGAGACCGGCGAGGAGCTGCTTGAAGCGCAGCGTCTTCCTCTGCACGTCCTCGAGAAAACCCGGCTCCAGCACGGCGTCGAGCACCGCATTGCCGACGGCCATCGCCAGCGGATTGCCGCCGAACGTCGAGCCGTGCGTGCCCGGCACCATGCCCTTGGCCGCCTCGGCCGTGGCAAGGAAAGCGCCCATCGGAAAGCCGCCGCCGATGCCCTTCGCGATCGCCATGGCATCCGGCTTGATGCCGGCCCACTCGTACGCGAAGAGCTTCCCCGTACGGCCGACGCCGGTCTGCACCTCGTCGAGAATAAGCAGCAGGCCGTTCTTGTCGGCGAGCGCGCGCAGCCCCTGCAGGAACTCTTTCGTGCACGCGCGGATGCCGCCCTCGCCCTGGATCGGCTCGACCATGATGGCCGCGGTCGCAGGCCCGATGGCTTTTTCGACGAGCGCGAGATCGTTCACCGTCTCGAGCACGTCGAAGCCCGGCGCGGGCTCGCCGAAGCCTTCGAGGTATTTCTCGTTGCCGGCAGCCGCGATCGTGCCGAGCGTGCGGCCGTGGAACGAGCCCTTGAACGTGATGATGCGCCAGCGCTCGGGATGGCCGCTCGCGAACTGATAGCGCCGCGCGAGCTTGATGATGCCCTCGCAAGCTTCCGCACCCGAGTTGCAGAAGAAGACCTTGTCGGCGAACGTCGTCGCGACGAGCTTCTCGGCGAGCTTTTCCTGCCCCGCCACGCGATAGAGGTTCGAGGTGTGCCACAGCTTCTGCGCCTGCTCGGCGAGCGCGGCGGTGAGCTTCGGGTTCGCATGGCCCAGCGCGTTGACCGCAATACCGGACCCAAAATCGAGATAGCGCTCGCCCTTGGTGTCGATGAGCCAGGAGCCCTCGCCCCGCTCGAAGACGACATCATAGCGCCCGTAGGTGCCCATGACGGCGGGCGAGGGGCCGGAGGAGGCAGCGGCGGGTTTAGCGGCGGTGGTTGCGGCGGACATCGGTGGTTCTCTTTCCAATGCTGAATCTGGTCGGGCGTGGCGGCGATTTCAGGAAGAGAAAGGGGCTTTGGCGGGCGCGTCCAAAAGAAAAAGGCCGCGCGACAGCGCGGCTCGGGCAACGACGGCTGGCCTCACCAAGCCGTCATCGCTGCCGCGGGCCGCAGCCCCGACGACGTCGCTCACGGATGTTCGCAATCCTAGACATAGGCCTATATGCGGCAGAGCGGCCAGCGGTGTCAATAATTCAGGCAATTGCAGCAACGAGAACGCCCGGACCTCATGGCCCGGGCGCTCCCACTCGATAACTTGGACGTTAACGGCGCTCGCCGCGGTGCTCGGGACCGCCACGGTCGCGCCGGGAACCATCAGGCCGCCTCCAGCGGTCCGGCGGCCCTTTCATGCCCTTAGGCGCTGTATAGCCTTTGCGCCACCAGCCGGCCTTCCGAGGCCCAGGGGGCGGCGCGTGCCAGCCCGGCCGCGGGCGCGGCTTATACTTGTACCAGCGGTCGCGCTCATTGAACCACGGCCGGCCTGTGTAGTGCTTCGCCCAATAGGTCGCGGCAGCGAACGTGACGATCGGAATACGCGCCACCGAGAGCCCGACATCGGGGAGCGGCGTGTACTCGCCCCGGTAGCTGAAGGCCAGATACTCACTGAAAACCCAGCCACGATTGCCGCCCGCGATGACGTCGCACCAGGACTCATCCCGGAGGCAGCCGCGAATATCGACGGGCTCGCCTTCCGGGATGACGCCCATGCTCGGGAATTCGGTATCCGGGCCTGTCCGGTGATTGACGTTAGCGGTTGTAAAGCCCGGCGCGGCCTGTGCCGCCAGTGCCCCCGTCATCGAGAGCGCCAGCACCGCGGAGGCCAGCTTCAACATTTTCATCAAGCCGTCCCTTCGTAGGTGATCATCGTAACGCATACATCAGCGTAAACGCGTTCTATGGCAATCATCCGTCGAACGACCGGGCGAACAACAATTTCAACAGCACACGCAAAATGCTTCGCTTTTCCGTCGCAATGAAAAAAAGCCCGTTGCCGACCGCGGCAACGGGCTTCGCAGCTTCGAAGTTCTGTGCCGGAGAGCGGCACATGTTTCTTTCTTCGCGAATCAGAACGCGAGACGGTTCGCCCGCACGACCTGCGGCAGCGCACGCACCTTCTCCATGACCGGCTCGGGCATCGGCTCGTCGAGCGCGACGATGCAGATGGCATCGCCACCCGGCTTGTCGCGGCCGAGGTTCAGCGTCGCGATGTTGATGCCCGCCTCGCCCATGACCATGCCGAAGCGCCCGATGAAGCCCGGCTTATCGGCATTGCGCACGAACAGCATGTGCGGCGACGTCTCGAACTCCATGTTGATGTCGCGCACCTGGATGATGCGCGGACGCCCGTCGCCGAACACCGTGCCCGCGACGGAGCGGTCATACTTCTCGGCCTTGACAGTCAGCCGCATGTAGCCTTCGAAGGCGCCCTCCTGCGTGCGCACGACCTCCTCGACGACGATCCCGCGCTCCTTCGCCGTCGTCGTCGCCGAGACCATGTTGACAGCATCGGAGAGGAGCGGCCGCAGGATGCCGGCAACAGCCGCCGCCGAAAGCGGCTTCACGTTCAGATCGGCGACAGTGCCCGAATATTCGAGGCGGATGCCCTTGATGCTCGTCTCGGTGAGCTGGCCCGCAAAAAGGCCGAGTTGCTCGGCGAGCTTCACCCACGGGCGCAGGCGCGGCGCCTCCTCGGCCGTGATCGAGGGGAAGTTCACCGCGTTGGCGATCGCGCCCTTGAGCAGGTAGTCCGACATCTGCTCGGCGATCTGGAGCGCGACATTCTCCTGCGCTTCCGAGGTCGCAGCGCCGAGATGCGGCGTGCAGATGACGTTCGGCAGGCCGAACAGGATGTTCTCCTTGGCCGGCTCGACCTCGAAGACATCAAGCGCGGCACCCGCGACCTTGCCGGACTTGAGCGCCGCGGCGAGCGCCTTCTCGTCGACGAGACCACCGCGCGCGCAGTTGATGATGCGCACCCCGGTTTTCATTTTCTCGAAAGCCGCCGCATTGAGGATATTGCGCGTGCGATCGGTGAGCGGCGTATGCAGCGTGATGAAATCTGCCCGCTCGAGAAGCGCCGGCAGCTCGACCTTCTCGACGCCGATCTCGACCGCACGATCCTCGGACAGGAACGGATCGAACGCGATCACGCGCATCTTGAGGCCGATCGCACGATCCGCGACGATCGAGCCGATATTGCCGCAGCCGATCACGCCGAGCGTCTTGCCGAAAAGCTCGACGCCCATGAAGCGCGACTTCTCCCACTTACCGGCCTGCGTCGAGCGATCCGCTTCGGGAATCTGACGCGCCAGCGCCATCATGAGCGAGACCGCGTGCTCCGCCGTCGTGATCGAGTTGCCGAAGGGCGTGTTCATCACGATGATGCCCTTGGCCGTCGCCGCCTTGATATCGACGTTGTCGACGCCGATGCCGGCGCGCCCGATCACCTTGAGGTTCTTGGCGGCCGCAATGATCTTCTCGGTCGCCTTCGTCGCCGAGCGGATGGCGAGCCCGTCATACTGACCGATGATCTCGGCGAGCTTTTCCTTGTCCTTGCCGAGCGTCGGCTCGAAGGTCACGTCGATGCCGCGATCCTTGAAGATTTGCACGGCGGTCGGAGACAGCTCATCGGAAATGAGGACTTTGGGGGCCATGGTTTCATGATCCTGAATGGAGTGCGCCGACGCGTCCGCTCATGGGATCGCTGCGCAGTGTGAATTTCCGGAATGCGTATGCAGGTGACGGGAGACGCCGCGCGCCTCCCGACGACCGTCAGGCTGCCTTGGCGAGCGAGGCGCGCGCTTCGGCGTAGGCCCACTCGATCCAGGGCAAGAGGCGCTCGACATCGCGCGTCTCGACCGTCGCGCCCGTCCAGACCCTGAGACCCGGCGGCGCATCGCGGTAATAGCCGGCGTCCATCCCGACGCCTTCCTTCTCGAGCAGTCCCGACACGCTCTTTGCGAACGCCGCCTGCGCTTCGAGCGGCAGCGCTGTGATGGCCGGATCGACGAACTTCAGGCAGACGCTCGTATTCGAGCGCGTCCTCGGATCAACCGCAAGCGGCGCAATCCAGGAGGTGCGATCGACCCAGTCATAGATGGCCTTGGCGTTGGCATCACACCGCGCCATCAGCGCTTTCAGACCGCCGATCCGCTCGGCCCAAGCCAGTGCATCGAGATAATCCTCGAGCGCCAGCATCGACGGCGTGTTGATCGTCTCGCCCTCGAAGATACCCTTCTGCACCTTGCCGCCCTTGGTCAGGCGGAAGATCTTCGGCAGCGGCCACGCCGGCGTGTAGGTCTCCAGACGCTCGACGGCGCGCGGCGACAGAATGAGCATTCCGTGCGCGGCCTCGCTGCCGAGCACCTTCTGCCAGGAGAACGTGAACACATCGACCTTCGACCAGTCGACGGGCTGAGCGAAAGCCGCCGACGTCGCATCGGCGAATGTGAGGCCCGCGCGATCGGCGGGAATCCAGTCGTAGCCGGGGACCCGCACGCCCGAGGTCGTGCCATTCGCCGTGAACAGCACGTCGCGCGTGAAATCGACCTGCTTCAGATCCGGCAACTCGCCGTACGGCGCCTTGATAATGCGGAGGTCCGAGAGCTTGAGCTGCTTGGTCATGTCGGTGACCCAGCCTTCGCCGAAGCTCTCCCAGGCGAGCGCATCGACGCCACGGGCGCCGAGCATGGACCACATGGCAAGCTCGAAGGCGCCCGTATCGGACGCCGGCACGATGGCGCAGATGTAGTCGGCGGGAAGCCCGAGCAGCGCCTTCGTCTTGTCGATCGCGAGTTTGAGTCGCGCCTTGCCTTCCTTGGCGCGGTGCGAGCGGCCGAGAAATGCCTTGCTGAGATTTTCGGGAGCCCAGCCGGGGCGCTTGGCGCACGGGCCGGAGGAGAAATGCGCGCAGTCCGGCCGCTGCTGCGGCCGCGTGGTCGTCGTCATGTGAGCCTACCCTTCCAGATAGAAGCCCCTCGTTGGGGAGGGGTGTCCCACCGCGGCAAATACGCCCGCTCGCCGCGCGCGTCAATCTCGGCGAGGTCGCAGTCCCGCACAGGTCCTTCCTTGACAAATCGACCGAGGGTGCCAACCTCATGAGTATGACGACCAAGCGCGCCAGCCTGCAGCGGATCCTTCTGATCGCGCATTTCTAGCCCCGAAGCCGGCGCCCCTTGCCCCGGGCTTCGGGGAAAAGCGGAGCTTCGCGCGGCTTCCACCCATTCCGCCCCTTTCCGAAATCATTGGATGAGCCCTCCAACCCGGCACCGCGTGTCGGGCGAAGGCTCTCAAGCTATGAGCAGAAACATGGACCAGATCGCGCCCGTGCGCGCCAAAAAACCGCCACTCGTCATCGGCGACGTCGACCACCGCAGCCTGGTCTCGCTCGCCCTCGCCATGGAGAAGGGCTTGCCCAACGTATCGGAAGCCCTGCTCGATGAGCTCGACCGTGCCCGCGTCGTGCCGCAGGCCAAAGTACCGGGGCAAACCGTCCAGATGGGCTCGACCGTTCGCTTCGAGACCAAGGGCGCGGGAACGCGCCAGGTGACGCTCGTTCTCCCGGGCGAAGCCGATATCGACGCCGGCCGGATCTCCGTCATGACCCCGATCGGCGCGGCTTTGATCGGCCTCTCGACCGGTCAGTCGATCCGTTGGCACACGCGTGACGGCCGTGAGCAGGAGTTGACCGTTCTCGACGTCGAGCCGCCGGCGGAGGCCCCGTGATGGAACGCGACCCACCGTGCCAGCTCACGGCATTGGATATGAGCGTGCTCGAGGGGATGATGGACCGGCTCGTGTCCCAAGCACGCGCCGACAGCGCGTTTTCACGCCTGCTACGTCGCAAACTCGCGGCCGCTCGGGTCCGGTTTCATGACGACATCGATCCGCATATCGCGACGATCAACAGTCGCATCGAGTATCGCGTGGACAGCGGGGATGTCGAGACGGGTGTTCTGACGCACGGCGGTGAAAATGCGCTGGCAGGTTCGGCGCTGCCGGTCTCGAGCCTTCACGGCCTGGCGCTACTCGGTCTTGCCGAGGGCGACGAGATCACGATCGAGTTGGCAGACGGAAGAACCGAAGTCCTCGGCGTGGTGCGCGTCGCGCATCAGCCGGAGGCAGCGCGCCTCAAAAGGAAGCCAGTTCGATTCGGCGTCATCAGCGGTGCACGAGAACGCCATCGACGTGCCGATGACGTTCCCAAGAAACCCGATGATGACGATCCGGGACCACGCGCGGCCTGATCGAGCTGCAGCCGCTCAGGCGCGGCTTGCGCGAGACGCCTCGAGCTGGTGGTCGGCGCGCGCCGGCATGGCCCGCTCGCGCACCGGCTTGGCTGCCTCGATCTCGGCCACGACCTGGTTCATGAACGAGACCGTGCGGTCGACGACGATCTGGCGCTGCCGGTCGATCGTGATGATGTGATAGCTGTCGTCGAGCACCACGAGCTCGACCCGGCCGCTGAGCGCGCGCTGTAGGAACTCGGAGTTGTTGATATCCGCGTGGTCGTCCTCGCGCGGGTGGAGGACCAGCGAGGGCTGTGTGACCTTGCCCGCCTCGCGCAGGAACGTCTTCACCATCCAGCGGTGCTCGAGCACGGCGCCGCCCGGCGTATAGGGGAGCCCCGAGACCGAGTTGTCGGCGCTCTTCAGCGCGTTGGCGATGAGGTCGCGCACGCGCGGATCCTTGATCCCGTGCGGCTCGGCATCCTCGAACTTCAGCATGTTGGCGAACCACTTGTGGTGCACGAGGCCGAAGAGCTTGGCGTACCAGGGCATGACCCAGCCGTTCAGCCAGAAGATCGGCGCGAACGACACCGTTCCCTGCACGAGCTTGGGATTGCGGGCCGCAAGCAGCAGAGCGGTGATGGCACCGACCGAGAGCCCACCGACAAAGACGATGTCACAATCCTGACGGATGCGGTGGAGCGCCGCTTCGGCGCTCGCGTACCAATCCTGCCAGGTCGTGTTGGCGACATCCTCGACGCCGCCGCCGTGCCCCGCAACCAGCGGGCAGTGCACGGTATAGCCCTCGCGCGCGACGCCATAAGCGACGTAGCGCAGCTCCATCGGCGTACCACCGAGGCCATGGAAAAGCAGCAAGCCGACGCGGTTGCCGGGAATGATCAGGCTCAGATCTTTTTCTTTTTCAGTCATGCTCGGTACACTTGTACGTGTTGTTCTTAATCGCGGGTTATCGCGACGGTCCCCTGCGTGGCGCAAGCCGGTCATACTCTCTTAAGTATCCAGCGTGCTCCTGGTCGGGCTTTATGGTTAAATTTGGCCAAAGCCGTCCCACGAAAGCATGACGCGGCTCTACTGACCAAATGGCGGAGATGACCCCGATCCCCTGCCGCGCCCCGCGTTCCGCCGGCAACCCGCGCCTTGAAAGCGCCGCGGGGCTTCAGCGTCAACGGTGACCAGGATCAATGGTTCCCGGAAGGCTTACCGGCGCCGCCAATCCTCGACCCATATAGGGAGCGCTGCGGCGAATTCCTACCTGTCGATCTCGCCGAACACGATGTCGAACGAGCCGAGGATGGCCGAGACGTCGGCGAGCAGGTGCTTCTTGCCGAACGGGTCGAGCGCCTGAAGGTGCGGAAAGCCAGGTGCGCGAATCTTGCAGCGATAGGGCTTGTTCGAGCCGTCCGCGACGAGATAGACGCCGAATTCGCCCTTGGGTGCCTCCACCGCGGCGTAGACGTCGCCCGGCGGCACGTGGAAGCCCTCCGTATAGAGCTTGAAGTGGTGGATGAGCGCCTCCATGGAGCGCTTCATCTCGCCGCGCTTCGGCGGCACGACCTTCTTGTCGTCGGAAACGTGCGGGCCCTGCCCTTCGGCCGAGGCGAGCTTCTCGCAGCACTGCTTCATGATCCGCGCGGATTCGCGCATCTCGACCATGCGCATGAGATAGCGATCGTAGCAGTCGCCGTTCTTGCCGATCGGAATATCGAACTCGAGCTCGGAATAGCACTCGTACGGCTGGGCGCGCCGCAGGTCCCAGGCCACGCCCGTCGAGCGCAGCATGACGCCCGACATGCCCCAGGCGAACGCGTCGGCCATCGTGAACGTGCCGATGTCGACATTGCGCTGCTTGAAGATGCGGTTCTCGGTCAGCAGGCCTTCGATGTCGTCGCAGACCTTGAGGAAGGGATCGCACCAGGCGTGGATGTCGGCGATCAGCTCGGGTGGCAGATCCTGATGCACGCCGCCCATGCGGAAGTATTTGGCGTGCATGCGCGAGCCCGACGCGCGCTCGTAGAACACCATGAGCTTCTCGCGCTCCTCGAAGCCCCAGAGCGGCGGCGTCAGCGCGCCGACGTCCATGGCTTGCGTCGTGACGTTGAGGAGATGCGAGAGGATGCGCCCGATCTCGGAGTAGAGCACCCGGATGAGCTGCGCGCGCTTCGGGACCGTGAGCTCCAGGAGCTTCTCCGCCGCCATGCAGAAGGCGTGCTCCTGATTCATGGGCGCGACGTAATCGAGGCGGTCGAAGTAGCCGATAGCCTGCAGGTAGGACTTGTGCTCGATCAGCTTCTCGGTGCCGCGGTGAAGGAGACCGATGTGCGGATCCACACGCTCGACCACCTCGCCGTCGAGTTCCAGCACGAGGCGGAGCACGCCGTGCGCGGCCGGATGCTGCGGGCCGAAATTGATGTTGAACGGTCGGATCTCGGTCTCGGGCACGGGCGCGTGTCCTTATAAGATTGCTGGTGTCCCGATTCCGAAGTTCGCCAAACCTCAATGCCGGCGTCTCGCGCGAACTTCGGAATCCAAAGGGACACCAGAAGGATAATCTAGCTAGTGTGATTCAGATCGAGAAATTCGCTCGGTACCCTACCGCGAGGTGCGGCGAATTTGTCGATCATCACACCAGCCGCTCGATACCCCAGACCGGACCGCTATGGCAACGCGTCAATTGCGCGATCCCGCCCTGCCCCAAATGAAAAAGCCGGGCGCCCCGTTCAATGGAGCCCCGGCTTTCCGTCATGACTTCACAATCACCAGTCAATTGGGCTTCATGCCGTTCGTCGACACGAGCACCGGCCCCGATCCCTTCGGCCGCGGGTTCTCGGTCAGGACGCCGAGGCGGCGCGCGACCTCCTGATAGGCCTCGATGAGGCCGCCGAGATCCTGGCGGAAGCGGTCCTTGTCCATCTTGTCGCCGCTCGAGACATCCCAGAGGCGGCAGCAGTCCGGGCTGATCTCGTCGGCCAGCACGATCCGCATGTTGTCGTTCTGCTCCCAGAGGCGCCCGAACTCGATCTTGAAGTCCACGAGCCGGATGCCGATACCGAGGAACAGGCCGACGAGGAAGTCGTTGATGCGGAGCGCCATCTGCATGACTTCGTCGATCTCGGCCGGCGTCGCCCAGCCGAAGGCCGTGATGTGCTCCTCCGAGACCATGGGGTCGTTGAGCTTGTCGTTCTTGTAGTAGAACTCGACGATCGAGCGCGGCAGTGCGCTGCCCTCGTCGAGCCCGAGGCGCGACGCCAGCGACCCCGCCGCCACATTGCGGACCACGACCTCGAGCGGAATGATCTCGACCTCGCGGATGAGCTGCTCGCGCATGTTGAGCCGCTTGATGAAGTGCGTCGGCACGCCGATCTCGCCGAGCCGCTGGAAGATGTACTCGGAGATGCGGTTGTTGAGCACGCCCTTGCCGTCGATCAACGCATGCTTCTTGGCGTTGAAAGCGGTCGCGTCGTCCTTGAAGTGCTGGATCAGGGTCCCTGGCTCCGGCCCCTCGTAGAGCACCTTCGCCTTGCCCTCATAGATGCGACGCCGCCTGTTCATTTTCATCGGTCCTTCGTGGAATCGCTCAGTGATCCGGGTCTTTGGTCGCGGCACGCTCCACTGCCAATTCACCAAGCCGAAGTGTCCGGCTCGGTCTGGCTTGCGCGGCGCACCGCAGCCCCTTTCGCTCATGTTAGCCCGTGGCCCGGAGAGTATCCGAACCGCCCGGAGGAAACAACGAGGAGCCCCGTCCGCCCACAGTGTACGTCGTTCACAATTGGCACATGGTTGATTTGGACGTACTGCTCACGATATGCCTGCTACCAGCAACGCGCGAACGCAGCGCGCCCCTGCTTCTGACCAGATATCCTGAGTTCAACCGGAGATTCTCATGACGACGTTCGATGAGCGGGAAAAGGGGTTCGAGAAAAAATTCGCGATGGACCAGGATCTGAAGTTCAGAGCCGAGTCTCGCCGCAATAAAATGATCGCCGAATGGGCCGCAAGCAAGCTCGGGCTCTCTGGTCCGGCTGTCGAAGACTACATCAAAGCTGTACGGAAGGCCGATCTGGAGCACCAGGGCGACGATGACGTCTTCCGGAAGATCCGCGGAGACTTCGACGCCAAGGGCGTGTCGGTGAGCGATACCGAGATCCGTGACATCATGTTCAAGTATCTCGGTGAGGCCGTCACGCAGATCCAGAAAGAGCCGAAGTAGCCGGCCTCTCACCTACAGGTTGCATCGCCCGCTCTCGGCACCGCGGCAGGTGATTCGTGCGGCGAACGGGCGTTGCCCTGTCCTACTCAGCGGCGACGAGCGGCTGCGGGCGAACCACTGCGAGCTGGCGCCGTGCCTCCTCGCGCAGTGAGTCGATGGGCATCAGCTTGCCCTCGACCTCGTGATGCCAGAACGTCCAGCCATTGCACGCCGCCTTGCCCTGCACGGCAGCGCCGAGACGATGGATCGAGCCCTGCTGAGCAGAGCCGCCATCGAGCACGAGCGTCCCGTCCGCGCGTACGTGTGCCCAATGGCGGCCCTTCTCGTCGGTGAGGCGCGTGCCGGGATCGAGAATCCCGAGTTCGATGATCGCGCCGAATGGAATGCGCGGCTCGGCCCGCTTCGAGCGCATGGTCTCGAGATCGACCGGCGCGAGCGGCCTGACCCGCGCAATGCGTTCGCGCGCCGCCGCCGCATAGTCAGGGTCGCGCTCGATACCGATGTAGTGGCGGCCGAGGCGGCGTGCGACCGCGCCTGTCGTCCCGGTGCCGAAGAAAGGATCGAGCACCACATCGCCCTTCCGCGTCGAGGCGAGCAGGACGCGATGGAGCAGTGCTTCCGGCTTCTGCGTCGGATGCGCCTTGCGGCCGCCGTCATCCTTGAGGCGTTCCGGCCCCGAGCAGATCGGGAAAAGCCAGTCCGAGCGCATCTGCAGATCGTCGTTCCCCGCCTTCATGGCCTCGTAGTTGAACGTCACGCGCGCCTTGCGGTCGCGTCCGGCCCAGATGAGCGTCTCGTGCGCGTTCGTGAAACGCTTGCCGCGGAAATTCGGCATGGGATTCGTCTTGCGCCAGATGACGTCGTTCTGGATCCAGAAGCCGAGATCCTGGAGCGCGACGCCGAGACGGAAGACATTGTGATAGGAGCCGATGACCCAGATCGCGCCATCCGGCTTCAGGATGCGCCGGCATTCCGTGAGCCAGGCGCGCGTGAAGCGGTCGTAGGTCTCGAACGTCTCGAACTTGTCCCAGGCATCATCGACGCCGTCGACGACCGTATTGTTCGGCCGCAGCAGATCGCCATCGAGCTGCAGATTGTAAGGAGGATCGGCAAAGACGAGATCGACGCTCGCATCCGGGAGCTTCTTCAGCTCGGCAAGGCAATCCCCGACCAGGATGGAATCGACTCTTGCGACACCACGCGCACGACGAACGCTCATGAAACGCCACTCTCGAACTGACAACCACGCACTCACCGACAGCGCAGGTTGGCCCACTCCCAAGCCGACAGGCAATGCCCATCCGGCAGTCGAGAGCCTGCCCCTTCAAGGTTAAGGCGCCGTAAACCGACGCCCCGAAGCGCTGCAGCGGAACGGCATTGGCGCACGCGAATAGGTCGAACGAATGGCGAACTCAGTTGCATCGGCGACGCGAAAGAGCCGGCAAAAGTCCGCCGATCGCGCTTGCGGGCCCGACAGCTCAAAGCTATCAGCCGTCAGCCGACCTCAGATCCGGACCCGATGGACCTATTCGCTGACATTCTGACCCGGGTCACGCTGCCGATCATCACCCTCGTCGCGCTCGGCTGGCTGCTGCAGGGCCGCCTCAAGCTCGACGTCCCGACGCTCAACCGGATCCAGGTCTACGTCGTCATGCCGGCGTTCCTGATCCACTTCCTCTCATCGGGCAAGCAGCCGCTCTCGGTGATCTGGCCGGTCGTCTACTTCGGCCTCGTCCAATTCCTCATTCTCATCCCGCTTGGATGGCTGCTCGTCCTTCTCTTTCGCCAGCGCGCCTCGCTCGGCCCTGTGATGGGTCTCGGCACGGCCTACGCGAACGTCGGTTTCTTCGGCATTCCGGTGACGCAACTCGCGTTCGGATCGGAGTATCTGATCTACCAATCCGTGTTGACGGCGCTGATGGCCGTGCTCGTCTGCACGGTCGGCGTCGCGCTTATGGCGCCTGCCGGCGGCAGCAAGCTCGCCAAGCTCAAGACGGCTTTCGAGACGCCGCTCATTCCCTCGGTCGTCATCGGCCTCACGCTGCGCGGCTTCCAGATCGAACTGCCGACCGTCGTCGCTCAGCCCATGCAGTTCCTTGGCTCGATCTTCACGCCGCTCGCGCTCTACACGCTCGGCGCCCAGATTGCGGCCGCCAAATCCATCCGCCTGGAGCTCATTCCGCAGACGCTCATCCTGTTTCTGAAGTTCATCGCGGCACCCGTCATCACCTGGGGCATCTGCGTCGCCATGGGCCTGCCGCGCGATGTCCAGGACGTCATCGTCGTCGCGGCTGCCACGCCCGTCGGCGTGCTCATCGCGATCTTCGCCGCCGAGTACAAGCGCGAGAGCGAGTTCGTCTCGACCGCCGTCGTCGTCTCGACCGCCCTCTCGCCTATTTTCGTCACCGGCTGGATTCTGGCCACGCGTCTTATGTAAGGCGTCCGAGACCGCCACTCGCCCGTTGACTTCGGCCGAGACAGAAGGCTGAACTCCGCCGCCCACCATAATCAGCGCAGAGCGCACACCCATCATGAGCCAACCACAATCTCCCGAACTCCCGCCCACGCCGTCCTATGTTCAGCCCGAGGCCCACAAATTCATCGCCGCCCTCATCTTCGGCTCGCGATGGCTGCAGCTTCCACTTTACGTCGGCTTGATACTGGCGCAAGCCATCTACGTCGTCGTATTCCTGAAGGAGCTTTGGCATCTGATCACGCATGCCGGCGCGTTCGGCGAGCAGCAGATCATGCTTGGCGTGCTCGCGCTCATCGACGTCGTGATGATCTCGAACCTGCTCGTGATGGTGATCGTCGGCGGCTACGAGACGTTCGTGTCGCGCCTCAGACTCGAGGGCCATCCCGACCAGCCCGAGTGGCTCGACCACGTAAATGCCAGCGTCCTCAAGATCAAGCTCGCCATGGCGATTATCGGCATTTCCTCGATCCACCTGCTCAAGACGTTCATCGAGGCGCGCGGTATCGGCCTACCAGGTGCCACCATCACGAGCGAAGGCGTGCTCTGGCAGACGATCATCCACGTCGCTTTCATCCTGTCGGCGATCGGCATCGCCTTCGTCGACAAGTTGGCGCTTTCCTCGCATCCGGGGCACTGACGCTGCCGACCCGTGGTGCTTCGCTCCGGTAAAAGTGCGATGCTGTGGGCAGCTCGAGTAGCAAGGAGAAACCCATGCGACGTGTCACACTCAAGGGCGGCGAGACCATCCCGCAGCTCGGCCTCGGCACATGGCACATGGGCGAGCAGAGGAGCCAGCGCGGCGCGGAGGCGGATGCCCTGAAGCTCGGCCTCGACCTCGGCATGACGCTCATCGACACCGCCGAGATGTATGGCGAGGGCGGCGCCGAGGAAGTCGTTGCCGAGGCCGTCAAGGGGCGCCGCGACGAAGCCTTCATCGTCTCGAAGGTCTATCCGCACAACGCCTCCAAGTCCGGCACGATTGCTGCTTGCGACCGCAGCCTGAAGCGCCTGCAGACAGACCGCATCGATCTCTACCTGCTGCACTGGCGCGGCTCGTACCCGCTCGCGGAGACCGTCGCCGCCTTCGAGAGGCTCAAAGCCGACGGCAAGATCCGCCACTGGGGTGTCTCGAACCTCGATCCCGACGACCTCGACGAGCTGGCTGGCGTTCCCAATGGCAAGAACTGCGTCTCGGATCAGGTGCTCTATCATCTCGGCTCGCGCGGCATCGACTTCGACCTGATCAAGCAATGCGCTGACGAGAAGATCATGGTCATGGCTTATTCGCCACTCGGCCAGGGCCGCATCCTGCGCAATACCGCCCTCGCCAAAGTCGCCGCGCGCCATGGCGTGAGCCCTGCGGCCATCGCGCTCGCCTGGACCATGCGCCACCCGCACGTGGTGGCGATCCCCAAGGCCTCGCGGCCCGAGCACGTGCGCGAAAATCTCGTTGCGGCCGATCTGAAGCTGACATCGGAAGATCTCGCCGATCTCGATGCGGCCTTCCCGCCGCCGAAGCGCCCAACGCCGTTGGGTATGCTCTAGGCCCGACCAGCCAATCGCGCCGCAGCTCGCTTTACCCCCCCCCCCCCCCCAACACGCGGGAACATCGCGAGAGTTTGATGGAGGTCAAGGGCCACGGACACGATCACATTAGCATATGCTGATGTTATCGCGGCTTCTGCACCGCATTCGAGCGAGGTGACCCAATGACCACGAACATGGGAGCTGTTGATCGCGGCCTGCGCATCCTGATCGGGATCGGCCTTATTGCGTGGGCGCTCGGTTTGATCCCCGGCCAAGCCGCCAATGCCTGGGGCTGGATCGGCGTCATTCCCTTAGGCACGGCTCTGCTTGGCTGGTGTCCTGCCTATACGCTCCTCGGCGTGTCGACGTGCGGCCGGAAGGCCTGAGCGGGCGACAAGTGAGCTGGCGGCGGCTATGGTCTGGGCCACGAACGAGAAATCGTGTGCCCACACCAAGGAGACGGGATGACCGCCACCCCTGAAGACCGCCTCAAGGCCGCTATCGTCCACGTCACGCCCTTCGAGCAGAACTGTACGCTCATCTGGGACGAGGCGACTAAACGCGGCGCCGTGGTCGATCCAGGCGGCGATGTCGAGCGCATCGAGGCCGCGATCGCGCAGGTCGGCCTGACCGTAGAGAAGATCGTTCTCACGCACGGCCATCTCGATCATGTCGGCGGCGCCGTCGAGCTCAGCGACAAGCTTGGCGTCAAGATCGAGGGACCGCACATCGCCGACAAGTTCCTCATGGACGGCGTCGAGGAGCAGGCAGCGCGCTACGGCCTTTCCGGCATGCGCAACGCCACCTCGGACCGCTGGATGGAAGAGGGCGAGACGCTCACGATCGGCGGCCACGATTTCGAGATCTTCCACTGCCCCGGCCATTCGCCGGGCTCGCTCGTGTACGTCAATCGCCCGAACCGTTTCGCCCTCGTCGGCGACGTGATCTTCCGCGGCTCGATCGGCCGCACCGACTTCCCCTACGGCGATCACGATGCCCTGATCAACGCCATCAAGACCAAGCTTTTCCCTCTCGGCGACGAGATCGCCTT
>Ga0180218_1001217_pt1 | contig 16399 bp, 16 predicted proteins | sample eDN3rd37CKraftBY_FD_151334 | JGI IMG/M metagenome (GOLD analysis project Ga0180218, IMG submission 151334) | Enriched backyard soil microbial communities from Emeryville, California, USA - eDNA 3rd pass 37_C Kraft BY (version 2) (version 2) | ecosystem: Environmental > Terrestrial > Soil >...
GGGCGTCGGCGCGGTGATATGGAAAGCGTCGCCCGACATTCCGTAGCCGATCAGTTCGGCGTAGATCTTCGCGCCGCGCTTCCTGGCATGCTCGTATTCTTCGAGCACGACCACGCCAGCACCCTCGCCCATGACGAAGCCGTCGCGGTCCTTGTCATATGGACGCGAGGCGCGGGTCGGAGTGTCATTGTACGAAGTCGACAGCGCGCGGCACGCAGCAAAGCCCGCAAGCGAGAGCCGGTCGACCGGCGATTCGGCGCCGCCTGCCACCATCACATCGGCATCGCCAAGCGCGATCATCCGCCCCGCATCGCCGATCGCATGCGAGCCGGTCGAACATGCCGTCACGACCGACGAGTTCGGCCCCTTCAGACCGAATTCGATGGAGACGTAACCGGATGCGAGATTGATGATGCGTCCCGGAATGAAGAACGGCGACAGCTTGCGCGGACCACGTTCCTTGACGAGCAGCGCGCCCTCGGCGATGCCGCCGACGCCGCCAATACCGGATCCGATCATGACGCCGGTCGCGCACTGATCTTCGTTGGTTTCCGGCTTCCAGCCCGCATCGTCGAGCGCCTGACGCGCCGCGCTGAGAGCGTAAACGATGAAAGGATCGACCTTTCGCTGCTCTTTCGGCTCCATCCACTGATCGGGATTGAAGGTACCGTCAGAGCCATCGCCACGCGGAAGCGTGCACGCGATCTTGCACGGCAGATCGGAGACCTCGAAGGTTTCGATCTGACGCGCTCCGCTCTTGCCTGCAAGGATGCGTTGCCACGTGGCTTCGACGCCGCATCCGAGCGGCGTCACCATTCCCATGCCAGTGACAACAACGCGCCTCATGATCAGACTCCCGCGACGTCCGCTGCCCCGCCCGGCTCAAGAAGCTCCGGCTGCGGCTATCGGCGCCGATGACGACGCCGAAGGGCACTCGGACAGAGCGTGATCAGCTCTTGGCGTTCTTTTCGAGGAACTTCACGGCATCCCCGACGGTGAGGATCGTCTCGGCCGCATCGTCCGGAATCTCGCAACCGAACTCTTCCTCGAACGCCATCACGAGTTCGACCGTGTCGAGGGAGTCGGCCCCGAGGTCGTCGATGAAGCTTGCCTGCTCGGTGACCTTGTCGGGCTCGACGCCGAGGTGCTCCACCACGATCTTCTTCACTCGCTCGGAGATGTCACTCATCTGTTCGAACCTTTGCTTCCAGTAATTGGCTCAATCGGCGTCGCGATCGAGGCTGTCGTGGCACGACCTATTGGCCGGTTCAAGCGGCTTGATCATCTGAAGCGAGGCCCCCAGGACCCCCCCATAGACCGTTCAAGAACCGAGATGACGGCGCGTGTATTGGGTCGCAGACGTTGCGTCAAGCCCGCGCCCGGACGCTTCCCCAAGCCCGGCCAGAACGGGGCTATCATACTTCAAAAGCCATGGCCAGCAGACCCCGGGACGGCGAAAAACCTGTGCGTTTCCGCACTCAAATCATGGCCATTCCGCCGTTCACATGCAGTGTCTGGCCGGTCACATAGGATGCTTCGTCCGAGGCAAGATAGATCACCGCACCCGCGATATCATCCGGCGTTCCGAGCCGCCCGGACGGCACCATTTGCAGGATCGCTTCGCGCTGCTTTTCGTTCAGTTTGTCTGTCATCGGCGTCGCGATGAAGCCGGGCGCGATGCAATTCGCAGTCACGCCGCGCCGCGCATATTCCTTGGCGATCGACTTCATCATGCCGATCATGCCGGCCTTGGCGGCGGTGTAATTGCCCTGCCCCGGATTGCCGGTAACGCCCACCACCGAGGTAATCCCGATGATGCGGCCATAGCGGCGGCGCATCATGGTCTTCATGGCGGCGCGGGACAGCCGGAATGTCGCGGTCAGATTGACATTGATGACGGTGTCCCAGTCCTCGTCACGCAACTGCACGAACAGATTGTCGCGGGTGATGCCGGCATTCGCGACCAGAATGTCGAGCTTGCTCATCGCCTCTTCGGCCTGCGGTACCAGCGCCTCGACCTGATCCTTGTTCGACAGATCGCAGGGCAGAACGTGGACACGCTCCTTGAGGTCAGCGGCAAGCTGATCAAGCGCTTCCTTGCGCGTGCCGGAGATCGCAACGGTCGCGCCCTGTTTGTGCAGTGCGCGCGCGATCGCGCCGCCGAGGCCGCCGGTGGCGCCCGTCACGAGCGCAGTCTTTCCGGTGAGATCGAACATTGTGAACCTCTCTGATTTTCGCGTGTCAGCCGCGCGCAGCCTTGAGCGCGGCAACGTCGTCAGGCGTACCGATCGACGAGCCCGTTGCGCCTGCGGCAATCCGCTTCAACAATCCGGTCAGCACCTTGCCGGCGCCGACTTCATAGAATTGCGTAACGCCGGCGCCGGCCATCGTCTCCACGCATTCGCGCCAGCGCACCGTTCCCGTCACCTGTTCGACCAGGCGCCTTATAATTTCGTTCGGGTCCTCGATCGGCTGCGCCAGCACATTCGCGACCACGGGGACGACGGGCTTTTGCACATTCGTCTTTGCAAGCGCCTCGGCCATCGCGTCCGCCGCCGGCTGCATCAGCGCACAATGGAAGGGGGCGGATACCGGCAGCAGCATCGCGCGCTTTGCGCCCTTATCCTTCGCGATCTCGACCGCGCGCTCGATCGCGGCCTTGTTGCCCGAGACGACGACCTGCCCGCCGCCATTGTCGTTCGCCGCCTGGCAGACCTCGCCCTGCGCGGCCTCGGCCGCAACCGCCGCGGCCTCATCGAATGACAGTCCGAGCAGGGCCGCCATCGCGCCTTCGCCGACCGGAACCGCCTTCTGCATGGCATTGCCGCGGATCCGCAACAGCCGCGCGGCGTCTCCAATGGTGAAGGCGCCTGCCGCGGCGAGCGCCGAATATTCCCCCAGCGAATGGCCGGCGACGAACCTCGCGTCGCGCTTCAGGTCGATTCCGGCCTCGGTCTCCAGCACCCGCATGGCTGCGAGGGAGACGGCCATCAGCGCGGGCTGGGCGTTCTCGGTCAGGGTCAGCCGCTCGGCCGGCCCCTCCCAGATGATCGCGGACAGCTTTTCGCCGAGGGCGGCGTCGACCTCGTCGAAAACCGCCTGGGCCGCCGGGAATGCGTCGGCCAGCGCCTTGCCCATCCCGACCGTCTGGCTACCCTGCCCTGGAAATACGAATGCCGCCGTCACGAGCGCCCCTCAGCCTGCGGGCTCCCCGGCCCGGTCCAAAATCCGGCCCGAAAGACTATGTGAGCCCCCTCAAGTCAAGCCGCGACGGCCTGTTCCGCCTTGCCTTCCCGCCGGAAACCCCTATAACCCCCGCTTCCGCTCGTCCCGGCCGGGGGCTGAACGGACGGCCGGCATGCCTTCGGGCCTTTCGGCAGGACCAGTCGGTCCGTCGTCCCGTGTCCCCGCCAAAAAGAGCATCGAGCCTTTCCGAAGGTCTTGTACCTCTCAAGGTCTGCACCTTTTCGAAGTCTCGCTTGGGCTTTGCGCCGGACAGCGCCAACAGAAGGAAGGCTTTATGCCGTTATACGAGCACGTCTTTCTCGCGCGTCAGGACGCGAGTTCACAGCAGGTCGATGACCTGACCAACCAGTTCAAGGCGATCGTCGAGGGCGCCGGTGGCAAGGTCGCAAAGACCGAATATTGGGGCGTGAAGTCCCTCGCCTACCGGATGAACAAGAATCGCAAGGCGCATTACACGCTGATGAACCTCGAGGCGCCCGCGGCAGCGATCGCCGAGATCGAGCGTCAGGAGCGGCTGTCGGAAGAAGTGCTGCGCTACATGACGATCCGCGTCGACGAGCTTGAGGAAGGACCGTCGGCAATGATGCGCAAGGCCGAGCGCGACGACCGCGAACGTGAAGGCCGCGGCTTCGGCGGTGGCTTTGGTGGCGGGTTCGGCGGCGGCGGCCGCTTCGGTGATCGCGATCGTGGCCCGCGCCGCGATCGTGACGACCGCGGTCCGCGCGACAGCGTCGAAACGTCCAGCGCAGGGGAGGAATAATCATGTCGATGTCCGGTGGTGGCGGCGGTCGCCGTCCGTTTTTCCGTCGTCGCAAGACCTGTCCGTTCTCGGGCGCGAACGCTCCCAAGATCGATTACAAGGACGTAAAGCTGCTGCAGCGCTACGTTTCCGAGCGCGGCAAGATCGTGCCGAGCCGCATCACCGCGGTGTCGGCCAAGAAGCAGCGTGAACTCGCTCAGGCCATCAAGCGCGCGCGTTTCCTCGGCCTGCTGCCCTACGTCATCAAGTAAGTTGCGCTACGCTCCGGCATTCCGGAGCGCGCTATAAGAACGAGGCGTCCGGAATATTCCGGGCGCCGATGGTTGGGGCAAGCGCGGCTTGACGCGCGACTTGCCTCTAACCGCTGAACAAGCGGGACAGCTCGTGATGGTACCGACTGCATTGACAGGTCTGGGAGCGGGAGCGGCATCAGCCTTGCTGATGGCGACCATGGCTTCGCGCTCGCCATTCTCGTTGATGCTGGTCTTGCTGGCCCCCTTGCCGATCATGATCGCGGCCGTCGGGTGGTCGCACTGGACAGCACTCGTCGCCGTCATCGTCGCGACCCTTGCGCTGACCATCGCATTCGGCGAACCGCTGTGGATTCCCATCTATCTGATCGGCGCCGGCCTCCCCGCGTGGTGGCTCGGCTATGTCGCGCTGCTCGCACGCGGCAACGAGGACGGCAGCTTCGAATGGTACCCAGCCGGCCGGCTCGTGATGTGGTGCACCGTCATCGGCTCCGTGATCGTTGCGATCGTGATGTGGAACGTGCGCATCGACGAGCAGCAATTCCAGAACGCTCTCAAACTGGCGCTCGAACGCATGGCCAGGGAATACGGCCAGTCCGGTCCCGATTTCTCCAGGATGGATGTCCGGCGCACGAGCGAGTTGATCATGAGCTTTGTGCCCCCGCTCGCCGCGGCCATCATCACCATGGCCTATGTGATGAATGCCTATCTCGCGGGTCGCATCGCGATGGTGTCCGGCCGCCTCAAGCGGCCATGGCCGGACCTCGCCGCACTGCGCTTTCCGCGGCATATGTCGTCGGCATTCGCGGTCGCGCTGCTCATCTGGTTCATGCCCGGCATTGCCGGAATGATCGGCGGCATCGTCTCGGGCGCTTTCATCATCGCCTACGCACTGTTGGGCCTTGCCGTCCTGCACGATGTCACGCGACCGCTTGGCGACCGCGTCTTCATCCTGTCCGCGGTCTATCTGATCCTGTTCGTTTTCTGGCCTGCCTGCGTGCTGCTCGCAGTCTTCGGCGTGTCCGACTCCATTTTCGATTTCCGCAAGACCGCCACCGGGGCACCGCCTCCCGCCATTACCTGAAATGACAACCAACACCTTGAAGGAGTGACTGATATGGAAGTGATCCTGCTCGAACGCGTCGCAAAACTCGGCCAGATGGGCGAGACGGTCCGTGTGAAGGACGGTTTCGCGCGCAATTTCCTGCTGCCGAAGGGCAAGGCGCTGCGCGCGACCAAGGCCAACAAGGAGCGCTTCGAGGGCATGCGCAAGGAACTCGAGGCCAAGAATCTCGAGAACCGCAGCGAGGCGCAGAAGATCGCCGACAAGCTGAACGGCCAGTCCTTTGTCGCGCTGCGCCAGGCGTCCGAATCCGGCCAGCTCTATGGCTCGGTGTCGGCACGTGACATCGCCGATCTTGTGACCGAAGGCGGCTTCTCGATCTCGCGCAGCCAGGTGGCGCTCAATGCGCCGATCAAGACCATCGGCCAGCACCGGGTCGAGGTCTCGCTGCATCCGGAAGTCGAGGTCAATGTCTCGATCATCGTGGCGCGCAATGCCGAAGAAGCAGAGCGCGTGAAGCGCGGTGAGGACGTCACCGTCCGTCGTGATGAAGCGGACGAAGAGCAGGAGGCCGCTGCGGCAGAAGGCTTCTTCGATCCGGAAGCGCGTCACAGCGACGAAGAGGCGGCCGACAAGGCCTGAGCGGCCTTCCCGATACAATCATGCCCGGCCAGGTGCCGGGCATGATGATTCTATTCAGAGCGGGATTTCCGGTGCAGCCGGCTTTTCCTCGGCGGGAGAACTGTCTGAGGTACTCGGCTCTGGAGGTGAAGCAGGTGCCGGCGTAGCCGCAGGCGCTGGACCCACGTCCTGTGGACCCGCAGTCGCCGCTGCCGCCGGTGCGGGTGGCGCAGGCTGAGCAGCAGGTGCGGTTCGTACGGTGGCGGCTGGCGGCTTTCTCTTGCTCGCAGGCTCACGCTCTGCAGGTCGGGTCGCCTCCTGGGGCTTGCGCTCCTCGTCCGCCGGACGGCGACCAATCGAGCCAGGCGGCCGATCGATGGGCGCGTTTCGCGGCGGCGACGCCACCGCAGGACCGCCTCGTCCTCCGACCGATGTCAGGAAACCTGCGAGCGCGCCAGCCTGCTGCACGCTCGATGTATAATGCTGACGCAGGAAGCTGGTCAGCTCACCCGCAGAACGCCCCTTCGCGAGCCCTCCGGCGCTTTGATGACAGACGGCGCATCCGGCCTGGAACAGTTCGGGAGCAGATTTGCCCTCGTTGAGGTCCACGGGCTCGGTCTGATGGCCCGTTGGAGGCAGCGCAGGACCTTGCTGGGCGCGGGCCGGAGTGCCGCGCGGCTGCGCCACGGCGGCAGACGCCAGTGACACGGCCAGCAACGAAACCAGGCCGATAAGCAAACCGCTCTTTCGCAAACCCATGCTCCCGCCGGCCGCCCCGACGGCCGTGCCCCGCAAACCGCGCAGATTGAATCCCGCCAGGGAATACGGCGCGCATAATCGGCGAATGTGGCCCATTTTCGAACTGGCTGACCTGACTCTCGAACAGTTATCACCGCATTGCGGGAGCGGCCAGACTTTGGTCTAATCGCGGAACTTAGGGATCGCCGATCGAAAGGACGGCATAGAAATTGATGGAGGCGGCCGGTGGAGCGGTTGCTTCGGATTGCTCTGACACGGTTCATGCGCACCGGCAACCTGCGAGTGTCGGTGGGTGACGGAAAACCTCTGGAATTCGGAGACGGCTCCGGAACCCCGGTCGCAATGCGATTCGCGAGCGCCCGCGCCCTCGCCAGGATTTTTCTCAATCCGGAATTGCGGTTGGGCGAAGCCTACATGAATGGCGGCTTCGTCCTTGAGGCCGGAACCATAGCCGATCTGCTCGCCCTCCTGATGTCGCAGACGCCGCATTATAAGGTTCCCTACTTCGCGCGGCCTCAGGCGATGCTGCGATTCGGCCGGCGACGGATCGATCAGTTCAACAATCGCACCCGTGCGCGTCAGAACGTCGCGCACCATTACGATCTCGACGCCCGCCTCTATTCGTTGTTCCTGGACGCCGATCGCCAATACAGCTGTGCGTATTTCGAAAACCCGGATCAGACGCTCGACGATGCCCAGCTCGCCAAGAAGCGACATCTTGCAGCGAAGCTTCTGATCGAGGACGGCCAGCGGGTCCTTGATATCGGCTCAGGCTGGGGCGGACTGGCGCTCTATCTCGCGGATTATTGCGGCGCCAAAGTCACCGGCGTCACGCTCTCACAGGAGCAATTCAAGCTTGCCCAGGGCCGGGCGGCCGAGGCCGGCCTTTCGAATTCCATCGAATTCCGCCTGCAGGACTATCGCGACCTCAACGAGCGCTTCGACCGCATCGTCTCGGTCGGCATGTTTGAACATGTCGGCGTCGGCCATTACCACACCTTTTTCGACCAGTGCGCCAAGCTCCTGTCGGACGACGGCATCATGGTGCTGCATTCGATCGGACGTTCGGAGGGGCCGAACGCAACCAATCCCTGGATCGACAAGTATATTTTCCCCGGCGGCTACATCCCTGCCCTCTCCGAGGTGCTCCCCGCGATCGAACGGGCCGGACTGATCGTGTCCGACGTCGAAATATTACGGTTGCACTATGCCGAGACGCTGAAGGCCTGGCGCGAGCGATTCATGGCGCGCGCCGATGAGGCGCGGCGCCTCTACGACGACCGGTTCGTGCGGATGTGGGAATTCTACCTCGCTGCTTCGGAAATGGCGTTCCGCCATCAGGGCATGATGGTGTTCCAGATCCAGCTCGCGAAACGTGTCGATGCGGTGCCCATCACGCGGAACTATATCGAGCGCGAGGAACAGCGATTGCGAGGGCGGGAGCGGATGCGCGTGCCTCCGCTGCAATTGGCGGGGGAGTAGTCACCGCCGCTGCGCGAATTGCCCGCATTCCGTCAAGATCTAATCGGACTCTGACTGGTACCTGCGTGAGTAATGGGGACAGCCGGGTTTGCGACGAACGTGTCGGAATCTGGGTGCTGACGTGTCGAAATCTCGGTGCTACAGCAATCGTCGCTGCGGTACTTCTGACGACTTGTCACGAGCGTGTCGCACGTCGAAGCTGACACTGGATTGGCAAGCCGACCCCGATGTCTCTTCTGTCAACGTTGAGGTGAAGCGTTACGGCTTTGTGTGTTCGCGTGCCGCGTTTTGGCGACCTAAGAAACTGATTGAAAACAACCGTTCGTTGGACCGATGGCATCGCTGGAACAGACCGCGCGCAAGCTCGCAGCGGATCAAACGCCGCACTACCGGGTCGCGCCCCACAACATTGAAGCGGAGCAGGCGCTGCTCGGCGCGATCCTCGTCAACAACGAGGCCTTCTATCGCGTCTCCGACTTCCTCGAAGCGCGGCACTTCTATGAGCCGATCCACCAGAAGATTTACGAGCTGTCGTCGCAACTCGTGCGCGCCGGCAAGGTGGCAAGCCCGGTCACGCTGAAAACCTTCCTGCCGGGCGACACCGACATCGGCGGTCTCACGATCAACCAGTATCTCGCCCGCCTCGCGGCCGAGGCGACCACGGTCATCAACGCGCAGGATTACGGGCGCACGATCTACGATCTGTCCATCCGCCGCGCCCTGATCGTGATCGGCGAGGACATGGTCAACGAGGCCTATGACGCGCCCGTCGATTTCGAGCCCGCAAAGCAGATCGAGGAATCCGAACGCCGGCTCTACGAGATCGCGGAGAGCGGGCGCTACGAGGGCGGCTTCCAGGCCTTCTCGCAGGCACTGACCACCGCCGTCGACATGGCCGCGAAGGCCTATCAGCGCGACGGAAAGCTGTCCGGCATCTCGACCGGCCTGAACGATCTCGACGCCCGGATGGGCGGGTTGCAGCACTCCGACCTGATCATCGTTGCCGGCCGTCCCGGCATGGGCAAGACCTCGCTGGCGACCAACATCGCCTACAACGTCGCGAAGGCATGGCAGGGTGAGGTGCGGCCGGACGGCCATATCACCACCGTCAACGGCGGCATTGTCGGCTTCTTCTCGCTCGAAATGTCGGCCGAGCAGCTCGCCACCCGTATCATCGCCGAGCGCACCGGGATCCCATCGAGCACGATCCGCCGCGGCGGCATCACCGAGAAAGACTTCGAACTCATCCGCGATGTCTCGCTCGAATTGCAGAACATGAAGTTCTTCGTGGACGAGACCGGCGGCCTGTCGATCGCACAGTTGATGGCGCGGGCGCGCCGGCTGAAGCGTCAGCGCGGCCTCGACCTTCTCGTCATCGACTATATCCAGCTGCTGCAGGGCTCCAGCCGCAGATCGCAGGACAGCCGCGTGCAGGAAATCACCGAGATCACCACCGGCCTGAAGGCGTTGGCCAAGGAACTGTCCGTTCCGATCATCGCGCTGTCGCAGCTCTCGCGTCAGGTCGAAAATCGCGACGACAAGCGCCCGCAGCTCTCCGACCTCCGTGAATCGGGCTCGATCGAGCAGGACGCCGACGTGGTGCTGTTCGTGTATCGCGAGGAATATTATCTGCAGAGCAAGGAGCCGCGCCCGGGCACCGAAGAGCATGCCAAGTGGATGGTCGAAATGGCCGCCATGCACGGCAAGGCCGAGGTGATCATCGGCAAGCAGCGTCACGGCCCGACCGGCACCGTCCAGCTGCAGTTCGACGGCAGTGTCACCCGCTTCAGCGACCTCGCGCCGGAGGACCGGATGCCCGAGCGCATCGGGGATTGATTGCCTTAGTTTTGCTTTCGGACTCGTGCTGACTTATTGCACTGATCTCCCACCCATTGCGGCAGAGTGCCAAGATGCTGTCACCGGCGCCCGCGTCAGATACGTCCGATCCCACCCTCACCGCCGGGCCACCGGCGGACGAGGCCGGCGGCATCCTGACCATCGACCTTTCGGCACTTGAACAGAACTACAAGACGCTTCGCAGCGCTGCGACGCCTGCCGAATGTGCGGCGGTGGTGAAGGCAGACGGCTACGGGCTCGGTCTTGAGCCGGTTGCGTCGCATCTCGCGCAATTCGGATGCACGACGTTCTTCGTCGCCGACCTGTCCGAGGGCAAGCGCCTGCGCAAGATCACGAGCGATGGCGCGATCTACGTTCTCAACGGACTGCCGCAAGGCACGGCGCAGGTTTTTGCCGACCACAATCTGCGGCCGGTCATCGGCTCGACGGCCGAGCTTGCCGAATGGGACGCATTCGCGAAGACCAACAACTGGGACGGCGGCTTTGCACTGCATGTCGACACCGGCATGAACCGGCTCGGCGTTTCGGTCGAGGAAGCGGCCGCCATTGCGCCGCGCCTCAACAGGGCGGACCACGGCGTCAAACTCATCATGAGCCACTTCGTGGCATCGCAATTCGCGGAGAGCCAGCGCAATCAGGAACAGATCCTGACCTTCCGCAACATCCGCGCCCTGTTCCGCGGTGTGCCGGCGTCGCTCGCCAATTCCTCCGGCATATTCCTCGGCTCGTCCGCACATCTCGATCTGGTGAGACCCGGAGCTGCGCTCTACGGCGTCAACCCGACACCGGGCAAACCGAACCCGATGAAGCCGGTGGTCGATCTGAAGGTGCGGATCGCGAAACTGCGCGACATCGCATTCGGGGAGACGGTCGGTTACGACGCGACCTGGACCGCGCGCCGGCCCTCGCGCATCGCAATCGTCACCCTGGGATATGCCGACGGATTTCACCGCTCGCAGGGCGGCAGCGACCAGAAGTCGGGCGGCAGCCTGCTCGTGAACGGGAAGCCGTGCCCGATCGTTGGCCGCATCTCGATGGACCTCATCGCGATCGATGTGACCGATCTTCCGGCCGGGACCGTGAAGCGCGGCGATTTCGCCACCGTGATCGGCGAAGGCCGCGACGTCGATGCCGCCGGCGATATGCTTGGCACCATCGGCTACGAGGTGCTGACCAGCCTCGGACGCCGTTACGCGCGCGTCTACAAGGGCGGGTAACCGCTCGTCACTCCGGGGCGCAGCGCCCCGAAATTGACATCGGTTGACTTACCGAGCGCGTAGCCCCCCGATAGCGTCATGAGTCGCAAGACCCTCTCCTTCGTCTGCCAGAATTGCGGCGCGGCCTATTCGCGCTGGCAGGGCAAGTGCGAGTCCTGCGGCGAATGGAACACGCTCGCGGAAGAGTCAGCGGACGCCCCCGTCGGCAAGGGCAGCGGCGCCAGGGCGCCCGGACGCGGGCGTGCGTTCACCCTGCAATCGCTGTCGGGCAGCACCGAGGAAGCCCCGCGCCTCGCAACGGCGTTGAGCGAGTTCGACCGCGTCACCGGCGGCGGCCTCGTGCGCGGCTCGGTGATCCTCGTCGGCGGCGATCCCGGCATCGGCAAATCGACATTGCTGGTTCAGGTCGCGGCCGCCCTCGCCCGGCGCAAGCAGCGCTGCGTCTATATCTCCGGCGAAGAGGCGGTGGCCCAGGTGCGGTTGCGCGCCGAGCGGCTCGCCCTCGCCGATGCACCGGTCGAGCTAGCCTCTGAAACCTCGGTCGAGGACATCATCGCGACGCTCTCGCAAGGCGAGTTGCCGCGCCTAGTGGTGATCGACTCGATCCAGACCATGTGGACCTCAAGCGTCGAATCCGCGCCCGGCACGGTGACGCAGGTGCGCGCCTCCGCGCAGATGCTGATCCGCTTTGCCAAGCGCTCCGGCGCCTGCGTCATCCTGGTCGGTCACGTCACCAAGGACGGACAGATCGCGGGACCGCGCGTGGTCGAGCACATGGTCGATGCGGTGATGTCGTTCGAGGGCGAAGGCTCGCATCAGTTCCGCATCCTGCGCGCGGTGAAAAACCGCTTCGGACCGACCGACGAGATCGGCGTATTCGAGATGACCGGGCTCGGGTTGCGCGAAGTGACGAACCCGTCCGAACTGTTTCTGTCGGAACGCGATCTGGGCTCGCCCGGCACCGCAGTGTTCGCTGGCATCGAGGGCACTCGCCCGGTGCTGGTCGAGATCCAGGCGCTGGTCGCACCGACTTCTCTCGGCACGCCGCGCCGTTCCGTGGTTGGCTGGGATCAGAGCCGGCTTTCGATGGTGATCGCCGTGCTCGAAGCGCATTGCGGTGTGCGGCTCGGCACGCACGATGTCTATCTCAATGTCGCCGGCGGCCTTCGCATCAACGAGCCAGCGGCCGATCTCGCCGCAGCAGCGGCGCTCGTGTCGTCGCTTGCGGGCGCGCCCCTCCCCGCCGATGCCGTCTATTTCGGCGAAGTGTCGCTCTCCGGTGCTCTGCGCCCGGTGGCGCAATCGCCGGCGCGGCTGAAGGAAGCGGCGAAGCTCGGCTTCCAGCGCGCCTTCCTGCCCGATCCCGGGCGCGCCGATGCGCCATCCGACGCAGGGCTGACGCTCTCGCAGCACGGCAATCTCGCCTCGCTGGTCGCGGACATCGCCGCACGCGGCAACCACAATCGGCTGCGACGCGAGGCGTGACAAACAAAGCAGCAGTCGCATAGCGCCGCGGCGCATTGCACAAGGTGCCGATGTGCTCGTGCTGACGCATCATCTGCCGCGCAAGGATGAGAGCGTGCTGGCCCTGCTCGCGGACGAAGTGGCGCGCGATCTTTCCGGCACGATCGTGATCGGCGAGGACCTGACAGAGATCAAGGTGATGTGAAGCCGCGCCGCCGGGGGCCGGCCTACCGGATCGTGCCGGTGGATGCCTGCGCGACGGCGGTTGAAGTGAACCGGCCGCTCGGTCGCAATTCTGGCTGAAACAATCTGCTCTCGAGCGTGGCCACCCGGGCCACGGACTCCAGCGAAACATGGACCGCGAACTGGGAGCCCGCGACCAGCAGCACCGCGATCATGCCTGCACAAACGGTTCGATGTGACATGGGCCCGACCTTAAGACTTACTTAACCATAAGTCCCGGAACGGCCTTCGCCCAGCACTATTTTGGCTGGCGATATGGCGATGCCCGTCGCGGACATCGCGGTACGCGGCTCGAAAGGCGCGCGCGGCCCGAGGTGGGTCAATCGATCCGGTAGTTCACGCCGAGACGAACCATATCGAGGCGGTGGTCGAAGCCGTAAGGTGGCGGCGCGCCGATCGTCGTCTGCTGCGGCGCAGACTTGTTAAACTGCGCGTGCAGATATTCGGCCCGGACCGACCAGTTGCGCGAGAACGCATATTCCAGACCGCCGCCGATCACGGCGCCGTACAGCGTGTCGGTCCGCGCGTACAGAATCTCGCGAGGAAAGTTCGGGATAGTGATATTCGCGCGGAGCACCGCGTCTTCCACATGCGCGACGGCAAGACCGCCGGTGGCGTAGACGAGCCAGTCAGGCGTCACGGACACGCCAGCGCGCAGTCGCGCGGTCGCAAGCCAGTCGTAGCGGGAGGCGAATGTTCCGGTATCCGGCGCCCCGACGAACAGCGGCATCGCCGTGGCTTCCGCCTTCCCGCTCAGGCCGCTGAAATCGACTTCCCCGCCGACCACGAAGGCGCCGGCCTGCCAGTTATGGCCGAGCTGACCGCCGCCGATGAATCCGCGGCTGCTGAGCTTCGGCAAGGACATGGTGAGACAAAGGAGAGCCGGGCATTGGTTGTCCGCCGTCGCGAATGTATTGGATTGCGTACGGACATAGCCGGCATTGAGGCCCGCGTAGAAGCCCGACCATGACATAGGCGCCGGCGGCAGCACGCCGTGCGCCGCATAGGCGCTGCGCGGGCCGGGATCGAGGCGATAGTTCAAACCGCCGCGCACCACGCTCATCGAATGCTCGAAGGCCACCGGGCTTCCCGCCACGGTACCGGGCGTCGTCCATTGCGGCAGGATGTCATTGAACCAGGCGTGCAGATACTCCGCCTTCACCGACCAGTTCGGCGATAGCGCATATTCGATTCCGCCGCCGACGACCGCGCCAAACTGGGTCCGCGTCTCGGTCCAGATGCTGGTCGAGGGAATGGTCGGAAAGCTGAAGGCGGCGAGATCGGTGACGCGCGTCATCGCAAGGCCGCCCGTCACGTAAGCCAGGAAGGCTGGCGTGACCGCCACGCCCGCGCGCAGCCGCGCCGTCGCCAACCAATCGTAACTCGACGACAAGGCAAGGTTGTTCGACATCGGCTCCGTCGTCCAGAACGGATCGACGAAGCCGTCCTTCCTTGCCTTCATCCAGCTGAAGTCGATCTCGCCGCCGTATACGAAGCGGCCCCATCGCGCGTTGTATCCGAGCTGGGCGCCTCCGATCGCGCCGGGTGAATTCAGGCTTGCCAAAGCAGCCGGCACCGTATTTCCGGCGGGATCGGCAACATAGGAGGCGTAAGGATCGGCGCGGCCCCAAGCGTAACCGAGATTGCCGCCGACATAGAACCCGGTCCAGCTTTCGTAAGGCACGGCCGCCGGTTGCGCTTTGACTGCGATGTCGGCGCCATGCGCAACCCGCACCTATGCCGCAGAAGTGAACGCGCATGTGACAACGAGCGCGGCCGCGCCAGTCCGATTCCAGGCCATGAATGATTGCCCCGCAATTCCTGATTCAATGCGAGGCACGCTAGGAGTGCTTCCGGCCGCGATCTCGGACTATGAGGAACGGATCACAGGACTGGGCGGAAATCGCTTTATTTTGAATACTTTGTTGCGTCGCGGTGACATAAGAAGGAGCCTTCTCACCAAGGACCGCAATATGACCTCTGCGAATGGCGAGATGACAACCCTGCGCTTTTCGACCGCGGAATTTTCCGGCCCTAGCGCAACTGACGAATTTGTCGAAATATTCGGCCGCACCATTCTGCGCCTCGAGATCGAGCGATTGCCGTTTCACGAACTCGAAGCCGAGATGTCCTTGCGCTCCTTTTGCGGGGTCGGCATGGCGTCGGGCGCGCTTTCTCCGATGCGCAATCATCACCCCGAAAGCCTGATCGACAACGACGATCTTGTCCTCGTCTACATCTACGACGGGCTCGGCGTCCTGGATCAGCGCGGCAAGAGTTACGAGGTCAGAAGCGGACAGGTGGCCCTTACCGACAATGGCGTAGCCGGCATATTCACCGGCTATTCCTTGCGCGCCGTCAATCTGCGCTTCAGCCGCGCGCGGCTTGCGCCGCAGATCGCCGACCTCGACAGAGCCCTCCTCGCGCCGATCGTGGTGGACAGTCCGGCCCTGCGCTTGCTGGCAAGTTATGCGAGTTCATTGAGCAACGAGGCATTGCTCGCCACGCCCGAACTTCGCTGGGCGGTCGCGGCGCACATGCACGATCTCGCTGCGCTCGCGATCGGAGCGACCGACGATGCCGCCGAGATCGCGCGCGATCGCGGCCTGCGCGCCGCGAGACTGCACGGCATCAAATCTCACATCGTTCAGCATCTCACCGACGCTTCGCTCTCCGCAGAATCGGTGGCGTTGGCGCATGGAATCTCGCCGCGATATGTCCGCATGCTGTTCGAGCGGGACGGCACGAGCTTCTCGGAATTCGTACTCGGGCAAAGGCTGCAGCGCGCCCATCGCCTGGTCCTCGATCCGCGCTTTGCGGCGCATACCATTAGTGGAATCGCATTCGATTGCGGGTTCAGCGACCTGTCCTATTTCAACCGCACCTTCCGCCGCCGCTATGGCGCATCGCCCTCGGACATCCGGCAAGCCGCGCTCAAGCGGGATGGATAGTTCGAAACAATGGATAGTGCGAAACGTATGTCGGAACCAACCTAGCTCCGCGGATCGCTGACGCGACCTGCGAACAGGATCGCCCCGGTCTTGTCGTCGGCGATGACGAACATGAACGGCCGGTCGACGGTGAACCGCTCCGGCTGATGGCCGGGCGCCATCGTGCGGGTCGTGACCACGACGGCCGTCGCTCCGGCAGCTTCCGTCCCTTCCTCGGCGACCTCGATCACCGCACGATGCGCGATCTGGTCGATGGTCGATTGCGCCTTTTCGCGCGGCTGTCCGGTCAGGCCGGACAGGTCCGATTGCGCCGGGTCGAATACCTTGCGCATGCCGAGCGGCTTGAACGGCGCGATCAGGTCGGCGGCGAATTCGAATTTGAACTTCGGCAGGCTCAGCGCGACTTGCCGCTTCTGCGCCTTGAGCAGAGCCTGCGTCAGCGCGTCGAGTTTCGCCGCATCGAAGCCCGCGATCACCTTGTCGAT
>Ga0180218_1001219_pt1 | contig 16394 bp, 13 predicted proteins | sample eDN3rd37CKraftBY_FD_151334 | JGI IMG/M metagenome (GOLD analysis project Ga0180218, IMG submission 151334) | Enriched backyard soil microbial communities from Emeryville, California, USA - eDNA 3rd pass 37_C Kraft BY (version 2) (version 2) | ecosystem: Environmental > Terrestrial > Soil >...
TCATGTCATGAGGCGCGCAGATCTGAACCGGCTGCGGCCCAAGTGGATTGAACGGTGTCGCGATGTTTCTCGAGGAGATCGGCAACCGCTCCCGGAAGCATGCGCGTAACGTCGCGCCCGCCGAGCCAAGTTTCGCGCACCTGGGATGAGCTGATATCGATACGGGGGATGGAAATCACGACAGCGCGGCGGCCGGGCAACAGTTCGAAGGCCATTCCGGCGCCGGGCGGCGCGGCAATCCGCCGACTGCCCGGCCAGGCACTCACCACCTGCGCCGCGAATTCCTCAAGGTCGAATTCCGTGCGGCAGACAACGGCGATATGCGCCATTTCGACCACCCTTGGGCCGGCACGCCACAAATGCAGCCGCAGGAATTCGCGATCACCCAGCAGGAAGTGATGGTCCACTGCAGGCTGGTCCCGCCTCATCGCCTCGAGCGTCTGCACCGTGATCGACGGCGTCGGCAGCCCGCGCTCGATCGTGTTGACGGAGAAACCGGGACACTCCTCGATCGCGGCGCGCAGCAGCGCTGCGCGAAGATCGAATGGCAGAAGGTTCTGTACCGTCTTGTGGAGCGGTAAATAGCTCGGCACAAGCTCGATCCCGTCAAAGGCGAGAGTTGCCGCCACTTCCCTTGCCGCATGCAAGTGACCGATATGCACCGGGTTGAACGCACCGCCGAAGATCAGTTTGCGCGACATCGGCGCACCTCATGCGAGCGCAAGGAGGGGCTCCTCGACCACGTCCTTGAGGGAGGCGACAAAGGCCGCCGCCTTGGCGCCGTCTATGATACGATGATCGTAGGTCAGCGTCAGCTTCATCATCGGACGAACGACGACCGCACCCTCGCGGGCTACGGGCGTATCGATGATGGCCCCGACAGCGAGAATGGCGCTCTCCGGCTGGTTGATGATGGCGCTGAACTCCTCGACCCCGAACATGCCGAGCGATGAGATCGAGAAGGTGCTGCCTTTCATACGCTCCGGCGGCAGCCTGCCGTTTCGCGCCATGTCGATCAGGTCACGGCGCTGCACCGCGATCTCCGACAGCTTCTTGTCGCCGATGTTCTCGATCACCGGAACGACGAGCCCGTCATCCAGCGCGGTGGCGATACCCATGTGAATGGCATCCAGCCAGACGATGCCATCGCGGGTCCAGCGGGTATTCATCACCGGATGGCGCCCGATGGCGACGGCAACGATCTTGGCGATCAGATCGGTCAAAGTCGGACGGACGCCGGTTTGCTTTTCGATGGACGGAATCAGGCGGCCCCGCGCCTCGACCAGATTGCCGGCGTCGACGGTAACGATCATATAGGCTTGAGCGGCCTCGGTCGTGCTGGCGACCATCTTGCGGGCGATGATCTCACGCATGGAAGAGAGCTTGACCAACCGGCCGCCGGCGATCTCCGAAGGCGGAACGGTCATGCTCGCAGACCGGGCGGCGGGCTGCGCGGCAAGGCCCGAGAGATAAGATTCGACGTCGCGTTTCTTGATCGGGCCGGAAGATGCCGTCACCTGCGCGATGTCGATGCCGTTCGACTTCGCGATGCGCCGCGCCAAAGGTGTTGCGCGCGTTTTACTGGAAGCCGTGACGGACCCCGCGGGCGTCCGTGCAGTCGCGGCCGGCTGAGGCGCGGCAGGCTCTGGCGCGGATGACTTGTCCGGCGCAGCCTCGGCTGCACCGCCGGCTCCGTCGAGAAGCGCCACCTCTGTGCCGACAGGCACAGTCTCGCCCTCGGCGATGATGATCTTGGAGACGACGCCGGTCTGCGTCGCCTCGACATCGAAGCTGACCTTCTCCGTTTCAAAAACAAAGACAATGTCGCCGGGCTCGATGCGATCGCCGACGGATTTCCGCCACTCGACGATCTTGCCTTCGGTCATGGTCAGACCGACCTTCGGCATGACGATTGCGGAACTCATGACCCGGCCGCCTCTCGATCTCGTTTCCTGTTGGCACGCAACGGCATTGTCAAACCGCTAGAAGTTCACGACCTTCTCGGCCGCGCGCACGATGTCGGCGGCGTTCGGGAGGTAGTCTTTCTCCTGGCTGAACGGCACCGGCGAGAACGGCGCTCCAACCCGCACGATCGGCGCGTCGAGCCCGTCGATCATCTCTTCGGCCACCATCGCGGAAATTTCGGCGCCGATGCCGAACGACTTGACGGCCTCGTGCGCGATAACGAGACGAGAGGTCTTCTCGACCGAGACAAGGATCGTTTCCTTGTCCAGCGGCGTGAGCGAGCGCAAGTCGATGACTTCGACATCGGTCCCCTGGCCGGCCAAGGTTTCGGCGGCCTCGAGCGCGTGATGGACCATGCGCGACGCGGTGACGATGGTCACATCCTTGCCGAAGCGGCGGATCTCAGCCTTGCCGATCGGCACCAGATGCTCGCCCACGGGCACCTCGCCGCTGGAGGCGTACAGCGCCTTGTGTTCGAGCACGAGCACGGGATCGTCATCGCGGATGGCGCTCTTCAGCAGGCCCTTGGCATCCGCCGGCGTCGCCGGCATGACGACCTTGAGCCCCGGTATATGGGCGAACCACGCCTCGAGGCTCTGCGAATGTTGCGGACCGGCATTGAGCCCGGCGCCACCCGGCGCGCGGATCACCAGCGGCGCGGTGAACTGGCCGCCGAACATGAAACGGGTTTTGGCGATTTGATTGACGATCTGGTCCATGCAGACCGGCAGGAAGTCGGCGAACATCACCTCGACCACCGGCCGCAGTCCTTTCATGGCGGCGCCAAGCGCCAGGCCGACAATGGCCGATTCGCTGATCGGCGTGTCCTTGACACGCTTGTCACCGAAAGCTTGCAACAGGCCGCGCGTCCCGCCGAAAGCGCCACCCGGCGCGCCGACATCCTCGCCGATGACGACGACGTTTTCATCGCGCGCCATTTCTTCATGCAAGGCCTCGTTGATCGCCTTGATGTATCGTGTTTCAGTCACGGCGAATTACCTCTGCGGGCAATGTCAGGCATACACGTCGTTGAGGAACTGTCCCGTCGGGGCCGCGGGTGCAGCTTCCGCATAAGCAATCGCCTCGTCGATCTCGGCGCGGAGCCCGGCATCGACAGCATCGAGTTGCTGGCGATCGGCGAAGCCGGAGTCGATCAGGAACCTCTCGAAATTGGCGATGCAATCGACGGTGCGCGCCTTTTCGACATTGTCGACCGGGCGATATTTCTGCGGATCGCCGGCATAATGTCCGAACCAGCGGTAGGTCTTGCATTCGAGCAAGGTCGGCCCTTCACCGGCCCGCGCGCGCGCCAGCGCTTGCCGCATCGCGTCGCGCACTTTCAAGACATCGTCGCCATCCACCGTGAGCCCGGGCATGCCGTAGCCGTCGGCGCGGCGGGCGATGGTGTCGATCTTCATGTAGGATTTCTGTGAGGTGAATTGCGCCCAGCCATTATTCTCGCAGACGAAGATGAGAGGCAGATTCCACAGTGCGGCAAGATTGAGCGATTCGTGGAACGTGCCCTGGTTGGATGCGCCGTCGCCAAAGAATGCGACCGTAACGCTGTCCTCGCCTTTGAAGGCGGAGCCGAACGCGCTGCCGAGCGATATCGGGAGGCCGGCACCGACAATACCGTTGGCGCCGCCGACACCCGTCGCGGCGCTGGCGACATGCATGGAGCCGGAGTTGCCGTGGCACGCGCCGTTCGCGCGGCCGAAAATCTCGGCCATGAAGGGCTTCAACTCCATGCCCTTGGCGAGCGTGTGACCGTGGCCGCGATGGGTGGTGAAGATCGTGTCCGCCGGCGTCAGACACGAGCACACGCCTGTCGCCACCGCTTCCTGGCCGATGCTGACATGGATGAAGCCGGGGATTTTGCCGTCCGCAAAGACTTGCTGCAGCTTCTCTTCGGTACGGCGTACCCGCAGCATCGAACGGTGCAGTTCCATGAAGCCGTCGTCGTTCGGAATCGCCTGATGAGGCGCCGGCGCGGATTTATTGTCGCTCGAGGATGCGGACATTCTGGTCATTGCGATAAAGCCCCGTCGGACCGAGCAGAGAATGATCGCGGAGTCCCACGAAAAAACCGGCCAGCCGGATTATTCCTAGCGGCCTGCACTTTCTTGTCAAGCCGGCCTGGGACGCCCCGCTATTTACAGAGAGAGAGAGAGAGGGGGGTCGGCTTGTGCGGCTGCCAAGTACACCCGAGGCTGTCGAACAGAGCCCCTGATCATCGATCATCGACGTAGAGACTCTGCTGCCGGCGGCCGACGACCCCCTGGAATGACGGACGACCGCTCGTGACCGATGCGCTTGCGCCGGTCACGCTATCTAAAGCATGCCGACGAGCATCGCCGCACCGGCCAGCGTCATCGCAGTGCCGGCGAAGCGCGCTGCATGCGCGGCGTATGCCGCTCCGAGCCGCGTTGTCGTGATACCAATGTACAGGCCGGCGACATGAAGTATGCATGTTGCGCAGAGAAAGCCCGCGCCATAAGCGAGCCCACTCGCCGTCGCCGGCATTTCGGCGCCATGAGCATGGCCGTGGAAAATGGCAAAGAACCCGGCAAGCGCCATCGCTGCCGCCGTCGGCAGATTGAGACGAAGCGCGACGGCAAGGCCCAGGACCACAACCGAGAGGCCAATGCCGGTTTCAACGAAGGGGACATTGATCGCGGCTGCTCCGGCCAAACCCGCCAGTGCCATGACTCCGACGAAAGCAAGAGGCACAAGCCAGAGCGCGCGGCCGCCGAGATGGGCCGCCAGCATACCGACCGCCAGCATCGCCAATATGTGGTCAAGTCCGCTGAACGGATGGCCGAATCCGCGAGCAAGGCCATGCGTATCGCCAATGCCCACATGCGCAGAAGCCGCGACCGGGCACAGAACGAAAACCGCGAGAACCAGTAACCGAACGAAGCTACGCATGTTGGTCCTCTATAACAACGAGACGACGTCGGGTCCGGCGGTCATCACCTGAGACATTAAACGTTTGCGATCTCTGCCGTTTGCGCTCAAGGCCCGGCGTGCCTGCTAAAGCTTGAAACATCCAACCTGAAACCGATAGCCGATATGGTATAACGTTGTTCTATTTATCGACCCCCGAGCAACGTTGTCAATTCCTCTCTGAATACATGGACGCGGGACAGGAGCGCAGCGAAGTACGTCCGATCCGGAACGCTAGCGGCACAAGATCGGGTTCTGCTGCAGGCACGGGGCGAGCCGCGTGCACTCGGCGCTTCTCGATGCCGGCGCGGCGCGTAGCTTCTCCCACTGCGCGATATCGGACTTGATGGCCTTCGGCACTAAAGAACTGCCAGCCAGCTCAGAACGTTCTGAGCCGCCGTGATCCTAACTGTCAAGGGCTCGACCGGATGGAATGGACATCGTTGATCCTATCCGGTAGCTCGCCCGACAGGCATGACCGGAGATTTATAAAAACGCCTTTCTGACCTTGTCGGCCTTTCGCACATCACGATCGAAGTCCACGCCTGCACGGAGCATAAGCCGTTAAGCGCCGTCGCCTAGCCATACAGCAGAACCAAACGACTCCGCGCCGCGTTGCGCTACTTCTTGACCAAAGCGCAGGTCGATTTTTCCAGCGGCTGAAACGCCTTTTCGGCCGGGATCCGCGCCAACTGCTTGTAGTAGTCCCACGGCCCTTTCGACTCCGCCGGCGACTTGACCTCGAAAAGATACATGTCGTGCATCATGCGCCCGTCCTTGCGGATCGATCCCTGGTAGAACAGATCCTTCACCGGCAGCTCCCGCATCTTCGCGACCACTGCGCCGGTCTCGTCGGTGCCAGCGGCTTCTATCGCCTTAAGATAATGCTTCACCGTCGAATAGGTGCCGGTCTGAAGCATGTTCGGCATCGCCTTGACCGTCTTGAAAAAGCGCTCCGACCATTTTCGGGTCTCGTCATTCATGTCCCAATACGTCGCCTCGGCGATCGTCAGACCTTGAGCCTGCTGGAGTCCGAGGCCATGAACGTCGTTGATAAAAGCTGCGAGCGTCGCGATCTTGCGGCCCGACTGCGCAATGCCGAACTGGGCGGCCTGCTTGACGGAATTGATGGTGTCGCCGCCGGCATTGGCGAGCGCGACCACTTTGGCGCGGGAGCTCTGGGCAGACAGCAGCGCGGACGCGAAGTCGGCAGCGCCGACCGGCAGTCTGGTCGATCCGACAACCTTGCCGCCGCTGCCGGTCACGACCTCGCCGGTATCCTTCTCCAGGCCGTGGCCGAATGCATAATCCGCCGTAATGAAATACCAGCTATCGAAGCCTTTGCTGACCAGAGCCTGACCCGTGCTGTGGGCGATGGCGTAGGTGTCATAGGCCCAATGAATGACGTAGGGCCCGCAGACGTCGTTGGTGATGCGCGTCGAGCCCGGCGAACTGAATGCGATCAGCTTGCCTTTCTGCTTCGCCACCTCGATTGCCGCGAGGGCCGGCCCCGACGACGCGACGTCAAGAATGGCGTCGACTTTGTCTTCGTCGAACCATTTGCGCGCGATCGCCGCGCCGATGTCCGGCTTGTTCTGGTGGTCGGCGAAGACCACCTCCACCGGCTTCCCAAGGACCTTTCCGCCGAACTCCTCCACCGCCATGCGGGCGGCCGTCACTGCTCCCATGCCGGTGATGTCGGCGTAGACTCCCGACATGTCCTCGATCACGCCGATGCGAACCACGCCGTCGCTGATCTTGGCGTCCTGGGCAATGGCCGCGGCCGAAACGCCCGTCCCCAGGACGATGACCGCCGCGCGCACCAGGCGGCCGATCTGCTGACTTTTCATTGCGGATCCTCCCGTTTTCTTTTCACGCCCAAGCTACGCGCGGTCCGACTCCACGCTCAATGTCGGAGGCCGACGCCACGGCACCGCGCCAATGTGGTTTCTCGACATGACCCATGACCCTCACGTTGACCGCCGCGCACCGGCCATCTCCTCCAGGGAAGCGAGAATCGCAGTTCCTCATCGTTATCCGTCAAACCTCGCCACTCGCGCCGAGCGACCTTCGACAACAGCTATGTCGCAAGCCCCCTCAACTCGGTGAGAAACGTCTGTGCTCGATCCAAGCGCACACGGCCGTCTTTTTTGAGTCTGGCGACAACGTGCTCGATCTCGTCGCCATCGGCGCCCGCGGCGACTGCCACATTGCGCGCGTGGAGCGACATGTGCCCTTTTTGAATGCCCTCGGCCGCGAGCGCCCTGAGCGCGCCGGTGTTCTGCGCAAGACCGACAGCCACGATGACGCCTGCAAGCTCCTGGGCGCTCGTGACCCCGAGAAGCTTGACGCAAGCCTGCGCAACCGGGTGGGTCTTCGTCGCGCCGCCGACAAGTCCTACGGCCATCGGCAATTCCATGGTGCCGACGAGATTGCCGTTTCCGTCCTTTTCGTAGCGGGAGAGCGACGTGTAGCGGCCGCCGGCCACGGCATGCGAGTGAGCGCCGGCCTCGACCGCGCGCGTGTCATTGCCGGTTGCGAGAACGACGGCGGTGATGCCGTTCATGATTCCCTTGTTGTGCGTGGCCGCCCGGTACGGATCAGCGGCGGCGAAAGCGTAAGCGTCGATGATGCCGTCGACCACATCGTCTCCGCCGAGCGCATCCTTGTCGTAAACCGCCCTGACACGCGCCAGACGCAGATCGGCCTTGTTGGAGAGGATCCGCAGACGGACACGGCCGCAGGCGATCTCCGAGACCAGCGGGGCAAGCGCCTCGGCCATGGTATTGACGGCATTGGCGCCCATGGCGTCACGCACGTCGACGATGAGGTGCAGCACGACGTAATGCGCGGCGCCGGCCTCGATGATGCGAATGTTGATATCCTTCGCACCGCCGCCCAACTGCACGAGGAATGGATCCTGCTCGTTGGCGAGGTCGAGCAGCTCCTGGCGCCGCTCATAAAGGCGCATGCGCGCGCCGTTCGGGTCCTTCGCGCCGACCACCTGGATCTGCGCGATCATGATGGGCTGATCGGCGGACGTGTGAAACCCGCCATGCATGCGGGCGACCGAAGCCATGTTGCTCGCGGCGGCGACGACTGAAGGTTCTTCCGTCGCCATGGGGATCAGGTAATCCCGTCCGTTGATCGTGAAGTTCGCGGCGACACCGAGCGGGATCGACAGTGTTCCGATCACGTTCTCGATCATGCGATCCGCGATGGAGAGCATTTTCTCGTCAGGAGGCACGACCGCCGCGAGTTGTCCGCTGTCGAGACCTGCGACCTCCGCGATTGTCTTCAGCCGCTCCGATGGCGGCAGTTTGTAGAATCCCGGAAGCCGGCTGCTCGTCACCATGGAATGGGTCTCCAACAAATAGTGGAGCAACCTATGGGACGGTCCCCAGCCTCACAATGTCGATGGATCACATGAGATCAGGGATCGGGCGTGGAAAAGAGACAGCCGTTCCTTCCTCAAGGGAGATGTGCCAGCATATGCATGCGCAGCGCGAGATGCGTTTCAAGGCCGTAAGCAGGATTGAGGCTGGCGGCGTTGAGCTGACCGATCAGATCGAGGCGCTGGCGCATCGTGTTGACATGGACCCCGATGTGGTCGGCGGCTTTCTGCAGGCTTCGCCCGCCATCCAGATAGGCGAGCAAGGTGGCGGCCAAGTGGCCGCCTTTTCGCAGGTCATAGTCGAGAATAGGCCCGATGGTTGCCCTGATGAAGGCGTCTACCGCGTCGCCTTTCTTGTCGGAGAAGAGCAACGAATACATCGACATCGAGCGCTCGAAGACGATACGGCCGCGCTGGCCGAGCCCTCCGATGAGACCGAGGCACCGCCGCAGCGCGTCGTAGCGGGAGGCGGTTTCCCGGACCGATCCCGCCGGCTCGGAAATGACAATCGTCAGCTTACGCTGCGTGGCCTCCCACAATTGACTCGAAAGCCGCGCGGCAAGGTCCATGGGGTCCTGGCTGTTGGTGACCACGAGCAGGTCGCCGTTGAATTCAGCAAAGAGGGTATTCCTGCCGGCCAATGCCGTCCGCGCCGCGGCGGCGACGTGCATGTAGCTGAGATCGGCCAGTTCGACGATCATCATCGTTACCGGCCACGCGATGGTCGTGCCGCCGGGAATCTGGCGCAGCGCGCCGCTCGCGAAGGGGTCGGTCGCACCTCGGACCAGAGCGGAGATCGCATCGGTCGCGCTCTTATGCGCGGACTGCGCCAGCCGCTCGAGCGACAGCAGTACGATGCCAGTGACGATCGCGCTCCGCTCGAAGGTCCTGACTTCGGATGCCGAGAAGGCCTTGCGTCGCTTGAACACCAGCGAACCAAGCCGAACGGTGCCGCCGATCGCGGCCGCGACAAGGGCGACGCCGCCGTCTTCGCAATGAACCTGGACGGATCGTCCGAGCTGATCGCTCTCGCGCGCCGCGCGAACGAGAAGCTCATCCGGGAGACCGTCCGGCAGCACGCCGCTGATCGGTTTCCTGCGCTCGTCGAGAACCACCGCGTGTCCGTTGAGTATTTTGCCGACACGTTCCGTCACGTCGTCGAGCGAGCCGCCGCGCGCCACCAGTGCCGTCAGTTGCTCATGTGCCGCCGCGGCGTCTTCGACATCGTCAGCCTTCGCCTTCAGGGCCGCGTTGGCATCCTTCGCAGCCTGGAGAGAACGACGCGCCTCTTCGAGCAATCTTGCGTTCTCGATCGCGAGCGCCGCGAACGTACCCAGCGACGACAGAATCGCCATCTCGTGCGGGGTATAGGAGCGCACATAGCGATCCCCCACGAACAGGACGCCGATGACATGCGCCTCGACTTCGAGCGGAATGCCGAGGATGGATACGACCCCCTCCTCCCGCGTCGCCTGGTCGATCGAAGGATCGTGGGCGAAGGCAGCATCGCTGGAATAGTTGCTCGAGTAGAACGGCCGCCGCATCCGCGCCACGCTGCCGCAGACGCCGACGTCCCGGTGCACGCGGATCCGCGCAAACTCTTGCGATATCACGCCCTCGGTCGCTCTCACGTAGAAATCGTTCCGTTCCGGGTCAGCGGCGGAGAGATAGGCGATATCGCTGCCGACGAGTTGCCGGGCACGCTGGACGATTGCCTGGAGAACCTGATCCGTGTTGCGCAGCGCGGACAGGTCGCGAGCGGTCTCATAAAGCGCCGACAGCTCCTTTTCACGCTTCTGCTTGTTCTCGAAGTTGTCGTGCAGCCGGAATGCGATTTCGACGTCGTCGATCATCGACCGGGGAAGTTCCCCGACCGCGACGCCCTGCCGGATCTCCGCCGCCAGTTTCTCGAATGCGGAGGCAGGCTTGTTGGCGTCAAGCAGATGCAGGATGTGCCGGTAATAACGCGACTTGTCATCCTGTCGGGGCGGCGTGGCCGAATGCGCAAGTCGTCCGATGCGGGCGCCCATAGTTCCCTCCCCCGGTCCTCTTTTTGAGTTCGCTGTATGAACTGTTGAGCTTAGCCGCAGCAAAATGAATGTAGATCATCTCCATAAAACATGAAATGCAGTGTATGTTGCCACCATTCGTCGGCCGTCTTCGCCGTTGCTAGTCTGCCAGTTCGCGGGGCCTGGCGAGGAGCGGATGGCGGACCGGATTTCCATCGTGGAGGTTGGGCCACGCGACGGCTTGCAGAACGAGGCCGTGGCGCTCCCGGCCGATATCCGCGCGGCGTTCATCCGGCGGCTCGTCGCGGCGGGGTTGCGGCGCGTGGAGGTCGGCAGCTTTGTCTCGCCGCGCCGGATCCCCCAGATGGCCGGCACGGCCGAGGTGATCCGCCGGCTGCCGACGGGTTTGGACTGCCGGTATTCCGTGCTCGTCCCGAACGCGCAGGGCATGCAGGCAGCCGCCGATCTGCCGATCCAGGAAGTCGCCGTCTTCGCTTCCGCATCCGAGACCTTCTCGCAAAAAAACATCAACTGCTCGATCCATGACAGTATCGAGCGCTTTGGTCCTGTGATGCGGATGGCGGCGGAGCGGTCGATCCCCGTGCGCGGCTACGTGTCCTGCGTCCTGGGCTGTCCCTACGAGGGCAAGGTGTCCGTCAGCGCCGTCGTCGCGGTTTCGCGAAGCCTTGCCGCGCTGGGATGTCACGAGGTGTCGCTGGGCGACACGATCGGCCTCGGAACGCCGCACGAGGCGCGCGAGATGGTGAAGTCGGTCGCCTCGGAGCTGCCGATGGAAAGCCTCGCGGTCCATTTCCACGACACGCGCGGGCAGGCCCTCGCCAACATTCTCTCATGCATCGAAGCGGGAGTCCGCACGATCGACAGTTCGGTCGCCGGCCTCGGCGGCTGTCCCTACGCTCCGGGCGCTTCGGGGAACGTCTCGACCGAGGATCTCGTCTACATGCTGGACGGCCTCGGACTGGAAACGAGCGTGAACGTCGCCGCGGCCGCCGCAGCCGGTGTCTTCATATCGGATCAACTGGGGCACCCGACCCGGTCCAAGGTGGCGACCGCGCTGCTGGCGACCGGCGAGATCGGGCGCTCCTCGTGAGGGACCCGCATGACACGATACAACCGGTGGCGTGAGCCGACATCGTTCATCCGATAGCGATCACGGACAATCCGGCCAGGGGAGGAATTTCATGTCGGACGATCATTCGAATAGCGGCAACGGCATTACGGGCTCCGGCCCGCTGAAGGGAGTTACCGTCCTGGACATCACGCGCGTGGTCGCGGGCCCGTTCTGTTCGATGCTGCTTGCCAATCTGGGGGCGACCGTCATCAAGGTCGAGCATCCTGACGATCCCGACTACGCGCGAAGCTTTCCGCCGTTCGTGTCGGGAGAAGACGGCGATGTCTCGGCGTTTTTCGCGCAATTCAACCACAACAAGCTCGGCATCACCCTCAACATGAAGTCGGACGAGGGCAAGGCGCTGCTCAAGAAGCTCGTCCGCCGCACCGATATCCTCGTCGAGAATTTCCGCCCCGGCACCATGGAGAAGCTCGGCCTCGGCTACGAGGTGCTTGCCAGGGAAAACCCCCGGCTGATCTACACCTGCATCAGCGGCTTCGGACGCACGGGTCCCAATTCCTCGCGACCGGCCTACGACAACACCGGCCAGGCCACCGGCGGCCTGTGGTCGATGAACGGCTATCCCGACCAGCCGCCGGTACGGGTGGGCACGATCATCGGCGACCTTGCCGCTTCGCTCTACGCCACCATCGGGACACTCGCCGCGCTTCGCGAGGCCGAGCACCGTGGTGAAGGGCAGATCGTCGACATTTCCCAGCAGGACTCGGTTCTGACGCTGACCGAGAACGCGGTGGTGCGCTACACGACGAAAGGCGAGATCGCCTCGCCCCTGGGCAACGATCATCCGTTCGTCCGCCCCTATGGCCAGTTTCCCTGCAAGGACGGCTACGTCTTCTTCGGCGGCTATACCGACAAATTCTGGCGCATCACCTGCGAGCTGTTCGGGGAGCCGCACCTGGCCGATGATCCCGAGATCGACACGATGGAGAAGCGGTTCGACGCCGCCGTCGCGGAGCGGCGGGTCAAGCCGATTCTGGAGCGCTGGTTCTCCGCCTACACCAAGGCGGAGCTGGAGGCGCTGGCCGGCGACCGCATTCCGCTCAGCGCGATCAAGACGATCGCGGAGGTGGTCGAGGATCCTCACATCGCGGCGCGCGAGATGATCGTCGAGATACCGGTCGCGGGAAAGATGGTGCGGATGTTCGGCCTCCCCGTGAAGCTGTCGAAAACACCGGGAAATCCGCGTGGAAAGGCGCCCCAGCCGGGAGAACACAACGGCTTCGTCTATTCGCGTCTGGTTGGCCTCACCCCGGACGAGATTACCAGACTCTCCAAACAGGGCGCGATCTAACGATGGCCATCGAACTCAGCCGCGACGGATATGTAGCGACGATCACGATCGCCCGGCCCGAAAAACTGAACGCGCTATCGCTGAAAATGTATGACGATCTCGGACGCGCTTTCGCCGCGGTCCGCGACGACGACGACGTGCGCGCCATCATTCTGACGGGCGCCGGCGACAAGGCTTTCTGCGTCGGCGCCGACCTCACCGAATCCATTCCGGCGCTGGCAGCCGACCGTTTCGACATCAGCGCCTGGGATGCGGCACACCTGAAGAACACGGCATTCTACAAGCCGATTATCTGCGCCGTTCGGGGCCTCTGTCTCGGAGGCGGCTTCGAGATCATGCTGGCGACCGACATCCGGATCGCGACCGAGGACGCGGTTTTCCAGTTTCCGGAAGCCAGGCACGGCTTCGTGCCGGCCGGCGGCACTCTGGTTCGGCTCGTGCGTCAGATCGGCTACGCCCATACAATGGAAATCCTTCTCACCGCCCGGCGGTTTTCCGCGGACCAACTCCTGGCGCGTGGCGTGATCAATCAGGTCGTCGCGTCATCCGATCTGGATGGTGCAGCCCGGGAAATCGCGCAGGAGATCGCCGCACTCAGCCCGACAGCCATCCAGACCATCAAGGAGGCCGTGCTCACGCTTCAGGATGAGACCTGCGAGAAAGCCTTCTTCAAAGAGGCCGTCCTTGGGCAGAGGACGTTTACCAGCGAGGACGCCAAAAAAGGGCTTGCGGCCTTCGCCACGCGTAGCGCGGCGAGGACAGAACGACCCAAATAAGTGAATATCATCCAGGAAAACCACTTCCCATTAGCGCCAATCACATCTGAGTGCCCAATGCGTTAGCGAAGGGCTTCTAAGAAGCAGGCTGCAGCGATTAATAGGACAACTACGACAGCACTCTTAAGCCCAACTCGGAATGGGCATCATGAGAAAATGGCGGCCATCTTGAGCTCCGTCGTCCTTCAGCCGATAGCCGAGGGGTGCCTTTGCTGCCCATTCCGGAACATTGGGAAGCCGGTTGCCGTCTTTGACGTTAGGCTGGGTTAGGGCGACCAATGCAGGAACGTTCTTCAGCTTCGCATCAGTGTAGATCGCGTCTGCCGAGACCGACCAATGCAGCGTAACCTGTATGTGGCATCAATCTCGAACCCTTTGCTTTGCGTATCGATGTTGAGCGGGAAAGTAACAAACGAGACCGGATCGAAGGATACGAACTGCTCGTCTTTCACATCTGAACTTTTCTTTATCAATACTCAGAACACCCATTTGCACCCTTAAGCGTCATTGCCGCTTTGAGGCGCTTTTCAAAGTGCATCTGGTATTCCTCCAAATAGGGCTCGTGAAATGCAGTCTTCGGGCGGTTCAATTGATTGAATTTACAGCATGTGCTTGGGGCGCATCGATCTGCATAACGGATAACGTCCATTATTGAAGTTTTTTAGAACTACTTCCCTATGGCAAATCCATCTTGAGCAATTCTCTGAGCACAGAGCTGGCGACCTTGATCAGAGCTGACACCGACGTCGCGTCGACGGCGCAGACAGCGTCGTTTACCGAATCTCGCATCCCTTCAGAAACAGCGTCACCGCCTCGCGATTGCGGCGCTCCACCATGGCCCAATTTGTCCGCTTCTCGACGGCAAACAGCAGAAGGGCTCGCGTCGGCCCGATGACCAGCGCGGCAAAAAACTGCGCCAGCATCAGCGGATCGCCCTCGCGAATCTCGCCGCGGTCCATGCGGGTCTTGAAAAAGGCCGCCAGCGTCTTGTGCACCCGGTTGGGACCGACCTCATAGTAACGGCGGGACAGTTCGGGGAACCGCTCCGCCTCCGAGGCGAACAGCCGGTGCATGGCGACGACGCCCGGCTGCAGGACCGCGCGCGTGTAGTGATCGACGATCTTGGCGAGGATCACCGGCAGCTCCTCGCTGTCCGACGCCGGGTCCTGGAACGGCGTTTCAAAGCTGTCGCAGATCGCGTTCATGATCGCAACGAAGAGCTGCTCCTTGCTTTCAAAGTGACTGTAGATCGTCGGCTTGGAAACCCCGGCTTCGGCGGCGATCTGGTCGATGCTGACGCCGTTGAAGCCGTGCTCGATGAAGGTTTCCGTCGCGGCCTTCAGAATCAGAGCGCGTGTGGACACTTGCGTCCGACGCGCCTTGACCGCTCCCGACGCTGACGGCGGCATGTGCTAACGCCCCCGGTGACGGCGCAGAAAGCCGAGAACTGCCGCGTTGAACGCTGCCGGGTTCTCGATATTCGCCAGATGGCCCGCGTCGGGAATCACCGACAGTTCGGCGCCGCGAATATCCGCGGCGATCTCCCTCGCCATCGCCACGGTCGTCAGCGTGTCGTCATTGCCGACCACGACATGGGTCGGCACCCGGATCGCGCCGAGATCGTTGCGCACATCCATCATGATGGAGGCCTCGATGCTCTTGATATAGGACTCCTTGTGCAGGCGGCTCATGCTGTCGACGAGCGCCTGAAACGCCTCCTTCGAGGCTTTCGGGCCGACCAGGGTTCGCGCCACCGGCTCGGCGATGTCTTTCGGCTCCTTGCCGTTCACCAGCGGCTCCTTGCGCGACGCGATGAAGGCCTTCTTCTTCTCGTCCGAGAAGCCGGCGAAGCCTTTATGAGTGTCGCACAGCGTGAGCGTCAGCAGCCGGCCGTGAAAACGCGAGGCAAAATCCATCGCAATGCGCCCGCCCATCGACAGGCCGATGACATGGGCGCGCGCGGCGCCGAAGTGATCGAGCACGCGCACGAGATCATTGGCGTAGTCGGCGAAATTGAGCGGACCTTCATAGTCGTCGCTGTCGCCGTAACCGCGCGCGTCCCAGGCCGCGGCGCGAAAATCGGACGCGAAGGCGTCGAGCTGCTCGTACCAGTTCCGCCGGTTGCCGCCGATGCCGTGCATGAAGATGACGAGCTCGCCCTGGCCGGTATGTTCGACGGCGACATGGGGAGCGGGACCGATGCGATCGACTTGTCTTGTCATGATGAGAGACCCTGATTGACCGAAATCCGGCGAGCGAGTGGTTTCAACACGAGAAAGTCCGTCACCCCGAAGATGACGACGATGACGATGCAGCAGGCAAAGACCATGGGCGCGTCCGACGTCGATTGCGCGCGCATCAGCAGATAGCCAAGTCCGGAGGACGCTCCGAACAGCTCGGAGACCAGCGCGATCTTCCAGCAGATGCCGTAAGCCACCCGCAGGCCCGCGATCAGGAAAGGCGCGGCAAGCGGCAAGGTCAGCCTGAAGAAGCGTCGCAGCGGCCGTCGTGTCAGGCTCATGCCCAGCTCGTCGAGGTCGGCGTCGATCTGCCGGAACCCGGCGAGCGCATTGATGAGGCAGAACGGCAGCACGATCGCAGTCTGGATGAACAGCACGGTCGGCGTCGAGATGTCGAACCAGACCACGCCGAGGATGGCCCAGCCGACCGAGGGAAAGCTGTTCAGAAAGGTCAGAATCCGCCGCTCGACGATGCCATCGAGGATCGGCGCCGCGCGCACGGCGACCGCAATTCCGAGAGCCAGCAACATGGCGACGATCACCGACATGATGACGCGGGCGAAGCTGACGACGGCGTGATAGCCGATCTCCGGCCTCGTCACGAATGACAGCGTCGCTTT
>Ga0180218_1001220_pt1 | contig 16377 bp, 14 predicted proteins | sample eDN3rd37CKraftBY_FD_151334 | JGI IMG/M metagenome (GOLD analysis project Ga0180218, IMG submission 151334) | Enriched backyard soil microbial communities from Emeryville, California, USA - eDNA 3rd pass 37_C Kraft BY (version 2) (version 2) | ecosystem: Environmental > Terrestrial > Soil >...
GTTCCTGCAAAGAACAGCGAAAATGCTGCACGATGAATTCGAGATCCGTCACGCGACCTTCCAGTTGGAAGTCAGCGAAGATGTCCCCTGCGGCCTTGGAGACGGCTGCACGCCCGCTGTTGGGCCGGTGTCACACGCCTAAAACCGGCCCGATCACAAGGCACGCGCAAGCCAAACCTGAAACAGATCAGTCAGTGTGGGACCTGACGGGGTGTGCCGTGAAAATTCTTCTTGTCGGCCATGGCTACGTAGGCAGCTACCTGTTGCCGGTCCTAGTTCAAGCTGGCCTTGACGTGTCGGTCTGCGATCAGAACGTCGATCGCCTCGCCGGCGTGCCGAATGCCATGCGCTGCCGCTACCAGGAATTGACGGTCTCCGACCTCGCCGATTTCAATGTCATCCTGTGGTTCGCCGGGCATTCGAGCGTTCCCATGTCGCTTGGCGATCCCGACGGCGCGCTCGCCAACAACTGCCTCGATCTTCTCCATTTCGCCCGGCGCAAACGGCTTGATGCGCGACTGATCTACGCCAGCACGGCGAGCGTCTATTCGGTGATGATGTCGGAGAACGGCATCGCGCCGCCCGCTCTTGACGAGTCCGAGACGCGGCTCGATCCGGTCAATCCGTACGACTGCTCGAAAGTGTCGATGGACGCGCTCGCGCGCTGTTTTGCGAACGCGATAACGGGCATTCGCCTCGGCACGGTTTGCGGCATGAGCCCGTACCTTCGCCCGGAGCTGATCTTCAATGCGATGAACATCGCCGCGATGCGCGACGGATGCGTGCAGGTCCGCAACCGCCGCTCCTATCGCAATATCCTCTTCCTTGAGGATCTCGCCCATTACGTTCTTCGGCTCATCGAGCTGCGCGACGATCTTCCGCCGATCCTCAATACCGGCTCGCTCAACATCAGTATCGGCCAGCTCGCGGATAGCATCGCTGCCTTCCACGGCGTGCCGGTGATCGACCACGGAAACGCAACGACCTACTCGTTCCAGATGAACTGTCAGAAAATACAATCGCTATGCGGCGCGGCACCCGCAATCAGCATGGCCGAACGCTGCGAGCGCTTCAGCCAGAGCTACCGGCCTGAGCTGAAAGCCGCATCATGATTGCAGACTGCGAACCACAGCGGACCTGCATTGTTTGCAATGGCATCGTTCAGCCATTGCTCGATCTGGACGTCCAGCCGCCTGCCAATCAGCTGCTCGCAACGCCTGACGAGCCGTACGAAGCCTTTCCACTCGGCTTGGCAATCTGCCCCGAGTGCACACATGGCCAGCTGACCCACTTCGTAGATCCGGCGAAGCTCTTCAAGCATTACCTTTATGCGAGCGGAACCAGCGGAACGCTCAAAGCCTATTTTGAATGGTTCTCCGATACGCTGCTGCGCGCGAGCAAGCCCGGCGCGCGCGTGCTGGAGATCGCTTCGAACGACGGCAGCCTTTTGGGCTGCTTGGAGGCGCGAGGCTTCGATGCGATCGGTGTCGATCCGGCAGAGAACCTCAACAAGGTCGCGACAGCCGCTGGCCGCAAAGTGGTCACCGGCTTTTTCCCTGAAGCGCGGCCCGAAGGGCAGTTCGACATCATCATCGCGATGAACGTTGCCGCCCACACGCCTGACCCGGCGACGTTCATGCGCGGCGTGCGCGAATGTCTGGCACCCGGCGGCGTTGCAATCATCCAGACCAGCCAGGCTCTGATGATTGCAAACGGCGAGTTCGACACCGTCTACCACGAGCATTATTCGTTCTACACGGTCGCTTCGATGGCGCGCCTGGCCGAGATCTGCGGCCTGCGCGTGGAAGCCTCCCAGCTGACGTCCGTGCACGGCACCAGCCTTCTTTCTTTCTTGCGACGGTCGGACGATCCGGCCCCGCCGTTCTCCTTCGACGGCGGCGAGCCATTCACAGCGGCATGGCCGTCTCCGGTGCCCGCGTCCCTCGCGCGCGACCTCTCCGGCGCTGAAGTCTCAAAGGCGTATGCAACATTTGCCGATGGCGCTAAGCGGGCGATGGCGACCGCAGCGGAAGCTGTGAACCGGCACCGCGCAGCAGGCCGCAAGATTGCGCTTGTGGGCGTTGCAGCCAAAGCGCTGACGTTCGTCCGCGCCGCCGGAATCGCGCCCGATGTCTACCTCGACGAAGCGGCCCTAAAGGTCGGCTTGACCGTTCCAGGCACACAACATGCGATCGAGCCATTCAGCAAAGCTGCGGAACTCGCAGCCGATACGACGTTTGTGATCGGAGCGTGGAACTTCGCCGATGAACTCATCCGCAAGATCACGCAGCAGAGCGCCGGCGCGTCGCCGAAGTTCATAATCTATTTTCCGCAGCTTCGTGAGATCGGGTGAGGCGGCAATGCCGAAGCGGGTCGTCATCTCTCACTTCTTCAACGAGGCCTATCTGCTTCCATGGTGGCTTCGTCATCATCGCGAGATCTTCGACCACGGCGTTCTGATCGACTACCACTCCACCGATGACTCCGTTGCGATCTGTCGCGAGCTCGTGCCCCATTGGGAAGTCGTATCTTCAGAGAACGCAACGTTCGCCGCGCTTCTTTGCGACTTTGAAGTGATGAAGCACGAGCAGCGCTTTCCCGATGCCTGGAAGCTCGCCCTCAACACCACCGAGTTTTTCGTCGCTCCAGGATTGGAAAAAATGGAGCGCCTCATCACGCAGCACGACCTGATCGGCGTCCGCCTGCCGGGTGCCGTGATGGTCGATACCAATCCGCAGAACCCGCCTGATCCGTCGCGGCCCTTGACCGAGCAAAAGCCGACAGGCATTTGGGAGGACGAGATCGATTTTGCCTCCCTGGCAATTCCGGGCCTGACGTTTCCGACTCGCACCAGGCTCTATCATCGCTACGCCATTGGCGCCTACACGCCCGGACGGCATTCTTCGCAGCTGCCGCGCCAGTGCAATGGCAGCCGTGAACTCGGGTCGATCCGATGGTACGGCTTCAGTCCGTGGTCGAATGCCTTCAAGGCGCGCAAGCTGCAGATTTCTGAGCGGCGCGACAGCTTCGACGTCAAGAACGGTTTCGGCGCGCAGCATCAGGCCGATATCGCCGAGCTTGATGGACGCTGGTCGAAACTCGCAGCCTTGAGCGGCATCCTCCGCAACGCCGCCTGATTTCACCCCTTCTCGGAAAGTTAGGGAGCGCCCGGTAGAACGGTCGCTGCAATCGTCTCGCGCAAGATCTTCGCCTGATCGCGTTTGGCGAACACTTGGAACGCGCGCTGCTCAAGCTGGCGCCGGCGCGGCTCATCGCGAACGAGCGCGACGCAGCTTGACACGAGTTCATCATACGGAACAGCAACCATTGCGCTCTTCACGTCCTCATCGATCTCGGTGCGCGGCCCGCATTCGGTAACGACCGCTTTGCGGTTCGCGAGGAGGTAAGAAGTGCGGACGATCTCGTGAATGCTGTCCTGATAGAAGTGCATATTGAGGACGACTTTCGCCTCCGCAATCGTCCGGTCGCGGGCCTCGCCATAGACGCTGAAGAGATGCTTGACGTTGAGGCCCGTGGCGCCGATAGCAGCAAGCACCGCCTGCCGGCGCGTGTTGATGCTTCCATAGAAAAGCACGTCAACCGGTTGCTCACCTAGCGGAAGCGCGCGCGTCAATTCCGGCATGTACCCGATGCTGACATGGCGAATATACGGGCTACCCGTCAGCCGCCGCAGCTCATCGATGTTGCGGACGCTGTAATCCCAAACAGCGAGACGGCTCAAGAGACTGAGGTAAATCGGCCGCGAGCGCACGTCGAAGCCCGTGACCTGCTCGAGATTAATGATGACGGTATTCGATGGAACGCGATCCGCGAGTTCCTGCGTATCGATCAGATGAGCGCCGAGCAGCAGATTGATGCCCGAGGTCTCGAGCGCGTTGGTTTTGCGCACGACGTCGACGCCAAGAGCACGCAGGCCGCTCTCAAACCCAGTCGCGAGATCGTTAAATCCGGCCGAATGCGGATTGCCTTCCGGAGAAATCGTAACGAGGTTGACGCGCCGCCAAGCGGGCGGAATGAGATCGGTGCTCAGAAAATCAAGTTCGAAAAGATCCGCATCCGATCGCGCCGCTGGTTCGGCAGCGGGCGCAGAAGGGGCCGTAGCAGGCGGCGGCTGAACGGCGGACCGGCGCGCCACGACGCCTTGCAGCTTGCCCTGCACCACAGTCGATGTGGGATCAAGCTCGAGTGCAGCAGCAAAGGCTTCGGCAGCGCCATCGAATTGTTCGAGCTTGGCCAAGATGTCGCCGAGCATCTCCCACGACGAGGCGGAATTGTAGCCGAGGCTGATGGCCTTGCCCTTGGCCCGCGCCGCAAACTCCAGCTTGCCGAGCGGGATGAGCACCGTCGCCAGAGCTTCATAGGCGTCCGCCGAATCGGGCTCCTTCAAGATCGCCTTCGCGAAAAGCTCCGCCGCGGCATCAAGTTCGCCCGCACGCGCGACCTCGAGCCCATGGAACAGCAATTCCGTGGCCGATGCCGCACGAGGGTCAAATGGCGAAGCTTTGCTCTGAGGACCGGGCGCATGCTCGGAGTCCGCATCGATCAGATCGGACAGCGACGGCCACTGGTTCATTGCTATTCTCCGGACAAGCGCAATCGAGCACCGCCAAAGTGCGGAGCGCGTATCCGATTTAGATGGGCAACCCTGCGCGAGCCTGTCGCCGGAGGCGGAGAGACCGAGAGCTAAAGCGATCCGCGGCCTGAGGGTCCCATGCTGCTCGCGCGCTCCTTCGCGACGGCTGAAAGCGCACGAATGCGCAGCTGCTCCAGCCCAGCCGCCTGCTCGGTGAGAAAGAGGTACGCGGGATGAGTCACATCGAGCTCGCGCGAAAGCTTGATCCCGGCCTTGTGCCACACGGCCCATATGATCTCGCCCTCGAGCATCATGTCCGGGGTCAGGCAGATTTGGATCGGGTCTCCCGCGGCCAGCCCTTGGATCCCGTCAACGCGCAAGCCGGAGACTGAAAAGTCGGCGACGCGTACCGTCTGCGATACGCCGCGGCACTCCAGGATGGCGGTGAAGTTCACCCTTTGGCGTTCGTCGCGCCGTCGCAAGAAATTTCGAGCCAAGGACATCGGCCGCATGGGGTCCCACCGTTCCGCTATGAATGAAAGACAATTAGTCCCTAGGTACTATGCAATAAATTATTGGAAGGTTACACCGGAGCGAGACGGGGCCATTCCACACACCTATTAATATCCAACCGAGCCAATCGTTGCATTTTTTCGCCGAGTACTAGTTAATTAAGATTAATACTTCTGATTCGAGGAGAATTTTATGCGACCAGAGCTTGAGGCTGTTCTCGAGGCGTACCGGCAGGACGCCGCCGTCGAGGAGCAATTGATCCAGGATATCCTCACCGTCCTTGCCGTGACGGGTGCTGCCCGCAAACGCACCATCCAAGAGCTGTCGCAAGTCGTCAGCCGCCACACGATCAAGGCCGCGGAGGAGCGCGACTACCGGCAAGGCACGGACGAACTGGCGCGCTTCGATTTTCACCAACCGCTAAGGCAAATGTAGTCGCTGCCGGACGCTCGAACGTGCAGGTGCGCAGTCGCGCAGCCCGGCAGGGTGGCCGAGAGAACGCCTCATGATCAAGCACCCTTAATAATCCATGTCATCGATCGGCATCCCGGGAAGGGGTGCGTGGACTGTCCCGGCGAGAACGAAAGCATGAAAACTTTTCTTTCTCCTGTCAGGCGCGTGTGTGCCGAGATCGCAGAGATGACAAGCAACGTCACTCAAGTGGCCTGGCCGACCGGCCGCGCCTCTTCAGTTTCTGAAATCGGCTCCGAAATTCTTGAAAACACTGACATTCGGGCTGCCCGAGGCGCTGCGCGTCATGGGTCGATTATAGGGCGGCGCTCTGGCGCCCTTCTGACGGCAGAACGGTCGCAAGGCTACGGGGTCGAAAGTCCCGGCCGGATAACGTTCGACGTCGCGAGCTTCTGTCTGGAACTGGACGCGTGGCGCGTATCTCTGACGTCGACGTCAGTGAGCCTGGCTGCAAGCGAGTATTCGTCCTTCGCTCTGGAGGACTTGCCGGCCGCACGTTGCGGCACGGGAGCTGACGGATCCGTTGCCGCCGTCCGAGTAACTGGGTCTCTCGAGCGCGAACTGACGAACGCAATTCGCAAAGTGGAGCAGGGTTCGAGCATCAGGCTCCCCGCCCGCGCCGCTCGCAAGTTCTAACGGTAAGCCGCTCTCCCGATTCACCATCCACTGACTGCCATGGCTGCGCCGGCGCACCGCCATGGCATTCGCCTGCGGCGCGAGGCGCGAGCGCCGCTGAGCTGCGCTAATCCAGCCACGGTGCCCCGCAAATTGCTCACGGTGATGCGATTCCTGTGAGGGTGATCCGAAAGGCCGTACGCAGGCGCTTTTCCAGGTACTACTCATATAGTACCTAAGAACTACAGCGCGCGATTCGCGGTTGCGGTGACTGCGCTGACAAAATCAACGGAAAGGCGCCCGCTTTTCCGAATGCGAAGCTGCGTGTGCTGCGTTCCGAACATCTGGGGAGACTTCTTAATGGATCGCAAGCGCGGCTCTGCGCTCAGCAGACTCGGCCAAAGCAATGGCCTCGGCAAATCATTGATACCCGGCTTTCGGCCGGACCGGCCTCTTCTTCAGATTCTGACGCCGCCGTCATGCTTCATTTCGGCATTGGCGCTCACACTTGTCATCGGCAGCGGAATGGCAGCAGCCGATCCAGGAGGCGGCGTCTATATCCACGACAAATACCGGGCGAGGGTGAACAACAATGGTGATTACATCGTCAACGGCGATGGACCCGGTGTTAGAATTGACGACATCCGCCGCGACGCATCTGTCAGAAACCGCAACGGGGAAATTTGGGGCTCCGATGAAGGCATGCGGATCACGGATGTCGGCGGCGACATCCGCATCGATAATAGCTTCAGGGGCGAAATAACGGGCCGCGGCGACGACGGCATCTATATCGACGATGCCGGATCCGATGTTTCGATCGACAACCGCTATCGCGGTAGGGTCAGGGGGCGAGACGACGGCGTGCACATCCGCGACGTCGACGACCGCGTCATGATCGACAACCGCTTCGGCGGCAACATATCAGGCAGGCGCGACGACGGCATCGACATCGAAGATGTTGGTGATGACGTGCGCATCGATAACAGCTTCGGCGGCCAGATAAGTGGGCGCGACGACGGCATCAAAATTCGCGACGTCGACGACGATGTAACGATCAAGAACAGCCGGGGCGGTCGCATCACGGGCCGGAATGGCGATGGTGTCGATATCAGCGGCGTCCGCGACGACGTCATGATCGATAATCGGTCCGGCGGCAGGATCTCCGGACGTGATTCCGGCGTCGCCGTATCGCGGGTCCGCGGTGACGTAACGATCTCCACCGACGACGGCCGGATCGAAGCCCGGCGCGACAGCGGTGTCGATGTTTCCGATGTCCGCGGCGATGTGACGATCGACAGCGACGGCGGCAAGATCACCGGCGGTGAGGACGGCGTGCGCGTGCGTGACGTGCGCGGCGACGTAGACATTCATAACCGCGACGGTGAAATTGCCGGCAGCGAGGACGGAATACACATTCGCGATGTTCGCGATGATGTCGCCATCGATAATCGCTTCGGCGGCGTCATCACCGGATGGCACGACGATGGCATCGATATTGAGGATGTTGATGACGTTCGCATCGATAATCAGTTCGGTGGCAGGATCACGGGGCGCGATGACGGCATCAAGATCGAAGATACCGATGATGTCAGAATTGCCAACAGCTCGGGCGGCAGCATTCGCGGGCGGAATGGCCACGGCATCTCCATCGAGGATGCGGACGGCTCTGTCAGCATCGACAACAAGCGTCACGGCCGCATTGTTGGCCAAGAAGATGGCATTCAAATAGACGGTGCTGAAGACGAGGTCGCGATCGACAATCGCTACGGCGGCAGAATCAAAGGCGAGCGCGGCGATGCCATCGATATCCGCGATGCCGATGATGACGTCAGCATTGACAACCGTTTCGGCGGCAAGATCGCGGGCCGCGACGATGGCGTAAAGATCCGCAATGTCGACGATGATGTGCACATCGACAACCGTTTCGGCGGCAGCATCAAAGGCGAACGCGATAACGGTATCAACATCCGCGATGTCGATGAAGATGTGGGAATCGACAACCGCTTTGGCGGCAAGATCACGGGCCGCGATGACGGCGTAAAGATCCGCAATGTCGACGAGGATGTCTATATCGACAACGATTACGGCGGAAGGATTCGCGGCGAGCGGGGTGACGGTATCGACGTCAGCAATGTTGACGGCGATGTCGAAGTTTCCAATCGCGGCGGTTCGATCAAAGGTCGCGACGATGGCATCAAGCTCAGCCGCATCGACGACGATGTTTGGATCGACAATGATGGCGGCACTATTCAGGGCCGGCGAGGCGACGGCATCGATGTCCGCGCTGATGACAACGTAACCATCGATAACGGTGACGGAACGATAAAGGGCCGCGATAGCGCAATATCGATCAGATCGGAATCGGCAACCATCAATTCATCCGGATTGATCGAGAACTCGGGACGCCGTGGCGCAACGATCGAGCTATCGACCGACGATGGTGCGACGATCAATAACTACGCCGATGGCCTCATTCGCACCGCGCGCGGACGAACCGGCGATCTCATCATCGAAGCGAGCGGCGGTGCCGTAACCATCAACAACGACGGAACGATGATCGGTCGCATCGACCTTTCTTCGGCCGGTTACACGGAAGCTGGAAACGTCTTCAATAATACCAGCAATGACAGCTGGCATTTCACCGGCACGAGCAATCTCGGTGATGGTTTCGAGGACATCTACAACAACACGGGCACGATCTACACGACCGACCCGGATAATCCTGCCTTCAATGACACGACGATCTTGACGGGTGTTGAGTACTTCAACAACGGAGGCGGCGGCGAGACCGGCACGATCGACCTGCAGGACGGCTATACCGGCGACGTCTTCATACTCGCGCCTACGGAAGGAGGTACGCTGGCCTATCACGGTGCGGATGGACAGAGCGCACTGAAAGTCGATGCGTTCTTGAGCAGCCCATCGCAGTCGTCCTCGGACATGCTCGTGATCGATGGCGACGTGACCGGCAGCACTGCCATCTACGTCAATAAGGTCGGCAAAGGCTTTGGCGCCTACAATCCGACGGGCATCGAGGTTGTGAGCGCGTCGGGTTCGTTGCCGCCAGGAAGCTTTTACCTCGCGAATGGGCCGATCGAGACCGGCATGTTCACGTATGATCTTTATCTCAACGGATCCAACGAATGGGTCCTGGCGAGCGCACCCAATCAAACGTTCTTCGAATTGCCAAGCCTGACGTCTGCGGCTCAATCGATCTGGCACAACGCGGCAGGTGCTTGGCTCGACCGGACGGCGGATTTGCGCACGGCGCTGAATGAGACGTGTGCCCTGTTTGATCCCAAGGATCCCAATGCCGGATGCGCAAGGCCTTCGTCGGGCGTTTGGGCGAAGGTGCTCGGATCCTCCGAGTCGAGATCGGCAGGTCACTCGTTCTCAGGTGAGCGTCATACGGTTGACACCCAGCTCGATGGTGGCGGCTTCATGGGAGGCTACGACATCCTCCGCAGCACGGAAGCCGGAACTGGCGTCTGGATGGCCGGCATTATGGGCGGCTATCTGCGATCGAGCTTGAACTTCGAGCACTCTGCAAACAGTGCCGATTTCCAAAGCGGAGCCGTTGGCGCCTACGTGACCTACCTGCAAGGCGGCTGGTTCCTCGACGGCCAGTTCATGGCCAACCTCGGAAGCGTCAAATACTCCGGCAGCCAGTCCGTGCGCGAACATGCAAACGTGACGGCGCTCGGCGGTGTCATCGATACCGGCTACCGCATGAGCTACGGCACGACGTTTATCGAGCCTGGCGCGACGCTCTCCTACGTCAACGCCAGCATCGATACGTTGGATCTCTACGGTACGACGGTGGACTTCTCCGGCGGCGACAGTTTGCGCGGCCGCGTCGGCGTTCGCCTCGGAACTTCGATTGCGAGGGAGAAGGCGAAGTATGAACCGTTCATCGGGGTCAGCGCCCTCTACGAGTTCCTGGGGGACAACACGGCGGACGTGACGTCCGGCAACTATGTGCTGAAGGCCGAAGACAACCTGACAGGCGCGCTTGGTGAGGTCTCGGGCGGCGTGAACGTCTTCAGCCTGACCGGCGACGGCATCACAGGCTTCGCCAAGGGCAACGTGCAATTCGGCAAGGATGACTTTGTCGGGTTTGGCGGAAGCGTCGGCGTCAGGGTTGGTTGGTGAAGGGGGGCGGGAGAGGGCGATCAGCTCCCGGTCGCCCTCTGCCGCTCACTGAAGTCATGAATTGGAGATGCTCGATGAACGCCCGAATTTTACATTTCACCGCCTTCGCTCTGCTTGCCGGCCTTGCCAGTGCCGCCCAGGCCGGGGTCGCGACTTCAACTGATACCTCCAAGGCGCAAGCGACGAACGAAATTATTGGGGACTGGCGGGTGACATGTGGGGCGCCGGCGAAAGGCCGGAAAACCTGCGTGCTGTCCCAAACCCTCATAAGCGCGAAGCTGAAGAAGCCCGTTGGCGTGCTGATGATCAGCAGGGATGATGGAGGCAAGCTCAAGGGCTCGCTGCGGCTGCCGGTGGGCGTAGCACTACAGGCCGGCGTGGTGTTAGGCCTTGAGAACCAGGCAGCGCCGCTGACCCTGCCGTACGCCACCTGCCATCACACGGGATGCTTCGCCCCGTTCGATGTTTCGGAGCCGATGCTGGGCCAAATGGGCAAGGCATCTAAAATCTCTGCTGTCGTGCAGAGCACCTCCAAAGAGCCGCTAAATTTGACTTTTTCGACGCGCGGCTTCCCGGCTGCGTATGCGGCGTACGTGAAAGCGAGCCAGTAACACCAATTAGAAATCCACCGTAAATTGCAAGCATGAGTACAACCAATAGTTGCCTTAATCTGGGTGGTGACTTAACTCACGTCGCAATCGGTGATTGTGGAGGCCAATGGGCTATGTACGAAGAATTCGTCGGGTGTTCTGAAGAAATGGCGGGGAAAGTCGCGGCGATTCCCTGTGCGACCACCTCGTACGGCGAAGCGATCACGGAACTCATCCTGTGCGAGGGCGGCCGGGTCGCGCTCGGTGCATCGCCTCTTCGATTTGATGCGCTCGACGGGAGAATTGACGGCCGCGAAGGCGCCCACTGCCAGCCTGTAGACTTAGACCGTCCAGCCTCGATGAGCGAATTCTTCCACATCGCCTTTGCGCAGTTCGAACGCATCGATGTTGTCGTCCTCGAACTGGGCGCCTCGAAGCGGCAGCGCATGACGCCGGACAAGGCCATCGAGCTGGGGACACGCAGATTGCTCTATTGCCTTGATGCCGTCTTGCCGTACGCCGGTCGTGATCTGCACTTGATATGTGTGGGCCCCGCCTCCGGCCCCGCCGGTATACCCATAGCGACGGCCTTTCTCGCAGCCAAGTTCGCAACGATGCAGTTGGGCGAAGCACCCTGCGTGCGCATGTCCATCGTGTCGCCGCCGGAAGACGCCTCCACTGACGAAGGTGCTCTGGCCAGAACGATCGTCCATCTCATGAAGGAAACGAGAAGCCCGGATATTATCGAGGCGGTCGTGTCGCCAAATAGGCGCCAGCGGCGGCACATGCGACGGCCGCGCTTTGATGGCCGAGGCAAGATGTTCGTGCCGGCGCCATGAAACCAGTCGCGCTAATTCTTGGTCTGGAGGCTGAGCTGGTTGGCAACCATCGCAGCGCGCGTCCTATTGGGCAGCCGCAGCTTTTGCAAGACGGCCGTTACATGCCTTTTGACGGTATTCAACGAGCAGGAAAGCTCGTCCGCAATCTCGGCATTGCTCTTGCCGGCACCAAGCAGCATCAGCACTTCGCGCTGGCGCGGGCTCAGCGTTTCCACGTCCGGAGGCACGATCGGCGTAACGGGCGCCTCGCTGAAACCAGGACCGAACTGCTGGAAAAGCGCGCGTACGATGGTGTCTTGAATGAGGCCCGGATTGAGCGTCGCTGGAGTGACTGGAGCTTTCGTTTTCGCATCCGTCTCTTTGGAATCGGGAACCCACCCGGCGATGTCCACGTGCATGAGAACCGCTCCGGTGGCTGGATCTGAGCTCACAGGAACTCCGATCACGACGAACCATTGCTTCTGCTTCGGCCGCGACGGCACGACGAATGAGATGAGATTGCGCTTGCGCTTGAGCAGTGACTGGATTTCGCCGCGATGATCAGCATCGCAATGATCGAAATAGGAGTCGCCCACGGGATATTGAGCGAGAGCAACCTTCTGATTGCCCTCAGCCGCGCCGGACTTGGCACTCACGTCCATGATCTGGCCTCGGCTGTCGACGAGTACGACGTAGACGGGCGGTTCACGCGAGGTGGTGGATTTCATCGCAATCCTGCAGCGTTGGGACGTGTTCGAGCCGTGAGGCATGACTAGCGAATTGGAATCATTTGCCCCCTGGCGACCGCAGTGATTTAGCGGCCCGAGCAGGCAAACGCCAGCGCCTGGATGCGGCAACTTGGCCTTGACACACGTGTTTCCTTTGATGCGATTCCACCTTAAATTGTGACCAAGCCGTGCCACACACGTGCTAGTCCTTCTCAGCTCTAGTCGCGTATGGCCGTCGCGTTTCGTTTGGCTGAAGCCAGCTCGCTGGCCAGGCGCCGCTTGGCGTCCAAGGCTCGCGGGTCGCCAGGCCGCTCGGCGGGCCGAGGTTCATGAGAGCGGCCAGGCTTCAGGGCAACAGCGTGATCCCGATGTTCGTTTTCCTGCAATTGAGCGGGTCTCACGAGGAGCGCAAGCGCGAAGGCTGCTACCGTCATCATTGCGGTCGTCCGAAGTGGATAATCGACGAGAGAATGCAAAAGCAGCAGTAGGACCACGATGGCGGCCGCACGTGTAAGGACGACATCGATGCTGTGCAGGTGATCTCGAGGCCTCCTCCATGCGGAAATCACGCGCCGCACCATCCAAATGCCGAACAGGAGGCTTGCGCAAAGGCCGAATATTCCGGTCTCCAGCCAGACCTCGAGAAAATCGTTGTGTGCATGGTTGGCATAGGTGAGGCCGAGGTCGGCATTCGTCTCATGCAGCTGAAAGACGGGAACAAACGATCCCAGCCCAGTGCCGAAAGGCATATAAGCGTAAGCGGAAGATGCTGTTTTGCGCGCAAAATCGATGCGCAAGTCGCTGAAAGGATCCGCGCCGAACCGATCGGAAATGCGATAGATTGCCAATGGCAGCAGCAACAAAACAACCGCTGCGATAAATCCTGCACTCATGCGGGCCCAGCCGCGGCGCGACACGCGCGGGTCGCTGAACCCGATCACGATGCCAGCAGCAAGTGCTAGATCGCCCAGAACGAGACCGGCCCGGGAGCGCGCCATCATCTGGGCTGCCGTCAGCGCGAAAAGGGCGCTCAGCCACATCAGCAAAGGGACGAAATGAGCTGCCCTAAGCCGGCGCCGTCGCCCGGTCTGCCCCGATGCGCCAATCGCATCGACAAGGTGCGCAGCGACGAAAAGGCTGGTCGCGTAGAGCAGCGCCGCGAAATGATTCCTGTTGGCAAAAAAGCCGACCGCTTCGGTCTTGTTCGTGTCCTCGTAAAAGCGAAGCCCGCTACTTGGGCCTTGCGCGAGCTGCAGCAGGCCAACCAAAACGCTGAAGAGCGCCATAGCGATGAGAACGTAGCTGAGACGCCGCCGATCGACGTAGCCCAACGACAACGTCCCGAGAAAAACCGCTACGGGAGGAAGCAATGCGAGTCCGCTCAGCCAAGTCGCAGATGGCGTCATTGACAGGGGCAGCGCCGGGAGCGGATCGCCGAGGAGAGCATACGTTTGCGAAATCGGCGTGCGTCCGGGCAGCCGGCTCCACAATTCAGGCGGGAGGGGGAGAAGCTGTACGGCCGGGATGATCGTGAGCCCTGCGATAAAGATCAGCGGCCATCTGAATTGCCACAGCGAGCCGGAGAGAGCGACCTTCCGCAGCGCGCCAACGAGAAGAATGACGGAGAGGAACTGCAGAAAGACGTCGCCGGGAAGCCCGTTTCTGGTTGCGCCCCCGAACGCGATCGAGGCCGCCAGAACAACCCCCGTCAGCCAGAGAAGAGCGTTCTTCGAGATGACAGCACGTAATCTCGCTCTCTGTGAACTCCAACGATGCGGCCGCCGCGCTTTCATTGTGCGCGCTGAAGTGGCTGACGCAACCCGTATCTCATCCGCTCTCACGGACTTGTTGGATTCCCGCTGCGGCCGCCGCTCAGAGCTACAGCCGCAGCAGAAATGCCGCCGACAGCCGCCGCGCCGATAAGATAAGGAGTGAAATTCATCGGCGTCGTGCTGAAGGCCGTCGTCTGTGTCGCTGCGGTCCAATTCTGAATGAGCGCTGGATCCGCTTGTTGCAGTGCCCCGCTACCGCCACTGACGGGCGATGGCCCCCCGCATGGAGGTTCGGCCGGCACGCTGAACATCATGCCCCCACCGAGAAAAAGTGTGCACCCATTCGAGAACGTGACCTTCACTGAGCTTCCCGGCTTCGGAACGATCGTATCGCCAGGCGCGAAATTGGCAGAACCCTTGAGCGTCTCGTAGCCCTCGCCGCGGCTAACGAGAGCTTCTCCCTTGAGCACGGACACGTTTGCAGCGAGCGCCGCCGGCAATCCAGCCGTCAGCCAAGCCGCCGTGAAGACGAAGCGCATGCGCATGGAAGCCTCCCGGGAATAGCACTATAGAACTATATCGGCGATCCAGACTGGAGAAGGGCGTACGCGCGTTCTCGCGCTGAAAACCCCGAGTTGGTGCCAGTCGGACACACGTAATGCGCTCTAAATTGAGCGCGGCTTGACTCGCGGCAGGAAAATCCAGATAGCTGATGACTAGTCCTAATGAGCTAGTCTTGAGGCCGGCCCTTGATCGATGTCCATTGCCACATCCTGCCCGGCATCGACGACGGTGCCCCTGACATCCGGGCGTCGCTCCGGATGGCTTCGGCACTCATTGACGACGGGGTGGAGGCGGTCGTTTGTACACCGCATATCTTGCCCGGCCTCTACCACAATACCGGACCGCTTATCCGTGCCGCGACCGAAGAATTGAGATCTGCTCTGGCGGCAGCAGGAGTGCATTTGAGCCTGTTCAGCGGTGCTGACGCTCATATTTGTCCGGACTTTGGCGCCAAACTCAAAAGCGGTGAAATCCTAACCCTCGCGGACAGTCGCTACGTGCTGCTCGAACTGCCGATGCACGTGCGCCCTGAGCCTCTGACAAAATTCGTATTTGAGCTGATGGTGGCGGGGTACGTTCCTATCATCTCTCATCCCGAGCGGTTGGCCTGGATCGAGCCACACTTTTCATTGATCCGGCGGCTCGCGCGCTCGGGCGTTTGGTTTCAGGTCACATCGGGATCGCTTCTTGGAGCGTTCGGACGTTCCGCCAAATACTGGGCAGAGCGGCTGCTCGACGAAGGCTTCGTCCATCTTCTCGCAACCGATGCGCATGATTTGGAACGGCGCGCGCCGGACTTGAAGCGAGGGCGGGACGCCGCAGCCTCGCGCGTCGGAGACGTCGAAGCCAACCACCTCGTTTTCACGCGCCCGCAAGGCATTCTCGCAAACACCTCGCCGTCAAACCTTCCTCTGTCGTTGGCACAACATGCGAATGAGATACCCAAAAGCGCCTGATTGCTCCGCTTCCTGGAGTGTGTGCAGACCGGCGTGTAATGCCACGCTTGCTTGTATGGTGCTGGCGCTTTTGCTGGGCGGATGCGGGGCTTCATTGAATGAAGGACCTCATGTCACCAGCGCTGCTCGAAAGCTCGACAAGGCGGGAGGGCCGCCGATTGAACTCCGCAAAGAGGCAGCGCTCGAAGCCGCCGAGTTGATCGCAACGGGGGACCCCGCTACGGCGGCCTACAAAATCGGGCCCATGGATGTTGTGGAAGTTTCCGTCTTCCAGGTTCCCGAGCTGTCCAAAACCGTTCAGGTCGCTGCCAACGGCACCATCAATCTTCCGCTGGCTAGCGAGGTGCAAGCTGCCGGAAAGACCCCGCGCGACATCGAACGCGATCTCACCAAGCGTCTCGCGCGAGACTACCTGCAGCAACCTCAGGTGAACGTGTACATCAAGGAATACAACAGCCAGCGCGTCACCGTTGATGGAGCCGTGAAGAAGCCCGGGGTCTATCCGCTGCGCGGATCTACAACACTTCTGCAAGTCATCGCGACCGCCGACGGATTTACGGACACGGCCGATTCATCGGTCGCGATCTTCCGCAGCACCAAGGGT
>Ga0180218_1001221_pt1 | contig 16365 bp, 15 predicted proteins | sample eDN3rd37CKraftBY_FD_151334 | JGI IMG/M metagenome (GOLD analysis project Ga0180218, IMG submission 151334) | Enriched backyard soil microbial communities from Emeryville, California, USA - eDNA 3rd pass 37_C Kraft BY (version 2) (version 2) | ecosystem: Environmental > Terrestrial > Soil >...
CGATCGCGAACTGGAAGCAGGCGGCGTTCCGCGCCACTGCGGACATCCGCCGTTCGGGATGCGGGAATTCGGGCGCGTGATGACGGGCCCGAAATATGCCCGGCGTCTGGTGAAGGTTGCCAAGCGCGCTGGTGTCGAATTCGCGCTCGGGCACAGCGTCGTTGCAATCGAACGCGGCGAGAGGCTGGTGGCGGTTTGCGCGACGAGTGACGGCCCCGTTCGCATTTCGGCCAAGCGCATTATCATCGCCACGGGCGTGCGCGAGACGCCGCGTTCGGCGCGGCTCGTGACCGGCGACCGGCCGCTCGGCATTCTCAACACGGGCGCGCTGCAGGCCTACGCCTATCTTAAACATCTCGCGCCGTTTCGCAGGCCGGTCATCGCGGGAACGGAACTCGTTGCCCTGTCCAGCCTGCTGACATGCCGCAAGATCGGCGCGCAGCCCGTCGCGATGATCGAAGAACGCGAGCGGCCGACGACGCGGAGGCCGTTCATGGCTTTGCCGCGTCTACTGGGAGTGCCGGTGCGCTACGGGACAACGATTGCCGACATCAAGGGACGGCAGCGCGTCGAAGCGGTGACGCTGGCGCGTGCCGACGGCACGTCGGAAGACGTCGAATGCGACGGCGTGCTCTTCACCGGGCGCTTCCGGCCCGAGGCGTCGCTCGCGCGCGCGGCGGGGCTCGAGATCGACACCGGGACGGGCGGCCCGACGATCGATCAGTTCGGGCGCACGAGCGATGCTCGCATATTCGCAGCCGGCAATGTGCTCCATCCCGTCGAGACGGCCGGGTGGTCGTGGCAAGAGGGCGTGCGTGTAGCCGATTTTGTCGGGGCCGATCTTTTCGGTTGGCTGCCATCAGCGGAGAACGCAATTCGGATTATTGCGGGAGACGGCGTGCGCTATGTCGTTCCGCAACGGTTCGTGCCGAGCGAAGGCGGTTTACCGCATATCCAATTGCGCGCGAGCGACGATATTTCGGGCGCATTGGTTGCACGCAGCGGAAGCGAGAAGGTTCACACGCAGACGATGAGAACGGGACCTGAGCGCCGGATTTTGGCGCCCCGCAACGCGCTTCGTAGCGCCAACGCCGACGTCACCTTCAGCTTTGATGGCATACAAGCCAGCAAGCCCCAGGGCGGCGCCTGATGCGCGTTGCGGCTATCGATCAAGGCACGACGTCGACGCGCGTCCTCGTTGCCGACAGCGCGGGCAAGGCCCACATCGCATGCGCCATCACGCACCGGCAGAGCCATCGGCAGCCCGGATGGGTGGAGCACGATCCCGAAGAGCTGCTGGCCAATATCCAGCGGTGTCTCGAAGCGGCGGGGCCAGTCGACGCGATCGGGATCGACAATCAGGGCGAGAGTTGCCTTGCGTGGGATGCGCGAACGGGCGCCGCTCTCTCACCGGTCATAGTCTGGCAGGACAACCGCACCGCGGATGTGGTCGCGCAGTTGAAGGAAGCCGGCGGCGAGGCGTTGACGCTAGAGCGCGCCGCGTTGCCGCTCGATGCATATTTCTCGGCATCGAAGCTCGCGTGGATCATCGGCAATATTCCGGAAGCGAAGGCGGCGCTGGATGGCGGCTACCTACGGCTCGGCACGACGGATGCGTTTTTTCTCGACCGCTTGACGGGCACTTTCGCCACCGACGTCACGACGGCATCGCGGACCTCCCTCATGAATTTGGAAACGGGACAATGGGACGAGGAACTCTGCCGCCTCTTCGGTGTCCCCCTCGCCTGCCTGCCTGAGATCATGCCGACGGTCGCGGATTATGGCCGCATCAACGGCGTGCCGGTTCGGGCGGCGGTCGTCGATCAGCAGGCGGCTCTCTTCGGCCATGGGTGCCGCAAGCCCGGCGACGTGAAGATTACATTCGGCACGGGTGCATTCGCGCTCGCCGTCACTGGCGACGAGATCGCGCGCGCGCCGGACAAGGGCTTGCTGCCGACGGTCGCGTGGTCGATCGGCGGCCGCATGACGTATGCGCTCGACGGCGGAGTGTACGATGCGGGTTCCGCGGTCGAGTGGGCGCGCCGCATCGGCATCGTTACCGACCTCGTCGCCGATCTCGACTGGTTCGAGGGGCCGTCTGCGATTGCGCGCGGCATCGTTTTCGTGCCGGCGCTGTCGGGCCTCGCGTGTCCGCACTGGGACCGGTCCGCCGCCTCGTTGTTTCTCGGGATGTCGGCGGCGACGACGCGGGCCGATCTCTGCCAGGCTTTGCTCGAAGGCATCGCGCTCAGCGCGGCCGACGTGATCGACGCGATGGACGCGCATGTTGCGGTTGGGGGCTCGATTGCGATCGACGGCGGGCTCGCGCGCAGCCGGTATTTCGCACAGTTCCTCGCCGACATGATCGGACGCGATGTCGTGGCGTCGAGCTTCGATGAGCGCACCGCCTTCGGCACAGCGTCTCTTGCGGCGCTTGGGTCGCGGGTCGTACTGCCGGAGCCGGCAGCGGTGTCGCGCAGGTTCACACCGCGCGCCTGCGATCGGGCTCAGATGCGGGCGCGCTTCAGCGAGGCCGTTTCGCGCGCCAAGGGCTGGCGGGTTCTTTAACCAGCGATCCGCGGGTCCACTCGCTCGCAGCTGTCAGAAATGAAAAAACCACCGCGGCGCATGAGCGTCGCGATGGCTTTTGTCGTTCGAAACTGTGGCTCAGTGCGTCTTGTATTCAGCCTGACCCTTGGACAGCGCGAACTCTTCCTCAGGCGAGAGGATGAGTTTGTGCCGGCCGATCACGGCGAAGTACAGAATGCCGATCGCAAACCATGCCATGACGCCGTAGATGCCCTGCTGATAGGCGCTATCGCCGAGCTGGAAGTAGAGTGTCACGGTCGCGATCACGATCGTCAGAACGGCGCCAGGAATGCCCAGCGGGCTGCGATACGGCCGCTCGATGTGAGGCATGTTGATCCGCAGGAGAATGAACGACACGGCCTGCAAAATGTAGGAGCACATGGCGCCGAAGACGGCCATGTTGAGCAGGGTGGTGCCGATCTGGTCCTTGTTGATGAAGTAGACGATCGTCATGATGACGAGCCCGAGCAGTGCGCCGGAGATCATCGCCACATACGGCGTCTTCAACTTGTGGCCTGTGATCGACAGGGCCGTCGGGAAATAGCCGGCGCGGCTCAACGAGTAGACCTGCCGTCCCATCGCGTAGAGGATGGTATGGAAGCTCGCGATCAGGCCGGTCAGGGCGACGACGCCCAAAAGGACGACGGCGCCGCTGCCGTAGATCGCCCGGAAGCCATCGAGCAGTGGCTCGGCCGACGTCGAGAGCTTGAACGTGCCGACGCCCGCGACCGACGGATTGAGCAGCACGATCATGAAGGCCGAGATCATCAGCGTGCACATGCCGAGGATGATACCCTTGGGCATATCGCGCTTGGGATCGACGGACTCTTCAGCTGCGAGCGGCAGCTGCTCGATTGCGAGGAACAGCCAGACGGCGAAGGGCAGCGTTTTGAGCACGCCTTCCCAGCCGAACGGGAAGAACGGGCCGTTGCCCTCGGGCAGCTCCGTGCCATCGGGCGCGATGTTGAGAGCCCAGCGGCTGAAGTCCATGTTCGGGATGGCGCTGATCCAGAACACCACCAGAATGGCGAGCGACAGTAGCGTGACGATCAGAGTGACCCGGAACGACAGCGCGACGCCGAAGATGTTCAGCGCCAGGAAGACGATGAACGTTCCTATCCATAGGAGTGGCTCTGGTTGGGCACCTATCCCCGCCGTTTCAAGAATGCCGTTGAGATACGCGCCGATGAAGAAGCAGACGACCGTCGGCGTGACGACGTATTCGACGTTTTCGCAAAGGCCGGTGATGAAACCGCCCCAAGGTCCCATCGAAGAACGTGCGAACGAGTAGGCGGCGCCGGTGTGCGGCAGCGCCGGGCTCATTTCTGCGATGGAGAAGACGAGGCCCAGATACATGACGGCGATGATACCGCCCGCCACCAGCATGCCGCCCCAGCCGCCGGTTCCGAAACCGAAGTTCCAGCCCGAGAAGTGACCCGAGATCACGGCGCCGACGCCGAGCGCCCACAGTGACCAGATGCCTGCATAGCGTTGCAGGCCACGGGCCTTAAAGTAATCGTCACCTACTTTTTCGTAGCTGACGCCAGACGTACTCTGCTCTTCCATAAAGTTCTCCCCTCGAAGGATTTGCCGGCGCTGGATGGGTGACGGGAGCCGAGATCGGAGGACAGATGCCGACCGACAAATGCGGAACGCAAAACGTGCTGATCGCAGAAATGCGAAACCGCTAGGCTCATCCCGTCGAAGCCTATGTGCATGCGCTTCCCCTGCATGCCATTCCCTTGCGCCACCGGCATTCGGCCGATCGCAGCCGGCCGTAGCTTTGCACCACGGTGATTCCAACGATAGGAGAGGCAAGATACTAGAGTAGAAATACACATTCCCGCGGCTTGCCGTGCGGGATGGCTTCAGCGGGCCGTTCCGTGAAATTCGATTTCGCGGCCTTCGAGCCAAGTGGCGAGCCTGACCAGTTCCGCGAGGTTGCGCGTGCGCATCCTCTCCATGACCCAGGCACGATAGTTCTCGACCGTGCGGGTGCTCAAGCCCAGCCTGAGAGCGATCTCCTTGTTGGAGAGGCCGACGACCAGAAGGTCCATGACCTGCTTCTGGCGGGGCGACAGTTCGGCGATACGGCCGGTGAATTCCGCACGCAGGTCCGCATCGGCCCGGTTCCGGGCGCCGGCTGCGATCGCGTTGCGGACGCTTGTGATAATGCGGTCATCAGTGAACGGCTTCTCTATGAAGTCGAAGGCACCGGCCTGGACTGCGGCGACGGCCATGGCGATATCCCCCTGCCCGGTGATCAGAATTACAGGGAGGCCGGGAGAGCGCCGGGCGATTTCGCGGTGCAGCTCGATGCCCGTCATATTGGGAAGGCGTACGTCCGATACGACGCAGCCGATGTCCTTATCGAGACCATTGGCCAGGAAGGCCTCGGCCGAGGAAAAGGGCGCTGAATCAAGTCCGGCGGCCGTCAGAAACTGACTGAGGGACTCGAGAACGGCGACATCGTCGTCAATGAGCGCGATTTTCATGGCGAAGCCCCCAACTCGCGACCGGCTGCGACGGGGAGCGTAAATGCCACCCGGGCGCCAGCCCCATCGCCGCCGAGCGTCAACCGGCCGCCATGCGATTCGATGATCGACCGGCTGAGCGACAATCCCAAGCCCATACCGTCCGGCTTGGTCGTCGTGAAGGGTGCGATCGGGCGCTGCAGCAGAACGGGTTCAAAGCCTGGTCCGTCGTCAGAAATCGAAATGGTGACGAATGCCGCATTCTCCTGGGTCGCCCGGATCTCAATCCGTCCCTTTCGGGTGGTCGCGGCAATCGCCTCGGCGGCATTCTTCAGAAGATTGGCGATCACCTGCTCGATTTGGAGCCGATCGACCAAGACGGGGGGAAGATCGCCGGAGAGGCGCGTTTCCACGCGGATGCCGTTCTCGCCAAGCTCCGCGCGGCAAACGAGTTCGGGCCTGCGGATGAGTTCCTCAACAGTGACCGCCTCCATCCGGGACGTTCCCTGACCAACGAAATCCCGGAGCCAACGGGTCACTGCCACGGCGCGATCGACCTGCTCGATGATCTGATCGTTGGAGCGCGCGAGGGCCGCTTGGTCGACAGGATCGCGGTTTAGTGAGAGCCTTCCGGCGCGGGCATAGTTCGCGATGGCCGCCAGGGGCTGGTTGATTTCGTGCGCTAGGGCCGCCGCCATGGCACCAAGTGTGCCGGCGCGGGATGCGCGCGCAAGCGCCTCGCGATGCAGCCAAAGTTCCCGCTGGGTGTTGCGTTGCTCGGTTACCAGCATGCCGACAATCGAGCCCGTCAGCGCGATGACGAGCATAAGTGCTTGCAACGCCGTAATGCCGATTGTGCCGTGGCCCGTGAGCTGAATGCTTGCGATCAAAAGGACCTGGGTCACCACCAGCGCGCCGGTAACCGCTTCGAGCCCGAAACGTACCGCGATCCAGATCACGGGTAGAAAGAGGAGGTAGAACAGCTGGGAACGGTCCGTGCTCGCCATGCCGAAGATCAGGTAGAGCGCGCCGAACAGGAGCAGAAAGGGCAGCAGCAATTCCGGGGTCCGCGGGAACATGCGGCGGCCGGAAAAGAGCAGGACGAGAAAGGGCGTCATCACGGCGATGCCGATCATGTCGCCGACCCACCATTCCAGAATCCTCCGGGGAATTTGCTCGGTGGCGATGATGGACATCGCTGAGAGTTGCAGCACGCAGCCAATCGAGGCGACCAGCGCGGCGACCGCTGCCGTTCCCAGGAGCCACAATAGATCCTGCCTCGTCTGAAGGCTGGGCGAGAACTTGCCGCCCGGTCGCGTCAGCAGCCAGGTGGCCGCCGCATAGGTTGCACCCAAGGTTCCGGCGACGGCAATTTCGGCCGGCAGCGGCAGAGGCGATTGGCGCAACAGTTCGTCGGCGAGGAACGGCGCGATGAAGAGCCACGGAATGAACGCCCTGCCGAAGGCCAGGACCAGCGCGATGCTCACGCCGGTGGTCGGGTTCCATGGGGTGACGCCGTATGCGCCGAGCGGATCGACGAAACTCAACCAGTCGAGCGCGAGGTAGGCGGCGAGATAGACGAGGCCCGGGACGAGATATCTCGGGGCCGGCATCGCAGGTAACGCATTCGTTGAAAGCGCTTGCAGCATGGCGCGTCCAAGAGGGGAGTCGATTGCAATCTCGTATTTCTACTCTAGTTCGACTGCTCCCGATTCACCACCCAAGCCCATGCACAGAATTACGTCAGGCTGCTCACCACTCTGTCGGTACCCAGAGAGCATAAGGGCAGGCGTGCCAATCGCCGGCCTAAACAGAATTGCGGGATGCAAAGCGGGTCACGCGGCGTTCGTTTGCTGAGGCATTCCAGTCCTTTAGACGCCGCGCCAATGACATTGAGCAGAACCGTGCCTACATGAATGGGCCACCTCAGGAGGCGCAATGGTTTCACTGTCCATCCTCGACCTCGTTCGCATCACCGAAGAGACGGACGCGCGTGGCGCACTCGACAATGCCCGCGATCTTGCCGCGCACGCGGAACGCTGGAATTACCGGCGGTTCTGGGTTGCAGAGCACCACAACATGCCCGGCATCGCGAGTGCGGCGACTTCGATCGCGATTGCGCATATCGCTGCCGGCTCGAAGACCATTCGTGTCGGCGCGGGCGGGATCATGCTTCCTAACCACGCGCCGCTCATTATCGCGGAGCAGTTCGGAACGCTGGCGCGGCTATTTCCAGGGCGCATCGACCTTGGCCTCGGCCGTGCACCCGGCACGGATCAGATCACCGTGCAGGCGCTGAGGCGATCGCCCGCGGCGTCCGACACGTTCCCGCAGGATGTGCTCGAGTTGCAGGCCTATTTCGAGCCGGCAGCTCCGGGGCAGCGCGTGCAGGCCGTCCCGGCAGCTGGAACTAAGGTGCCGCTTTGGATTTTGGGCTCGAGCACGTTTGGCGCCCATTTGGCGGCGGAACTCGGCCTTCCTTATGCGTTCGCTTCGCATTTCGCCCCAGCTGATCTGCTGCCGGCGCTGGAAGTTTACCGCAGCCGTTTCAAACCCTCGGAACAGCTTGATCGTCCGTACGCGATGGTCGGCGTCAACATTATAGCTGCCGAAACCGACGCACAGGCGCGCCGCTTGTGGACGACGCAGCAGATGTCTTTTGCGGATATTTTCCGCGGTGCGCGCGGCTTAAGTCATCCGCCGATCGACGATATCGAGACCTATTGGTCACCGCGGGAAAAAGTGCCGGCGATGCAAATGCTTCAGCGCTCCATCATCGGTTCGCCGGAAACGGTCGGCGCCGGGATTGCGGCGCTCGTTGACGAAACAGGCGCGGACGAGCTTATGATCGTCTCCGACGTCTACAATCACAGCGCGCGGCTGCGATCGTTCGAACTCATCGCCGCCGCGAACGCGGCTATCTCGCGCGCATCCGCGCCGACGGAGACATGCCATTGAGCAGCGAGGAAAATGAACCGCCGCCGGAAGCCAGCAAGCTTACGCGTACGAAGCAACGCTGGGCGCGCGAAGGGCGCTTTCTGACCGGACGGACGGCGCGACCCGAATCCGAGCGGCTGCCGCCGGGCCAGCATCTCACCCGCGATTGGCCGGTACTCGATCTTGGCGATCAGCCAGCGATTGATCTCAAGGACTGGGCCCTTCAGATCGACGGCGCGGTCGAGAATCCCGTGACCCTCGACTGGGCGGCGTTTCAGGCCGAGCCTCAAAGCGCCAAGATCTCGGATATTCACTGCGTTACGAGCTGGTCGCGGTACGACAACCGCTGGACAGGGGTCGCCACGCGAGATCTGCTCGATCTCGTCATGCCAAAGGCGGACGCCCATTTCGTCATCCTCCACAGCTACGATCGCTACACGACGAATATCACGCTGGAAGACTTTGCTGCTGAGGACGCTATCGTCGCGCACACTTGGGACGGCAAGCCACTAACACGGGAGCACGGCGGACCGGCTCGCCTCGTCGTGCCGCATCTCTACTTCTGGAAAAGCGCCAAGTGGTTGAAGCGGATCGAGTTCACGACGCGCGATGCGCCGGGCTTCTGGGAGGTCAACGGCTATCACAACCGCGCCGATCCCTGGCTTGAACAGCGCTACTCGGACGATTGAGATAATGCGCCTGGCCGCGCGGTCGATCCGTTAACATACCGGTGCGATTGATCTTTCTGCTCCCGAGCTGAGAGGCGGCGCGTAGCGCCTTTAACTCCAGTAGTAAGCTGGTCATTCTTGCCATCGTTTCGGCGAAGCACTCACGCTAGTGTCGAGATGAATCGCGGGCTTTTTCAAAAATAAGGGGGGTGAACTTGGTTCCCCATCGGCGTTTTTCCGGCGTCGCGGCGGCAGCTTTGCTGCTCGCTGCTGCCTGTTTTTCTCTCACCTTCCGCGCCGACGGTGCGTACGCAAACGAGGCCGCAGAAAAGTGTGAAGGAGAGATTGGCTTCTCGATGCTCGCCTCGCCGGCTGCGCCGTGGAAGGGGGCGCCGCTGCGTGTGGTTTTCACATCCGAGCACCCAATCAGCGCAGAACTGACGCTCACCTCGCCCGATGGTGCGGTCGCCGTCACCTCGCGTGATCGGCACGGTGGGCCACCTTATTTCTGGTTTGCGGAGGTTGCAGCTCCCGCCGCAGGGACGTGGCGCGCGAAGCTCACGCACGATGGGAGCGGCCAGGATTGCGCGAACATCACGCGCGAGATTGCCGTGGCCCGCACCGCGTCGACGCCCGTTCGCGCCACGGGTAAATCGGTATGGCCATTACGAGCACAATGGAATCGTGAAAACGAAGACCTCTATTCCGCGTGGATTGAAAAACTTTTCGATGCGCCAATCGATCAGGAACTCTCCTGGCCCGCATTACATGAAGTCCTGCGGGATAAATCGCGCAATTTCCTTTTCAACCATTTGGGATTGGGAGAGGACGAGAAAAAGCTTGTCATAAAGCCGGATTGTGCCGACCTGCCTTATTTTCTCCGCGCGTATTTCGCGTTCAAGCTCGGTCTTCCATTCGGATATTCGAAATGCTCTCGCGGCGGTAGCGGAAAGGCACCGCGTTGCCCGCAGTGGTTCAACATTCAACGTGAGGAGGTCCCCTCTTCAACCAAAGATGAGTCCGGCGGATCCACGTCCATCCTAGCCGCATTTGGCGCGACAGCGGCACCAGCGGCGTCCGCGAAGACGTCGTCGCGCCCGCAGGGCTTGGTGCCGGGCTTTGGCTATTACCTGCGTACGACGGTCGCCAACGGCGTGCATTCTGGATCCGCCCGCACAGCGGCAGAGGACGATAATACCGATTACTATCCCGTTCCACTCAAGGCCGAGACGCTGCGGCCGGGGACAATCTACGCCGACCCCTATGGGCACGTTCTGGTGCTCGTAAAGCGCATTGCTCAGACGCCTGATTCTGCCGGCGTGTTCTTGGCGGTAGATGGCCAGCCCGATGGAACCGTGGCGCGAAAGCGCTTTTGGCGCGGCAACTTCCTCTTTGCGCAAAATCCGTCTTTGGGAAGCCCTGGTTTCAAGCGCTTCCGACCGATCATGGCCGACGCGAAGGGCGGCTTACGGCGGCTTACCAACGCGGAGATCTCGAAAAGCGCTGAATACGGCGACTTCTCTCTCGAGCAAGCAAAACTGAGCGTTGAAGACTTCTACGATCGCATGGACGATGTGATGTCGCCGGAGGCGCTCGATCCGATGCGGGCGATGCGAGAAACGATTACAGCACTTGAAGAGCAGATCAAAACACGCGTGACGTCGGTTGAGAATGGACGCAAGTATCAAGTCAAAGGCGGCGCGGAGGTTGCCATGCCGGCGGGCTCGTCGATTTTCGAGACGACGGGCGCTTGGGAAGACTATGCGACGCCATCGCGGGATCTGCGCTTGCTGATCGCTATCGATGTCGTGCGAGGGTTTCCCGATCGTGTGGTTCGGCGCGCCGACCGGTACGCGATGCCGAAGGACAAGTCGCCGGAACAGGTCAAAGTGGAATTGGAAAGCACGCTCGCTTCTGAGCTTGCATCGCGGAAGTTTTCATATCCGCGCAGCGACGGCTCGCCCTGGACGCTCGCCATGAAGGACATCGTCGATCGCGCGGCCGATCTTGAGATGGCCTACAATGTCAACGACTGCGTTGAGCTTCGTTGGGGTGCGCCGGAGAAGAGCGATGAAGCGGCGACATGCAAGCGGCGCGCACCTTCGGCGCAGCGGACCCGGATGGCCGAGTATCGATCCTGGTTTCATGACCGTCGCCGCCCTGCTCGCGGCGAATGACGACAATCGGCAATGTAATTAGTTTCGAATAAATGTCGACATTGCCGGAAAATGAAAAGACCCCAACGGGGGGACGGCAATGTTGCCGTGCCGTTAGGGTCAAGTTCGAAGATTTATAAAATTAATACGTAAGGAAAAAATGTTTGCTGCAATATAAGAGCAGTGTACCTCCTATTTGCGCGATTTCATAGAGGCCATGCGGCTGAAAATATATCAAACGATAAGTCGCAAAAAGAGAAGAACCCATCCGCCTCTTCAAGACATCTGCGAACATCTAAGCCCGATGTCGTGGGGAACGCATGGAAAAATTCCCATGCGGTGATCAGCCCTTTTGCGGGAAGGCGCAGGGAGCGCAAAACAAAAATTTTTGTGATCTCGCTGCGCCAGCTTCAGCCAACGATCCGCGTGCAGATATTTTGCCAAAAATCGCAAAATGCATTTGGCCGCGAGCGTGCCGTTCGCGCTAATTTTGCAAGCTGGATGGGTGCGCAGTTTCTCTCGGCGGGGCTAGCGCCGATGGGAGCGTTTTCTGCCCGTGGGATAAACCGTGCTGCTAGTCGTTGCGCGCCACGACTTTTCGCGCGGGGCGATGATTACGGTTGGTGAGAAAGACCACCAAGCCCGTTCCGATGGCGCCAAATACAAGAAGAGCTTCGACTGCGAAAATCATCGTGTAGGCTGAATCGGGCATTTCGCTTCCCCGTTGTTATTGTTCTGCGATGAAACGCCTATCGATCGCAAAAAGCTATTGATCTCTGCGTGAGCGGGCGTTTTTTTTACGCTCATCGCCGCGCTGCACAAAGAAGAGCGCAGCAAATTTGCACCGTGCGAATTGGCAGTTTGCGTAGTCATCTCATCCGCTTGCGCGTGAATGCTGAGCAGAAGTTGCGGCTATTGCGAGCTTCCGCCATGCCGCGCCGCACACGGAAAATTGACCGTTTCAAAAGGTGCCTGCGGCCATGCCGGCCAAGAATCGGCTCACGTCGTCTCTTGCCGGCAGACCCGCGCGGGCGCCAAGACCCCGGCAGCTCATGGCAGCAACGGCGGATGCGATGCGCGCGCAATCGGCGTCTTTCAGACCCTCGGCAACGGCCCAGGTGAAGGCGCCGTGGAAGGCATCGCCTGCGCCGGTCGTGTCTACGACGTTGACAGGAAACGCGGGTTCGCGGCCTCGCTCGCCAGCGCGGTTCATCCAGAGATAGCCCTCCGCGCCCTTCGTTACGCCGGCATGGCGAATTCCCGACTGAAGGAGAGCCTCCAGACGCGCCTCGTCGCTCTCTCCCTTCACGAACAACCTGAAAGCCGGCGCGGAGAAGATCGCGTAATCGGCGAGCGGGAGAACCTTCGCAAGCAGCTGGCCGCTGTTCAGGTCGACATCAAGGACGGTCGGGATCGCGTGACTGCGCGCAGCAGTGAATGCGGCAAGCGTTCCTTCGAGCCAGGTGAGATCGCTCAAGACAGCCTTCGCAAGCCTGACGTCATCAATTGGAAGCCAATCGGCGGGCAGCGGAAAGTCATGATCATCCTCGCTGATGACGAGACGCTCGCCGCGCGCATCGACGATGACGGCGGCGGTCGCGGAGGAGACGCCGCGGCACGTGCGGACGTGGGCTGTGCCGACACCAGCTGCCTCCAGCTGCTGGCGAATTATGCTGCCGGAGGGATCATCACCAATGCGCGCCCAGAGCGCCACGTCGCCGCCCAGCCGTGCGATGGCGGATGCGGCGTTGGCCGCCATGCCACCACCGCTTGCGACATGCTCCAGCGCGCGGACCTTGGTCGGCGAAGTTGGAAATGCCTCGATGCGGTAGACGTAATCAAGCGCCGCATGGCCGACCGCGATGATGTGCTTTCCGGACATGAGCTCCGCGCGCCGTTGGCCACTGTTCAGGAGCGATTGACGCTCCGCTCGGCAAGGGAGCTTTTCGCATTCGCAAGGACGCTCAAGCGGGCTTGCAGGTGCTCGATCTCGTTCAGAAGATCGAGGACCAGCGCGATACCCGCGGGGTTCAGCCCTAAGTCCCGATCAAAACGTTTGGCCTTGGCGGTGCGAACGACGCTGAGGCTCGAGAACTTCCATTCGGACGGGCCGCTTCCCTGCGGCTCGATGATGCCCTCGGCCACCAGTGCTGAGACAAACGAGGTTTCGACTTCGCAACTTTGGCTGAGTTCTTGGAGCGAATAGACCGCTGCCGAGCCAATCATTTCCGCGGGCATGGGCTCGCGCTCTTCATTCGTCATCGCTCAAACTCCAAGCGCCATGTTTCAAGTTTCACGTTTCAAGTTTCACGTCCCAAGCCTCACGTTCCGAGTCCGGCACGGGGGTCGAAGGGGAGTTCTTTCGCCATTTGCTCGTAGATCGCCCGCGCCTTCTCGTCGGTCGCGGGCGGCCAGACGATCTTCAGAACGGCGTAGAGGTCGCCTGGTGGCGAGGCGGGAATGCCCCGTCCCCTGACGCGCAGTTCGCGGCCGTGCGCGGAACCGGGCGGTATCTTCAGCATGATCGCGCCCGATGGCGTCGGCATCTTCACGCTCGCGCCGAGAGCTGCCTCCCAGGGGGCAACCGGCAGATCGAGATAAAGGTCCTTGCCGACAACCCGGTAAAGGGGGTGCGGCCTGAAGCGGATTTCGAGATAGAGGTCACCTGCCGGGCCGCCACCCATGCCGGGAGAACCTTGCCCTTGCAGGCGGATGCTCTGACCCTCCGTCACGCCTTTAGGGATCTGCACGGTTAGGCTTTTGTCGCGAACCAGGACATGGCCGCCGTCATCGACGTCGGGAACGCGAAGCGTAATCGTGCGTGAGGCGCCGTCGAGTGCATCCTGCAGGTCGATGACGATCTTGGCGTGATGATCTTCACCGCGCATGCGGAATGTCGTGTGCGTCCGGCCGGACCGTTGGGCGCGGGCGGCGCCGAAGATCGAGTCGAAGAAGTCCGAGAAATCGCCCTCGCTGGAGCGGCCGGAGAATTCAAAACCTGCATCCCAGTTCGGCGGCGGGCGGAACTGCTGTCCGGCTGTATAATCCTTGCCGAGCTGATCGTAGGCGGCGCGCTTTTCGGGATCGCTGAGGACGTCATTAGCTTCGCCGATTTCCTTGAACTTGGCCTCGGCGCCTGCCTCTTTGTTGATATCGGGATGATATTTCCGTGCGAGCTTCCGGTAAGCTCGCTTGATGTCCTCCTCGGTCGCGTTCCGCTCGACACCCAGGATCTTGTAATAGTCCTTGAATTCCATCGGGGCTCACATCATCGGATCAGGTTCAGCGCATCAGTGATAATTTCCCTGTGGTCGAAGGCGATTTCAATGCCATCGATGTCTTTTATCCAGATGACGGCCTCGGCATCATCGCCCGCGTTCGCAGTTCCTTGCGCGTCTCTCGTCAGGAAGGCCACAGAACAGGTGTGGCCGCGGGGGTCGCGATCGGGCCGGGAATAAACACCAATGAGCGCGAGATTGATCGCGTCTAACCCGGTCTCTTCCTTCAGCTCACGCCGCGCGGCGTCCTCCACGGTTTCGCCGATTTCGACAAATCCTCCTGGCAGCGCCAATGATCCCTTGTAGGGTGGATTCTTGCGCCGGACCATCAGCACGCCGCGGTCCGGATCTACGACAACGCAGTCTGCAGTGAGGGCGGGCGTTTGAGGGAGCGGCATAGCTCTCCTTTTTAGGACGAAAGCTGCAACGTGAAAACTGCGACGAGCGCCGGGCTGCTGTTGTACCGTGATCGGAGCGGGCTGGAAGTCCTGCTTGGTCATCCGGGCGGTCCATACTGGCGAAGGAAGGATGATGGTTCCTGGACGGTGCCGAAAGGGGAAGTTCAGGACAGGGAAGACTTATACAAAGCCGCGTTGCGCGAGTTCGAGGAAGAGACCGGGTTTCATCCTGAGGGACCGGCGATGGCATTGGGCTCGATCCGGCAAGCCGGCGGCAAACACGTCCACGCGTGGGCGATCCATGCGGATTGGAATCCTGAGACGCTCGTTAGCAATACGTTCAGCATGGAATGGCCGCCACGCTCGGGCCGGATGCAATCTTTTCCGGAAATAGATCGCGCTGAGTGGTTCGGGCTTGCGACTGCACGGCTGAAGATCCTCAAAAGCCAAGTCGAATTTCTGAACAGGCTCGAGGTGCTGTTGCAGGAGAAGAAAACGGATATTGCACCAGACGAGCCGTCTGCAATTCCGAGTCGCTCCAGAAAGACGCAACGCTAACCGCATTTTAAGCAATTCTGCACGCGGGCCGCGAAAGCTCTGACGATATTAGGAAATCTCGTGGATACCGAGAGCATATGCGCGCCGTTCAACTTGAAGCGTGGGCTGACCGGACAAGCGCGATACAATCAAACGGGATTGAATGGCGTCATGACTGAGTGCAATTCAAAGATCGAGCTTTCGCCGGCCTATACCGAGCGGCTTACGGATGAAGAAATCGCGGACATGATGGCGGAGGCCGCGCGGGTCGATGCCCTGTTCAAGTCCGGCGCAATCGGAACGACGCATATCGTCGCTCTTGTGTGCGCTGCAGACGTGTCGCGGGAGTGGCAGCCTGAGATGCCCGAAGCCTCGGCGGCCTGATCGCTCCACCGGCCAAGAGATTACAATCCAGAACACAAGAAGAGCGGACGCTGGGATCGTCCGCTCTTCTTCTTTCGGCTGCCATAACGTTGAGATGCGTTGGGCAGCGTCACTTCACGTTTTCGTACTCGGGGGCGTAGTAACCCGGTAGCGGCGGCTCAGCCGTCGCGCTGAAGAGATATGTCAGACCGACGCGCGCGACCCAGAAGCTGTCCTCGAAGGTTACGCGTGCCCGGCAAGGGCCGTCGCCGCAATCTCCGAACCTGAAGGTTTCGTCCTGGCTTCCAAGATCGACGAACTGGGCATCGCCCCGGAACGTCCAATGGTCCCTGAGAAAAATTTCGAAGCCGCCGCCAACGGTCCAACCCAGCTGCACGTTATCGTCAGACCAGCGGAATGGTCCGCCCGGAGCAAAATCGTCTCGGAAGGCGTGATCGACGTTCGAATATGCGAGCCCGCCCGTGGCGAAGAGCAGAATGTTGTAATCGGCGATGATGCCCACCCTGCCCCGCAGCGCGCTGAACCAGTTCATCGACGAGCCGAAGTTCTCGCCGTTGGCGCCGAAGTCGTTATCGGCGCCGAAATAGCTCCATTCGGATTCAATACCGATGAGCGCATCTCCACATTGAACATTGTAGCCGCTGAACTCTCCAATGTTGAAGCCACCGTCGTTGGCGCTGATCGAGCCGCCGATGCCTGATACCTTCGAATGCATGCTGCCGCCGCCGATCATGCCACCCATGTAGAAGCCTGAGTAAATGCCGCCGCACGGCGTCCCTGGCGGACCGCCCCATGGCAGATCGGGGCCATCGGCGTGAGCTGCCGAAGCTGCGAGAAGGCACAGGACGGGCGCGAGTATCAGCCGGGCAATTTTCATATGAAAACCTGTCTGAAAACTGATTTGAGAAAATCGGGTCGAGGAGAAATACGGACGTCTGGCGAAT
>Ga0180218_1001222_pt1 | contig 16340 bp, 14 predicted proteins | sample eDN3rd37CKraftBY_FD_151334 | JGI IMG/M metagenome (GOLD analysis project Ga0180218, IMG submission 151334) | Enriched backyard soil microbial communities from Emeryville, California, USA - eDNA 3rd pass 37_C Kraft BY (version 2) (version 2) | ecosystem: Environmental > Terrestrial > Soil >...
CCGCCCTTGGGGCCAGGAGCATCGGGCGGCGGCGGAACGGGTGCCGCGGTAATGGCCTCGACAGCGCGCTGCGCTTCCTCCTTCTGGCGGCGAACTTCCGTCTTCTCCTTGAAGCGCTGGAAGAGCCGGGGCTTTTCAGGCTCCGGCGCAAGAAGCGCGCTGCGCCACGCCGCAACCGATTGCGGCCGTCCGTCCGGGGCCAGGGTCAGTGCGTGCTGGATGGCGTCGAGGAACGTCGCCCGATACCCGCCGAGCGCGGCCTCGCGCACGGGAATCATCTCGTCCTTCAGCATGCGCGAAGGCGAATCGGGCGGCCGCTTTCCTGTCACCGCGTGATAGAGCGTTGCCGCGAACGCGTAGATATCACTCCAAGCGCCTTGCTGGCGGCTCGTCTCGGCATACTGCTCGTAAGGGCTGTAGCCGGGCTTCACGAGCGCTGAGACCGTCTTCGTTTTCGAGTGCGCAGCGATGTCGCTTCGCGCCGCGCCGAAGTCGATCAGAACAGGATCGCCGGAGTTTCGAATGATGACGTTGTCGGGCGCGATATCGCGATGCAGGAAATCCGCCTTATGGATCACCTCGAGTGCATCAAGCAGCGGAGCGACGATCTGGTCGAGCTCTTTCTGGCGCGGCGCCCGGCCGAGATCCTTCAGCCAAGCCTTGAGGTTTTTCCCTTCCTCGAAGCGCAGCACCATGTAGGCGGTGTTGTTCGCGCGGAAGATCCGGTGAACCTTGACGATGTTGTGGTGGTCGAACTTCGCGAGTGTCTGCGCTTCTTCGATGAAGCGGTCGAGACCCCAATTGTAGTCGCTCTTACAACCCTCTGACCGCGGCGTCGCTTCCAGGCTCTCGGTGCGAAGCGCGAAATCGCTTGGGAAATATTCTTTGATGCTGACCTTGCGCGTCAGCTCGGGCTCATCGGCAAGGTATGTGACGCCGAAACCGCCTGCGCCGAGAACGCGTACGATTTTATAATCGCCCGCGAGCTCCGTGCCGTCCGGTAAAGCGACAAGCTGCGTCATGATCCTCGTGCGCGTGCCGTCTGCGCGCTGGTGATGAAAGGCCTCTGGTGGTTCTGACTCGGGTTTTCGGGCAGAGCGCTATTCTTGTCTCTGTTTTGTCCCAATGGCGCACAAATGTGGCGGCTCGACGGGCAATGAACCCGTGATGAATAAATCCCCATCGTGTCGCCTTTGGGCCATGTTGCCGCCGACATCTACAAACCTTATTCGCCTGACGTGATTTGGGCGCGAATCAGATGCACGAGCTTTCAAGAACTCGATGCGCCGTAGCGGGTACGGCGATTCTCTCGGGCATGGCAGTCTTGACTTTCCCGGCAAAAGCTGGCGGCGCAGAAACTGTGATCGATACGTCCCTCCACCTCGCGAGCGCTGCAGAATCATTGTTTTTACAAGGCTATCAGGCAGCCCCGGCGCTGATGCTCGGCCTTGTCCTCGCAACCATTCTGCCGCTTTTGACGATGCTGATGAAAGCCTCCGAGCCGCTTCGCCGGTCGCCCGATGCCACCTTGCGCTATCGTCCCGGGCACAAAAAGACATTCGAGGCAGAAGTTGCGAACGCAGCCGATACCCGCAAGCGGCAGCCATTCGTCGAAATAGAGAGCACCGGCCGCAAGATGCGCTGTGCAATTCTGCGCGACATGCTTCGCATCGGCCGCGAACACGACAACGACATCCGCATTCCGAGCAGGTCCGTGCATCGCTATCACGCCGCGATCCACCGCGATTCCGATAATTGGCACATCACCGATTTGTCGGGCGTGGAAAGCAATGGGCTGATCGTCAATGGCAAGCGCTGCTGCGAAGCGCGCCTCAACGATGGCGATGTCATCGAACTCGGTCCGGGAAAGCTGAGATTCCGGGCTGGTGTCGGGTAATGCTCAGTTCAAGATCAAGATTTTACGGCGGCCTGAGGTTAGGAAAATGGGAGGGAGATTCGGAATGGCTATCGAGAGTGGGGAAACGACAGCAGGCCGCGAGCCCAAAGCTGCCAAGCCGCATAAATTTCTGGGCTCCCTAAGAGATGCTCTGATGGCTGCTGGCCGGGAAGACACGGCACCGGCTGCAGCAGTCCGAGCAGCCGCCGTTCCCCAACCGCCTGTCGCGACGGCCGCCAATGCTGAAAGCATCGCCCCGCCGCCCGTCCCGGCTCCCGAAATCCCGAGCGCCGAGGAAGCTGCACGAATCGCCCGCACACCGCCGGAGACGAAGATGCCTGATCGCGTCACGCTGCCCACTGACATCGATCAGCCGCCGACGACCCGCGTCATCCGGCCGGACCCGGCAAAGTCCCGGCAGCCCGAGCCCGAAGCGGCCCCAAGGACGATCCTCGTCCGCGGCAAACAGAAGATCGAGCATGGAACGTTCGAGCGCGATCCCGTCGTCGGTTTCTTGATTGTGGTCGGCGGTCCAGGCCTTGGCTCCTACCGCCCGATTTTCGAGGGCAACAACACGGTCGGCAGGTCCGCAGCCAATCGCATCCCGCTCGATTTCGGCGATGAGACGATCTCCAACGAAGCGCAGGCATATGTGCGCTATGATTCGAGCGATCGGTCTTTCCTCTTCGTGCCAAATCTTGCTAAGACGAACGTCGTTTCCGTGAACGACAAGCGACCGGCTGGCCCGGTGCCGCTGCATCCGATGGACGTAATAACCTTTGGGCGCACCCAAGTCGCATTCCTGCCGTTCTGCGGAAGCGATTTTGATTGGTCCGAGATATCCGAAGCTTAAGGATCGAATGCCGCCGTTCGAGCACGCAATCGCCGCAACGCGCGGAGCCCGGGATTATCAGGAAGACAGCGCTGCCTTCATGTCTGACGGCAGCGAGCCTGTCGCAATGTCGAGCGAAGGCCCCGGCTTTGACCAAGGCGGCTTCGCCGTCTTGGCGGACGGCATGGGCGGGCACACGGGCGGTGCGCTCGCGAGTAAAACCGTCTGCGAAAATTTCCTGGAGTACGTCGCCTCCGCCAAAGGCGACGTTGGGGAGCGCCTGATCTCAGGTCTCGGCGCCGCCAACGCCGCCGTTGCAGCCAAGATCGTCGATAATCCTCTCCTTGCTGGCATGGGGTCGACGCTCGTCGGAGCGGCCTTTGGACCCTCCGGCGTCGAATGGGTCAGCGTCGGCGATAGCCCGCTCTTTCTATTCCGGCGGGGCGAGGTCGCTCTTCTGAACGAAGACCATTCCCTCGCTCCCGAACTCGATCGGATGGTGGCGGAAGGCAAGCTGACCGCGGCCGAAGCCCGTCACGATCCACGTCGTCACATGCTGCGTTCAGCGGTAACGGGTGAAGAAATCGATCTTCTTGATGTCTCCCGCCAACCTTTGAGGCTCGAAGCGGGTGATTACGTCGTGCTTGCCAGCGATGGCATCGCGACGCTCGAAACGAGCGAGATTGCGCGTCTCATTCAAGGCTATGCGAAGGATGGCGCAGCCGCCGTCGCCAACGCCATAATCCGCGCGATTGAGGCATTGCGCGAGCCCTACCAGGACAACGCGACCGTGCTCGTGGTCAGGGTCGTCGGCTGAACGAGCCTCACTGAATTTTTCTTCTCCGATTGATCTTCTGCAAACGCGATTGCGAGCGCCGTTTTTCCAACGCTTGCAGCGCATTGTTGGTGTCAACAGACTTCGCGCGTTTGAACCTTACGCAAATGTATGTTGGCCGCCAGAAACCGGCAAAGAACCTTCCGTATTGAGCGCAGCGTTGCGGCCGTCCTGGCCGGAAGAAACGTGAAGGAGAGACATATGATTTCCAAGCTTCTCAGCGGCGCTATGGTTGCTGGTCTTCTGCTGGCCGTCTCGGCTCCGGTCGTCGCCTATGCCGACGATGCAGCGCCGAAAACCAAAGCGGACTGCAAGAAGGCGAAGGATATGAAGTGGGATAAGTCCACGAACACCTGCGTCAAGAAGTAAGTTTTGAAATCCGCTTGCACTGAAAAGCAGTGGGTTCTCGAACCCGCTGCTTTTTTTGTACCTCGTCACGAAAGCATCAAGCGCCGTCGCTGTAATCCGAAGCGAGATTGCGAATGCGCGATGCGATGTGCGGCTGCTTCGACGCGAGGCGATAGAAATCGTCTCGCTGCAACTTCAGCAATCGGCATTTCGATGACGTGATGACGGCATCTTGGTACACGCCCTCATCGAACATCGCCGCAACGCCGAAGACATCGCCAACCCCATAAAGGCGCTCGCCGTCGGCGGTCTGCGTTTTTCCGGAGGCGATGAAGTACAAAGCGTCGCTCGGCGCGCCCTTCTTCACCACTTCGAAATTGGGCGGCAGATTGTGCGCCTGCAGCAGCGGCATGATCTCGGCGGCTTCCTTGGCGTCGAGCCGCGCCAGGAGAGGCACGCGTGACATCAGCGACCAGGTGACGACGAAGTCTCGGCGCTGCAATTCCTGCGCAAAGCCCGTGGAAATAATGGCGACCGGCAACGCGAGTATGCAAAGACCGGTGATCATCGTGATGCCGCCGATGAATTTTCCAAAAGGCGTGATCGGCACGGCATCGCCGTAGCCTACGGTGGTCAGCGTCGCGATGGCCCACCATGCGGCGTCCGGTACGCTCCCGAACTTCTCGGGCTGCGCTTCACCTTCGATGTAATACATGAGCGTGGCCGAGAAGAGCAGAGCCGCCGACAGCAACAGCCCCGCGCCAAGCAGGGCCCGCCGCTCGTTGGAAAGCACGCGAATAAGCGTGTACATCGCAGGCGAATAGCGGGACAGCTTCAGGAACCGCAGCAGTCGCAGTGTCCTGAGCACGCGCAGATCGATCGCAATCAATTCGCCAAGATAGAACGGCAGGATCGCGATGAGGTCGATGAGCAGCGCAGGCTGCATCGCGAATTTGAGCCGTGCTCGCCATGGCGCGGTGCGGGCGAGATACGGAACTTCGACGGCAGTCCAAAGCCGAAGCAAATACTCGACTGTGAAAATCGCGACCGAGATGAATTCGAAATAATAGAACTCGCGTGACCACTCGGCCCTGACTTTCGGCACGGTCTCAGCGATGAAGGCAGCGACGTTGAGTAAGATCAGGATGACGATGAAGGCGTCGAAAATCCGGCTGGCCAGGCTTTCTCCATGGCCGGTCTCAATGACTTCATAAACGCGCTGGCGGAGCCTCTTCCTCCGCGGCCCATCTGGCGCATAGTCGAGCGAACGATCCGTGAGTTCCTGCAATCCCCATCCCCTCGGGCGCTGTGGGCGCGCGCTTTCTCCGGCATCGCCGCAAGCCGCGACGCGGGAAGATCTTGCGCCATTTAGCTAACTGAGGCATCAGCGGATGTCCCGCCGGCACTCACGCCAAACTTGGTTTTTTGGCCGCAGGTGCTTGGCGTGCAACCCGTGGCAGTTCAATATCGTGGTCCCACCTCGAATATTGGCACACTGCCAATAAAAAAAGATTTCTCGGAGGAAAACCGTGTCTGTGAAGTCCGACATAGAGATAGCGCGCGAAGCGAAAATAAAGCCAATCGCCGAAGTCGCAGCCAAGATCGGCGTGCCGTCGCATGCGCTCATTCCCTATGGATGGACGAAGGCGAAAGTCTCGACCGACTACATCAACGAGATTCAGTCGAACACAGACGGCAAAGTTATCCTCGTAACGGCTATCAGCCCGACGCCGGCTGGCGAAGGCAAGACCACGACGACGGTCGGCCTCAGCGATGGCCTTAACTATATCGGCAAGAAGGCGATCGCGGCTCTGCGTGAACCCTCGCTCGGACCCTGCTTCGGCGTGAAGGGCGGCGCGGCGGGCGGCGGCTACGCCCAGGTCGTGCCGATGGAAGACATCAACCTCCACTTCACCGGCGACTTCCACGCCATCACGAGCGCGCACAACCTGCTCTCCGCTCTGATCGACAATCACATCTATTGGGGCAATGCCCTGGGCATCGACCAGCGCCGCGTCGGCTGGAAACGCGTGCTCGACATGAACGATCGCGCCCTGCGCTCGATCGTCAATTCCCTGGGCGGCGTCTCGAACGGCTTCCCCCGCGAGGACGGCTTCGACATCACGGTCGCCTCCGAAGTCATGGCGATCCTCTGCTTGGCAAAGGACCTCAAGGATCTCGAAAACCGCCTCGGCAACATCATCGTCGCCTATACGCGCGATAAGAAGCCGATCCGCGCTCGCGACCTGAAGGCCGACGGCGCAATGACGGTTCTTCTGAAGGATGCTCTGCAGCCGAACCTCGTGCAGACGCTGGAAAACAACCCCGTCTTCATTCACGGCGGTCCGTTCGCCAACATCGCACACGGCTGCAACTCGGTGCTCGCCACGAAGACGGCGATGAAGCTTGCCGACTACGTCGTGACCGAAGCGGGCTTCGGCGCTGACCTCGGCGCTGAGAAGTTCTTCGACATCAAGTGCCGCAAGGCCGGCATCTCGCCCTCCGCAGTCGTCATCGTGGCAACGGTGCGCGCGCTCAAGATGCACGGCGGCGTCGCCAAGGATGATCTCAAAGCTGAAAACGCGGCAGCGGTCGCCAAGGGCTGCGAGAACCTGAAGCGTCACATCGAGAACGTGAACAAGTTCGGCGTGCCGGCCGTCGTCGCCGTCAACAAGTTCATCACCGACACCGACGCCGAGATCGCGGAAGTTCAAAAGGCCGCCGAAAGCATGGGAACGAAGGCGTTCCTCTGCACGCACTGGGCCGACGGCGGCAAGGGCACGGAGGCGCTCGCCAAGCACGTCGTCAATGTGATCGACGAAGGCAAGGCGAACTTCAAACCGCTCTATCCCGACGACATGAAGCTCCGCGACAAGGTGAAGACGATCGCGACCGAGATCTATCGCGCGGCCGATATCTCGTGCGACGCGAGCGTCGAAAACCAGTTCCGGGATTTCGAGGCAGCGGGCTTCGGTCATTTCCCGGTCTGCATGGCGAAAACGCAGTACTCGTTCTCGACCGATCCCTCTAAGCGCGGCGCGCCGACGGGACACATCGTGCCCATCCGTGAGCTGAGGCTTTCGGCTGGCGCCGAGTTCATCGTCGTCGTCACGGGTGAGATCATGACGATGCCGGGCCTACCCAAAGTTCCGGCAGCAGACTCGATCCGCCTCGACGACAAGGGCCAGATCCAAGGTCTGTTCTAAGAACTGCTCTTGCGCTCGCGGCCGGCTCCCCGAAGGGGAGTCGCCGGCGCCATCAAAAACATACCAGTCATACGGGGCAGACCGTTTCGCGGCCTGCCCTGTTCCGTTAGGAAGGACGCGTTCCCGTCCGAGCTAACCGCCGCCCGAATGCGCCTTCTCCCAATTCTTGCCGCGAGCTGCTTCGTCAGCTCTATGTCGATGCGGCTCCTTGATCCCGTCGTGCCAGACATTTCGCGCGACCTCGGCGTCGATACCGCGTCTGTCGCGATGCTCGCGTCGTTCTTTGCCTTTCCCTACGCGCTCGCCCAGCCGGTGCTCGGGGCGCTGGGCGATGGCTTCGGCAAATCCCGCATTATCAAGTTTGCGCTGCTGCTCGTCGCAGTGTGCTTGGCGGGCGCAGCCGTAGCTCCGGCATTTGGCATGCTTGCAGTTGCGCGCCTTATCGGCGGCGCAGCCGCGGGCGGCATCATTCCGTTGGCTTTTGCGGTCGTTGGCGACGCATTTCCGATGAAGGAACGGCAGGTCGCGCTGTCCCGCGTTCTGACCGCAATCATCGCGGGTAATCTCGCGGGCCTGATCGGCGCCGGTTTTGTGGCAGCCGAATTCGGCTGGCGGATCTCCACCCTGACGGCGTCATGCTTGGCCCTGGCAGCCCTCTTCGTGACGATATGGGGGTTGAAACCTCCCGCCGCCGCTCAGCGCGAGAAACGTGATCGCGGCGAGTTCCTCCACGGCTACCGCGAGGTCTTCGCCAATCCGCGATCGATTGTTTGCTTCTCGGCCGTGTTCGTTGAAGGCATCGTGATCTTCGGTCTTTTTCCTTACGTCGCGGCTCTGCTCGAGCAGCGCGGCGCAGGAGGCCTGAAGGAAGCAGGCATCGTGCTGTCGGGCTTCGCGCTTGGCGGCTTCATATACACCGTGATGGTGCGGCTGATGCTTGGACGGCTCGGCCTTTACAACTTGATCATGGCTGGAGGCATCGTTTCAGGTCTCGGACTGGCGATGCTATCCTTCGGAACGTCTTGGCCGGTCGAAATGGCGATGTTCGTGGTCGTCGGCGTCGGCTTTTACATGATCCATAACTCGCTGCAGACGCAGGCGACGGAGCTCGCTCCGAGGTATCGCGCTTCCGGAGTCGCGGCCCATTCCTTCTTCGTGTTTCTGGGTCAAGCCTTCGGTCCGTTGGTGTACGGGTTCGGCCTCGGCATCGCCGGCGTCCTCTGGACGATGCTGTCCGCCGGCGCCGTGATGGCTCTGCTCGGGATCGTGACGGCTTGGGGTCTCAAATCAAGGTCGGCATCACCCGTTTCAGGTCTTGCGGACCCCGCGCAGACCTGAGGTTGAATTGCCGCGCGCCATCATCTCTAACGCTTTGCGGCGCTGCCAGAAATTTATGCTAAGAATGCCGTGAGCTGCATATTTCGCTAGCAACCACATGGCGGCTTAAGCCGTTAGTGTCAGCATTTCCGGGCCTTGTGCAAACTGGCCTGGGGTTTGCGATGCCAATCCGAAAAGAATCGTGACGGGAGGGTGGTCTTGGTCGCGGCATTCGACGAAATGAACGGCTACGGCGGTGGAGTTCGCGCTCCTTATCGCGGTCTCTCCGAGTGGCTGGGCGTTCAGCATCTCGACGCGCTCCGGCAGAAGGCGGCCGAAGCGGAAGTGCTCTTTCGTCGATCCGGCATCACCTTCGCAGTTTACGGTGCTCAGGAAGCCAGCGAGCGCCTCATCCCCTTCGACATCCTTCCCCGCATCATCTCCGCCGAGGAATGGCGCCGTCTCGAAGTCGGCATCGAGCAGCGCGTTCGCGCGCTCAACGCATTTCTGTACGACATCTATCACCGGCAGGAGATTCTGAAGGCCGGTAAAATTCCCGAAGAACTCGTTACGCAGAACTCGGCCTTCCTGCCCGAGATGATCGGCGTGGACCCGCCGCGCGGCGTCTACAGCCACATCATCGGTGTCGACCTCGTTCGTACCAGCGAGGACGACTTCATGGTCCTGGAGGACAATACCCGCACACCGTCCGGTGTCTCCTACATGCTGGAGAACCGCGAAACGATGATGCATCTGTTCCCGGACCTCTTCAGCCGCAACCGGGTACGCCCCGTTGAAAACTATCCCGACGCTCTGCTGAAGACGCTCGAAAGCGTCGCGCCGGAAAATCTCGACGCAGAGCCGACGATCGCGCTTCTGACGCCAGGCGTATACAACAGCGCCTACTTCGAGCATTCCTTCCTTGCCGATCAGATGGGCGTCGAGCTGGTCGAAAGCTCCGATCTCGTCGTCATTGACGGCCTTCTCCGGATGAAGACGACTGAGGGCCTGAAGCGGGTGGACGTGCTCTACCGGCGGGTGGATGATGATTTCCTCGATCCGCTCGTGTTCGATCCGACCTCGTTGCTCGGGGTGCCCGGAATATTTGACGTCTATCGCTCCGGCCGCGTTACGATCGTCAACGCTCCGGGAGCGGGCATCGCCGACGATAAGGCGATCTACAGCTATATTCCGACGATCATCGAATTCTATACGGGCAAGCCGCCGATCCTCGCCAACGTCGAGACATACAACTGCCGGGACGCTTCGAGCCTCAAGTATGTGCTCGATCATCTGTCCGAGCTTGTCGTCAAAGAAGTTCACGGGTCCGGCGGCTACGGCATGCTCGTCGGTCCAAAGTCGACCAAAGAGCAGATCGAAGCTTTCCGGGCGAAGCTGATCTCTAATCCGTCGAATTATATCGCCCAGCCGACGCTTTCGCTCTCGACATGCCCGACGCTCGCCGATTCGAGTGTCGCCCCACGGCATCTCGATCTGCGTCCCTTCGTGCTCATTGGCGATCAGGTGCGGCTGATGCCGGGAGGGTTGACGCGCGTGGCTCTGAAAAGGGGCTCGCTGGTGGTCAACTCGAGCCAGGGCGGCGGCACCAAGGATACTTGGGTGCTGCAGGAATAGCTTCGGAATGCTTGGACGTACGGCAAACGATCTCTATTGGCTGTCTCGCTACATCGAGCGCGCGGAAAACATCGCGCGTCTTCTCGAGGTGGGCTACCGCATTGTGCTTCTCCCGCGCGAAGGCGAAAGCTTCCACGAGGAATGGCGGTCCACCCTCGAAAGCGCCGGGTGCATGCATGGCTACACGCAGCGGCACGGCGAACTCATGTCGCAGAACGTCATCGACTACATGCTGTTCGATACATCCAATCCGTCGAGCATCGCATCGTGTCTTGCGAGCGCCCGCCGCAATGGCCGCGCGCAGCGGACGGCTTTGACGCGCGAGATGTGGGAAAGCCTGAACAGCGCTTGGCTGGAATTCTCCGCCATCCGCCCGGCGACCATAACGTCGAATTCGCTTCCTGAGCTTCTGGATTGGGTGCGTTCGCGATCCGCGCTCTACCGCGGCGCCCTGCTGAATACGATTCTGCGCAACGACACGTATTATTTCAGTCAGACCGGAACATTCATTGAGCGGGCCGACAGCACCGCGCGCATTCTCGACGTCAAATACTATCACCTCCTGCCTTCGAGCGAGATGGTGGGCAGTGAAAAGGATAATTATCAGTGGGCGGCGCTGCTGCGATCGGTGTCCGCACACCGTAGCTATCGTTGGGTCTTCAAAGATCATTACCGGCCTCTGAAGATTGCCGATTTTATGATTCTGAACCGGCAAATGCCGAGATCGCTCCGTTCATGTTACGATGAGCTGACGCTGGCTCTTCGCGATCTCTCCGTATTCTACGGTGTGAGACACGACTGTCAGACGACCGCTGAGGCGACGCGCGACCTCTTGCTGGAAGCCGATATGCGCAACATTTTCCAGTCCGGCCTGCACGAGTTCGTGCAGGATTTCATAGCCCGCAACAACAAGCTCGGTAACGAGATCTCCGCCGCTTATCACTTTAGCGATTGAGGATCGACGATGCGTATTTCGATCGGGCATGTGTCGCGCTACGTCTATAGCGAGCCGACAAGGTATTCCATCCTCGCCCTGCGCTTGACGCCGCCATCGTTTCAAGGCCAGCGCGTCATCCAATGGCGTGTCGTCGCGCCGGGTATCGACGCGGTGAAATCCTTTCGCGATGCCTTCGGTAATATGGTCCATCTTGCGACGTGCACCGACGAGCACGATGAATCGTTGATCATCGCGAAGGGCATCGTCGAGACGGAGGATCACGCGGGCGTCGTGCGCGGATTGGCTGATCCGGCGCCCATCCGTGTTTATCGCCGCCAGACAGGGCGAACGACGGCCACGGATGACATCCGCGCCCTCTGCCGGGAGGCAGCCGCCAAGACCGACATTCGCGGAATGCATAATCTGATGCACGCGGTGCGCGACGCGATCGACTACAAGATCGGCGCGACCAACGCCCACACGACGGCCGCCGAGGCTTTGGCCGAAGGCAAAGGCGTCTGTCAGGATCATGCGCACGTCTTCATCGCAGCGGCACGTTCCCTCAATATTCCGGCCCGCTACGTCAGCGGCTATCTCCTCTCCGGCGCTGATGAGCCCTCCGATGCTAACCATGCCTGGGCGGAAGTCTGGCTCGACGGACTGGGATGGGTTGGCTTCGACCCCGCTAATCGGATATGTCCCACCGAGAAGTACGTGCGGCTCGCTTCCGGGCTGGACGCGACATACGCAGCGCCCATTCGCGGCTCCCGCAAGGGTTTCGCGAAGGAGGAGCTTGACGTCATCGTCGAGGTTCAGCAGAGCAGCCAGCAACAATAGGCGCCGCTACTCCGGAGACTTTTTTGTATGACATATGCGGTCGCGTTGCGCCTGGAGGGCGGGCTTGTGTTTGCGGCCGACACCCGGACGAACGCAGGCGTCGACAACATCGCCCAGTATAAAAAGCTGCAACTTTGGCGCCGCCCGGGAGACCGGGTCCTCGTCATGCTGGCCGCGGGTAACCTTGCGGTGACCCAGGCCGTCGTCAGCCTTCTGAACGAGCACCTCGCGGAACCGGAAAGCGAGGAACAAGCCACGCTCTATAACGCGCCAAACATGTATCGCGCTGCACGCGTCGTGGGTGACGCCATCCGCGAGGCGCGCCGGATCGATGGCGCCGCCTTGGAAGCAAGCAAGCTCGGCTTCAATACGAACTTCATCTTCGGTGGCCAGATCAAGGGCGAGCGCCCGCGCCTGTTCCAGATCTACCCGGAAGGCAATTTCATCGAGGCAACCGACGATACGCCTTTCTTCCAAATCGGTGAGCACAAGTACGGGAAACCGATTCTGGATCGCGTCGCGCGCTCGGACATGCGCCTGGGTGAGGCCGCGAAGCTGATACTTCTGTCGTTCGACTCCACGCTCCGGTCGAACTTGTCCGTCGGTATGCCGCTCGACCTCGTGATCTACGAGCGCGATAGCCTCGACGTGACGCGCGAGAAGCGCATCAGCGCGGACGACGAATATTTCCGCCAACTCTCCGGCGCCTGGTCCGATGCGCTGCGTCAGGCATTCTCGACCATCGAGGAATTCGACGTCTGATCGGCCTTACGGCCGCAGCGATTGCTTAACGGCGATAAACCGCAGCTAAGCGCGCGCGCCGTCTTCCCATTGGCTCCACCGAAAGCGCTATGCTGCACCCCAGCAAAATGCGGCTACTTGCCTATGCACGCGTGGAAACGAAAGTGCAGCCTCGCTTCTGCCGGTTAAGTACGCTTAGATGTGCCCGCGCATGAAGGGCAGGTGAGCGCGGAAGGATCTGATGGGTTTCCCAACTCTCAAAGATTATCTCTCGAACTGGACGCTGGAAGGCCGCACCCGCGGCCAAGTGGCAGACACCATTCTAGCTCTCGCTGATGCCAGCGCGCGCTTTTCGGAGATTGTCGCGCGAGGAGCGCTGGGGGGAAAACTCGGTCGCGTTGTGGCGCGTGCAGGCGAATTTGACGAGCAGAAGGAAATCGATGTCCTCGCTAACGGCATGATCATCGATGCGTTGAAGTCTCAGCCCGTCGCAGCGCTCGCTTCCGAAGAAGCCGAGCAGCCGATCTCAATCCAGAACGATGCGCCGCTTTTGGTCGCCACGGATCCTCTCGACGGATCCTCCAACATCGATGCCAACGTTTCGGTCGGAACGATCTTTTCCATTCTCCCGCGTCACCCATCGTCCACGGGAGAAGCGGCCTTCCTGCGGCCGGGTTCACATCAGCTTGCTGCGGGATTTTTTGTGTACGGGCCGCAGACAGTGCTAGCGCTGACGGTCGGCCACGGCACGCAGATCTTTACGCTCGACAGAGAAACGCGGACCTTTCATCTCACCACGCGCAACGTTTCCATTCCCACGGAAGCCGAAGAGTACGCCATTAACGCTTCCAACGCGCGCCACTGGGACGATCCGATCCGGATCTATATTCACGACTGCGAAAACGGCGCCAACGGTCCGCGCGGCCACGACTTCAACATGCGGTGGACGGGCTCTCCTGTGGCCGACATTTACCGGATACTCTCCCGTGGGGGGATCTACCTTTATCCCGGCGACCGCCGGAAAGGATTCCATCAGGGGCGCATCCGGCTGATTTACGAGGCCAATCCTCTGAGCTGGATCGTAGAGCAGGCCGGCGGACGAGCGACGACGGGACTGGAGAGCGTGCTGGATGTCGTCCCGACCGCCCTCCATCAGAAAACGCCGCTGATATGCGGCTCACGCGACGAGGTGGATCGAGTTATGCGCATTTACAGCGGCCAGGAATTCAAGGGCGAGCGTTCGCCGCTCTTCGGCCGCCGAGGTTTGTTCCGGGCCCTGCCATGAGCCTTTAGCTATCAGCCTGTCAGCGTAACTTTTCCGTCCTGAACCGAAGCGCATCGAGCCTCCGCAATGTCCATTAAGCATCCGATCATCTCTGTCACCGGCTCTTCGGGAGCGGGAACGACGTCGGTGCGGCAGACCTTTGAAAACATCTTCCGCCGCGAGCACGTGAAGGCAGCGTTTGTCCAGGGCGATGCCTTTCACCGGTACGATCGCTGCGGCATGGAAAAGGCGATGCATGAGGCGGCAAAGCGCGGCAATCACAATTTCAGCCACTTCGGCGTCGAAGCAAATCTCATCGAAGAACTGGAAACGCTGTTTCGGACCTATTCGGAAAGCGGCAAAGGTCTCATCCGGCACTATGTGCATGACGCGGCTGAGGAGCGCGCGCTGGGCGCACCCATTGGCAGCTTCACGCCATGGACCGAGATTGAGCCGGAAACCGATCTTTTAATGTACGAGGGCCTGCACGGCGCGATCGTCACGGACGAATACGATGTCGCCCGCCATGCGGATTTGAAGATCGGCGTCGTGCCCGTCATCAATCTCGAGTGGATCCAGAAGATCCAAAGGGACCGCTCCGAGCGAGGCTACACCACTGAAGAAGTGACGCAATCGATCCTCCGGCGGATGCCCGATTACGTTCAGTATATCTGTCCGCAGTTCACGCAGACCGACATTAACTTTCAGCGCATCCCGACGGTCGATACCTCGAACCCGTTCATTGCGCGCTGGATCCCGACGCCCGATGAATCGATGGTCATCATCCGCTTCAAGGAGCCGCGCGGTATCGATTTCGCGTATCTCCTGTCGATGATCCACGACAGCTTCATGTCGCGTGCCAATTCCATCGTCATTCCTGGTAGTAAGCTCGATCTTGCCATGCAACTCATTCTGACGCCGCTCATTCTTCAACTCGTAGAGCGCCGCCGCCGAGTGATATGATCGAACCTTCGAAAGGTCTTCCGTGTCTCGCCCTCTCTTGATCGCCCCCTCCATTCTCTCGGCCGACTTCAGCAAGCTCGGCGATGAGATCCGCGCCGTCGACGCAGCAGGCGCCGACTGGATTCACTGCGATGTGATGGACGGCCACTTTGTTCCCAACATCACCTACGGAGCGCCGGTCATCAAAGCCGTGCGCGGCGCCTCGAAAAAAATCTTCGACGTGCATTTGATGATTGCGCCTGTCGATCCCTATCTCGCCGACTTCGCCGCAGCGGGCGCCGACATCATCACGGTCCACGCCGAGGCCGGTCCGCATCTTGATCGTTCGCTGCAAGCAATCCGGGCGCTCGGCAAGAAAGCCGGCGTGTCGCTCAATCCGTCCACGCCTGAAAACGTCATCGAATACGTCCTCGACCGTCTCGATCTCATTCTGCTGATGAGCGTCAATCCGGGCTTCGGCGGCCAGTCGTTCATTCCCGCTGTCGTCGAGAAAATCCGCCGCGTGAAGGCGATGGTCGGCGCGCGTCCCATCGATATCGAGGTGGACGGCGGCGTCACGCCTGAGACGGCCCGTCAGGTCGTCGAGGCCGGCGCCAACGTTCTCGTGGCCGGGTCGGCAGTTTTCAAAGGCGGCAGCGAACAAAGCTACCGCGCCAACATGGACGCCATCAGAAACGCGACGAAGCTGCAGGTCTGAACGCCAGCTCAGAAGCGCAGCTTGAATTCGCCACGGGCGAGCGTATTTCGACGGGTCATGACCCAAACCAAGTTTACCGAGCCGCTCCCGATCGACGATGTGCTCGATGATATTCGAGCAGCGCTTGCCTCGAGCGGCGCAGCCGTGCTCGTCGCGCCGCCGGGAGCAGGTAAGACGACGCGCGTGCCGCTCGCGCTGCTTGATGAGCCCTGGGCCGCTGGCGGCAAGATCCTCGTTCTCGAGCCGCGTCGCATTGCGGCCCGTGCCGCCGCGGAACGGATGGCTGTCAACATCGGCAGCCGCCTAGGTGACAAAATCGGCTTACGTGCGCGCCTCAATTCGAAGACCGGACCGAACGTCGCCGTTGAGGTCGTGACCGAAGGCGTGTTCACGCGCATGATCCTCGACGACCCCGAACTGAAGGGCGTCGCGGCCGTTCTCTTCGATGAGTTTCACGAGCGCTCCCTCGATGCTGATCTTGGGCTTGCCGTGGCGCTGGACGCGCGTTCAGCTCTCAGGCCCGATCTCAAAATCCTCGTCATGTCGGCTACGCTCGAAGCCGCAAGCGTCGCCAAGCTGCTGGGCGATGCGCCCATCATCAGAAGCGAAGGCCGCGCCTTCCCCATCGAAACGCGTTACATCGGCAGGCGAGGCAACAGGATCGAGGATGACGTAGCCGACGCCGTGCGGAAAGCAGTTGCCGCTGACACGGGATCGATCCTCGTCTTCCTTCCCGGCCAAGGTGAGATCGCACGCGTTGCCGAACGCCTGAGTGCGCACGCGTTACCGGCTGACGTCGACATCGTTCCCCTTTTCGGCGGCCTCGATCCG
>Ga0180218_1001225_pt1 | contig 16312 bp, 10 predicted proteins | sample eDN3rd37CKraftBY_FD_151334 | JGI IMG/M metagenome (GOLD analysis project Ga0180218, IMG submission 151334) | Enriched backyard soil microbial communities from Emeryville, California, USA - eDNA 3rd pass 37_C Kraft BY (version 2) (version 2) | ecosystem: Environmental > Terrestrial > Soil >...
CGGGCGTCGACACCCGCAAGCTTACCCGCATCCTGCGTGATGGCGGGGCCCAGGGCGCCTGCATCCTGGTGGGCGACGACGAACAAAAGGCCGTCGCGCTGGCGCGCGGTTTTCCCGGCATGGCCGGGCAAGACCTTGCCCGCACAGTGTCCACCAAAAGCATAGAGTCCTGGAGCGAAGGCACCTGGAAGCTGGGTTCCGGCTATACCCAGATCGGCCAGGGCCAGCACCACGTGGTCGCCTACGATTTCGGCATCAAATCCAATATCTTGCGCCTGCTGGCCGATCGGGGCTGCCGCGTCACCGTGGTGCCGGCGCAAACTCCCGTCGACGAGGTGCTGGCGCTCAACCCCGACGGCATCTTCCTGTCGAACGGGCCGGGCGACCCCGAACCCTGCGACTACGCCATTGAAACCGCAAAAGCGGCCATCGCAGGCAAGATTCCCTTGTTCGGCATCTGCCTGGGCCAGCAGATCATCGGGCTGGCTGTCGGCGGCAAGACGGTCAAGATGAAGGCCGGCCATCACGGCGCCAACCACCCGGTGCACGAGCTCGGCACGGGCAGGGTGTTCATCACCAGCCAGAATCACGGCTTCAACGTCGATGGCGAGTCGCTGCCGGGCAATGCCCGCGTCACGCACGTATCGCTGTTCGACGGCACCCTGCAGGGCTTCGAACTGACCGATGCGCCTGCTTTCTGCTTTCAGGGCCACCCCGAGGCCAGCCCCGGCCCGCACGACATCGTCGTGCTCTTCGACAAATTCATCAGCCTCATGGCCCAGAAAAAGTAATTCAGCACCATGCCAAAGCGTACAGACATAAAAAGCATACTCATCATCGGCGCGGGGCCCATTGTCATCGGACAGGCCTGCGAATTCGATTATTCCGGCGCGCAGGCGTGCAAGGCGCTCAAGGCCGAGGGCTATCGTACCGTTCTGGTCAACAGCAACCCGGCCACCATCATGACCGACCCGGAAACGGCCGACGTCACCTACATCGAGCCCATCACCTGGCAGGCCGTAGAAAAAATCATCGAACGCGAAAAGCCCGATGCATTGCTGCCCACCATGGGCGGGCAAACCGCTCTTAATTGCGCGCTCGACCTGGCGCGCCATGGCGTGCTCGAAAAACATGGCGTCGAAATGATCGGCGCCAATGCCACGGCCATCGACAAGGCCGAAGACCGCCAGAAGTTCAAGCAGGCCATGACCGATATCGGCCTGGAATCGGCCAAATCGGGCGTGGCGCATACCATGGAAGAGGCCTGGGCGGTGCAGAAGCGCATCGCCGAAGAAACCCGTTCGGCGGGCTTTCCAGCTGTAATCCGCCCCAGTTTCACGCTGGGCGGCACGGGCGGCGGCATTGCCTACAACCAGGAAGAGTTCGAGGTGATCTGCCGCCGCGGGCTCGAGGCCTCGCCCACCAACGAGCTGCTTATCGAAGAATCTTTGCTGGGCTGGAAAGAATTCGAGATGGAGGTCGTGCGCGACTGCGTCGACAACTGCATTATTGTCTGCTCCATTGAAAACCTCGACCCCATGGGCGTGCATACGGGCGACTCCATTACCGTTGCCCCGGCCCAGACGCTGACCGACAAAGAATATCAAATCATGCGCAACGCCTCCATTGCGGTGCTGCGCGAGATCGGTGTCGACACCGGCGGCTCGAACGTGCAGTTCGCGGTCAACCCGGACAACGGTCGCATGATCGTCATCGAGATGAACCCGCGGGTGTCGCGTTCGTCGGCCCTGGCTTCCAAGGCCACCGGTTTTCCCATTGCCAAGGTTGCGGCCCGGCTGGCGGTCGGCTATACGCTCGATGAACTCAAGAACGAGATCACCGGGGGCGCCACGCCGGCGTCCTTCGAGCCCACCATCGACTACGTCGTCACCAAGGTGCCGCGTTTCGCGTTCGAGAAATTCCCCCAGGCTGATTCGCGCCTGACCACTCAGATGAAATCCGTGGGCGAGGTCATGGCCATCGGCCGCACCTTCCAAGAATCCTTCCAGAAGGCCCTGCGCGGCCTCGAGGTGGGCGTCGACGGCCTCAACCAGAAAACCACCGACCGTGAAAAGCTGCAGGTCGAGCTGGGCGAGCCCGGCCCCGAGCGCATCTGGTACGTGGGCGACGCCTTTGCACAGGGCTTCAGCCTCGAAGAGGTGTTCGGCCTTACGCACATCGACCCCTGGTTCCTGGCCCAGATCAAAGAAATCGTCGATATCGAGCTGGCCCTCGAGCAAAAGACGCTGGCCGACCTCGATCGCGACACGGTGTGGCAACTGAAGCGCCGCGGCTTTTCCGACCGCCGCCTGGCCTTCCTGCTCGACACGTCCGAGTCCGAGTTCCGCAAGCTGCGCCATGCGCTGGATGTGCGCCCGGTCTACAAGCGCGTCGACACCTGCGCCGCCGAGTTTCCCACCAAAACCGCCTACATGTACTCCACCTACGAGGACGAATGCGAGGCGGCGCCCACCGACCGCAAGAAGATCGTCGTACTGGGCGGAGGGCCGAACCGCATCGGGCAGGGCATCGAATTCGACTACTGCTGCGTGCATGCCGCGCTGGCCCTGCGCGAAGATGGTTTCGAGACCATCATGATCAACTGCAACCCCGAGACGGTGTCCACCGACTACGACACCTCTGACCGCCTGTATTTCGAGCCCCTTACGCTCGAAGACGTGCTCGAGATCGTGCACAAGGAAAACCCGGCAGGCATGATCGTTCAGTACGGCGGGCAAACGCCGCTCAAGCTGGCGCGTGCGCTCGAGGCCAACGGCGTGCCCATCATCGGCACCAGTCCCGAGTCCATCGACGTGGCCGAAGACCGCGAGCGCTTCCAGAAGCTGCTCAACAAGCTGGGCCTGCGCCAGCCGCCCAACCGCACCGCGCGCACCGAGGGCGAGGCCATGGCGCACGCCGCCGAAATCGGCTACCCGCTCGTCGTGCGGCCCAGCTACGTGCTGGGCGGCCGCGCCATGGAAATCGTGCACGAGCCGCAAGATCTCGAACGCTACATGCGCGAGGCGGTCAAGGTCAGCAACGATTCGCCCGTGCTGCTCGACCACTTCCTGAACAACGCCACCGAGGTCGACGTCGACTGCATCGCCGACGGCGAAGTTGTTTTCATCGGCGGCGTCATGGAACACATCGAGCAGGCGGGCGTCCACTCCGGCGACTCGGCCTGCAGCCTGCCGCCGTATTCGCTGTCCGACGAGACCATTGCCGAGATCGAGCGCCAGACCGCGCTGATGGCCCGGGCGCTCAATGTCAAGGGCCTGATGAACGTGCAGTTCGCCATCCAGAACGGCGATGTCTACGTGCTCGAGGTCAACCCGCGCGCCTCGCGTACCGTGCCCTTCGTATCCAAGGCCACCGGCCTGCAACTGGCCAAGATTGCGGCCCGCGTCATGGCGGGCAGTTCACTCCAGTCCCAGGGCGTTACCCGGCAGGTCATCCCCGACTACTTTTCGGTCAAAGAGGCCGTCTTCCCCTTCGTGAAGTTCCCGGGTGTCGACACCATTCTGGGCCCTGAAATGAAATCCACGGGCGAAGTCATGGGCGTGGGTGAAAGCTTCGGCGAAGCCTTCGTCAAGTCCCAGCTGGCCGCCGGCGTGGCCCTGCCCGAATCGGGCGTGGCCTTCATCAGCGTGCGCGACCAGGACAAGCCCCGCGCCGTCGAGGTGGCCCGCGGGCTTATCGCCCTGGGCTTCACGGTGGTGGCCACGCGAGGCACCGCGGCGGCCATTGAAACAGCCGGCCTGGCGGTGCAGGTGGTCAACAAGGTGACCGAAAGCCGGCCCCACATCGTCGACATGATCAAGAACCAGGAAATCTCCCTGGTCATCAATACCGTCGAAGAGCGCCGCAACGCCATCGCCGATTCGCGCATGATCCGCACCAACGCCCTGCAGGCGCGCCTTACGTTCTTTACCACCATCGCCGGGGCGCGCGCTGCCGTCGAAGGCCTGCAGTATCTGCGTCAAGGCGGCGGTCTGAAGGTCTATCCGCTGCAAGAGCTGCACGCCAGCCTGCATTAGGCCGCGCAGGCGCGTTCTTGCTCCACCAAGGGCGACGGCATTGCCGTCGCCCTTTCTTCTACCGTACCGCTCTTGCGCACCGGCGGGGCCTGCGCGTAAACTCTGGCCCCAGCGCTGCTCCTTCAATCAATAATCAATAAGGCATGGACAATGTCGCAATCTTATTTCCCCCGCTGGAAGCCTGTACTGAACAAGAGTGAAAACATGGTGGTGCAGCCCGACGAGTACCTGTCGGCGCCGCAGAGCCTGGCCATGGGCGCCCAGCACGTCGTGGCCATGTTCGGGTCCACCATCCTGGCCCCGTTGCTGATGGGTTTCGATCCGAACGTCGCCATATTGATGTCGGGCATCGGCACGTTGATCTTCTTCCTGTTTGTGGGAGGCCGGGTGCCCAGCTACCTGGGCTCCAGTTTCGCCTTCATCGGCGGTGTCATCGCGGTAACCGGCTATGCCGGCGCCGGTCCCAATGCCAATATCGGCCTTGCCCTGGGCGCCATCATCGTCTGTGGCCTGGTGTACACACTGATAGGCCTCGTCGTCTGGTGGCTAAATGTGCGTTCGGGCGGCGGCGCCCAATGGATAGATCGGCTGATGCCGCCCGTGGTCACAGGCGCCATCGTTGCCGTCATCGGCCTGAACCTGGCGCCCATCGCGGCCCGGGGCGCCATGGGCGGCAGCACCTTCGAAGCCCTCATGGCGCTTCTTACCGTACTTTGCGTGGGCGGGGTCGGCGTCTATACGCGCGGCACCACCCAGCGCCTGCTGATACTGGTGGGCCTGCTGCTTTCCTGCGTCATTTACGCCGTGCTGGCCAACGGCCTGGGCCTGGGCAAGCCGCTGGACTTCAGCGGCGTGGCGGCGGCGCCATGGCTGGGCCTGCCGCACTTTGCCAGCCCCGTATTCAATTTCCATGCCATCAGCATCATCGCCCCGGTGGCGATTATTCTCGTGGCCGAGAACCTGGGCCACATCAAGGCCGTCAGCGCCATGACGGGCCGCAACCTGGACGTCTACCTGGGCCGCGCCTTTGTCGGCGACGGGGTGGCCACCATGATATCGGGCTCGGTGGGCGGCACAGGCGTCACCACCTATGCCGAGAACATCGGCGTGATGACCGTGACGCGCATCTATTCCTCGCTGGTCTTCGTGGTGGCGGCTTTCATCGCCATCTTGCTGGGTTTTTCGCCCAAGTTCGGCGCATTGATCCAGCTGATTCCGGGACCGGTGCTGGGCGGCATGTCGGTCGTGGTGTTCGGCCTCATTGCCGTGGCGGGCGCCCGCATATGGGTGGTGAACCAGGTCGACTTCAGCGATAACCGCAACCTTATCGTCGCGGCGGTCACGCTGGTCCTGGGCGCAGGCAATTTCTCCATCGCCTTCGGCGCCTTCAAGCTGGACGGCATCGGAACGGCCACCTTCGGCGCCATCATTTTGTACGCCCTGCTTAGCGCGTGTCGCTCGCGATCCTGAGTCCGGCGCCGGCAAATCCAAGGGGCTGTCACAAAACGGCAATAACCCGGCGCTGAGGGGGCTTGCAATTTACCCCAACTTTGCCGACAATAACTTATGCACCCCCGGTTCAGGAGAGCCGGGGTTTTGCTTTAAATCATAAAAACTCCTTGTTTTCATAGTTAAAGAGCCAGCTCAAGAACCCAACTTCCAGTTAGTCCTTGCTGATCGCCGCCGGTGCTCCACCGACGGCACTCTTTACAGAGGCGCTCCCTCGTTGCGGAGCGTCTTTTTACTTTTCATTCAGGAACACCATGGCTGCCATACCATTGACAGCAAGCGGCGCTGAACGCTTGCAACAAGAACTGCATCGCTTGAAAACCGTCGAGCGCCCCGAGGTCATCAACGCCATCGCCGAGGCGCGGGCTCAGGGCGACCTGTCCGAGAACGCCGAGTACGAAGCCGCGCGCGAGCGCCAGGCTTTTGTCGAGGGCCGTATCCAGGAGCTCGAGGGCACGCTTTCCAATGCGCAAATCATCGACCCCACGGCGCTCGACGTCGACGGCACCGCTGTGTTCGGCGCAACCGTCGAAATCGAAGACCTCGAGTCGGGCGAGCGCCTTACCTACCAGATCGTGGGCGATGCCGAGGCCGACATCCGCGCCAACCGCATCTCGGTTTCTAGCCCTGTGGCCCGCGCGCTTATCGGTAAGTCCGAAGGCGACGTCGTCGAAGTCAAGGCGCCTGCCGGCATTCGTGAATACGAAGTGGTCGGTATCAGTTACATCTAAGCGCCGGCCGGTGCGGCCGCGTTCGCAAAGCCAGGCTTGCGGACGTGTAAAATGGCCGGCCGTTGTCGTCGCTTTACAGGCATTCATGCCAGGGCCCGGCGGGCATAAAGCCCCGGGGCAAAAAAAAGCCCACACAATCGTGTAGGGCTTTATTGTTTCTGCGCTGTATTGCTATTTTCGGCCGCCCCGGCGGCTGAAGCGGACGTTTATCGCTTGCGGGTGTCTGCGGCCTTGCCTCGGCGCACGCCGGCGCGTAGTGTCAGGGCGCTACCTGTGCTGCGGCGCGGAATGCCATGGGCGGGCGAGGGGGCCTGTGCGGCCCGCCGTGCGGGCCGGGCGCCCGAAGCGCCCTCGTCGGCCGGGCGACGCGGCTTGCGGGCCGGCTTTGCACCCGAGGCCGCCTGTTTTTTGGAAACATAGGGCTCGGTGGGCTTGCGGCGCGCCCGCGTGGCGTTGCGGGCCTGTTCTTCGGCTGCGGCTTTTTCTGCGTCGGGCCGGTAGATAATCAAGGTTTTGCCCAGGTGGTGCACGGCGGCGCACGATAGGGCGTCGCAGATGGTTTCCAGGGTGGTGTCGCGCTGGGCGCGCTCTTGGCCATTGACCCTTATTTTTATAAGTTCATGGGCCGTAAGATTGAGGTCGATTTCTTTAAGAACGGCCGGAGTCAGGCCCTTGTCGCCGATCATGACGACGGGATGCAGCGGGTGGGCGGCGGCGCGCAGGGCGCTGCGTTCTTGGGATGTAATGTCTAGTTTGGGCATAATGGAATTGTACGGGAATGGCCAAGAAAAAATTCTCAAAAAACTGGATTCAGCAACACATCAATGATCCGTATGTGAAATTGGCGCAACAAAAGGGCTATCGCGCCCGCGCCGCCTTCAAGCTGCTCGAGATCCTCGACGCAGAAAAGCTGATGAACAAGGGCGACGTCGTGGTCGACCTGGGGTCGGCTCCCGGCAGCTGGTCGCAGGTGGCGCGCGAGCGCCTGGCGGGGCCGGGCGGGGTGGTGCAGGGGCGCATCATCGCCCTGGACATGCTGCCCATGGAGCCCGTCGCCGGTGTCGAGTTCATCCAGGGCGATTTCCGCGATGACGCCGTGCTGGATCAATTGAAACAAATTGTGGGCGATTCGCAGGTCGATCTTGTGATTTCCGACATGGCCCCCAATTTATCCGGAGTGGGTTCGGCCGACTCGGCTCGTATCCAGCACGTATGTGAACTGGCGCTCGACTTCGCGCTGCAGCATCTGCGGCCCGAGGGCGCCTTGATCGTCAAGGCGTTCCACGGCAGCGGCTTTTCCCAGATAGTCGAGTTGTTCAAGCAGCATTTCCGGCGGGTCGTCGAGCGCAAGCCCAAGGCTTCGCGCGATAAATCGTCTGAAACATTTCTGGTTGCCCGAGGCCTGAAAGCCCGGGAAAACCAAAGCGACGTTCGTTCTGTCGGGTTAGAATGAATCATTCAAGTTCCTGATCGGCTGCCAAGAACGCGGGGCGGTGAGTCAGGTCGAGGTTACGTAGGAGGTTGGCTTTGAACAACTCGTTTTCCAAGGTTGCCATATGGATGGTGATCGCGCTGGTGCTCTTCACTGTCTTCAAGCAGTTCGATGGCCGCGTCGCATCCACCGAATCGGTAACGTACACCCAGTTCATGTCCGACGCGCAGGCGGGCAAGATCAGCAAGGTCGACATCCAGGGCGACACCCTGTATGTAACGCCTGATTCCGGCCGCCCGTACAGCCTCACCTCTCCGGGCGACCTCTGGATGGTTCCCGAGCTGGTCAAGGCGGGCGTCGAGGTCTCGGGCAAGGCGCGCGAAGAGCCCTCCTTCCTTACCAGCCTGTTCATTTCGTGGTTCCCCATGCTGCTGCTCATCGGCGTGTGGATCTTCTTCATGCGCCAGATGCAGGGTGGCGGCAAGGGCGGGGCCTTCAGCTTCGGCAAGTCGCGCGCCCGCATGATGGACGAAAACACCAACAACATCACCTTCTCCGATGTTGCGGGCTGCGATGAGGCCAAAGAAGACGTCACCGAGCTGGTCGACTTCCTTCGCGACCCCACCAAGTTCCAGCGCCTGGGCGGCCGCATCCCCCGCGGCGTGCTGCTGGTCGGCCCTCCGGGCACGGGCAAGACCTTGCTGGCCAAGGCCATTGCCGGCGAAGCCAAGGTGCCTTTCTTCAGCATCTCGGGTTCCGACTTCGTTGAAATGTTCGTCGGCGTGGGCGCGGCTCGCGTGCGCGACATGTTCGAGAACGCCAAGAAGCAGGCCCCCTGCATCATCTTCATCGACGAAATCGACGCGGTGGGCCGCCAGCGCGGCGCCGGCCTGGGCGGCGGCAACGACGAGCGCGAGCAAACCCTCAACCAGTTGCTGGTCGAGATGGACGGCTTCGAAACCGGCCAGGGTGTGCTGGTGGTAGCGGCCACCAACCGTCCTGACGTGCTCGACCCGGCGCTCTTGCGTCCCGGCCGCTTCGACCGCCAGGTGGTGGTGTCGCTGCCCGACATTCGCGGCCGCGAGCAGATTCTCAAGGTGCACATGCGCAAGGTGCCCCTGGCCCCCAACGTCGACGCGCTCATTCTCGCGCGCGGCACGCCGGGCTTTTCGGGCGCCGACCTGGCCAACCTGGTCAACGAGGCCGCGCTGTTTGCCGCGCGCCGCAATGGCCGCACGGTCGACATGAGCGACTTCGAAAAGGCCAAAGACAAAATCATCATGGGGGCCGAGCGCCGCACCCTGGTCATGCCCGAAGAAGAGCGCCGCAACACGGCTTATCACGAGTCGGGCCATGCGCTGGTGGCACGCAGCCTGCCCAAGACCGACCCTGTGCACAAGGTCACCATCATCCCGCGCGGCCGGGCGCTGGGCGTCACCATGCAGTTGCCCGAAGGCGACCGCTACAGCATGGACAAAGAACGCCTGCTCAACACGATCGCGGTGCTGTTTGGCGGCCGTATCGCCGAAGAAGTCTTCATGAACCAGATGACCACCGGGGCCTCCAACGACTTCGAGCGCGCCACCGCCATTGCGCGCGACATCGTCACCCGCTACGGCATGACCGATTCCCTCGGTCCTGTTGTCTACGCCGAAAACGAGGGCGAGGTCTTCCTGGGGCGCAGCGTAACCAAAACCACGCATGTGTCCGAATCAACCATGCAGAAGGTCGACCAGGAAATCCGCAAGATCATCGACGAGCAGTACACCGTGGCGCGCGACATCATCGAAGGCAATCGCGACAAGATGGAGGCCATGGCGGCTGCCCTGCTCGAGTGGGAGACCATCGACTCCGACCAGATCGACGACATCATGGAAGGGCGCGCCCCGCGTCCGCCCAAGAACTTCGATACGCCCGACTCGCCCACGCCGCCGGCCGGCGCGCCGGCGGTGGGTGGCGGCAGCGGCAGCACCGCCGCCACGCCTGTATAGCAACAGGTAGCCGTGATACATCCATGAGCGCCAAGCTGCTCTGCGGGCGCTTCGAGCTTTCGCTCGAGCGCCCCGTGGTCATGGGGATCCTCAACGTCACCCCCGATTCGTTTTCCGACGGATCGCGCCATTTCGAAACCGACGCCGCCATTGCGCACGGCCTGAAGCTTGCCGCCGAAGGCGCCGACATTATCGACATCGGCGCCGAATCCACGCGTCCGGGCGCGACCCCGGTGGGCCTGCAAGAAGAAATCGACCGCCTGCTGCCCGTGCTGGAAGGCCTGCGCGATTGCGGCGCAGCGCTGTCCGTCGACACGTTCAAGCCCGAGGTGATGCGCGGCGTCCTCGATGCCGGCGCCGACATGATCAACGACATCTACGGGTTTCGCCAGCCAGGCGCCCTCGAGGCCGTCGCTGCTTCGTATTGCGGGCTTTGCGTCATGCACATGCAGGGCGAACCGCGCACCATGCAGCAGGCGCCTTGCTACGCCGACGTGGTGGCCGAGGTGCGCAGCTTCATGCTCGAGCGCATCGAGGCCCTGAGGACGCTGGGGGTGCACCCCCAGCGTGTGGTGCTTGACCCGGGCTTCGGCTTTGGCAAGACGGCCGAGCACAACTACGAGCTTCTGCGCCGCCTGCAAGATCTTTTCTTCGACGATTACCCCTGGCTGGTGGCCCTGTCTCGCAAGTCGATGATAGGGCATGTCACCGGCCGTGAACCCGACCAGCGCCTGGGTGGCAGCATCGCCGGGGCGCTTGCGGGCATTGTCCGCGGCGCCGCCATGGTGCGCGTTCATGACGTGGCGCAAACGGTCGATGCCATCAAGGTGTGGCAGACAGTACAAAACGGAGTCTCCGGATGAGTCAGCGCAAGTATTTCGGCACCGACGGGGTGCGCGGTGAAGTGGGCGGCCCCACCATCAACCCCGAATTCACCCTGCGCCTGGGCTACGCCGCCGGCCAGGTGTTGGCCAGGCAGCACAACCCCATACGCGGCCGGCCCACGGTGGTCATAGGCAAAGACACGCGCATCTCGGGCTATATGCTCGAATCGGCGCTCGAGGCCGGCCTGTCCGCGGCCGGTGTCGATGTATTGCTGGCCGGCCCCGTGCCCACGCCGGCGGTGGCCTACCTGACCCGCGCGCTGCGCCTGGCCGCCGGCGTGGTCATCAGCGCTTCACACAACCCCTACCAAGACAACGGCATCAAGTTCTTTTCGGCCCAGGGCATGAAGCTGCCCGACGAGGTCGAAGAGCAGATCGAGGCCGCAATCGATCAGCCGCTGGGCTGCGTCGGCTCTGAAGCACTCGGACGCGCGCGGCGCATAGACGACGCCTCGGGCCGCTACATCGAATTCTGCAAAAGCACTTTTCCCAACGAGCTCGACCTGTCGGGCATGAAGATCGTGGTCGACGCCGCGCACGGCGCCGCCTACCAGATCGCGCCCCACGTTTTCCGCGAACTGGGCGCCGAAGTGTTTCCCATCGGCTGCCAGCCCGATGGCTTCAACATCAACGAGGGCGTGGGTGCGCTTCATCCCGAAGCCATGATCGCCGAAGTGCAGAAGCGGGGCGCCCACGTCGGCATCGCGCTCGACGGCGATGCCGATCGGCTGCAGATGGTGGACCAGGCCGGGCGCCTCTACAACGGCGACGAGCTGCTGTACGCCATAGTGCGCGACCGCCTGGCACAGGGCGAGGTCGCCGGCGTGGTCGGCACGCTGATGACCAATTTCGGTTTTGAAAAGCGCATGAAGGCCATGGGCATAGGCTTTGACCGCGCCAAGGTCGGCGACCGCTACGTGCTTGAAAGCATGCTGCAGAAGGGCTGGCTGTATGGCGGCGAAAGCTCGGGACACCTGCTGTGTCTCGATTGCCACACCACGGGCGACGGCATCATCGCCGCGCTGCAGGTGCTTACCGCCGTGCGCCGCAGCGGCCAGAGCCTCGCGGAGACGGTCGGCGACCTGAAGATGTATCCGCAAGAAATGGTCAACGTGCCCTTGCAGCCCGGAACGCAGTGGGAATCCCATCCTGGCCTGGCCCAGGCAAAAGAGCGTGTCGAGCGCGAACTCAACGGCCGCGGCCGCGTATTGATACGTGCTTCGGGCACCGAGCCCAAGCTGCGTCTCATGGTCGAGGCCGAAGACTTGCAGCTGGCGCAACAAGGTGTGCGGGAACTGGTTGCGGTCGACTTAACAAAGCGTTAACGTAGTCATCAAATACCTGAAACATTCCGCTGCCATAATGGCACAATGTCTGTGGAGTGATATTTATGCTAGAGCTTGCGCGAGTCAACGACGAACCAGAAGTCGGAGCCACATGGTCAGAGCATTCGACCGGGGGCCTGGTGCTCGGTTTGGCCCGCACCAATGAAGAGCTCGAGGCCATTCAGCGCCTGCGTTACGACGTCTTCACCAAAGAAATGAACGCCGTGTTCCCCGACGCGGTCGACGGGCTCGATTCCGACCGTTTCGATCCCTGGTGCGAGCACTTCATGGTTACCGAGGCGGGCAGCGGCCGCGTGGTAGGCACCTATCGCCTGCTTACGCCCGCCAATGCCATCAAGGCGGGCGGCTATTATTCCGAATCCGAGTTCGACATCTCTTCACTCGACGGCATACGTTCATCGCTGGCCGAGGTGGGGCGTTCATGCATTCATGCCGACTACCGCAAGGGGTCGGTCATTATGCTGCTTTGGTCGGGCATCGCGGCCCTGATGCAGCAGGGCGGCTATCAATACGTATTGGGGTGCGCCAGCGTCAGCCTGCGCGACGACGGCGTCACGGCCGCCGAGGTGTGGCGCGCCGCCAAGAAAAGCATGGCCGCGCGCCCCGACGTGCCCCACGTCACGCCGCGCCACCGCTATCCGGTCGAGCGCCTCAATAGCGAGCTGCCCGCCCGCGTGCCGCCGCTCATCAAGGGCTATCTTGCGCTGGGGGCCTCTATATGCGGCGAACCCGCCTGGGACCCCGACTTCAACACCGCCGATTTCCCGGTGCTGCTCGACATCGCCAAGGTCGAGCCTCGCTACCGCAAGCATTTCGGGCTCGATTAAGGCCTGTCCTTGATCCCCGTGGGGCCCGGGCTTATTGCTCGATCAGCTTGAAATTGAAGTCGGTCTTGTTCCACTCGCAGGCTTCGCGCTGCAGCGAGTATTCCGACAATGCGTGGGTGGCCAGCCACGATTTCAGCACCTTGGTCTTGATGGTGCCGTCCTTGATCTCGAGCGACAGCGGCAGCGAGTCGAGGTCTTCCCGGCGCCGGCACAGCAGGGTGGCCAGGCGCAGGCACAGCAGAGCCTGCCACTGAAGCCGTGTGGCCGGGTATGCGCCCTTTTTGTTGAGCTTGCCCTGCAGGCTCTGGGCAAGCCACGCCAGCACCGCCTGGTCATCGTTCGAAAACCCCGGCATGTCGGCGTGCTGAAGAATGTAGGCGCTGTGGCGGTGGTAATTGGCCTGGGTAATCGACAAGCCCACCTCATGCAGGCTGGCGGCCCACCCCAGGGCCTGGGCGACTTCTTCTTTTTCGTCGTCCGCGCCGGCCAGTTGCTCGAACAGGCTCAGGGCCACCCTGCGCACCCGCTCGGCCTGCTTGACATCAAGCTGGTAGCGTTTCTGGTAAAGGGTAACGGTTTCGTCGCGCTTGTCGTGCTCTGAGTCGCGGCCGAGCAGGTCGTACAGAACGCCGACCCGCAGCGCGCCCTCGCCAGGCAGCATGAGGTCGATCTTCAGTTCGTGGAAGGCCGCCATCATGATGGCCAGCCCCCCCGGCAGCACGGGCGCGCGCGCCGCCTTGATGCCGGGCAGGTTCTGCATGACGACCTTGCCGTCCTTGATAAGCTTGGCCTGGAGCTTTTCCATGCCTTCCAGGGTAATGCCTTTTCTGGACATGCCCCCTTCGGCGAGGATGGCCAGCAGCCCCTTGGCGGTGCCTGAGGAACCGTAAGCATGCTGCCAGCCGGTTTTCCGATAGCGGCGCGCGATGCCCTGGAGCTCGCCGCGCGCGGCGATTTGCGCCTGTTCCATGCGTTGGGCGGTGATCCGGCCATCGGGGAAATGGCGCCGGCTGAAACTGACGCAGCCCATGTTGAGCGAGGCCAGATGAAGCGGTTCAAAGCTTTGTCCCAGGATGACTTCGGTCGAGCCGCCGCCGATGTCGATGACCAGGCGCTTGTCGCGCGAGGGTGCCAGTTCGTTGGCCACGCCGGAATAGATGAGGCGGGCCTCTTCGGCGCCCGAGATCACTTCGATGGGAAAGCCCAGGGCGGCCTCGGCCCGGGGCAGGATCTCGGCGATGTTGCGCGCCACGCGGAAGGTATTGGTGGCGACGGCGCGCACCCGATTGGGATGAAAGCCCTGAAGCCGCTCGCCGTAGCGCTTGAGCACGGCCAGGGCGCGTTCCACCGCCGCGGCATTGAGGTTTTGATGAGAATCGAGCCCCGCGGCCAGCTGGACCGACTCTTTCAGCCTGTCGACGGCGTAGATCTGGGCATTGCCATTGTTCTGTTCGACGCGTCCGATGGAGAGTCGAAAGCTGTTCGAGCCGAGGTCGACGGCGGCGAGAAGATAATCCATGATGGCTGTGTTTGGCGTTGGCAGGTCCGAACCGGGTTCACGAGATTATAAAGATGAATTCGCCGCCTTAGCCCGGACAAGGGTATTTGCAACTGCTTGCGGCTGCCTGGGCCCCCTGTCATGATAGTGTAAAAAAAGTGCAGTAAAACGCTCGTTTATTCCGCAACAGGTCATATCGCATGCCTTCCGACTACTCGTCCGCTACGCCCAAGCTGCTCAATCGCGAGCTGTCCCTGCTCAAGTTCAATGAAAGGGTGCTTGCCATGGCCGAGTATCCCGACACACCGCTGCTCGAACGCCTGCGCTATCTGTGCATTGTCAGCTCGAATCTCGACGAGTTCTTTGAAATACGCATTTCGAGTCTGAAAGAGCAACTGGCCCAGCATGCCAACATTACGGCCGAAGACGGCTACACGCCGGCCCAGGCTTTCGAGCGGGTACAAGAGGCCACGCACGCGCTCATCGAGCGCCAGCACCGCCTGCTGAACGAAGAGGTGCTGCCCCTGATGGCTCTCGAAGGCATAGTCATACTCGACCCCGCCGAATGGGACGAAGCCCAGCGCGCCTGGGCAAAGGCCGCCTTCATGCGCGACGTCATGCCCATGCTCACGCCCATAGGGCTCGATCCGGCCCACCCGTTTCCGCGGGTGTACAACAAAAGCCTCAATTTCATCGTTGCCCTGTCGGGCATCGATGCATTCGGGCGGCGGGCGGCCATCGCCATCGTGCAGGCTCCCCGTGCCTTGTCCCGCGTCATGCAGGTGCCGTCCGACATATCGGGCGTCGAGCACGGCTACATCATGCTTACCTCCCTCATCAGCGAGTTCGTGGGCGAGCTGTTCCGGGGGCTCGAGGTCAAGGGCTGCTATCAGTGGCGGGTCACGCGCAACAGCGACCTGTTCGTCGACGAAGAAGAAATCACCAACCTGCGCCTGGCGCTGCAGGGCGAGCTGTCGCAACGTAATTTCGGGGCGGCGGTCAGGCTCGAGATCGACCACGAGATGCCCGAGCATCTCGAGCGCTACCTGCAGCAAGAGTTTGCCCTGCAGCCGCAGGACACCTATCGGGTCGACGGGCCGGTCAATCTTTCGCGGCTGATGCAGTTGTGCAACGCCATCGACCGCCCAGACCTGCTTTTTCCCGAATATCGCCCGCGTGTTCCCGCGCCGTTCGACATGGTTGCGGACGACCCTCCGGCGCTATTCGAGGCCATTGCCGAGCGCGACCATCTGCTTCATCACCCCTACCAGTCGTTCGAGCCGGTGCTGGCGTTTTTGTCGGCCGCCGCCCGCGATCCGGCCGTTGTGGCCATCAAGCAGACCATCTACCGCACGGGCGAAGATTCCGAACTGATGAGCCTGCTGTTGTCGGCGGCCAGGGCGGGCAAAGAGGTTACCGTCATCGTCGAGCTCATGGCGCGCTTCGACGAACAGACCAATATCGGCTGGGCGGCCAAGCTCGAAGAAGTGGGCGCACATGTCAGCTACGGCGTGGTGGGGCACAAGACCCACGCCAAGATGGCGCTGGTGCTGCGCCGCGAAAACGGGCGCATCCGCCGCTATGGCCACCTGGGCACGGGCAACTACCATTCGCGCACGGCCCGGCTGTACACCGATTTCGGTCTGCTTACGGCGGACCAGACCATTTGCGCCGACATGGACAAGGTATTCTCGCTGCTGACGGGCCTGGGCGAAAAACCCGCCCTCAAGTCGCTGCTTCAATCGCCCTTTACCCTGCACGACACCATGGTGGCGCTCATACGCCGCGAGGCCGAGGCTGCGGCCGCGGGGCGCAAGGCCCGCATCATGGCCAAGATGAACTCGCTGCTCGAGCCCACCATCATCGAAGAGCTCTACAAGGCCAGCCAGGCGGGCGTGCGCATCGACCTCGTGGTGCGGGGCGCATGCGCCCTGCGCGCCGGCGTGCCGGGGCTGTCGTCGAACATACGCTTGCGCTCCATCGTGGGCCGGTTCCTCGAGCATTCGCGCGTTTTCTATTTCTACGCCGATGGCGAAGAGCTGGTTTATCTTTCGTCG